>Ga0187892_10001193_pt1 | contig 61176 bp, 44 predicted proteins | sample MA1701073metaG_FD_139345 | JGI IMG/M metagenome (GOLD analysis project Ga0187892, IMG submission 139345) | Bio-ooze microbial communities from a basaltic lava cave in the Kipuka Kanohina Cave System on the Island of Hawaii, USA - MA170107-3 metaG ... | reverse complement strand
GCATGCCAACATATTCTCAAAATGGGTCGGCACGAACGTCTTCAGAAAGCCGGAATCTTGTCAGGAAATTTCTGGTTGACTACCTGACTATTTTTGTCAACGAACTTTTTATACTCTACTTAAAATCAATTGGATGACGGTTTTGACTCTATCATGCAAAATCGGGGTAGTCTCAAGTTCTCCGGCGGCGAGAAACCAGCCAATAGCTCGGCCAACCGAAAATTAACCCTGCCAACAGCGTTGCGCTCGTCCATAAAAAAAGCTGCGGAAAGAGAATGAGCGCTTGATACTGCTCCCACGAGCCGGCCGCGACGTTTTGCACTTTCCCAAACACGGTGAAGGTTGTCACCGACGAGTTGTCGAAATGCGTGCCAAGCTGAAAATATGTGGCAATCAGCATAACGACAATAACGAACGCCCTCACGCCAAAAGCATAGCTGAATAACCAAAGCCAAAATTTTTTCTGCGAGCCAACTTTCGCTGCTTCGACGCCGAAGTAAACGCCGAATGGAACGATGAGCCAAATAATGCCGAAAAACATGGCGACGCTGAGCGGAACGCCGAGCTTTTCCAGGTAAACGCGCAGGATGATCATCACCAGCGTGAATTTGAAAGCCGACGCCAACGGGCTTTTCCACGGCAGGCGATGGCCCCAGCGCGCCAATCCATACAGCACCAGCAGCGCGAAGCCGATCCCCACGCTGAGCGCCGCAAACGAGCGTTGCACGTTTTCAACCGGATACCGGTTCGGGCCGGCGATGTAGAGCGCCACTTCTTCGGCGTAATGGCCTTGCAGAAACGGCGCTGCCGCGAAACCCAGCAGACCGGCGAACAACAAAACCCTGGGAATCCAAGTCTGGGCGGCTTGAGGAAGCTTGATCCATCTCAAAACAAGCCCGGCGACCAGGCTCCAAAAGGTGAATCTGATGAGCAAATCCATTTTTTAAAGAGGCTTGAAGTTTTCGCCCACTGAATTGGAAATCCCACTGAATTGAACTCAAAAAGATTAATTTCTGTGGGATTTCTATTTCTGTGGGCGGCTTTTTTATTTTAGATCCTGTAGTGAAATTCTTGCGCGGATTTTTTATCAGTGACAATCAGCGTCATCCGCGTAATCCGTGTTCAAAAAGAGTGCTTTAGATTTCTCAAATTATTTTCATCACCATCATCGTCCGGTCGTCTTGCAACAGCGCCGAGTCGCGGAAGGCGTTCAAATCTTCGATGATCAGGCGAATCAATTCTCCCGCGCGGCGCCGGCGATGGCGAACGAGCAAATCCTGTAAACGCGGCTCGCCAAACTCATCACGCATGCGATTCATGGTTTCGGTCACGCCGTCGGTGTAGAAGAGCAGGCTGTCGCCCGCGTTCAGCTTGGCCGCGGCGATTTGATGATCGGCCTCGGCGAGCAAGCCGAGCGCCGGCCCGGTGGTTTTCAATAACTCGACGCGGCCATCTTCGCGCGCGAGCATCGGCGGATGATGGCCGGCGTTGGCAAATTCAAAACTGCCGGTGCGCTCGTCGAAGATGCCGTAAAAAAGCGTGGCAAAACTTTTGGTCGAGGCAAAACGCTTGACATACTGATTCAGGTGCAGCATCGTCTGCCGGATCGAGCTGCCGTGGCTCACCTCGCTTTTGATGATGGCTTGCAGCGGTGAGATCACCATGGCGGCGGGCATGCCTTTGCCGCAGGCGTCGGCGATCACCAGCGCGAAACGGTGCGCGTCAATCGGCAGGTAATCGTAAAAATCGCCGCCGATGACGCGCGCCGGCTCGCACGAGGCCGCCATTTGCAGGCGCGCATTCTGCGGGAGAGTTTTGGGCAACAAGCCGGCCTGAATCTGCTCCGCAAGGCGGAGCTCGTCTTCCATGCGGCGCCGCTCTTGCGCATCCACCAGCAATTGCTGCATGGCGAGGGCTTGCCTTTGCTCGGTTGACAGCGGGTTGACAAAAGCGCCCTGGCCGTTGCGGTAGGTGATCAAGCCTTCGCGCGCCAGCTCGGCGTAGGCGCGTTCCACCGTGTTCACACTAACCCGCTGTTCTCGCGCAAACAGCGGTTCCGATTTCAACGCGCGGCCTTGCTCGATGTCACCCGTTAGAATCTTGGCCACGAGCTGTTGCGAAATTTGGCGGTGCAAAGGTTCGCCGGATAAATCGGTTATGTTGAGCAGCATGCAATTCTCCTGCTAAATGTGTTTTGCTCGTATTGCTTATACTGTGTATACTGAATATACACACTAAAGTTTCAAAAGTCAAGAAAAATTTTGAAAATTTTTTTACGATCACGAAACGCAGGCACGGACGAAATTCGAGGTAAAATTTTGCTTGACAAAGATTTGGGTTTTGGCTAACATAGAACACCTAAATTGTGGGCATAGCCCAAGGTAGCTTAAAAACAATGCAGCAGGGGAAAACAATGGCGTCACAATTATTACCCGTATGTGGTGAGAAAGCCCAAATCCCATGATTAAAATCATCAGTATCATTCTGCTGATCTACGGCATTGCCGGCGTTGTGGGGACGTTTGTGGTCTATGGTGCGCTCAAGAAACCGCTGCAAAAACTGCGGGAGCTTTTGCAGCTTCTCGCAGAAAAGCTGGATCAGGGCGGCGATCATGCGAAAACGGCAAGCGAGTGGATCAATAAAGTCAGCCCGATTTTGCAAAAGGCCGCAGGCCTGCTGGCGACAATCGTTACTTTCATTCGCGAGATTGCCCAACGCTTCGGCGAAGCCGCGGGATTGCTCAAAAGTATTAAAACCGCGCTGGATGCCGTGAAAGTACCGATGCTCGCCATTCAGACCAAAACATTGAATCTAAACGTGAGCACGCTTGTTGTCACCAGCATCACGCTGGAAAAATATAATATCGATGTCACGCCCGGCATACCAGGCGGCAATTTTACTTTGTACGGCCCGCCCATGACCCTGGGCACGAGCACGGTCGGCCTCAATCTCGGTCAGGTTCCGGTGGTCACTGGAATCACTGTCACCAATATTTATCCCTTGCAGCCGGTGGGCCAGGTGTTTCACTTCGTGGGCGACCAAGTCGAAGCGGCGCAGCAAAAAATTGATGCTGCCGGCGACCGTGTTGACAATGTGAAGGATCGCGCGCTCGAGGCAAAAGAAAATGTGGAAAAGACGGCTGAACGGATGCAGGACTTCGCGCAAAAGCTGGAAGAGGCGAGCCATGACGTCAAGGAAATGAGCGAAAACAAAGTGCTCGCGTTGATCCCGGCGTTAGCGCTCGGATATTTCGGGCTGATCCATCTCGCGTTTGCGCTAACGGGATTGGCGCTGTTATTTTTGTAACGGCGGAAAGCCCGGCACAAAATAAAAAAGGCCCGAGTCCTAAGACCCTGGGCCTCTTGGCTGTGAGGGGGAGCCACAATCTTTGTTGCCAACTTGCCTGTCGGCTATTCCTCATGTTTTCTTGCGTTATTTCTATTACAAGCCTTGTGCCAAAACCAATAAAACCGATCTCGCCGATTATGAACTAATTTTGACGAGACAAAACCTTATGCCGTTTGCGGTTGTGCATGCGCGCGAAATTCCAAACCGAATCTCCGAATTTTGCTTATGGCACGTTTCAACACAACGACATACAAATTCGAAATACAAATTTCAATTACGAAAATAGGAATGCGCATAGCAAGCCATCCGCTCTTTGCGCCGGAAATAAAAAAGGCCCGAGTCTTACGACCCTGGGCCTCTTGGCTGTGAGGGGGGAGCCACAATCTTTTAATGCGCGGCGTTCCTGTCATTACCTTCCTAAATCTTCTCTTGCCTAGAAACATTCACAAACGATGTGCCACGTCTCAAACAACTGCCGGCGTCATGCTGGCAATCGGCGGCAAGTTTTTGTATTCACAGGCTTTGCGAAAATAGATGAGCCGCATTCATCAAGCCCGCAGAAAATAAAGTACGATCTTGGCAACGGCGCAAAATACAAATTCGAAATTCTAATTTCGCTTTTGAGACAAAATCGGAACTGCCATCATGCGATGGCGTTGTAAGGGGAATTTTTCGCCGGCGCCAAAAGGAAAAAGGCTTTTAGGTGGTCAGCCAAAGTTAAGGAGAAAGCGCAAAGGAAAAATGTTTCATGGCGAGACCTACAAAATCGCCGCGGCGACTCCCACGATCAAAAGCGTTGGAAAGAACATGCCTCTGTTGTCAACTTCGCCGGTGACGTTGTCGAGCCGCGCTTTGCGCACGTTGGCAAGAGCAATCACTGCGCTTTCGCCTTGCGCGGTTTTGCCGACAATCACGCGCGGCTTATTGTTATAGCGCTCGTGATACTGCCCGCCATTCGCATCGAACGTAACCACTTCACTGTTCAGCAGCGTAACGCTCATGATTTTTGCGTCTGTGAAATAGGGGACGCTTTCCTGGTTGATGATCGTTCGGGAGGATCCGGCGCAGCCGATGATGAAATAAACCCCAACGATAAAAGCGGCGGCAATCCATCGACGAAACATGGCTCAACGCTCCTTTCCTTAAAAATAAAATTCCAAGAGCACCGATGTTCATCTTATGCCTGATATTCAATCAAGAAACGTGCCTGAATGTTTTGGACGCGACAACTCCTTGTTTTCCTGTTGGAGAAGCGAGGCTGAAAATCCTAAACCAATGTGTGAAAGAACAACAACAGTGGCAGCGAAACAACAGGTGAGATTTAGATCACCTTTTTCATTAACGACGCCGGCATCGGCCCGTACTCGCACCGGAAAAATTAAGACAACGCAAATCTAATCAGAAAAAGACAAATCAGCGCGGCAAGAACAATCATCATCCCGGTGCGAAATGACATTCTTTCTTCCATGACCAATTTCCTCCAGCTTATTTTTTCGTTCATCATCTTGATGGCATCCAGTAAAGACGATTTTTTGTGCACTCACCTCAGAGTGGCCCCATGTTTTTCACATCTGAAAAACTCCCTTGAAGTTCATGAAAACAAAATTTATCGGGTGCGACCGGTGCTGCGCTCGATGGCAATAGATGTAATGAGCTGGACGATCGGAGTGGCAGCAACGGTCACAATGCTCGCCGTCTGATCCGCGCTATTAGAGTTTCCAATAACTAGCATGAGCCCCGCTGCTCCAATGCCGGCAGAAGCCAGTATCTCCAAGAGCAGGTTCCCGCGCCCGCCGTTGGCGAGATGGACGCCGAGCGGAATTCCGAGCGATTCACCGGCCGCTGCGCCGAAGATAGTCTCACCTATTCCACAAAAATCACCGGCACAGCCGGAGGCAAGGCCAGCCCCGACATACGCGCCGCCGAAGAATCCGATCGTGCCTCCCAAAAGGCCAGCAGCGGCCATTGCGTATCCGGAGGTTTGTTGCTGCTCGCTTGGCCCATTCCAACTGTTATTAAAAATTTTTTCCTCGAGGCTATCACGCCCTATCGAGGTTGCATTTGAAGGCGACATGAACTTGCCGCTGTCCCACATGGCCAACTGTTTCCCATTTGATGGCCACACCAAAACTGGGTCCGGCAATCTCGCGCCACACCCGGAACAGAATTTGCTCGTCATCAAATTAACCATGCCACAATATGGGCAATAGAATTTCGCCATCGACTTTATCTGCTGCGCCCAAACAGGAAAATTCAAAATCGCTGTCGCGAACCAGAGCGCAAGGATAATCTGAAATTTCTGCAAAGAAAATTTTTGTGCTTTCATGGCCAACTTCGCTTTTGCTTTATTTTTTTATTTTCACCGCACCAGCGCCATTCGCCGCGCTTGAACAAAATCACCGGCGCGCAATTGATACAGGAACGTTCCACTCGCGGCCGCTTCCCCTTGCTCGTTGCGGCCGTCGCACGTGATCGTGTAGCAGCCTGTCGGCTGCAAGAAAAAGCGCACCCGCAAGAAGCATTGACAGCAAAAGGTGGCTGATTTGAGAATAACAGCTTTCATGATTTTCCTCCATATTTTGGGTATTTGGTCACGTATGGTTTTAACTTGACCCCAAGTAACCATCGCTACCCTCCTCAAAAATAGACGCCAAAGACCGCCGAATTCACACGTTTTTTTCATAAAATTCCGTTCAAATCTAAACAGACAAACTCTGCCTCGGCGCCGGCGGCAGCCGCACGAGCGGCGGACAGCAAGAACAGGTGAGCAAAAGCAGCAAGGCCAAGCCAATTAGGCATTTTAACGCGGCGTGAGAATACTTTTTAAGCATGACGACGTCTCCTTTTTGTAGAAAAGGGAGGTGGGCTTTCCAATCCACAAGCGCATCGCGGACAAGAAAGTCCGCGCTCCCTTCCTGAATTTTACGAAACCGGTAGATTGGTGAAGCGCAGGCCCGATCCCAAATTGTTTTGCAATGATTTCTCGGCGCGATCTTTTTGATCAGCCAGCCGCAGCAGCTTGTAAGATTCGGCCAAATTGATAACGAGCAGCAGCAGCGATCCGGCAAAACCGAAATAGAGCAAGGCGCCGGCGCGGAATATTTCTATCAATAAAAACAGGGTAATCAAGAGACGCAGCTCGGTCGGCCCCAGATAAAAGGCGTCGATGGTGTAGTTGTTGGTAATTTTATATCGCAGCAGCGCGACGATCATCGAACCGCAATAAGCGGCGACGAAAACGAAGGCGACGATTTTGTAAGCCGTTAGATACAGATAGAACCCCAGGCCGATGATGCAAACCGAGGTCAAATCCGTGTTGATATCCAACGTCCAGCCGTACCATTTTCGCGGGCGGTTGCGGAAGTAAGCCAAACGTCCGTCGAGAGAATCCCCGAGCCAGTGCATCGCCAGCCCGATGATAGCGAGGAGAAGAAAAAACCGCTGAAATCCGCCCAGCCACAATCCGGCCCCGGCCACGAGGCTTCCGAAAAAACCGAAGGCGGTGAGCATGTCCGGCGTCACCCACTGCGGCAGGCGGCTGCAAAGATATTGCACGGCCCGATGCTCGGCTTTTTTGAGCAAGTTGGTTCTTTGCCGATCTTGATTTGTCATAAGTTTGCCTGCAAAAAGTTTTCTGATTAAAAAAACGCCAACTCGACTTCGCGGTTTAAAATAAAGCTCCCTTCTCTCCTCGTTACAGTTAAGGCGAAGTCAATTTGACCAGAAAAAGAAAAGCGAGGGCGGCAAGAAAAATAAGGATGGCGGTGCGCAAATCCATTCTTTCTTGTTTTTGCATGGGAATTTTCCTCCGTTGATTCATTTGCTGGTTTTCAAACCGCTGCTTATCTCTCGGACAAGAACTATGCCGATGACTGGGGCTTTTAAAATTGGCGCAACGTGGTGTGCAAATGATTGTTTTTAGACGAGCCAACTTCCAGCGTTGGAAAAATGAAGGAAGATATAGATTCAGCGCCAGCCGCAAGATGGTGGTAACGAAGCGCCTGCGGTGGTATTCACACTACCGCTGTGAGTCATTGCAGTTTATAAAAATAAAAAAACGGGCAAGCCAAATGTAAGTGGCTTGCCCGTTTTCCAGCCCGCAGCTCGCCGGAATTTGCAGAATTTATTTCATCAACACTGCTTTGCGAGTTTGCGAAAATTTTCCCGCAGTTATTTTGTAAAAATAAAGACTGCTGGCCGCAACTCGTGGCTCAAATGTCACGCTATGAGTTCCCGCTTCGAGATCGCCATCTATAAGCGTCGCTATTTCATGGCCATTTAGATCGAATACTTTCAATGTCACCTGCTCGCGCTGCGGCAGCGAGAAGCGAATCGTCGTCGAGGGGCTAGTGACGGTTCCGCTGGCGCGAAATGGATTCGGATAGTTCTGATACAATTCAAATTTTAACGGCAGGCCATTGTCTTGCCTTTCCGCCACGCCAACGGTGGCGCAATTGGCGCCGGCGCAATTGCGCAGCTTGGCAAGCTCAGAGGCGAGCTGAGCCATGAGCGCCGGATTGGCGGATTGATATTGATTTTGCAACTGGTACGGATCGGTCAACAAGTTATAATACTCGCGTTCGCCGGTCGCGTATTCAACATACAACAGATCTGGCTTGCGCAATCCTTGATAATCCGGAATGCGGATGCTCGTCGAATCCTCTTTGTGCTCGATCAGCGCGGCTTGGCGCCAGCTTGCCGGCGAGGGCGGATTGTTCTTTAACAGCGGAACGAGTGAACGGCCATCGACGAAGCTCGGCGCCGCGGCCCCGGCCAGCTCCGCAAAGGTCGGCGCGAAATCAATGTTCATCGCCAAATGCTCCAGCGTTTGGCCGGCCGGCACGCCCGGGCCACGCACGAGCATCGGCACGTGAATCGCTTCCTCATACGGCGTTTGCTTGCGCTGCGCCAGGCGATGCTCGCCCATGTGCAAGCCGTTGTCGGAAGTGAAAATAATGTAAGTGTTCGCCAGCGCGTTCGCGCTTTGCAGCGTTTGCACGATGTTGGCGATCATTTCATCGATCGCCAGCAAGCTTTGCGCGCGCTGGCGGTAAAGCTCGTCGGTGTTCTGTATCTGGCGCGGCGTGAGCAGCGAAAAACTGCGCAACCACGCCGGCTTATCGCTCACCTCGGCTTCATTGAAAGACGGCGGGCGCGGCGCCGTCAATCCCGGAAATTCATTTTGATGGCGCGGCGCCGGTGTCGCCGGCTCGTGCGGCGTGTACGGCGCCAGATAAACAAAAAACGGCTTGTTGTCTCTCACTGCGCGCTGAATGAAATCCGTGGCTTTGCCCGACAACACGTCGGTGAGATAATCGGAGGCTTGCGCGCCATAAGCGACGATCGCGCCGTTTTGATTCATTCGATAGTTATACCCGCTGTAAGGATCGGCCTCTTCAATCGGCACAGACCACTCGTCCCAACCCGGTGGCACATGCGCGCGATTGTTCGCCAGCGGATAATGATTGAGATACTTGCCGAGCATCGCGGTGCGATAGCCCGCGGCCTTGAGCCAGGTCGCCATCGTCGAGTTTTCCAAGCCTTGCGAGTAAAACAGCGGATAAGCGCCGTTCTGCGGATCGTTCGTGAGCACTTTCGTGTTATGCGCATACTGGCCGCGCAAAATCGAGGCGCGCGAAGGGCAACAAAGCGTGATATTGACAAAAAAATTTTTGAACGTCGTGCCTTGATCCGCGATCAACTCTTTCAGTTTTGGCATGTAAGAAATCGACTGCTGCTGCGCATCGAGATCGTCGGCGAGAATGAAAACGATATTGGGGCGGTTCGGCGTTTGGGCAAAAGCCGGCAGGCTCAGCCCAAGCGCAACAAAAAGAACACAGCTTGCCCGGAACGTTTGCCAGAAATATTGAGTCATGAGTTTGCTCCAGCGTCGGTATTGAGTTTTGCAAAATTAATTCATTCAAGTTTATTTCACCGTCATCTTTGCCACGCCGCCGCTCCACGCCTGCACTTTATTCGCGCTGAGCCAATCGCGCGCCCCAGAAAGATTGCGCAAATACGCGTCAAAAAATGCAATGCCCGAGGCGCTCGCGTACGCTTCGAGCTTGACATCGCCGGTGATAGGATTCAACCCGAACGTCGCGTGATTGGCGGCCGGGGAATCGAGATACAAAAGATATTTCGCCGGAGGCGGCATGCGAGTGAACGCTTCGAGACGGCCGGCGGCGTCTTCGCCGGTGGTCACGTCGGCGGCGCCGGTTTGCACCATCATCGGCACGGCGACGCTGCGCCAAGAATTTTCCGTCATGCCCAGACGTCCGATGCCTTGCGGCGAGCAGGCCAGGAACGCGCTGAAACGAATATCGAACGATTGCGCGTTGCGCACGCTCGGCGAAAAATCGACGAAGGCTCCGGCCAGATTCATCACCGTGTGCGCCCCGCCGGAATGCCCGGCAGCGCCGATGCGGTTGCGGTCGAATTTCAAGCCCGAGGCGTTTTCAATGCCCGCTAAATCATTGACCACCGCGCTGGCATCACGAGGACGATTATACCACAAAACGCCGAGCGTTCCGCCGGCGGAAACTTCCTTTGTGAAATCGGCCGGCTCGCACTCGTTTTGAGGAATGCCGAGCGCGACGCAATGCGCATTGTACGCGTCGTCATCGTGCGCCAGATGAATCACGGCATAACCCGCGCCGGCCAACGCCTCGCCCCATTCGGTGTAACTGTTCTGCCCATTCGGATTCGCCCCGCCGCCATGCGACCAGATGATCAAAGGCAGCGGACTCGGCGCGCTGCGCGGATAGCGGAGCAGAATTTTAATCGCCCGATTGCGTCTCACGTCGAGAACCGTATAGTTGTCGAAAACCGCGACTTGATAGGTGTTCGGGCTTTTGTACGCACTGTTGGCGGGATCGTCTTTAGGATCATGATTGCCCGTGCCGCTATCATTGTTGCAGGCGAATACCAGCGCCGCCAGCAGCAGCATCGCACCGCCAACAAAGTCTCGGCTTTTGCTTCGAAATTGCATGGTGTTTTCACCTCGATTTTACCGCATGAGAACAAGCTTGCGCGTTTGTGAAAATTTGCCGGCGGTGATTTTGTAAAAATAAATCCCGCCGGCCAAACCACGCGGCGCAAACATCACGGCGTGATTTCCCGCTGCGAGATTGCCGTCCACCAACGTCGCCACTTCGCGGCCGTTTACATCGAACACTTTCAGCGTGACGTGACTACTCACGGGCAACTGAAAACTGATCACTGTTGACGGATGAAATGGATTCGGATAATTTTCCCCGAGCTTAAATTGTTCCGGCGCCATCGGCGTTTCTTCTTTTACGGCCACCGGGTTTTGATAAACCGAATCACGCATCGCCGTAATTTTCACAAACGAATTGCCGCCATTAGTGCTTTTGTAGAGAAAATAACCTTTCGCGCATGCCCAGACCACGTTGGGATTGGACTCGGAGATTTCAATGTCGAGCATCTGTTGCGTACTGGCCAGGCCAGCGTCCTCGTAAACCGTGTGCGAGCTGAGCAAGCTGTTGGTTGATTTTCTGATACCGTGAAAGCTCGTCGTAAAAATGATCGAACTGTCGCGCGGATGAATGCGAATCGTGCCGAAGAAACTCGCGTTCGAAACCGCCGCCCACGTTGCGCCGCCGTCGATGGATTTGTAAGCGCGGCGTTGCGGGCTGTCATCATGGCCGTAAATGATATTCGGATTTTTCTTGTAGACGTCGAAGCCATAAATCGTCGTGCCCGGTGGATTGGCGAAACGCCACGTGGCGCCGCCGTCAAGGCTTTTGATGAGGCCATAAGCCACGGGCGCGTCATCGCGGTGCAACTGGCCGGAAGCATAAATGATGTTCTGCTGCGCGCCGCGAATGACCATATCGACAAAAATGTTCGTGCTCACGCCCGGCGGCAAATTCAGCGGCGACCACGTTTCCCCGGCGTCGTTGCTCATCAAAATGCCGCCTTCGTAAAAAATATCCCGCGTCAACGGAAAAGTGGATTTCACGCCGCCGAGTCCGGCATAGAGGCGATTGGTATTCGTCGAATCGATCAGCACATAAATCGTGTAGGTGTTGGTGAAGCCCCGCACTTTTTGCCGCCAGGTTTTTCCGCCGTCCGTGCTTTTATACACGCCGCCGGAATTGCTCGGATATAAAACATTGCCGGTCGGCCCCGGACCATTCACCGCGGCGGCATACACAATTTGCGGATTCTTCGTATCGACGGCGATATCAAAAATTTGCGAGTAGCCGGTTTGGTTGATCGTACACTTCAAGCCTTTGCGCAAGCGCGCCCACGTCTTGCCGCCATCCGTGGTTTTAAACATGCCGTTGGCTTCCGTGCCGGCATATACGACGTTTTCATTTTTCGGATCGATCGCGAGCGAATGAAACATGTTGTCCTGCACGTTCCCCGGTTCTCCTTTTCGCGCGCCTTTGATTTCAGCGAGGCAACTGTCGGTTTGGGCATTGGCTGCTGAAATTCTCAGCATGAAACACAGCCAGAAAAATAACTTTATTTGTTTCATGAATCATTCCGCGACGAAGTTTGATCGAGTTTACCTTATCAACACCGCCTTGCGTGTTTGCGAAAACCTGCCCGAGGTGAGTTTGTAAAAATAAATTCCGCCGGCCAAATCTCGCGGCGCGAACGTCACGACATGATTTCCCGCTGCGAGATCGCCATCCACCAACGTCGCCACTTCTCGGCCAGTCACCTCAAACACTTTCAGCGTGACATGGCTGTTCACCGACAACTGAAAACTGATGACTGTTGACGGGTTGAATGGGTTCGGATAATTTTGCTCAAGGCGGAAAGATTCTGGAACCTGCTCCAATGCTTCCCCAACGCCGGTCGCGTTCTTTCTAAGAAACCATGAAGTGGCTGTGGCTTCCATTTTAAAAAACGCCAGCAAAAGATTCGCAACTTTGGTGCGACCGGGCGGCGCGGGATGCGTGCCGTCGGTTTGAAAATCGCGGCATTCCCAAATCAAGCCATCCTGGCGAGGCGTCATACCGTCCGCCCAAAAGTATGGCCCCCACGCCAGCCACGGCGCTTGGGGCTTGGCGCCGGCAAAGGCCAGCGTGGTGTCGCCGTTGATTTGCTTTTCAATCAACCATTTCACGGCAAACCCGCTCTCGTAGGCGAACGGCTCGGGATTCAACGCCGTCGTCGCGTAACCCGCGTAAATCCGGCTCGACCAGTACGCTATTTTAAGATTTGGATACTTTGCTTTCAAATTCCGCGCAATCAGCTCAAACTCGTTTGACAAAATCTGCGCATGCACCGGAAAAGCGCGCGTCGGCCCGGCGTCCGCTTCTTTGATCCACGCCGCTTGCACTTGGCTGCGTGTGACATTGGCATTACGCAAACGCTGGTCAATGACGCTCCAAAAATTGGCGGTGGAATCGGAAATGATCGCTGCAGTTTGGCCGCCTTGCGCGCCGTCTACAATGACCAATTTCGAATTCTTCGCGGCATCTGCATCCGCCAAGCTTTTGAACATAGAAAATTCCTGCGTGGTGTTCGACATGCCGATGGAAAGCAAGACGATTTTGCCGTTGATTGAGTCGGCTGCTCCCGAGGAATTTCTCGGCACAATTTGCGTTGCCAATGCCAAACCCGCCGCAAGATGAGCCGGTGGGTTGACGTTGCTGCCTTGGGGATAAAGCCCGCCGGCGTAGTTTTTATAAACACCGGCGCCCAACTCCGTTAACGGCATGAAGCCGACCGAGGTTTGGGAGCAATTCTGGCTCAACGCACGCGTGGCGGCGAGTCCGAGTATGCAAATGCAAATTATAAAATCTCGACGATTCATGCTCGCACCGTAGTTATTATTCATTTCAGCATTTTTTGCTGGGTTCTAAAAAAAGCCGGACTTGCGTGAGAATCATTTTGATTTATTTGCAAATCCGGCTTTGCAGTTTACGTTTTACCTCTAATTCTTCGGCTTCTCTTTCGTAGTCTTCTTCGCCTTCACCGTCGTCTTCTTCCCATGCTCCGTCTTCGTCGTTTTCTTCACGCCCTTGACCGTCGTTTCTTTGCCGGTCTTGGGATTGCGAACGTCGATTTTGCCGGCTTTGACCGTGGTCGTTCTCTCATGGCCGCCGCGCGAAACACGGGTCTTCTTCTTCACCAACGTTGAAGAAGAAGCATGATAATTGACTTTCGTCACCCGCGTCACGCGAGTGGTGTGCGAGACGTGAAACGTTGCCCGCGTTGTGAATCGAACGGTGCGCGTACGATAAACATTGACATGCACCGCGCGCCACGGATGCCACCAATTCGGATAAAATCCAAAATAGAACGCCGAGCGATACGGATGATAAACCGGCCGGAACATCCAGCCAAAAATTGGCCACGGATGCACGTGTACTTGCACCGGCGCGATGTAGTAATCGGGGCCGTAGATGACTTCATTGCCGCGGACTTGCATGTTGTAATCTTCGTCGCCGTTTTTCTCCACCTCGATGGTGGCGACATCCTGAAATTCGTTTTCGCCGAGCGGCACTTGCAGGACGATCACGCGCGCGTCGTCGGAGGCTTCCTCCATCACGCGGATGAAATCGACCTCGCCGTTGTCGTCGAGATCGAGATTGTTGACGCCGATCTCCGGATCGTTGAGGGACTTCTCAAACTCTTCCAAATCCTTCGCGTCTTTGAAAAGCTCGGCCACCGCTTGCAAGTCCAAACCCTCCGCCGCTTCCGAACTTGGCGCGACGACAGTGACATCCTGTGAAAAAACGGAGCTGCTCACCAGACTGATAGCGCAGAAAAGCGCTGCGAGAATGCTTGTTTTGGGTTTCATGGGTTTTCCTGAGGTAATAAGTTTGTTGATTTTCTTGCTCTTACTCCTACTCCTACTCCTACTCTTACTCTTACTCGCTTTTAAAAATATCAACAGCGAGTAGGAGTAAGAGTAGGAGTAGGAGTGGGAGTAGGAGTAACAGTAAGAGCTACTGCGGCGGATACTTCGCCAAAATCTTCGCGATGGTGTCGTCGATTTTTTCTTTCGAGACGGAATCGCTCGCTTCGCCTTTCGCCCAGCCGCGCCAAACCAGTTCTTTTTCCTTCGCATCGACTAAATCCACCACGACCGTGCCTTGCTGATATTTTTGCACGGTGGTGTACGTGCCGACTCGGCGCCCGTAGCGGCCATAACGATAGCCGTAAGTGTCCACGTCGATCTTGTCTTTGACATTCGTGTGATACGCTATGAGAAAATCCGGCCTGCCCGCAGCTTGCTTCTGCAAACCCTTGGCAACAAGCTCCTGCTCAATAGCCGCTTCAATGCGTTTGTTGTTCAACGGATTGCCGCCGCGATGCGGCATAAAGTCAAACGTTTTGTACTGGGCAAAATTCGCGTTAGCGTCAAAATCGGATTTGACGGCGACCGACGAACAGCTCGCCAGCCCGGCGGCCAACAGCAACGATATAATGAAACGAAACGCTTTCATGATTTTGTCATCCTCGAATCGTGAATAAGTTTGTCTGCTACTCTTGCTTTGAATCACTTCTGCTTTTGTTTAATTCAATGCTCGTGCCAATTTCTTTCGAACATCAATTTTAGGCTAACTATGATAGATTTTTGAATTAAAGCGAGGTGAACAGGAGTAAGCTTGTCTGCAATTTGTACGAGTTCGTTCAAAACAATTGACCGAAGTGTGCCAAAAATTTATTGTTGAGATACTGCCTACTTTGTATCACCTTAATTTTGCACACATAAAGGTTAAACCCCGAATTTCCTATAGTTGCTGCAACCTAATTGGTGGTGGTTTTGAGCATATAATGCAAAATCGGGGTATCAACAAGACGAACTCGCCGGCCTCATCGCCTTGACGGAAAGCCGTTGCTGAAGTTCCACTCATCTGAGGTGTGGAATTGAATAGTTGATAAAATAATGGGATAAAACAAACTTTGCAAGTTAAATTTATCAAAAGGATTGTGCCCTTCTACTTCTGGGATAAAACACGGCAGGAACGGCTCATTGCGGCAAGCAAGATGGAGTGGCTCATCGTTCGCCCCGGCAGACTAACAAATGAACCAAAGCGAGGTTCATATCGCCACGGTTCTCGCCTCGGCAATTTCCTCTGGACCGTGCGCATTTCGCGGGCCGACGTGGCGGACTTCATGCTCTACCAGTTGGAGAGCAACGCGTATCTGGGAACGGCGCCGGGAGTGTGTTGGTAGCTTTTGCCTCTATCGTCAAAAAATTGACGGGAAGCCGGCATTATTCGAGCAGCAGCATCTTCCGCGTCTGCACAAGGCCACCCGCCTGCAAACGATAGACGTACACTCCGCTCGTCACCCGTTGGCCGAGCGCGTCCCGGCCATCCCATCGCGCTTCATAGCTTCCTGCGGGTATTTCCCGATTCACCAGCGTCGCCACTTCCCGCCCCATCACGTCATAAATTTTCAAGCTGACAAACTGAACGCGGGCCACCGAATACCGTATTCTGGTCGCTGGATTTCCCGCGCGGCGCGACCTCTGCGAAAATGGATTGGGATAGTTTTGATCCAACGAAAAATCATCAGGCAATTTGCCATCGCTTGCAACAACTGAAGTCGGCGCGCTCGGGCCGGTGTTGTCGATAATGTGGGGGAAGCGGATTTGGACGGAATCGCCATCGGTGCTGACGGCGGTCACCAGCAGAAAATAAACGTTGTCCTCCAGCGTTTGCGTGTCCACTTCGAGAAGATAGGGCGGGGCAAACAGGTCCGCACGGGCAACGACCTGCGCCGAATCTTCAGCCAGCGTGTTCTCCAATTCCAGCCTGACTCGCGCAATGCCGGCGCCGTTGCTTGCCTGGAAATCGGGATCGAAGGCGGTGACTTCATATCGCGCGGCGCCGCTCACGGTTTTGCCGGTCGCCGGTTGCAATACGCCGATCACCGGCGCCTCGCCGAGAGTATCGGGCCGCACAAAAACTTGCAAGTCAAGCGCCTCGGCTGTTTGGGCGAGCAGTTTGATTTCCACGCCGGCGTCGGGGTCATAAAAAATGTGGCCGAGCGTCAGCGCTGCATCTTTCCATTCGTCGCTGCGGAAGCCGGGCGTCATGTCGAGCAAATGCGTGGGCTTTTGGTTGGAACGATAGCCCAGCGTGAGCATGGTGCCGGCGTTGGCAAACTCTTCCCTCGCGCGATAGAACACCCAGTAATCGGTTGCCGCATCTTTTTTGATCCGCAACGCCGAGTGCCTTTGTACCGGAGTATGCCGGTCGAGTGAATTCTCAATGGCCTGCACGGTGTAGACGCCATTTTGCGTGACGGTCATAATGTTCGCCTCGGGCAGCCAGCCAACCCGTGACTTGTACCACGGGTTAAAATGATGAAACGCGCGCGGCCGTCCGTCGATCTGGTCGCCCATGATATCGAACGCATCGCCGTAATTGATATTTTTGCCGTCCGGTGAAATCGGCGAACCTTGCCGGACCAGCCAGAAATTGGCGTGCGCCCAATCGAAGCTGTGGCCGATTTCATGGACGGTGAGATAGTCACAACCACACGCCACGAACGAGGTGCGAAAGTTGACCGTGCCCAGTCCTATCGCCAGACCATGCCACAGCTTTTTAGTGTAAATCACTTCGCGGTCGTAATTCGCTTCCGGATAACCGGCCCGTTCCGCCAGGGCTATCGCGTCGGCGCGGATGCGGGTCAACGTTAGGCCGGGACCGCGAACGGCCTCAAATTGATAATACGATTCCGGCTGCGGCATCATCAACACCGGCGTGATGTCCGTTGTAATCGTGACCGCACCGTAGCTGTTGGCTTCGAGGCTTTCTTTCACTACCGCAGCGACGTGTTGCATCGCGGCGTCGGAAACGATGGCGCCTTCGTCGCCGGGGTACTGCACGCGGATGAGCAAAATCTTATGCTCGCCGAGCACGCGTTGGTTCAGAATATTGCCAGGAAGGTTGGTTTGGGCCGTGATAAAGGCGGGCATGATAAGCGCAAGCAAGAAAAGGCCATACACGCATTTGATGAAATTCGATTTTTGTGATTGCATCTTCGTTCTTCCGTTTGTTGTGAGATTGCCGCTTCACCGCCATCTATCGCGTTTGAGCCGCATAAGGTTTTTGGATAAAGCATGGGAAGGCAATTATTCTGCCAGCGCGAGGGAGCGCAAAAACTTGCATTTTCAAGCGAAATCTTGACTGCCGCTCACTTGGCAACGAACGATAACGTACAACCAATTGGGTTTTGTGTTCGCCTCGGAACATAGGAACTTTTTCACATGACTGCTCGGAAGAAATTTGTTTGAAATCCGATGCAACCTTCTGAGGCTTTTATGCCACTTATAAGTAGACATGAAAATCCTATCGACGTACCTTGCCAAGCTTGCGGATCGGCGGCTGGTTAATAATTTTCTGGCGCAGCGCGACGAGCAGTCCTTTCGCGCTCTTTATCATCGCCATACGCCCGCGCTGTATCAATTGGCGTTGCGACTGGTTGGCTGGAACGTTCACGAAGCCGAGGAGGTCGTGCAAGAGACGTGGATGCGTGCCGCCGAAGCGCTGGGAAAATTTCGTTGGGAGTCGAGCTTGCGGTCGTGGCTCTCCGGCATTGCCATCAATCGTTGCCGGGAACTGTATCGCCAGCGCGCGCGGCAAAGTCACGAATTGGTGGCCGAGCAGCTTGTGGAAGAGAACTCTGCTGCGAATAATTTCGAACGCCTCGATCTCGAACAGGCGATTGCGGTGCTGCCGAACGGCTACCGGCAGGTTTTGGTGCTGCACGATGTCGAAGGTTATACCCACGAGGAAATCAGCCGCTTGCTCGACATCGAAGTCGGCACCTCCAAAAGCCAGCTTTCGCGCGCCCGTAGCTCGGTGCGAGCGTCATTGCAAGATTTGGCTGCCAAAGCATAAAATCGGAGAAAGCAAGTCGGAGAAAGCAAGATGGAGTATGGAAGTCATAATATGCTGAGTCCGGAGGAAGCCAGGCGGTTCGCCGCTTTGGCGCGCGAGCGCGCGCCTTCGGATTCATTGGAAGATCGAATCATCGGTAAGCTTAAATCGAAAGGCCTCATTCGTATGACGACATCTATTCGGTTTTGGACGCTTCCACGTTTGACCGGTGCATTGGCTGCCGCCGTTGTGCTCCTGGCCATTGGCTTTGGCATGGGAAAATGGCAGAGCCGGCCGGCGCAAGGTCATGCCGAACAATCATTGTTCGCGCTTTTTCTTTATGATTCGCCTGAAATGGCTCCCGATGATTCGAGCCGGGTTATGGAGTATGTCAATTGGGCGAAATCAATACGGCAATCCAAGCGGACGATTTCCGGTGAGAAGCTGGAAGACGGCGGGAGAGTGCTGCGCCGTGAACAGGGGCAGGTTGCTATTCACGACGGCTATCTTACCGATGAAAAAAATATGCTGGGTGGATATTTTTTAATCCAAGCTGCCGATTTCGAAGAAGCCGCTAAAATCGCGACGAGTTGTCCGCATCTCAAACACGGCGGCGTGATCGAGTTGCGGCAAATCGCGCGGATTTAATCGAAGCCTTTCGTCATATTCACATTAAGGAGACTTTACCATGTCTATTCAACAGCGGAAAAACAGTTCCGGCGCGTGGCTCATGGTTTTTGCCCTCGGCTTGATTTTTTTCGACGGCGGCAACAAGTCCGCGAGCACGCCGGAGCTTGCAAAAGCAGGGTTCGAGCGTTTCAAAAAACTCGAAGGGCAATGGATTGGCCGCAGCACCAAAGGCTGGGAAGAAGCCGTCAATTTCAAAACGATTGCCAAAGGCTCGGTGGTGGTGGAGAACTCTTTTGATGCGCACCCCAATGAAACGATGATGACGATGTTTTATCTGGACGGCGATCGTTTGATGCTGACGCATTACTGCGTCGCGCGCAATCAGCCGCGCCTCGAAGCCACTTCGTTCGAGGACGACGGCCGGACCATAACGTTCACGTTTCGCGACGCCACGAATCTCCCTTCACGTGACAAGGGCCACATGGACAAAGCGGTGTTTCGCTTTGTCGACGACGATCATTTCAGCTCGCAATGGACGTGGTATCAAGACGGCAAGGAAAGCTGGATGGAGGAGATCAAATGCGAGCGCAAGGCGCCCTAAGCTTGGTTTTCAATCCTGTTTGCAGAAAATCCGAATTGGCGCTTCCGCGAGCGCAGACTGCTGGATTTCTGCGGAATGATATTCTTCTCGATCTGTAACTGAGTATTTGCCATTAATCTTACAACCTCACCCAAACAACTCCTTCGCCTCGCTCACCACCTGCTGCACGATCTGCTGAAAATTTCCTTCGACCAACGCGCCGGAGGCGTGCGGGTGGCCGCCGCCGCCGAAACGGTTGGCCAGGCCGTTGATGATGATTTTCCCCTTCGAGCGAAAACTGATTTTGACCTTGCCGCTTTCCGTTTCCAAAAACATCAGGCACAGCTCGACGCCGTCGATGCTGCGCGGAAAATCGGCGAAGCCTTCAGTGTCGCGCGGCTGCGTACCGGTGGTTTTCATCATCTCCTGCGAGACCGTGAACCAGACGAGCCGGCCGTCCTTGGAAAAATTCAAAGTGCTGAGAATTAGCCCGAGCAGGCGCATTTTGTTGGCGGATTGTTTCTCATAAACTTCCTGATAAATGTGCTGCGGCTTGACGCCGCGCGCGATGAGATCCGCGCAAATTTCATGGGCGCGCGGATTGGTGTTGGTAAAACGAAATCCGCCGGTGTCGGTGAGAATCGCGGTATACAAGGCTTCGATCATCTTGCCGTGCAGCCGGGCGCCCAAAGCCGTCAAAAGATCATACATGATTTCCCCGGTTGACGAGGCCTCGGTCAAAATCACATCGACGTCGCCAAAACGCCCTTCGAGCGGGTGATGGTCGATGCAAATTTTGGTGACGCTGATTTGCCGCAGCAGCTTGCCGAGATCGCGCAGCCGCTCCCAATCGCTGATGTCAAGAATGAAAACCGCGTCGACGTCGCGAACCAATTCGCCGTGTTTAGCGTTGTCAAAAATTTCGATGTCGCCGCGCCCATCGAGAAACTCGATGTTTTCCGGCGTCGGACTATGGTTGATAATGTGCGCTTTTTTTCCGAGATCGCGCAGGTAGTGCGCCAAAGCGATTTCGGAGCCGATGCCGTCGGCGTCGGCGTTGATGTGGGTGGTGAGGACGAATGTTTTGCCGTTTTGAATAATCCCCTGAATTTTTTGTAGCGCCGCCGCGTCGATCATGGTGCGAATCCCTTCTTGAATTATTTTCCTGCTCCCGATGCGGACAAGCCGCAACCAAAATATGTTACTCCACTGATTGAAAAATCCCGCTGATGAAGTCTTTTATCCGAGGGCTCTTCATTCGGTGGGAAATTTTTTTCTAACTTTTTGGCGTTAAGCGCCTATTTGATGATCACCTTCCCAAACCCGCTGTTCCCGTTCACGTCCACAACTTTGACTGCAAGAATGCTGGTTGAAGTTATCGCCGCGTTCGCGGCAAGAACGAACTGAAACGTCTCGCGGCGTTGATCGGCAACGTTGTCGACCGGATAAATTAATTGCCACTTGTCGGCGTCGACGGCGTACCACGCCTCTTTGAGACGGGAGAGCTGATCGACGGCCTCGAAGCTTGCCTGCCATTGCCCGCCGATTTTTTGAACGGCGAGATTTTTGACCTCGGGCGGCGTGTTGTCAACAATAAAAATCTCGCTCACTTTTTCGCTGGCGAGCGCCAGACTGGGCGGATTGCTGCGCTGATCGGAAGCAGTGATTCGAATTTGATATTCGCCGTCCGGCAGCGCCTGGCTGTCCCAGGTGTAAACCGTGCCGGCGTAATCCTTCGCCAGCTCGCGCCAGGCCGTTTCGCCAACGGCGCGAATCTCAATCCGATAAATGAGGCGATCATTATTTTCATCGCGCGCCTGCCAGCCGATGGATTGCGCGCCTTTCTGAAATGTTTTGCGTCCACTTTCAGGCAGGGGAATGCTTTTGACGACGGGCGAGCCGCCATCCTGGCCGTTGCTCAAATGATTCGCGGCTTGCTCTTTCGCCTCCGGAAAAGCGTCGCCGGGATTATAAATGTTGATCGCGGTCACTTCGGGCGCGGCATTTTTTTGCAGATAAGAAACCTGCACGCGCTTGACCACGGCGGAGGTTTTGCCGCTGCTTGTCATTTCAATTTTCCATTGCAGAAAACGCGCCGGCGGGCTACCGATCGCGCCGCCGGTGGCCGGACCTGGCACCGCGGCCCACGCGCTCCAAGTTTTATCAGGCTTGCCGGTGTTGCCGCTGCGCGTAAACAACCGGGCTTGCCCATCGCTGGACGGCGTCTGCCAATTCACCGCGCCCCATTGCGACGGCACTTTCGCATCGATGACATCGGAAAGATATTCGCCTTTCTCGCGCGCCGCCGGCTGCATCTGTTGCAGCGTACCGGCATTCGCCGTCGTGAGCAGATAAGCGTCGTTCGCTCCCGCGAGAATCGAAGTGATTTGCGACGACTCCAGTTGAAAAAGCAGCGTGCGCGCGCCGTCATCGGCCAGACGATAAACACGCCCTTGATCTCCGGTGCCGATGAGCAGGCTGCCGCTCGCTTCCAACAACATGGCGTGAATGCGATCTTGCCGTGAATTCCACAAAGTTTTCACCATGCCGTCCTGACTGCAGCGATACACCGCGCCGGCGCCTTTGCCGGAGGACTGGCCCAGCGCGACAATCATCGCCGGCAACTGCGGCTGGTCTTCGCTCGAGGCGCTGATGCTGATGGGCGGCCCCTCTTCTTCTTCCGGCTCGCCGCCTTCGACAGCCGCAACCGGTGTTGGAATCAGGCCGGGCCGGCCCGCGGCGTCGCCGGCGGCGGCGGCATAAACGGCGCCGTCGCGGCCAATCGCAATCTGATGAATTTCCGGAAAAGCCGCGTCATACAAAACACTGACCGCTCCGCTCGCTGTCAAGCGATACAGATAACCGTTGCCGCTCGAGCCGGCGTAGAGAGTTCCCGAATTTTTATCCAGCGCCAAACTGCGAATGTGTTTTTCCTCGCTCTGAAAAAAAATCTCGGCTTTGCCGTTGGGCTGAACGAGATAAACGCGGCCCGGCTCGCCGGTCGCCACGAACAGAGCGCCGTCTTGGCGAGGCGCGATGCACCAAATGTATTTCGCCTCCGGTTTAAAAAACGGTTGCGCTTTTTCCCGCCCCAGCGGGAGGCTCTGTCGATAAATCTGCCCGTCCGGCGCGGTGGCGATGTAAAGATTGTTTTCCCCGAAACGGGACATCGCAAAAACCGCGACCTCGGCGCTGGTGAAAACCGTATCGGGTGGTGATTTTTCCGTGACGCGCAACACCAACGCCGGATTGCCGCCGCCGGCGTAAATGCCGCCCTGGGCATCGCTCGCGGCGCACCACAGATACGGCACGCTGGCGCGCAGACGCTCGCGAACGGCCGGCGCCAGGCGCATTTGGCCGAGCGCGTCGATGGAAATTCCCAGCGCCTTGCCTTTTTCCAAATCCTCTTGCGTGACAAAAGCTTTAAACTGCGGCGACCCGGCGAACAGCCCGGCGGCAAGAATGAGCGCAAAAATACAAACGGCTTTTTTGATCTGCATGATGGTTCCAGTTTGAATCTGTTTTATAAGCGTAATTTTACGCGCAAAGTTTTCAATCCCGACACCGCGAAGGGCTTGGAATCTTTTGCCGCGGCCTCGAACGAAAGCGGTTGGCGCGTTTCAGTCAAAACCTGGTCGCGCGCAAATGAGGAATTGCCTTTCAAATTTTGCGATTGCAAAATCGAATAAATCGACGGCGGCAGGGAAGAAAGCTGCTCGCCTTCGATGATCAAGCCCTGATCGGGCTGGCGCAGTTGATAATAAAGGAAATCATTGCGGCGCCGCTCTTGCAAAATCGACAGCAGTTGTGGAAAGCTGCGCGCGACAAACCGGCCGGGCGCCGATCTCGCCTCGAGCTGCATCATCTCATCACCGCCGCCGACGTTGATCGTCAGAAAGCGGCCTTCGGCATTTTTCGGAATGGCAAGTTTTTGGCGCAGCAATTTTTCTGGACCTTGAAACGCCTTGAGCCGGGCAAAAACCGTCACCGTGTCACCCGGTTCGACTTCGCCGCGGTCGATCCAAACTTGTTCAATACTGGCGCTGCGCCGGCCCGGTATCGAAGTGAAATGCAAATCAATCCGCGCCAATTTCGCCGGTTGAAAGTTGTTGGCCATAATGGCGCCGGTGGTTGACGCCACCTCGCCGGTGGATTTCAAAATGCCGCTCACAAAACCGAAGCCGCCGATTGGCGTGAAACCGGGATAGAAATCGTCGAGATTTATTTTCCGGCCGGATTGCAAGTGAATGCTTCCGGTGAGCTGCAAACTATTTTCTCCGGTCGCCAGCCGCCCCGATTCCAACGCATTGACCAGCACGAAACGGATGATCAGCGGCATCAGCGTGTTGATCGTGCGCTCTTCCGTGAAACGAAATTCGAATTGTGAAGTTTTCCCGGCTTCGTCGGTATAGCGCACCGTCATCGGCGTCAAGCTGGGCGGCGCGCCGACCACGCCGAAGATTCCAGTTGTGCGATCCTGGCGCAGGGTCCCGACCAGGCTCGCGCTTTCGCCCATTTTGAAAGAGCCAAAATCACTCGGAACGACCAGCAGAATCTTCGCCAAAGAAATCGGCATCTCGACCGGGCCGCTGTCAAAAAAAGGATGGCCGAAGGCGAGCACGCGATTGTCCTGGCGATACGTCACCGTGCCGATGGCTTCGATGTCGGTGTCGCCGGTCATCAACACCGCGCCGATGGCGGCGCCGGGTTGCAGCAAGGCTGCGCTTTCGGCATCAAAACCGGCGGCCTCGGCTCGCGGCAGCGATGAGCCGCCGGTGATCACCTGAAACCCCGCCGGCTTGAGCAAATTCGCGGCCTGCTCGATAAGCTGCGGCTTCATGCCGCCAAACGCCAGCGGCAAATCGAGCGGGCGAATCGCGCCGATGAGCGCGGCGCGGCGCTGCAACAAATCTTGCGGCAAAAAATTTTCCCACGACACTTCGGCCAGACCCAGCGCCATGTCGAGAAATTTGTTGGGCGCCGGCGGAACGAAAGCCGCCAGCTCGCGGTCGCGCGTTTCCTCGCGATTGAAAATTTCCAGCATCTCTTCGATGGGCGTGACGCCGGCCAAATGCTCGCGCAAAAAAATGCCGATCGAATACGACAGCGCGCCGATCATCTTGCCGTTGACGTAAATCGGGCTGCCGCTCATGCCGGCCGCGACGCCGGTGTGTTCGGCCTTTCCATCTTTCAAGCGGATGAGAATCAAATTACGCTTGGGATAAAAGTTGCGCATGACGTCGACGACTTCGATGGAAAATTCTTCCGGGCGGTCGCCGCGAAAAACCGTCCGGCCAACGCCGGTCATTCCCGGTTTCACTTCGGCAAGCGGCATGAAGTCTTGCGCGATCAGGCAAAAAGGCAGAGCGGCAAGAAAAGTTAAAATAAGGGAAAAACGACGCATGTTCTGATCCGTAGAAGTTAAGTTTACAAAATACATCATTCCGAGGAAAATTGCAAGCTCGGAATTTCTCTTTCCCAAAACATTAGCCGGAACCCAACCGGGAAAAACCAGCGCCCGCTGAATCTGAACTCCTTACAGGCGCAGCCCACAGAATTAAAATCAAAAAAACATTTCAGTGGGATTTCTTTTCTGTGGGCGAAAGTCTTGGTTTTCTTTGCACAGATTTTACTCTTTAAAAATTAAACGAGCAGGTTAAATTGCCCCTTCTCAAAAAATTTTCCCACGATTATTCCAGTCTCCAACTGTTCGCTGGTGAACACGAACTGTCATGCCAGCGGACAGCTTTTTAAAAATGGCATCATTCCATGCTGGCATAACCTTTTGAAAAAACAAAAGGGCATGATTGTTGGATAAACGATGATGGTTTAGTGTCTGCGGGTAGTGGCAAAAATTTCATGAAAAAGAGGGAGCGCGGGCGTTCTTGTCCGCGATGCGCGTGCGGACTGGAAAGTCCGCCCTCCTCTTTTTTTTGGGAGAAAAACATGCTCAAAAACTATTTCAAAATCGCCGTGCGCAACCTGCTGCGGCAAAAGGTTTTTTCGGCGATCAACATTTTCGGCTTGGCGCTGGGAATTGCGTGCTGCATTCTTATCGCGTTGTTCGTCGAGCACGAATGGTCGTTCGACAAGTTCCATCGCCACAAAGACCGGCTCTATCGCGCCATCGAAGTGGAGCGCAAAGTTGGCGGCGAGGAAAACGTGATGGCTTTTCAGCCGCTGCCGCTGGCGCCGGCGCTCGAGACGGAATTTCCGGAGGTCGAGCACGCGGCGCGAGTTTTTACCGGCGGCGGCACCGTGTCGTATGGCGAGAAAAGCTTTGCCGAAGATTTCGTTTTCACCGATCCCGCCTTCTTCGAGATGTTCGACTTCCCGCTGCTGCGCGGCAATCCGGCCACTGCCCTCGCCGATCCCAAATCCGTGGTGATCACGCGGCGCATCGCCGAGAAATATTTCGGCGACGAGAATCCCCTCGGCAAGCAACTTTCCACCAAAAACTGGCGTACCAGCGTTGACGTGGTGGTGAGCGGCGTCGCCGAGAATCCGCCGAGCAACTCCAGCATTCAGTTTGATTTTCTGCTGCACATCACCCAATATCCGAATTACGAGCGCAATCTCAATCGCTGGGGTTTTTTCAATGGCTCGGTTTACGTGCTGCTGAAATCCGGCACCGACGGCGAAACCCTGCAGAGCAAAACGCCGGCGTTCGTGGACAAATACTGGGGCGAGATGCGCAAAGGAGATCAGCAGGAGGGCCGGCTGGCAGCGGGTAACGACGCCGTGCAGCTTCGCTTTCAGCCGATGACAAAAATTCATCTCGACACCTCGATCAATTTCTCGCAGGAGACGGTGAGCAATCCGCTTTACGCTTACTTCCTCGCCGGTATTGCGCTGCTGGTGTTGACGATTGCCTGCATCAACTTCGTGACGCTGGCGATCGGGCGCTCGACCACACGGGCGCGGGAAGTCGGCGTGCGCAAAGTTTTGGGCGCGCATCGCGCGCAATTGATCCGGCAATTCTGGGGCGAGACCATGCTCTTGAGCGGCCTCGCTTTTGTTTTTGGCCTCGTGCTCGCCGAGCTGCTGCTGCCGGTTTTTAATCAATTCACGCAAAAGGATTTGGCGCTGGGCGCCGCCTCTCGCCATGTCATCGCCGCTGCCATCGCCGGACTTTTGCCGTTGGTGGGCTTGCTCGCCGGCAGCTATCCCGCGGCGTTTCTCTCCCGCTTTCAACCGGTCACGGTGTTGAAAGGAACGATACGATTGCGGCGGAAAAGCGTATTGACGCGGGCGCTGGTGGTTTTTCAATTCGGGCTTTCCATTTTTTTGATCGTCTGCACGCTTTTCATGGCGCGGCAACAGCATTTTATTTCGACACGCGATCTCGGCTATAATTCAGACAACGTGATCGCCATCAATACTTTTGGCGGCGCCGGCAATGAGGGCGAGCAGCGCGTGTCACGCCTGCGCCAGGTGCTGGCCGGCAATCCGCAAATTCTCGGCGTGACCGGCACGAATGCCTCATTCAACCAGGGTTGGGATATCAACAGCTTCAAACACGAAGGCGTCGAGCGCTCGGCATTCGTTTATCGGGTTGATGATGATTACCTCGACGTGCTCGGCATCAAGCTGATCGCCGGACGGAATTTTTCGCGCGAATTTCCGAGCGACGTCACGAATGCGGTGATCGTCAACGAGGCGCTGGTGGATGAATTCGAATGGCAGGAGCCGATCATCGGTCGCCGCCTTGCCGGCTGGAATGAGCAAAATATTCCAGGCGGCCCGACCGTCGTTGGTGTCGTGAAGAACTATCATTTTCTTTCAATGCATCAGAAAATAAAGCCGGTGCTTCTGCTGCTCGATCCGGATTGGTCGATCAGCCATGCGCTCGTTCACATCAATTCAAGAAATATTCCGGCGACGCTTGATTTGATCGGCAAGAAATGGCAGGAAGTCGCGCCCAACACGCCTTTCGAATACTCTTTTGTGAATGACGACGTCCGCAAGCAATATGAGAAGGAGATGCGGTGGCAGAAAATTTTCACCTACAGCGCCGCGTTTGCCGTTCTGCTCGCCTGTTTGGGATTATTCGGTTTGGCCACACTGGCCGCGAGCACGCGCACGAAGGAAGTGGGCATTCGCAAAGTGCTGGGCGCCACCGTCACTCGAATCGCCGTGCTGCTCTCACGAGATTTTGTCGTGCTCGTATTATTCGCCAATTTTCTCGCCTGGCCGGCGGCTTATTACGCGGTGAATAAATGGCTGCAGAATTTTGCCTATCGCATCGACATTTCGTGGTGGGTATTCGCGCTGGCCGGCGGACTGGCGCTGCTCATCGCGCTGGTGACGGTGAGCACGCAGGCGATCAAAGCGGCGGTAGCGAATCCGGTTGAGGCGCTGCGGTACGAATAATAAAACGTGAGGCGTAAAAGACATTACGTTTTACGCATTACGAATTGCGCATCAGGAGTTCACCATGCTCAAAAACCACTTCAAAATCGCCATCAGAAACTTGTTCAAGAACAAGCTCTATTCAGCCATCAGCATCACCGGGCTAGCGCTGGGAATTGCCGGTAGTGTGATGGTTTTGCTCTTTATGCTGGATGAGCTAAGCTTCGAGCGCGGCCACGAGAAAGCGGATCGTATTTACGCCGTTTTCAACTGGTGGGATTTCGGCACGTTCTCGCAAACCGGCATGGCGCAAGCGCCGGCCGTCGGTCCGACGATAAAAGATGATTTTCCCGAAGTGGAAGAAACCGTGCGCTTCTGGAAATGGCACCGGCCGTTGATCATCCACCAGGACAAGCGGTTTTATGAAGATCGTTTTGTTTTTGCCGATCCGGCGCTGTTCGAAGTGTTCACGTTTCCGTTTGTTGCGGGCGATCCGAAAACCGCGCTCACCGAACCTTATGCCGTCGTGCTTACGGCCTCGACGGCACGAAAGTATTTTGGCGACGAGAACCCGGTAGGCCGGCGCCTCTCTTTCTGGGACAATGCCAGCGCCGCCGTCGTCGCCAATCGCGCCTTCAACGGCAGCGCTTTCGATCTCACCATTACCGGCGTCGTGCAAGACCCGCCTTCGAACACCGAGCTGCAATTCGATTTTCTGGCGTCGTTCGCGACCTTCGGCGATGCCTACGAGAAAGAAATGTGGGCGACCGGGCCAACCACGTACCTGTTGTTGGCCGAGGGCGCTTCGACGGCGCAACTCGAAGAAAAATTCCCCGTCTTTCTCGATAAATACCTCGGCGATTCGCTGAAAGAAGCCGGGCAAAAGGCCAGGCTGTTTCTCGTGCCGCTGGCGGAAGTCCGGCAATATTTTTTCGGCGGCTATACTTTTGTGGTTGCCCTTGCGGGAATCGGTTTGATCGTGCTCTTGATCGGCTGCATCAATTTCATGAATCTGGCGACGGCGCGTTCGGCGCAGCGCGCCAAAGAGGTCGGCGTGCGCAAAGTGATCGGCGCGCGACGGAGCGAGCTGGTCAAGCAGTTTCTCGGCGAGTCGATCGTCATGGCGTTTGCCGCGCTGCCGGTGGCGCTTTTTCTGGTCGAGATTGCTCTGCCGGAATTTAATCTCTTGGCCGGAAAGAAGCTGGCGCTGAATATCGTCGGCAATTTGCCGCTGGCCTCGGGGTTGGCGGGAATCGTGCTTCTCGCCGGCCTCATCGCCGGCAGCTATCCGGCGCTTTATCTCTCGCGATTCCAAGCCGTGCGCATTTTGAAAGGCGGAGAAATGGCCGGCAGAAAAAGTGGGATCTACCGCTTTCTGATCGTCGCGCAATTCACCGTTGCCATCGTCACGTTCATCGCGGTCGCAACTTTGAACGAGCAAATGGCCTACGCCAAAAACAAAGACCTGGGTTTCAATAAAGATCAGATCGTCGTCATCCCGAATTGGAATCGCGAGTCGATTCAACAGCATTACGCCGCTTTTCGCAACCGGGCGCTGCAAACAGCCGGTGTCCTGAACATGTCGGTCACCGATCACTATCCCGGCTACGGCGCTTCATCTTCAACGCAAGCCGTTCCCGGCAAAACCGGAAAAATCCGCATGGCCGGGCAGGATGGCGACCACGAATTTATCCGCACGTTCGGCATCGCGTTGGCAGCCGGCAGGGATTTTTCGCGCCGCCATAAAACCGATGCGGACGAGGCGATCATTATCAACGAGGCGGCGGTCAAAAGCTTCGGCTGGTCGTCGCCGGAGGAAGCTCTCGGCCAGCGATTACAGGATGGGCGGACGATCATCGGCGTGGTGAAAAACTATCACATTTTTTCTTTGCACCGGGAGATCGGCCCGGCGGCGATCCGGCTGGTGGATTTGGAAAACCTGCCGGAATGGTGGAGCAAATATTTCGTCGCGGCCAAAATCCACCCGACCAATGTCCGGGAAACGATGCGAAGCCTGGAGCTTTTGTGGCAATCCTTTTTCCCCGACCGGCCGTTTGCCAGCGTATTTCTCGATGACCAGTTCGCAAGATTTTATGAAGCCGAGGAAATTGCCGGCAAGGTGGCGAGCCTGTTTTCGATGATCGCCATTTCCATTGCCTGCCTCGGCTTGTTCGGATTGGCCGCCTATTCCGCCGAGCGCCGGACGAAAGAGATCGGCGTGCGCAAAGTGCTCGGCGCGACGGGTTCCGGCATCGTCATGCTGCTCTCGAAAGAATTCGTGAAACTGATACTCCTCGCCAACTTGATCGCCTGGCCGGTCGCGTATTTTTCCTTAAGCCAATTCCTGCAAATCTACGCCTATCGCATCGATATCGATCTGCTGACGTTTCCATTGGTTGGCCTCGCGGCGCTCGCGATTGCCATGCTGACCATCAGCTCGCAAGCGATCAAAGCCGCGCTGGCCAATCCGGTTGAAGCTCTTCGCTACGAGTAATAAAACGTGAAACGTAATGCGTAATTCGTAATGCGTAAATTTACGAATTACGTTTTACGAATTACGCTTCACGCATTACGTTTTAATAAGGATTGATGACTAACACTATGATCTCCACATATCTCCGCCTCGCGTGGCGGCATCTGCTCGCGAACAAAACCGTTTCGTTTATCAATATTTTCGGCCTGTCCATCGCCGTGGCGTGTTGCATCGCCGTATTTCTTTTTTTGCAAAATTATTGGACGCTCGACAATTTTCATCAAAATGGCGAGCGCATTTTTATCGTCGAATACGTCACCGAAACCGACGGCGAAGTGCAAACCTGGGGCGACGCGCCCGCGCCCATTGCTGAGGCGCTGGCCGCGGACTTTCCGCAAGTCGAGCGCGTCGTGCGCATGCAGCGCGAAGGCGTGAAACTCTTCAACAAAGAAAATGTTTTTGAAGAAGTGCTCGTCTATGCGGACACGGGCTTTTTTGAAATGTTCACGTTCCCGTTGCAATACGGCAATCCCGTTGCGCTCGCCGATCCGAATGCGATCATCCTGAGCGCGAACATGGCAAAAAAATATTTCGGCGAAGAGATGCCTCTCGGCCGTATGCTCATCTTGACCACCCAGGCGCAGGAACGCAAGCAATTTACCGTGCAGGGCGTGGCCGGGCCGTTTCCGAATAATCGCGGCTTCTCTTTCGAGCTTTTGGCCGGCTATCACCCCGTGCATCAAGCACTGAAGGAGCGGGATTGGAAAACGCGCACGAATGGCGGCGTTTTTGTGCAACTGCGGTCCCGCCTTGCGGGGAAAGACGCCGCCCAGCTCGCGCCGCAATTGTCGCGTTATCTCGCGCCGTTCAACGCCAACAATCCGGAAGCCAATGTGAAAGCATTCGCGCTCGACAATCTGCGCGATCCGGCGCCCGAAGCGTACAACGTCATGCGCCGGCCTGCGGAAGCGCATCATCCCGCGCTGACGCTGATTTTTTCACTCATCGCGCTGACGATGATGGCGTTGTCCTGCTTCAATTACGTGAACATTTCGCTCGGCGGCGTGTCCAGACGGTTGAAGGAAATTGGCATTCGCAAAGTCATGGGCGGCCAGCGCGAGCAAATCATCGCGCAATTCATGGCGGAAAATCTCTTGCTCTGTTTCATCGCGTTGCTGTTCGGGCTTATGCTCGCCGAAGCGTTTCTCATTCCGTTGTTGAACGCCAACATGGTGTTGAAAACCAGCTTTTCGCTTACGGGCAACGCGGGCTTGTGGCTGATGCTCGCGGGGCTGCTGGCGCTCACCGCGCTCGCTTCCGGCGCGTATCCGTCGTTATACATTTCCTCATTCAAGCCGGTGGCGATTTTTGCCGGACGGCTTAAATTCGGCGGCAAAAATATTTTGCGCCGCGGCCTCATCACCGCGCAGTTCGCGCTGGCGTTCGTTGCGGTGATCATCACCGTTGTGCTCTTGACGATGGTGCGGCAGTGGGAAAAACTCACGTGGGGCTATGATCCCGGCCAGACTTTGGTTGTGTCGCTCAACGACAGCCGGCAATTCCATTTGCTGCGCAATGAAATATTGAAAAACTCCAACGTGCTGGCGGTCGCCGGTTCATCGAATCTTGTCGGCCAAGGCTGGCGCCCGGAAACCGTGCAAGCCGGTGAGACGAAATTGAGAGCGTCGTGCTACGATGTCGGCGCCGGTTATCAGGAGGTTCTCGGCCTGGGTTTGAATGCCGGACGTTTTTTTGAAACCAATCGCCGCATCGAAGATGAGAGCGCGGTGGTGGTCAACGAGACTTTTGTGAGCAAACAAGGTTGGCGCGAGGCCATTGGCAAAACCGTGCGCCTCGAAACGAAAGCCTATACCATCGTGGGCGTGGCCCGCGATTTCAAGCTTTTTGCCACCGGCGCCATGCGGCCGGCGCTGTTCTTTCGCGCCGAAGAAAAAGACTTCAGCTTTCTCGTGGTGCGCTTTGCGCCCGGAAGCGGCAAGCAGGTTGCCGCGCAGATCGAGCAGGACTGGCAGCGGCTTTTCCCCGGCACGCCGGTTTATCATTTTTTTCAAGGCGAGGTTTTCGACGGCTTCTATCGCACGTTTCGCAACACCTCGCAAAGCTTCGGCTACATTGCCGGACTCGCGCTGGCCATCGCCTGCACGGGTTTGTACGGTTTGGCGGCGCAGCATTTTTCGCGGCGCTTGAAAGAAGTCGGCGTGCGCAAAATGCTCGGCGCTTCAGCAACGAACATTCTGTTTCTGATCAACCGCGAGTTTGCGTTTTTGTTGCTCGTCGCCGGCGCGTTGGCAACCGCGTTGTGCGCGGCCGGCGTCCAGGTTTTATTGCTCAACGCCGAACGATTTATCGGCAAATCCGGCCCCGGCATTGCGCCGTTTCTGCTCGCCAATTTGCTGGTCTTGCTCACCGCGGCCATTGCAACCGGGCGGCAAGCATGGAACGTGGCAAAGGCGAATCTGGCGCAGGTGTTGAAAAATAGCGAATGAAAAAGGAGCGCGGACATTCTTTTTCGCGAGAGCAATTTTCCAAATGTAAACTGAGAAAGCACAGAAAAGACAATATAGGCAAAGCGATTTTTTAAATGTTGCTCTGCTTAAGCTCTCGCAGCGAATAATGTGTGTTTCGCCAATTGATGCCGCCGTTGGCGAGCGTAATGAGGGTTGATCGCCAGAGGATATAAAAGTGCATCGCAATCGTGACGGGAAAGCCCAACGCCAGCCAGGGAGATAGTTGAAGATGGCGCGCCATGCCGCCGTAAATGAGAAGCACGACGAGAACGGCAAGCGCGTTGAGCCATTGCGTCACGCCGCTGGTGAGAAACAAGGCCAACACCGGCCAATGATACAGCGCGATCATGCCCAACGAGAGTACCGCAACTTTTGGCACATTATAATCCAGCATCGCGAAGGAATTTTTGGTCAAGCCGTGTATCATTTCTTTCACCGAGCCATACCATTCGAGCGATATCATTTTCTCGCCGCCCATAAACTCCTGGCGAAATCCGTGCGTCTTGATGAGCTTGCCAAGCTTGAGATCGTCGTCAACACACATCGGAATGGCTTGCAGCGTGCCGCTGGCGCGATAGGCTTCGGCGCGAACCAGGCTGAACGCCCCGCCGCCGATGGATTTTTTGCTTTTTGGATTTTGAGCTTCCCACGGTTTGAAAGCCAGCATAAAATTCACCGAGAAGGTCAACAACATCATCTTTAACAAAACGCCGGGCATTTTTATCTCCGGCCCGAGCACGAGGTGATCCAAGCCGGTTTCAAGCATGTAGTTGATCGCTCTCGCGATCGTCGTGGAATCCATGACGATGTCGGCATCGGCAAAGAGCAGAAATTCTCCGCCCGCCTGCTGCGCGCCAACGTGCAAAGCGTGGTTTTTTCCCAGCCACCCTTCGGGAAGCTCGGCGAGGTGCAACACCTGCAGCTTGTGATGCGCTTTGGCGAGTTCATTTAAAATGCCCCGCGTGCCGTCGTCGGAACGATCATTGACGACGATCACTTCGAAATTCCCGTAGTCTTGAGCAAGAAGCGAGGAGAGGGCGGCAGCAATATGCTTTTCCTCGTTGCGCGCCGGAATGATGACGGATACTTTCGGTTCGGCGGCGCGACTATGGGAGAAATATTTCGCAAGCTTTTGATCTTACATCCGCCTCGGGCAAGCTCGATGAGGGAGATGACGAAAACCAGCAGCGTAAAGAGCGCAAGATAAGATAATAGCGTCATGGTTGTTGAAGTTTCATTCGGCTTGAACGGCTTGTGTCTTGTTAGCACCTTAATATGGGACTTGTACGTGAAGAATCGTTTAAGTTTCAGGTAAACTTTTGCCGCAAACCAGTTTTAGGTTTCCGAATTTTTTTCCGTATATGAACTGTTCGCTGGCGAACACGTACTGCTATGCCAGCGGACAGCTTGCTCTTTTCAATTCATCTCCCGATCTGCTATAATTTATTGAAAAACATGATAGGCATGATTATTGGATTAATCAAGGTGGGAAAATACGGCTTTGGATAACCTTTGCTAAAATTTTGAGGAGAACATCATGAGCTTAAAAGAAATTCTGCAAAAAATCGTCGAAAACGGCGAGTCGATTCTTTTGACCGACACCGAAAAAGACTGGGAAGCGAGCGAGCTTTTGAGCGGACTTTCCGAACGCACGTTGAAGACCCGCGCCCATCTTCAAAGCGGTCTTTACATTGCCGAGATCAGCGACGCCGGCTATCTCGGCCGCGTTATGTTCAAGGTAAAACAAAAAGTTTAACGCCCACAGTGATTACCGTCAAAAATGAAAAAGCCAAGGCAAAACCATTAGGGGCAAGACGATTAAAAAGCTTTTAATTGTTTTGCCCGAAATAGTTTTGCCCTTCAGTGTTTACCTGAATAGTTACGTTTGTTTTTTTGCACCGCGTGGCGTGGCGCCTGCGGCGCCATCTGCGACAAAGATTCAATTTGTAACAGACTAAAGCAATGATCTCGTTCATCGTTTAATCGACTTCGGACCTCGGACCAAAGACTTCGGACTTTGCCATGCTCAAAAACTACCTCAAAATCGCCGCCCGAAATTTGCTCAAGCACAAAGCTTATTCGCTGATCAACGTGCTCGGTCTTGCCATCGGCATGGCGTGCTGCATTTTGATTCTGCTCTACGTGCAGAACGAATTGAGCTACGACCGCCATCACGAGAAGGCCGGTCGCATTTATCGCGTCGCCTCGGATACCAAATTCGGCGGCAATCATTTTCAAATGGCCGTCACCCCGGCGCCGCTGGCCGAAGCGCTGGTGCGGGATTTCCCGGAAGTCGAGAGCGCGGCGCGTTTTCGCGGCCACGGCAGCTTTCTGATCAAGAAAGAAGGCGAGCCAAATTTCAAGGAAGAACGGGTGATTTTTGCCGACAATGCGATTTTCGACATTTTCACGCTTCCTCTGCTCGCCGGCGATGCGAAGGCCGCTTTGGCCGCGCCCAACACCGTCGTTATCAGCCAGACCACCGCTGAAAAATATTTTGGCCACATGAATGCGGTGGGCCAATCGCTGCTGTTCGACAATAGCGACGTCTTCAAGGTCACCGGCGTCTTCGCCGATATGCCGGAAAACGGCCATTTCCATTTTGACTTCATCGCCGCGCTGGCCACGATGGACGAAAGCCGGAACAACCTGTGGCTCAGCAACAATTTCAGAACGTATCTTCTGCTCAAGTCCGGCGCCGATCCCGCCGCGCTCGAAGCCAAGTTTCCGGCGATGCTCAGAAAGTACATGGGCCCGCAGGTGCAGGAATTTATGGGCGCCAGCTTTGACGAGATGCTGCAGCAGGGCAGCCGGGTTCGCCAATACTTGCAACCGTTGCGCGATATTCATTTGCACTCCGATTTGAGCGTGGAATTCGAGCCGAACGGGAACATCAACTACGTCTACATCTTTGCGGCGATTGCGCTTTTCATTTTGCTCATCGCCTGCATCAATTTCATGAATCTCGCCACCGCGCGTTCCGCCAGCCGCGCGCGGGAAGTCGGCATCCGCAAGGTGGCCGGCTCGTATCGCCGCCAGCTCATCGGACAATTTCTGGCGGAATCGGTTTTCTTGAGCGTCATCGCCATGTCTCTGGCGTTGGTCGTGGTGGAACTCGTGTTGCCCGCATTCAATAATCTGGCGGAAAAAAATCTGCAAAGCTTTTACCTCGGCAATTGGCCGTTGCTGGCCGCGCTCGTCGGCATCACGCTGCTGGTCGGCGTCGTTGCGGGAAGTTATCCCGCTTTCGTGCTCTCGGCGTTCAAGCCGGTGAGCGTTTTGAAAGGCGCCTTGCAAGCCGGGGCCGGAGCGAGCCGGTTGCGCAGCGCGCTGGTGGTTTTTCAATTCGCCGCTTCGGTGATTTTGATCGTGGGCACGATCATCATCAAAAATCAGTTGCACTACATCCAAAACAAAAATCTCGGCTTCAACAAAGAACAGGTCATCATTCTCCACGACGCTTACGCGCTCGGAGAAAGACTGGAGGCCTTCAAAACCGAGGCGCTGCGCAATCCGAGCATGATCAGCGCCACGGTTTCCGGCTATCTGCCGGTTAGCTCCAACCGCAGCGACACCGGCTTTTGGCCGGAAGGCCAGCGCGCCGGCGAGAATCCGGTTTCCATGCAAATCTGGCCGGCGGATTACGGCTACATTCAAACGCTGGGCATGGAGATCGTGGCGGGCCGGAATTTTTCCGAAGCTTTCGGCGCGGATTCTTCGGCGGTCATTCTCAACGAGCGAGCCGCCAAGCTGTTCGGTTTCGACGACCCGCTCGGCAAAACCATTCATACCTGGGCATTTACGCCGGGCCGGGGCATCGATCGCGACCGCGTTATTGCATACACGGTTATCGGCGTGGTCAAAGATTTTCATTTCGCCTCGCTGAAGTCGAACATCGGTGCATTGGGCATGCGTTTAGGCCGAAGCCGGGATCTCATGTCATTCCGCTTCAAAGTGAATGACGCCGCCGCGTTGATCGCTTTCCTGGAAAACAAATGGAAAGCGTTCGCGCCGGACCAGCCGTTCGCCTATTCGTTTCTCGACGAGCGCTTCAGCAACATGTACCGCGCCGAGCAGAAAGTCGGCAATGTTTTCAGCGTCTTTGCCGGCCTGGCGATTTTCACCGCTTGTTTGGGATTGTTCGGCCTGGCCTCATTCATGGCCGAGCAGCGCACCAAAGAAGTCGGCATTCGCAAAGTGTTGGGCGCGACGGCGATGAATGTCACCGCTTTGCTCTCGAAGGATTTTGTCAAGCTGGTGCTGGTTGCCAATCTCATTGCGTGGCCGGTGGCGTGGTACGCGATGAATCGGTGGCTGCAAGATTTCGCTTATCGCGTCAATATCGGTTGGTGGGTGTTCGCGCTGGCCGGAGGATTGGCGTTGCTCATTGCGCTGTTGACCGTGAGCGCGCAGGCAATCAAAGCCGCGCTGGCGAATCCGGTTGAAGCGCTGCGCTACGAGTAATTAGTTTTCAGTGGCCAGTATTCAGTAAACTGATCAATGAAAACTGAACACTGATAACTGGAGTTTCCCATGCTCAAAAACTATCTCAAAATCGCGTTCCGCACCTTGTTGAAGCACAAAACCTTTTCGGCCATCAACCTCATTGGGCTGGCTGTAAGCCTGGCCGTCTGCTTGTTGTTGATCGCGTTCGTTCGCCACCAACAACGCTTCGATCGTTTTCACGCGAACGCGGATCGCATTTATCGCGTCATCACTGACATCCACGATTCGAATATCGGCAACATCGGCGTCGCCACGTCGCCCGGCCCCATGGCCGAGGCGCTGCGCGCGAGTTATCCGAATATCGCAGCCACGGCGCGATTGCGCAAGCTCGGCGCCAAGGCGACTTATGAGAACAAGTCTTTTGCCTTTTCCGGCTTCTATTCCGAACCCGGCTTCTTCGACCTTTTCGATTTTCCGCTCATCTCCGGCGATGTTTCAACCGCTCTGCACGAGCCTTTTTCCATCGTTCTCACCGAGAAGCTGGCGCAGCAATTTTTCGGCGCGGGCGATCCTCTCGGCAAAGTGTTGCAGCGTGACAATGGCGATGCGTATGTCGTCACCGGCGTCATGCGCGACGCGCCGGCAGCCTCGCATTTGCAGTTCGAGGCGCTGGTTTCGTTCGGCACTCTGGAGATATTGGAAACACGCGCGCCCGGCTCACTGGCGCTGCACGACTGGCAATATTTTTCGAGCATCTATACCTATCTCCTGCTTCGTGACGACGCTTCGCTCTCTGCTTTGCGCCAGGTGCTGGCAGCGCAGCAACGCCGCTACGATCCCAACCAGCCCAATGAATTCGGCCAGACCGTAGAACGTTTCGACTTGCAAGCACTCACAGACATTAACTTGGGCCGCGAGCTTTCGAATGAAATCGGGCAAGTGATGCCCGCCATCATGGTTTATATCCTGGCGGTATTGGCGGCGATCATCATGCTGATTGCGTGCTTCAACTACGTGAGCTTGAGCATTGCGCGCTCGTTGAAACGCGCCAAAGAAGTCGGCATTCGCAAAGTCGCGGGCGCGGAGCGGCGGCAACTGGTCGCGCAGTTCTTGAGTGAATCCATGCTCATGGCGTTGTTGGCCTTATGCGTAGCGTGTGTCTTGTTGATGGAGCTGGCGCCGATTTTCAATACGCTCGGTTTCGTGCGTGAGCTGAAAGCGCAGATCACACTCGAGGTGTTGCGCGACCCGTGGCTTTACGTGTATTTTTTCGGCTTCAGCGTGTTCGTGGGTTTGCTGGCCGGCCTTTATCCTGCTTTCAGTCTCTCCGCCTTTTTGCCGGTGAACGTGCTCAAAGGGCTTTCACAAATTCGCGGCTTTTCGGCACTGAACGTGCGCCGGACGCTGATCGTGATCCAGTTCGCCCTGGCGCTGGTCTTCATCATCATCACCTCGTTCATTTATCGCCAGGTCAATTTCATGCTGGCGGCCGATTACGGCTTCGATCGCGATCATCTTGTCTTCGTCGAGCTGCAGGGCGTGCCCTATTCGCTTCTCCGTCAAGAGTTGATCAGCCACACGAGTATTGCGAGTGTTTCCGCCTCTTCGGCGGTATTGGTGGGCGGGCAAACCTGGCAGCGCAGCAAAACCGCCGGCATAGAGTCGAACCTGTTGATCGGCATTATTAACGTGGACGAGCATTTCATCGATGATCTCGGTTTGACGCTGATTGCCGGACGCGATTTTGATCCTACTCATGCAACGGAGCAACAGTCGGTCATCCTCAGCGAAAAGGCCGTGCGCGATTTGGGCTTGAAAAATCCTGCCGAGGCCATCGGTGCAGTGGTGACATTCGAGGAAGACCAGCCACTCACCGTCGCCGGCGTATTAAAAGAATTTTATTTTCGCCCTTTGTATAATGCCTCTCGCCCATTGGCCTTGCGCTACGGCTCCGATCGATTCCGCTACGCCGTCATCCGTTTTCACGGCGAGCAATTGGCCGCGATGCTCGATCAGGTGCGCGCCGCGTGGGGCAGATTCGAGCAGGCGCCGCCGTTGCAATACGTTTTCTTCGACGATCACCTGGAAACGGAATATTCGGCCATGCGCGATGCCACGCGCATTCTGAGCCTGGCCGCCGGCTTTGCGATTCTTATCGCCTGCCTCGGCTTGCTGGGCATGGTGATCTATGCCGTCGAAACGCGCACCAAAGAAATCGGCGTGCGCAAAATACTGGGTGCAGGTGTCGCGAGCTTGGTTATGCTACTATCGCAGAATTTTTTGCGCCTGTTGGCCATCGCTATTACGATTTCTGTGCCCGTGTGCTTGCTGTTGACCAGGGTGATGCTGCAAAATTTTTCCCAACGCGCGCCGCTGGGAATAGGACTCTTTCTCGGGCCTGTCCTTGTCCTGCTCGCGCTGGCTCTGCTGACCATCGGATCGCAAACAGTGAAAGCGGCGCTGGCGAATCCGGTCGAGGCGCTGAGATATGAATAGTTTCTCAACGCGAAGATTCCGTTTCTCGATCTTGAGTCTTTTCGATATGAATAAAGTAGCCAAATCACGCAGGGCGAGGTTAAGGCAGAACGGTATGAGTAATGAGAAAAGCCTGATTCGGAGAGTGAGGTTTTCTACAAGAATGCCCCGATTTTGCACTACGCACTCTTGGCCTTGGACTCGGCAAATTTGACGCGGCGATAAATATCTTGAAGCGAAATTTGAAAATTGATTTTGGCGAATTTCACAACGTCGACAAGCTGGTTGTATTCGACCAAAACCCATTTTTTCGGCGCTTCGAGATAATATTGCTCGACGTGAATCGTGTATTGATCGATGAGAATGTACTCTTGCAAAGTCGGAATGGAGCGATAGAGCTTGAATTTTTCGAAGCGATTATAATCTTTCGTTGACTTTGACAACACTTCGATAATGACCAGGGGATTGACGATGGTGTCGTCTCGATCCGGATATAATTCCGCTTCGCCACAAACGACGACGAGATCCGGATAAGTGAACAAGCCATTGGCTTTGATCCAAAGGCGGATGTTTTCCACGAAGGCCTCGCAATTTTCGTCGTTTAGCTCAGCCTCGAAGTGGTTGATGCAATTTTTAACGATACGATTATGATTGATAGATCCTCCCGCCATAGCGAAGATTTCGCCCTGATAGTATTCGCTTCTATGCCCAGCGATCTCTTCGCGCGCCAGGTATTCTTCTGGTGTGATATATTTCAAAGCCGGTTGAGGCATGGTTTACTCCTTGGTTTGATTAATGACAATTTAATGATTTACTATCAAAAAGTCAACGCACGTTTTTAAATTGCTTCGACGGAGGTCCCATGTTCAAAAACTACCTCAAAATCGCCCTGCGCAATATTCTGAAACACAAAGGCTATTCCTTCATCAACATTCTCGGCTTGGCCGTGGGCATGGCGAGCTGCATTTTGATTTTGCTCTACGTGCACGACGAGCTGAGTTATGACAAATATCACGAGAAGGCCGAGCAAATTTATCGCGTGACGCGCGAGTGGTTCAATTCCGACGGCTCGTCGAGCCTCCACCTCGGCCACGTGGCGCCGCCCATCGGGCCGTTGTTGAAAAATGATTTTCCCGATTTGCTGCACGTGGTGAGAATCGCTTCGGGCGGCAACCCCTTGTTGCGGCACGGCGATAAAGTTTTTCAGGAAGAGCGCTTTTACTTTGCCGATCCCGATATCTTTGAAGTATTTACCCTGCCGTTGGTCAAAGGCGTTCATCGAACGGCTTTGACGGATCCCAACGGCGTCGTCATCACGTCGGCCATGGCGCAGAAATATTTTGGCGGCGAAGATCCGATCGGCAAAGTCATCAATTTCGACAATCAAGCCGATTTGAAAATCACCGGCATCATGCAGGAAGTTCCGCCCAATTCGCATTTTCATTTTGATTTTCTTGGCTCTATGAAATTGCTGGAGCTGGTTTTTGGCGAACGGGAATTTAAGAACTGGGGCAGCAACAATTACGCGACCTATTTGCTTTTTCCGCCGGATTATCCGTCGGAGAATTTGACAACGGGGATTCCTGCCTTCATTGGTCGCCACCATCCGGATGGCGAGGAAGCCATTCCCAAGACGACGCTGCATTTTCAGCGTTTGACCGACATCCATTTGCACTCGCATCTCGACTCGGAGCTCGAGGCCAACGGCAACATCGTGTACGTTTACATTTTTTCCGCCGTCGCTTTTTTCCTGCTGCTGATCGCTTGCATCAATTTCATGAATCTGGCTACGGCCCGCTCGGCGAATCGCGCCAAAGAAGTCGGCTTGCGCAAAGTCGTCGGCGCCGAGCGCCGGCAATTGATCCGGCAATTTCTCGGCGAAACCGTGGTCATGGCGTTGATCGCCCTGCTGCTCGCGGTGGTGCTGGTTGAAGTGGCATTGCCCAAATTCAACGCCTTTGCGGGAAAAGAATTGGCGCTGCGCTCGCAAAGCGTGTTTTTCATCTTGGCGAGTCTGCTCGGCGTCACGCTCTTTGTCGGCATCGTCGCCGGCAGCTATCCGGCATTCTTTCTCTCCCAGTTTCAACCCGTGTCTGTTTTGAAGGGACAGAAGATCGGCTCGACGCGCTCGCGTTTCCGCAGCGCGCTGGTGGTTTTTCAATTCGCCATTTCGATTATTTTGATCGTCGGCATGGGCATCGTTTATGATCAGCTCGAATATTGCCGCACCAAAAATTTGGGATTGAACAGAGAGCACGTCGTCGTGCTGCCGGTGGAATCAGGGCCGGAAATCGCGCGGCGTTATCCCGACCTTCGCAATCAACTTTTGCAGCATCCCCAAGTCGTTAATGTTGCCGCCTCCAAGCGCGTCCCCTCGGGGCGATTGCTCGACTCCTCGGGAGGAAGATTAGTCGACGGTGAAAAGACGACGACGCTGGAATTTCGCATCGCCAACGTGCGCGTCGACCACAACTTCATTCCGACCTACGGCATGCAAATGGCCGCCGGCCGCAATTTTTCCGTTGAATTTCCCACGGACTCCACGCAGGCTTTTATTTTGAACGAAACCGCGGTGAAGAAAATCGGCTGGCCCTCGCCGGCAGCCGCGGTGGACAAGCCGTTTGAATATGGCAATCGCCAGGGCCGCATCATCGGCGTGGTGAAGGATTTCAATTACGAATCGCTGCACCAGCCGGTCACGCCGATTGTGTTGCTCATTGCGCCGCAAAACTTCAACAGCATTTCGGTGAAAATTCGCCCCGAGCGCCCTGAAGATATTGCCGCCACTGTGGAATTTCTCCAAAAGAAATGGCAGGAATTTCGCCCCAACGTTCCGTTTCAATATTCGTTCATCGACGAGCGCTACGAGGAGCTTTATCAGAACGAGCATCGCCTCGGCCAAATTTTCGGCACGTTCGCGTCGCTCGCGGTGTTCATCGGCTGCCTCGGGTTGTTCGGATTGGCCTCTTACACGGCGGAACAGCGCACTAAAGAGATCGGCATTCGCAAAGTGCTCGGCGCCTCGGTGAGCAATATCGTGTTGCTGCTGTCGAAAGAATTCACGCTACTGGTGGCCATCGCCACGATTGTTTCCTGGCCGATTGCTTACTACGCCATGAATCGCTGGCTGCAGGAATTTGCTTATCGCATCAACATCAATAATCAAAGTTGGACTTTTTTGCTGGCAGCCTTTTTGGCTTTTGCCATCGCGTTGGCAACCGTGAGCTTTCAGGCGATCAAAGCGGCGGTGAACAATCCGGTCAAGGCGCTGCGTTATGAATAAAACAGTTTTCAGTAATCAGTTTTCAGTAATCAGTAGCTGGTTACTGGTCACTGGTCACTGATAACTGGACACTGATAACTGGACTCAGCTATGTTCAAACACTATCTCAAAATTGCCATACGAAACGTTTTGAAGCACAAAACGTATTCTTTCATCAATGTCTTCGGGTTGGCTTGTGGGGTGGCGTGCTGCGTGTTGGTCTTTTTGTTCGTGCAGCACGAGATGAGCTACGATCAGTTCCATGCCAATGCCGGACAGATTTATCGGGTGAATTTGGCGAGCACGACGCCGGCAGGTGAGGTTAAAATCAGCGCCGGCCAGCCGATTCCTTTGGCGCCAACGTTGAAAACGTCTTTTCCGGAAATTCGCCATGCGGCGCGTTTTAAAACCGGCACGGTCGTCGTTCGGGCCGGGGAAAATACGATCAAAGAGCAAGTTCTCTATGCCGACGCGGACGCTTTCAAAATGTTCTCGTTTCCCTTTTTGCACGGGGATCCGGCAACGGCGCTGGCGGAGAAAAATGCCATTGTGCTGAGCGAGGCCGTGGCGCAAAAATATTTCGGCGACGCGACGCCGCTGGGCCAAACGCTCACGCTGAGCTTCGGCGACGCGACGCAGGATTTCATCGTCTCCGGCGTCACCGGAAAAATTCCGGACAACTCCAGCTTCAAATTCGACGTGGCGCTGCCGTATGAAAGCTCGCCGAATTACGCCGATCTCGCCACGGTCTGGACTTCCTGGGGCGCGGCTACTTTCATCCAAGTTGCGCCGGAAGTGCAAGCGGAGGTTTTGGAGAGCAAGCTCGGCGGCTTCGTCAAAAATTATTACGGCGCGTTGATTCAAACCTGGCAGATTCTCGGCTGGATCGCCAAAGACGAGGGCGCGTTGCGAATGCAGTTGCAGCCGTTGGCCGCCATCCATCTCGATCCGCGCGTGGAGAACGGCCTGGCGCCGGCGAGCAATCCGATTTATTCCTACATTCTCGCCGGCATCGGACTCATCGTGTTGCTGATCGCCTGCATCAATTTCATGACCCTGGCCATCAGCCGGGCGGCGAGCCGGACGCTGGAAGTCGGCATGCGCAAAACTTTGGGCGCGGTGCGCGGCCAACTGGTGCAGCAGTTTTGGGGCGAAGCGCTGCTCTTTAGCTTCCTGGCGCTGTTGCTCGGCATCGCGTTGGCGGAAGTTTTTCTGCCGGTGTTCAATGCGCTCGCCAATAAATCTTTGGCGATCGACTACTTCGGCGATTGGAAAACCTACGGTGTTTTTGCGGCGCTGGTGCTGTTCGCCGGCTTGGTTGCCGGCGGCTATCCCGCGCTTTTTCTGTCGCGATTCCAGCCGATCACCACGCTAAAAAATCAATTCTCTTTCAGCGGCAAAAACCGGCTGAGTCAAACGCTGGTGGTGGTGCAATTCTCGCTTTCCGTGCTGCTGATTATCTGCACCGTCATCATGTCCGATCAGCTTCATCTGCTCAAAACGCGCAATCCGGGTTTTAACGAAGAGCAGGTAGTGGTGATTCCGACTCATGCCGGCGGCGGAGAAGGCGAGCAATTGTTGCACCGTTACCGCGGCAAGCTGTCGGAACACAGCCGCGTCATCGCCGTCACCGGCAATTCCGACGGCTTCAACAAGGAACCGGCGTGGAAATCCTTCGGCAACGCCGACGGCTCGAACTGGCAGGTGAACGTGATGCGCGTCGATCACGAGTTTATCAAAACTTTCGGCATGGAAGTTTTACAGGGCAGAGATTTTTCATCGGATTTCACGGCGGATGCCAGCACCGCCGTTCTCGTCAATGAAACGCTGGTGAAAGAGATGGACTGGCGGGAACCGGTGGGGCACGTTTTCGCCAATTTCAACACGCACGGCCTCAACAATCCGACCGTCATCGGCGTGGTGAAGGATTTCAATTTTGCTTCTTTGCACGAAAAGGTCAAACCGTTGGTGATGCACCTGCACGCGACCGGCTGGCCGATCAAATATATTTTCGTCAAAGTCGCGCCGGGCGATTTTACGGAGGCGCTGGCTTTGTTGCGTAACACCTGGCGCGAGATCGCGCCGAGCACGCCGTTTGATTATTATTTTCTGGACGAAGATTTCGACCAACAATACCGCGCCGAGGAGCGCTGGGCGCAAATTGTGGTTTACGCCACCTTGTTCGCCATCACCATCGCCTGCATCGGCTTGTTCGGCTTGTCCGCCATGGCAGTGACGCGGCGCACCAAAGAAATCGGTATTCGCAAAGTTCTTGGCGCTTCAGCTTTTTCCGTCGTGCGTTTGCTCACCAACGAGCTGGTGTTGTTGGTGGCATTGGCTAATCTTCTCGCCTGGCCGGTGGCTTATTTGGCCATGAGGCAATGGTTGCAAGATTTTGCTTATCGCATCGACCTCAGTTGGTGGCCGTTTATCCTGAGCGGAATTTTAGCTCTGTTCATCGCCCTGCTCACGGTAAGTTTTCAAGCCGTCAAAGCGGCCCTGGCGAATCCGGTCGATTCCTTGCGGTATGAATAAAAAGCCAGATCCCGCGCCGCGGGGTTGAATCTCTTCGCTATGAATAATGTGAAGAGATGAAATCCCGATTCTCGGGATTGATTCTTTGAGATACGAGTAAAAAGCCTCAGTGATCAGTAAACAGTATTCAGTTATCAGTATCACTGGAAACTGATAACTGAATACTGATAACTGAATACTGGAGACACAAATCATGATTCAACTCAAAAGCCTCTTCAAATATTACTCCAACAAATTCGTCAAGACTTACGTCCTGCAGGATATCAATCTCGAAGTCAAACAAGGCGAATTCGTTACCATCATGGGGCCTTCCGGCTCGGGCAAGTCGACGCTCCTGCACATTATCGGCATGTTGGACGAGCCGAACGACGGCGAATATTATTTTCTCAACGAGCCGGTGCACAAGTTCAACGAGAAGCAGCGCGCGGAGCTGCACAAACACTACATCGGCTTCGTGTTTCAAAGCTATCACTTGATCGACGAGCTGACGGTGTACGAGAATTTGGAAACGCCGCTGCTCTATCAGAAAGTCAAGACCAGCGAGCGCAAGAGCATGATCGCCGACATTCTCGACCGCTTTCAGGTGGTGGCGAAAAAGGATCTTTTTCCCAACCAGCTTTCCGGCGGGCAGCAGCAGCTCGTCGGCATCGCCCGCGCCGTGATCGTCACCCCCAAGCTGATTCTCGCCGACGAGCCGACCGGCAATCTCAATTCCGCGCAAGGCGAGGAGATCATGGCGCTGTTCAAAAAACTCAACAACGAAGGCACGACGATCATTCAAGTAACACACTCCGAGAAAAACGCGGCGTATGGCAAACGGATCATTCATTTGCTGGATGGGAGGGTTGCGAGGGAGGAGCGCTGAGGGCGAAGGGCTTTGGGCAGAGGGATGGAGCAAAGCGCAAAAACGAGTGAATCACGCGATCTTTTGTTTTTGATCTGGCCGGAGAAATGAACGCGGCTTGAATTTCTTGTCTTGTAGATTCATGCATAGCAATGCAAAAAAGCTGCTCGACTTCGGACATCGGACAAAAAGACTTCGGACTATCATGCTCAAAAACCATCTCAAAGTCGCCCTGCGCAATTTGCGCAAGCACAAGGAATATTCGCTCATCAACATCATCGGCTTGGCGGTTGGGCTCGCTTGCTGCATTTTGATTTTGTTGTACGTTCTCGACGAGCTGAATTTCGACGCGTTTCATAAAAAGGCGGATCGCCTCTATCGCGTCGTCGAGGTCAAGCAATCGCCGGATCAGGGCGAGCAGCATATCGCGCAAACTGCCGGAACGGTAGGTCCGGCGATGGTGCAGGAGTTGCCGGAAATTGCCAACTCGGTGCGGCTGGTGAGCCGTTTCAGCACCGGACGCCGCACGGTGCAGTATGGCGAGGCGCGTTTTTACGAAGGCGATCATCTTTTCACCGAGCCCAGCTTTTTTGAATTGTTCGATTTTGCGCTGGCGCAGGGCGACCCCCAAACCGCCTTGCGCGATCCCCAGTCCGTCGTGCTCACGGTCGAATCCGCAAGAAAATTTTTTGGCGAGGAAAATCCCTACGGCAAAACGCTGATCGTCGAGCAATTCGGAGATTTCAAAGTCACCGGCGTGCTGCGCGAGATGCCGCGCAATTCGCATTTGAATTTCAGCATGTTGTATTCCTTTTCGACTTTGGAGGCGATCGACGGCTGGCAGCGCTACATGAATATGTGGGATTCCGAGGGATTCATTACCTACGTGCTGCTCAAAGAAAATCACGCCGCGGTTCCGGAGGCCAAGCTGGCAGCGTTCGTCGATCGACACCAAGCGAAGGAGTTTGGCGTGACGCGCTCGCTGTACATGCAGCCGCTGCGCCAGATTCATTTTCATTCGTCGCACATTCAGATCGACCGCAACGAGAGCAAAGGCGAAATCGCTTACGTTTATATTTTCTCTGCTATCGCCATTTTCATCGTGCTCATCGCCTGCATCAATTACATGAACCTGGCGACGGCGCGCTCGATGCATTTCGCCAAAGACGTCGGCATTCGCAAAGTGGTTGGCGCGCATCGCGGCCAGTTGATCGGACAATTTCTGAGCGAGTCGATTCTGTTCGCCTTCGTCGCTTTCCTTAATTGCGTTTGCCACAGTCGAATTGATTTTGCCCATGTTCAACGCCTTCACCGGCAAGAATTTGCAGCTCGGGTTTGCCGCGAGCAGCCTTTTGCTTTTGGGGCTTGGCCTGATGACGTTGATCGTCGGCGTCGTTTCCGGCAGCTACCCCAGTTTCTATCTCTCGCGCTTGCAGCCGGCGTTCGTGCTCAAGGGCGGCTGCAAAACCGGCGCCGGCAATATTCTCTTGCGGCGCGGCTTGGTGGTGGCGCAATTCGTTCTGTCCATCGTCATGATCGTGGCAACGTTGGTGGTGTCGCGGCAAATGAGCTACGTGCGCGAAAAACGGCTGGGCTTCGAGCAGGAGCAGATGCTGGTGATCGACATCAACAGCGGCAGCGCGCGAAAAAATTTCCAAGCGATGAAAACCGAATTCGCGCGGATTCCGGCGGTGCGCAGCGTTTCGGTGTCTTCGCGCGTGCCCGGCGAATGGAAGAACATTGTCGAGATCGAAGCGTTGCCCGAGGGCGCGCCGGAGAGCGAAGTTCGCACCATGTCTTTTTTCGGCATCGACGAGGATTTTCTCGCCACGTTTGGGGCCAAATTTTTTGCCGGAAGAAATTTTTCGTTGGAGATGGCGACGGATTCTTCCGCTATTTTGTTGAATGAAGTCGCCGCGCAGATGTTCGGCGGAGGAGCAGCGATTGGCAAACGCCTGCAAATCCCTCTGTTTCAATCTCCCGGGGACGAGCCGGTCCCGCCGTTTCAAGGGCTGGTTATTGGTATCGTCAAAGATTTTCATTTCCGCTCGCTCTATGAGAAGATCGGCCCGCTGGTTTTGGGGCATCGCAACAATCCGTTTCAAGCCATCGACTATTTCACATTAAAGATCGACAGCCGCGATGTTCCCGCGACGCTGGCCGCTGCGCAGCGTATTAACGCGCGTTTCGATCCGTCGCATCCATTTGAATACAATTTTCTCGACGAGCGCCTGAATGATTTTTATGTGGCCGACCGGAAAGTGGGGCGGCTCTTCGGCATTGCCGCAGGGCTGGCAATTTTGATCGCCTGTCTCGGCTTGTTCGGCCTGGCTTCGTACACCGCCGCGCAGCGCACCAAAGAAATCGGCATCCGCAAAGTGCTCGGCGCTTCGGTGGCAGGCATTCTTTCCCTGTTATCAAAAGATTTCGTCAAGCTTGTCGTCGTTGCCAATGTCATTGCCTGGCCGGTGGCGTGGTACGCCATGAACCGTTGGCTACAAGATTTTGCTTATCGTATTAACATCGGCTGGTGGGTATTCGCGCTGGCAGGAAGCATGGCGCTGCTTGTCGCGCTGCTGACGGTGAGTACGCAAGCGATCAAAGCGGCGTTGACGAATCCGGTCGAGGCGCTGCGATATGAGTAAAGAAGTAATCAGTAACCAATAATCAGTTTTTCGAACTGATTACTGACAACTGAACACTGATAACTGGAATCAACCATGTTCAAAAACTATTTCAAGATTGCTCTGCGAAATCTTCTGAAACACCGCGCTTATTCCGCCATCAACATTTTGGGGCTGGCCATTGGCATGGCGTGTTTTATTTTCATCATGCTTTACGTTCGGCAGGAGCTCGAACACGGCCGTTTTCACAAAAACGCCGGCCGTATTTACCGGCTGGCAACCGATATGCAAACCGCAGAGGAGCAGCGACGCATGGCCTTGAGCTCACCGGCAATGGCGCCGGCTCTGCTGCGAGATTTTCCCGAAATCACAGCAGCCGTACGATTGCGGCAAACACGCGGATTGTTCCGGTATGGCGAAAACAAATTTATCGGCGAGCAGGTTTTCTATGCCGATGCCGCATTTTTTGAGATGTTTACTTTTCCGCTTCTGCAAGGCAATCCCGAAACTGTGCTCGCAGAGCCGAACTCGGTTGTCATCAGTGAGAATACTGCGCGACAATACTTCAGCAACGAAAGCCCGCTCGGCAAGCTCTTGATCGTCGATAACGAAAACGCCTACAAAATCACCGGCGTTTTCAAGGACGTCCCGCAAAATTCCCACTTCACTTTTGACATGCTGATTTCTTTCGCGACGCTCGAAGCCGCGAAGCCGAATACCGGTACGCAATGGTTTTTCAACAGCTTTTATACCTATCTTCTGCTCCCTCCAAATGTCGATTATAAGGCATTCGAAGCAAAGCTGCCCGACTTTATCGAGCGCCACGTCGGTGAGGCGCTGCGCCAATACAATACAACCTACACGATGGCATTGGAGCCGCTGACCGATATTTACCTGCACTCGGATCGCACCGGCCAGATCGGCCCGCAGGGCAATGTCACGGCGCTTTATATTTTTTCGTGTATTGCGATTTTTATTTTGGCCATTGCTTGCGTGAATTTCATGAATCTCTCGACCGCACGCGCCGCCAATCGCGCCAAAGAAGTCGGCCTGCGCAAAGTGGTGGGATCGAACCGGCGGCAGATCGCCGTGCAATTCCTCGGCGAAGCGCTACTCATCAGTTTTTTTGCGGTCGCCGCTGCACTCGTGCTGTGCGATCTGCTCCTGCCTGCGTTCAACGTGCTGGCCGGTAAAAGCGTTGCGGAGACTTTTCCTGCAACTTTGTCCGATTTGCTGATTCCGGTGGCGCTCGCCGTTGTCGCCGGCCTGTTGGCTGGCAGCTACCCGGCGTTCGTGATTTCGGGTTTCGCACCGGCGCGCGTTCTGAAAGGCTATCTGGCGAGCCATGCTTCCGGTGCGCGATTGCGCAAAGCCCTGGTCATCGCCCAATTCGCCATTTCGATCTTTCTCATCATCGGCACACTCACCATTTATTCGCAGCTCGACTATATCCAAAAGCTCGATCTCGGCTTCGAAAAAGAGCAGATACTGGTGATCGATTTTCAGAACGACGAGCAGGTTTATCGGCAGTACGAAGCCATCAAAACCGAGATGCTCGCGCATCCGGCAGTTGTCGGCGTGTCGTTCTCACTCGATACGCCCGGCGACAATCGACTGACGAATTTCGGCGCGCAAATCGAGCTTGGCAATGGCGAGCAGCGTGAGATTTACCTGACCACTTACATCATCGACCATGATTTTCTGCAAAATTACGGCATGGAAATCGTAGCCGGACGCGCTTTTTCCAGGGAGATGGCAACGGATGCCACGGAAGCGTTTATCATCAACGAGGCAGCGGTGGTCGAGCTCGGCTGGCGGACGCCGGAACAGGCGCTCGGCAAGCGCTTCCGGCAATACCAGCGTTCCGGTAAAATCATCGGGGTAGTAAAAGACTTCAACTTTGCCTCGCTGCACGGTCGCGTCGAGCCGCTTTCCATGCACATCCGGCCGGACTGGTTCGCCTACGTTTCGCTGCGATTGCAAACCGATGACCTGCCGAAAGCCATCGCCGAATTGCAACGGAAATGGCAGGCGCTGGCACCGCATCTGCCGTTTCGCTACCGCTTCGTCGATGAAAACCTGGGCAGCCAGTATCAGGCCGAGCAGCAATTCGGGCAGTTGTTCGCGACCTTTGCCGGATTGGCCATTTTTATCGCCTGCCTGGGCTTGCTCGGCCTGGCGATTTTCATGGCGCAGCAACGCACCAAAGAAATCGGCATCCGCAAAGTGCTCGGCGCGAGCGTGACCAACGTCGCAACGCTGCTGTCGAAGGATTTCGTCAAGCTGGTGCTGCTCGCTAATCTCATCGCTTGGCCAATGGCTTGGCTTGCGATGAATACGTGGCTGCAAAATTTCGCTTATCGTATCGACGTCGGCTGGCCGGCGTTTGCATTCGCCGGTGGATTGGCGCTGCTGATTGCACTGGTAACGGTGAGCACACAAGCGATCAAGGCGGCGCTGGCGAACCCGGTGGAGGCGCTGCGATATGAGTGAGTCGAGGTTAAACTTGGATTATAGGAATGACGGACTAGCAAATGCCGGAGAAAAAACAATGCGGTCACTTCTGAAGTTTGTGCTCATAATCACTTATGTGATTATATCCTCGATCAATAACATTCATGCGCAAGAAGTCGAAAATGAAAGGACAAAACCTCTTCTCGACCCAACGTCGCTAAGAGTCGATAATTACCGTGACAAGGAATTGCCGGATACACCGGCGGCGAATTTACTCACCGCATGGCTGAAGGCCCATAACACTGCAAATCGTGATTCGCTCGGTATTTTCGTTAAAATTCATTATTCAGAAAAACTGCTGGTGAAAACCGACTTTGGAAAGCACGTTGATTTTTATTCCGAAGCGACAAAAATGTACGGCAAGCTACGCGCTAAACCTTTCCGCATCGAGAAAAATGAAAAGCATTCGATCATCGCCTGGTTTTTAAAAGAAGGGCTTGATCTGCGGGAAGCTAGTAAACCTGAGAATGTCGTTGTTGTAGAAGTTGATGTGGATACGGAAGACACCAATTCCCTGCGACGGGGAATTGGTATGGCTGCCCTGATCTGTAATCTGCGGGAGGAATCTCGCCAGTGAAGTATATTCAGGCTGAATCATAAAACCGAACACCGGACCTGCAACGGAGAGATCATGTTTCGAAACTACTTCAAAACCGCGCTCAGAAAGATCAAGCACCAAAAGCTGTTGTCGGCTATCAACATCTTCGGCCTTTCGCTCGGCATCGCGTGTGTGGTGCTAATTTATTTTTTCATCAAAAGCGAAATCACTTTCGATCACTTTCATCGCGACTCGGACAGTATCTATCGCGTCGGGCTTGCGGTCAACTTTCAGGAATTAGAATACTGGGAGACGACGCCCTATCCTCTGGCCGAGGCGCTGCTTCATGACATTCCCGGCGTCGAGGCTGCGGCCAGGTTCACGCAATTGCTGCAAACCCAGATCAAGCGCGAGCAAACGCCGATGGAGGCAAAAGTTCATCTCGTCGGGCCGGCATTTTTCGATGTCTTTGACTTTCCTCTAAAATCCGGCCGAGCGGAGCATGCCCTTGTTGAACCGAACGCAGCCATTATTAGCGAAGACCTCGAAAAGCGTTATTTCGCAGATCAAAACGCTGTTGGCGAGATCATCTCAGTCAACCTGAGCAGCGGGGAATTTATCGATTTCAAAATTACCGGTGTGGCAAAGGCAATTCCGGAAAATTCGAGTATCAGATTCGACATTCTTCTTTCAGAACAGTTATTTCAAAAAATATTTGGAGAAAACGCATTGACGAGCTGGTTTCCGAAAACCAGCACTGTGACATTTTTCAAAACGCGGCCCAACGCCAACCTCGCGGAAATCGAGCAAAGCCTGCAGCCGCTCGCCGATCAACACAATCTCACCACGATGCTGCGGCTGGCCGAGGTCGAGAAAAAATTCCTGGCGCAAAATCTCGAAGAGATTCATTTCGGCAAAACGATCAAGAATCGCTTTCTCGAGCCTAACGGCGATCCGCTTTATTCAATTATTCTGGCGGGCATTGCCTTGCTGGTGTTGACCATTGCCTGCATCAACTTCATGAATTTCTCGATTGGCCTTTCCGGCAGCCGCACGAAGGAAGTCGGGGTGCGCAAAGCCTTCGGGGCGCAACGCGTACAATTGATGAAGCAATTCTGGTTCGAATCCATCTTTCTCAGCTTCATTGCGCTGGTGTTCGGGCTTCTGCTCGCGGAGTTGTTCATGCCAAGCTTCAACAGCCTGTCGGGGAAAAATTTTATCCTGCACGCTGCTTTCGACGTGACAACGGCGCTGACGCTCGGCGGGACGGCCTTGCTGGTCGGATTGGTTTCGGGAATTTATCCGGCCTTGCTGCTTTCGGGATTCAAGCCGGTCAAAATTTTTCGCGGCGCCATCAAAATCGGCGGTGCGAGTCCATTCTCCAAAGCAATGATCGTTTTTCAATTCGCGCTGTCGATTTTTCTGATCACCGGCACGCTCGTCATGACGAGCCAGATGCGCTACATCAGCCGCCTGAACCTGGGAATGGACACCGAGCTGCTGCTCCAACACAACCCGGCAAAACGCGCCAGCGATGCCTTTGTCGAGCGCTATAAGCAGGAGGCGATGAAGATTCCCGGTGTCCGCGGCGTCACAGCGGTTCGCGGCTCGTTGCACGGCGATTCCCCCGGCAGCATGTGGATGGTCTCTTTTCAAGGCGAACGTTTGCAGCTTCCGGCCATCAAAGTCAACTACGATTTCCTCGCAGTCATGGGGATCGAGCTTCTGGCCGGCAGAAATTTTTCCCTTGAACATCCCTCGGACTTGACGAAGGCGATTGTCGTGAATGAAAAATTCGTCGAAAAATTTTCGCTGCAAAATCCCGTCGGCGCCGAAGCGCCATTGGGCGGCCAGGAAGATCCTGTCATCATCGGCGTCGTCAAGGATTTTCACTTCCAAGCGGTGAGAAAAGAGATCGAGCCGCTGATTTTGAATCTGCGTCCAAATTCCGATAACGATCAGGTATTTACCAAAATCAGCGCGCAAAATATTCCCGAGACAATTGCTAGTCTGCAGCAAACCTGGAATAGCCTGGCGCCGGACAATCCTTTTACTTACGCTTTTTTTGACGAACGCCTCGAGAGCCAATATCGCTCGGAGCAAAACTTCAAACGGATCGCAACATACGCGGCCTATTTTGCCATGCTGATTGCGTGCTTGGGCTTGTTCGGCATGGCGTCGCTCACCACCGTGCGCCGCACCAAAGAAATCGGCATTCGCAAAGTGCTCGGCGCAACCGTGACGAATGTCACCACATTGCTGTCGAAGGACTTCGTCAAACTTGTACTCGTGGCAAACCTCATCGCCTGTCCGGTGGCGTGGTTCGCGATGCGCAACTGGCTGCAAAATTTTGCGTATCGCGTTGATATTGGTTGGTGGGTTTTTGTGCTGGCGGGCGGCCTGGCGCTGGCGATTGCGCTGCTGACGGTGAGCACGCAGGCCATCCGCGCGGCGTTGGTGAATCCGGTTGAGAGTTTACGATATGAATAGGGTGCTCATTTTTTGAGCAAGGAGTTAAACGTTTTCATTGTTGATCTTGATGAAGAATCCGTCATTATCTAAGCGCGCAATAATACTGACTGCCGCAACATTGCTGCTCGCCGGCGCTGCGGTGGTGTTCGTCATCAAGTCGAAGCTGCTCCTGATTCGGGGTGAGGACGTCGCGATCGCGAGCGGCGATGTGACTCTTACCGCGACGCTGGCCTTGCCACGTTCGGGCAACGGGCCGTTCCCAGCCGTTGTCGTCGTGCATGGTTCGGGGCGCGTCACGCGCCGCGATCTCCGCAGCTATGGAGGGCAGTTGGTTCCTCAGGGCATGGCGGTGCTTTTCTACGATAAGCGCGGCGTCGGAGAATCAACGGGCAGATTTCGGCCGTTTCGTGTGGCCGATTGCGAAACGTTGATCCGCGAGTTGGCAACCGACGTGTTGGCCGCCGTGAGCTATTTAAAGGAGCGAAAGGACGTCGATGCCAGCCGCATCGGACTCATCGGCGGCAGTCAAGCCGGATGGATCATGCCGCTTGCTGCCTCGCAGAGCGGCGATATCGCGTTTATCATAAACCTGGCGGGGCCGGCAGTGACTTGCGGGCAGGTTGAGTACTACCAACAACTCACCGGAGCCAATGGTGGAACTCCGGCCGAAATTTCGGATGCAGAAATCAATGAACGCGTCGGCCGCTTCGATGGGCCGCAGGGATACGACCCGCTACCCGTTTTGGAATCAGTGTCCGTGCCTATGTTATGGATGCTCGGCGGCAAGGACCTCAATGTTCCCTCAGCCCTGACCGCGTCGATCGTGGAGCGACTCGTGGAAGACGGACACGCGAATCACACCATCAAGATTTATCCTGATGCCGACCACGATTTTCATCACGCCGGCACCGGCCGCTTGATCGATCCTTTGCCGGATATTCGCACCTGGCTTGAATCTATCAAAGTGTTGAGGCAGTGAAGTTTGTCGCGACGCCTGGCGCCAAAGAGCAAAAACGTCGTGGACTGAAGGCGGCGGCCCAAAAACCGCCCGCCCGCAGAAAGGAGTTCCCATGCTAAAAAATTATCTCAAAATCGCCCTGCGCAATCTCGCCAAGCACAGGTCTTATTCATTCATCAACATCACCGGTCTGGCCATCAGCCTCGCGGCCTGCTTTCTGATTTTGCAGTATGTCGCGTTCGAGCTGAGTTATGATGCGTTCCACGAGAACGCCGGCGAGCTGTACCGCTTGACCAACGATCGCTTCCAGAACGGCGAATTGACGCAGCACGGCGTCATCACCTACCCGTCCGTGCCGAAACAGATGAAGAAGGATTACCCGGAGATTCTCAATTATACCCGGTTGGACCAGTTTGGCAGACTCTATTTGCGCCGCGGCGAGACCGGATTCGACGAAAGCATCGTGTTTGCCGATTCCGCCTTCCTCAGCATGTTTTCCTTTCCGCTGATTGCCGGAGACGCGAAAACCGCCCTGGCAAAACCGCATTCGCTTCTGGTCTCTGAAACCGCCGCTGAAAAATACTTTGGGCGCGGATGGCAGGAACGCGGCGTTATCGGCGAGACGTTCACCGTCGACAACCGTTTCGATATGGCGGTGAGCGGCGTCTTTAAAGATATACCGGCGAACTCTCACCTCACTTTCGACCTTTTGGCATCCTATAAAACACTGGGCGCAGAACTCGGATCTCATTATGAAGATAGTTGGACAAACTCCAACTTTATGGTTTATTTCCAGCTCGTGCCGGGGACGGATGCCAAAGCGCTGGAGCAGAAATTTCTCGATTTCAGCGAACGTTATTTCCGGGGAACCGAAGTCACCAACAGCCTCGAGCGTTTCCATTTGCAGCCGTTGCAAGACGTCCATTTGTACTCGGATTATGAGTACGAAACCTGGGTGCACGGCAACGGCACGGCGGTTTGGGGCTTGCTGTTGATCGCCGGTTTTATTTTGACGATCGCGTGGGTGAACTACATCAATTTGACCACGGCGCGGTCGATGGAGCGCGCCAAAGAAGTGGCGGTACGCAAGGTGGCCGGCGCGCGCAGAACCGAGCTTGTCAAGCAGTTCCTGATCGAATCCGTGCTGTTCAATGTATTGGGTTTCGGCATCGCCCTGGCCTTCGTCGAGTTGTTGCAGCCGCCGTTTCGCGAGCTGTTGGGTGTGCATTTTCCACCGGCATTTCTGGCGACAAAGCTCGGATTGCTTTTTATCGCCATTTTCATAACCGGCGCACTGGTGAGCGGCTTGTACCCGGCATTGCTGCATTCTTCCTTTAATACCATTACAGCTCTGGGCGGAAAGCTGGCGCACTCCAGCCGGGGCCGGACCATCAGAAAAGGCCTGGTTGTCTTTCAATTCGTCATGTCGTTTGCGCTCATCGCGGGTACGTACACGGTTTACTCGCAGCTCGATTTCATGCTGAACAAAGACCTGGGAATAAATCTCGATCAGACGCTGGTGATGCGAGGGCCGCGGCTAACGAACTGGGATTCCACTTATTTCGACCACGTCGCCAGCTTTAAAGCCGAGCTGCGCAGCTATCCGGCAATCAGCCACGTGACCACTTCGCAGCGTCTGCCCGGGGACCGCACCGGCCGCATTTTCAATCTTCAACGGAAAAATGGTGATCCGCAGAAACGCTATACCCTCGGCAACATCGGCGTCGACCACCAGTTCTTCGAAACCTTCGACATGAAAATCCTGGCCGGGCGAGGGTTCAGCCGCTCGGATCATAATTGGGATTTTAATACCGTCAAAACCGTCGTTTTAAATGCGACCGCGGCAAAACACCTCGGTTTTGCCAAACCGGAGGAGGCCATTGGGGAAGCGCTGAGTTATTGGAACAAAGACTGGCAGGTCATCGGCGTGGTGACGGATCATCACCAGCAATCCTTGCGTGTGCCGGTCGAGCCTATCGTGTTTATGCCGCTCTATTCGACCGGCAATTATTTCTTTGCAAAACTGCGCACCGAAAATTTGCAGCAAACCCTCGCCCTGGTGGAAAGCAAATATCGCGAATTTTATCCGGGCAATTCGTTCAACTATTTCTTTTTGGATGAATCTTTTAACGCGCACTATCAAGCCGACCGGCGATTCGGGACGGTTTTTGGTCTGTTTGCAATTTTAGGCGTGCTGCTGGCCTGTCTGGGATTGTTTGGGCTGGCATCTTTCACGGCGAGGCAAAAGACCAAAGAAATCGGTGTGCGCAAAGTGCTGGGCGCAACCGTGGCCAACGTGGTTTCCTTGCTCGCCGGACAGTTCGTCAAACTCGTCGTTTTGGGCAACCTTCTGGCCTGGCCACTCGCGTATGTTGCGATGAACAACTGGTTGCAGGGCTTTGCCTACCGCATCGAGCTCGGCGCCGGCATCTTCATCGCCGCCGGCCTGTCGACGTTGCTGATCGCGCTGCTGACGGTGAGCGCGCAGGCAATCAAAGCCGCGCTGGCGAACCCGGTGGAGGCGTTGCGCTACGAATGAGGCGAAGAAATAGCTCGTTCAAAAATCGGCGGTGAGATCGGTAGCGGGCGAAAGTTTTTTCAAAAACCTTTCACAAGGAATGCAGCGAACGCGGTCGATCAAAAGCTTTTCTTTGCCGCGGTACAAAAACAGGGCTTGGGCGCGCGGATAATCCTTGCGAAACTCGAGCAAAGCGCGCAGATCGTCCGGACGGACGCGGTTGGTGTTTTTCACTTCGATGGCGCGGACACCGGCTTTGCCGTACAGCACGAAATCGACTTCGACGCCGCTGCGCGAGCGCCAGAAAAACATTTCGTAGGGATTGCCGCGGTAAGCATTCCAAGCGCGAAGATGCTGCGCCACCAAGCCTTCGAGCGCCGCACCGGCAATTTCTTCCGGCCGGTCGAGCGGGCCTTGCGGACGCAAGCTTTGAAAAACGCCGGCATCGAAAAAATAAAATTTCGGATGCGTCGCCAGCGCGCGTTGCGCTTTTTTGGCAAAAACCGGCAGCTTGAACGCCAACAAAATGTCTTCCAGAATTTGAATGTAGGCTTCGACGACTTTGCGCTCGACGCCGCATTCCCGGGCAACATTGCTGATATTCAAAAGCGCGGCGTGCGAGAAGCTCGCGGCTTCCAAAAAGCGGGAAAAGTTCCCGATATTGCGAACCAAGCCTTCGCTTTGAACTTCTTCGCGAACGTACAGCGAAACGTAGGCATTGAGAACGTCTTGCGGATTTTCGGACGCAACGACGATGGGCAGAAGGCCGAATTGCAAAATATCCTCAAAAGCGGGAGGTGTGTTCAACTCCGACAGCAGAAACGGGTGAAGCGTTCTCAGCAACACCCGTCCCGCCAACAAGTCGACGCCGGTTCGTTTCAATTTGCGCGCGCTGGAGCCGGTGAGAATGAAAGTTCTGCCTTTTTTCGCTTCGATCAGGCTGTGAACGGCGCTCAGTATATCCGGCACTTTTTGAACTTCATCGACGATGACGATCTTTTTTTCCGGATTGCCGCGCACCAGCTCGATCAGGCGCTCCGGACGCGCAGCGTAGGCGCGAAAAACGTCCGGCTTGAGCAAATCGATCCAGAGCGCATCGGGATAGTGGTGTTTCAGAAAAGTCGACTTTCCCGTTCCTCGCGGCCCGAACAGGAAAAAACTTTGCTTGGGCGCTTTAAAAAATCTTGGAATGTATGATTCCATTTTGCGGCTCATTTTGGAGTTATTGTTTCCATAATACGAAAAATTAAAGTGCCAGTCAAGGCTGAATTTTACAAAAACCCTATAAGCTGAAAGGAGCAAGTATGCGTGCCCCAATGATTCTCGTTTTTTTGTTGGTTGCTTTGAATGCTTTTACATCACAAGCCCAAACCTCGGCGGACTCGATCGCCATCCGGCGGGCGGCTTTGGATTACGTTGAAGGGTGGTACGAAGCCAATCCCGAAAGGATGGAGCGCGCGCTGCACCCCGAGCTGGCGAAGCGAATCGTGCGAACGGACGCCAACTCGGCCCGAAGCCGGCTCGAGCAAATGAGCGCGATGACGCTCGTGCAAGGCGTCAAGCGCGGCGGCGGCAAGAACACTCCCGTCGAGCAGCAGCAAAAGGACGTTTTCATTCTCGACATTTACGAGAACGCGGCCAGCGCCAAAGCCATCATGTCCGGCTGGATCGATTATCTGCACCTCGCCAAATGGAACGGCGAATGGAAAATCGTCAACGTGCTGTGGGAGCTTAAACCGCAGAAGAAATCGCAATGATGCATGAAACCGTTGCTGCAAATACTCGCCAAAGGCAAACGCAATCAAATCGATGATTTGGATGAAGTGCTGCAATTGGCGCTGAAACATGAGACGTTCGTTGCGGACTTGGTGGAGTTTTCCGCGCATCAGCGAGCCAATGTTGCGGCGAGAGCCATTTGGGTTATTCAAAAAATTGCGGATACCAATCCGGTATTGCTTTTGAAGCACAAGCACCGTATCATTAATAAGCTGACAAAATCCTCGCATTGGGAAGTCAAAGCCGAGCTATGCCACGTCATTCCCAAGCTGTCGCTGACTCGGAAAGAATCGTTAGTGGCAATTGCGTTTTTCGAGTCATGCCAACGTGATGCCAGCAAGATCGTGCGCGCGTGGTCGTTGAATGGTTTGTATGAGTTGTCGAAATCGATTCCCAGTCTCATTCCAAAAGTTTTCGGCCTGTTGAACGAAGCTCTGAAAAGCGATGTCCCTTCAATCAGAGCGCGAGCAAGAAATATCATCAAAGAACTGGAGTGATGCCCCATGAACGAACAAACGCGGAGAGAGTTTCTCAAAACCGGCTTTAACGCCGTGGTGGCGTATGCGCTGTTCGATACGTTGTTCTCGCGCGACGCATTTACGCGCGAGATCAAGCCCGTTACGCACAAATGGGCGCGCGAGCTGAACGATTTGTGTTTGGATTTGCGCCAGCGTTCCATCACGCTGGTACAGTGGCAGGAGCAGGTTGAGAAATTTCTCCAGCAGGTTGACTTGAAAGATTTGTTGCCGCTCATCGATTTTGACCAGCTCACGAAGAATTTTGAATTTCCCGATCTGGGCGTCAACACCAAAAACGTGCGCTTTCCCAAGCTCGAAGGTTTGCCGCAGCAATACGCTTTTTTCTCAAAAATCTTCGGCGTGAAACAGGGCCGCGCCATCATTCCGCACGGCCACAAGAACATGGTTTCGGCGCATCTCGTGCTCAAAGGCGAGTTCGAATTGCGCCATTACGACAAAGTGCGGGACGAGGCCAACCACATGATCATCACGCCGACGATCGATACGATTGCCAAGGCCGGGGACGCTTCTTCAATTTCGGATGACAAAAACAACATTCACTGGTTCATCACCCGCAGCGATTACGCGTTCACGTTCGACGTGATCATGACCAACATCGACCCCGCGTTCGGCAAACCGTACGATATTGAAAACATCGATCCGGCGGAGGCGGAAAAGATTTCCGGCAATCTGCTGCGGGTCAAAAAACTCGACGTTGACGAAGCGCTGCGGAAATATGGGAAGGAAATGCATCATTAGGCAGATAGATTCGCTGAAAAAAGGAACCTTTGTTTTTACAGCAAAAGGCCATGCCAAGACGATTAGGGCTGCGCCCGTAGGGCATATGTGTCAAGCTAAGCCGGGCTGAATTTGGGCCAGCATAGCCAAAGGATAAGTTCGTTTGTTGCTTTTGCCTTTGAGACAATGTTTCGTAATAAACGTTGTGGCGTTTTGTAAAAT
>Ga0187892_10001192_pt1 | contig 61299 bp, 49 predicted proteins | sample MA1701073metaG_FD_139345 | JGI IMG/M metagenome (GOLD analysis project Ga0187892, IMG submission 139345) | Bio-ooze microbial communities from a basaltic lava cave in the Kipuka Kanohina Cave System on the Island of Hawaii, USA - MA170107-3 metaG ... | reverse complement strand
GCGGGGGGAAGAATCCGTCTGCCCCGGCATCGACTGGACGGGTTGTCCGGTCGCATCTACCGGTGGCGCGGTGGATTTTGACGGCGCTGTTGTTTTGGCCCTGGCCGCTTCCCCGACGAGCACGGGAATGTTAAACGTGCGCGCCTCGGGTCCGTTGGCCATGCTCATCACGACGATCACGCCGAGGTAGTACTCGCCGTTTTCACGTGGTGTGACTGTCAGCGTATGCCGATACACGCCGTCAGCTACTGCGGCGCTGTATTCCAGTCCCGTTTCGCTGCTGAGAAGCAGGCCATCCGTTGCGATGAAACTCACGCGCATCGAGGGCGCGGCAGCAGTGGGCATCACCGCAATCTCGATTGGCAACGCAACACCGGCAGCCGGCGTGCCTTGCACTTCATACTTCAGTTGCACGGGTGCCCCGGGCTTGCCGCCATTGGGCGTTCCGTCCGCCATGCCCTTTGTTTCTTGTGCCGCTGACGAGGCGGCCGCGCTCTGCTCCGGCTGCAGCGCCGCGGTGTCGTCGGGTGCAGCCCCGTCCGGAGTTCCATTGTCTGAAGCGCCAGGGCCGCAGGCGGAGAAAATCAACGCCATGCAACAGGGGGCTGCGATTCTCGACACTCTGCTGGGCATGAATCCGTCTCCGCTCTGCCAGTTCTTCGACTCAGTTGGAGTCCGTCGTTACTGACGGAGTCGGCGCTGCTGCTGCGGCGGCGCCAGTCTCAGCTGTCGGCGCCTTCGTCGCCTCGGTTGCATCCTCGGGCGCGCCAACGAGCACCGGAATCTGGAACGTGCGCGTCTCGGCCGCGCCGCCGCTCGTATTCATCACGACGATCGCGGTGATATAGAAAACGCCGTCCTGCTTCGGAACGATCGTCAGCAGGTGCCGGTACACGCCGCCCGCCTGCACGTCTTTGTACTCGGCGGGCTCGGGCGACTGCGAGACGGAAACTCCATCGGTCGCGAGGAACGTCGCGCGCAGCAGCTCTGACGCTTCGCGCGGAACGAACACGACCTCGATGGGCAGCGATTCGTTCAGCGACGGGCGGCTCCTGATCTCGAACTTGAGGTCCACTGGTGCGCCCTTCTTCTTCTCGTCGGTGACGCCGGCGACCATGCCCTTGGTCTCGTCCACGGGCGCCTTTGCCCTGGCCTGCCTGGCGTCGGCTGACGGTGCGACAGGCTGCGCGGCATCGTCGCCGCACGCGGCGAGAGCCAGAACGACCGCCACGGCACCCGCGAACGACCGCAGGGTTACGCGAAGCGCATTCGTTTCCATTGTCGACATGGGCGTCCTCACGTCAGCTCAACGTGACCATGAGACAGGCCGGCGCAGTAGTAGTGTCGGTATCCACACCCCGGAAATCATAAACCTCGAGCACGTGGAAACCGGGTTGCAGGGTCGGAGTCGTCTTCTGCTCGACACCGGTCCCGCTGGAGTCGTCGATACCTTCGAAGATGAGACCGCGCCGCCACACGTGAAAGTCCGGATCGGCCGGCGCCGCGGCTTCCGCGCGGATGGTGACAGTGCGTGCCGCCCCCACGACTTCGAAGCGGAGGTAGCGCCGGCTGCCCAGCTTGTTGTGGTCGTCACCATTCGCGACCGAGGTGCACACCTGCTGAGCGACGCCGTTGACCGAAGCGGGACGATAGATCGGCAGGTTGACAGGATCACCGCCGTTGTTCGTTTCCGTGCTGCCGAGCTCGTTCATGGTGGCGGCATTCATGTTCTGATCCGACACCAGCGCGTTAATCGCGGTCACGGTGCCCGCGCCCTGGCCCGACTTCACCGCCGGCACGAACGGGAACAGGCTCGTGAACACGTCGGTGTTCTGCAGCGCGCCCATCGCCTGGAAGATCGGCGTGAACCCGACTGACACGGCGTCGACACCGTCGGCCGCTGCATCGAACAGGTCATAGATGAGGAGTGCCGCGGACAGCTCGCTGTACCAGCCGCGGCCCACTTGTGCGGGCACCTGGTCGGACTCGACGTTGATGTCGAAATCCTGGGTCTGCTGCGCGCCAAACGAGTCGCGGTACATCGGATCGTTCTTGACCATCCCGGAGAACGCGTTGCCCCAGCCTTCGCTGAAGGCAACACGCAGATCGAGCCGATCGTTGCCGCCGTGGGGCCCGCCGATGCTGTCGTCGCGCGAGAACACGGACTGGAAATAGTGTCCCAGCTCGTGCGCAATGACGTGCTGGTCGAACTCGTCCGTGTCGGCATTCTGCTGTCCGAGGACGTACACCTCACGCGTCTGTCCCGCCGGATCACGAAAATGCGTGGTCAGGATCTCACCGGTCGCTGGAACGAAATTGGCGCTGGGCATGTTCTGCGGCGCCCAGTGCATGTTCAGCGCCGGCAAGGCCACGTTGGGATCCGCCGTCTGCACCAGCGTCAGCACTTCGTACGCCACGTCGAGAATCGAGAACGGCGCGGCGTTGCGCGGGCCCGTGAAACTCACGCCCGTCCAACCCGTCGTCGCACGCAGATTGCGCTGCGTGCCGTCGTTCGTGAAGTTTGGACTGTCGAGAGCGTAGAGCGCGTTGCCATTGGTATTGTTGAGGACGCGGAAATTCCACGCGGGTGTTCCCGTCCGCAACAGCTGTGCCTTGGCCCTCACGAAGAATGACGTGCCCTGTGGCAGTGTCATCGAATAGTTGCCATTGGCATCGGTCGTTGCGGTAGCCAGGATAGTCGTGCGATTGCCGGCGTCGATCGCTTCGACGACCGCACCACGCACGGGCGCATCGACGGGGGCGCCGAGATTGAGCCCGGTACCCGCGCTCGCGCCGAAGGGCACCTTGTCGTAGCTGATCCGGCCGTTGAATGGGGTCGGCGTGCCGGGCGAACCACCCCCACCGCCGCCGCCTCCGCCCCCGCCGCCGCAGGCCGAGAGCAACGCGATCAGCAGCACCGGCACCCCGAGTACGCGAACGCCCGCCGCAAAAGAAAAGCCCGCAGCTTTCAACCGGGGGCGCCCCGGCAGGTGGGCCATGGCCGCTCTGGTCATCCGTTAAGCCCCATCTCCTCCAGGCAGCGGGCAGGATCGTTCTTGTGCCCCCAATGTGGCTGCGGAACGTATCACAGCCTTGACCGATAAGCAGCGAACTTGGGGCTCCCACGGTCCCGTGGCCGGTAGCCCCCGGGGTTCCGGGCCGCGGCAGATCACGAACCCGCGCCTGACCACTCCTAGTAGAGTGGATCGCGTTGCAGCGCCTCGGCCTGCTCGAGCAGCTGGGCGACGTGGTTTTCCCAGTACCGCGGTTCCGCGAACCACGGAAAGGCGCGCGGAAACGCCGGGTCGTGCCAGCGCCGGGCGAGCCACGCGGCGTAGTGAATCATCCGCAGCGCGCGCAGGGGTTCCACGAGCAGCAGTTCGCTTCGATCGAACAGGGCGAACTGGTCGTAGCCTTCCAGCAGGTCGCGCGCCTGCACCGCCATCTCCGCCGGCGAGCCCGAGAAAAGCATCCACAGATCCTGGATGGCGGGGCCTGTCATGCAGTCGTCGAGATCGACGAAGTGCGGCCCGCTGTCGGTCCAGAGCACGTTGCCACGATGACAGTCGCCATGAATCCGCCTCTGGCGTGGCTGGACACCGGCGAGCGCCGAAGAAATTGTCGCGAGCGTTTCCTCGGTCACGCGCGCATAGCGTTCCTCCAGGTAGTCGGGAAGGAAACCGCTGTCGAGCACCGTGGCGCGGGCGTCGATGCCGAAGACCTGCACGGAAAGCGCCTGCCGATGCTCGAAACGCCGTGACTGGCCAACCTGGTGCAATCGACCGAGGAAGCGCCCCATCCATTGCCGATCGTCCGCGGTCTCCAGCTCCGGCCATCGACCGCCCCGGCGCGGGAACACCGCGTAGCGATAACCGCCGTGCTCGAACAATGTCTGTTCTCCGAAACGCAACGGTGCAACTACCGGGATCTCGGCTGCGGCGAGCTCGAGGGAAAAAGCGTGCTCCTCTTCTATGGCAGCATTCGGCCAGCGTCCCGGCCGATAGAACTTCACCACCACCGGTGCTTCGTCTTCCTGCCCGACCTGGAACACTCGGTTCTCATAGCTGCCGAGCGCCAGTACCCGCCCGTCCGTACGCAGACCGCGAGCTTCGACCGCCTCGATCACAACCTGCGGCGACAGGTTGGCAAACGGCTGCGAATCGCCGTTGACAGCGATGGAGTCCTGGTGGCCCGGCAGGGGCGTTTGCTTATTCACACGTCATCCTCGTCGCTATGATGCCAAGAATGAAGAATAAGGTGCCCTCATGCCTTGTCGCCCTCGCCCTGGCTGCCCCCATCGCGGGTTGCAAGCCCGGTCCGGACGACCGGCACACCCGGTGCGACTCGATTCCGGTGCTGTTCGTTCATGGATTCGACCAGGGCCCGGAGATCTTCGAGCCGCTGATCGCGGCGCTGGAACGTCACGGCTACGCCGTGGGCTGCCTGCACGCCATCGAGCTGAAGCCGGCGCGCGGTTCCAATAGGGAGGCGGCACAGGCAGTGATCGCGCCGTACATCGAGGAACTGCTGTCGTCCTCCACCACCGGACGTGTGCACCTCGTCGGGCACAGCATGGGCGCACTCAGCACGCGCTGGTACGCGACGAAGATCCGACCGGAGCGTGTGGCCACGCTGATAACCACATCGGGCGCGAATCATGGGACCGACTGGGAGTGCGATGACCCGCACTCTGCGGGATTTCGGGAAATGTGCCCCGCCTTTGGTGGCGGAACGCAGCCCGGCGGATATCTGCAGGTGGAGCTTAACGGCACGCCGGAATCGCCGCGCGATGAAACTCCCTTCGGTCCTGGTCAGGACGCTCCGAACGTCCCCAGCGTACGACCGGACGCAACCCGCTCCATTCTATACATGACGCTGCGTGTTCCGAACGACCCGTACATCGTCCCTTCTCCGAGCCTTCTGCTGGACGGCGCTGGCGATCCCTCGCTGCCACTACCGGGCGCAAAAGGAGTCGAGCAGACGAGCCCGGGTAACTTCCTGCTACCCCGCGGCGGAGGACACGACGAGATGCTCGAGTCCCCCGATACTGCGGAGCTGCTGTACCGAATTCTTTCGGCGCGTAACGGTCAGCTGGCAGTGACACGCTGAATAATGGGTCGGCTCGCGATGCTTCGCCCGCGAGGCCGACTAAACTCTGGTTTTACGCGTCGGGGCTGTATAGCCTCCGTACATTCACTTCAGGGAGCACGATTGAACGCAACGGTCCTGGTCACCGGCGGCGCCGGTTACATTGGCAGTCACGTCGCACGGCAACTGGGCGAAGCCGGCGAACGAGTCGTCATCCTCGACAATCTCTCGTCGGGCTTCCCCCAGGCTGCATTGAATGCCGAGCTGGTGAAGGGGGACACCGGCGATCGCGCGCTCGTGTCGAAACTCCTCGCCGACCGCAAGATCGACACGGTGATGCACTTCGCGGCCCACACGGTGGTGCCCGAGTCCGTCAGCAACCCGCTCAAGTACTACGGCAACAACACGTGCAGCTCGCGTTCGCTGCTCGAGTGCTGCCGCGACGCGGGCGTCCGTCACTTTGTGTTTTCGTCCACGGCTGCCGTCTATGGCATTCCTGCGAGCGGCCAGGCATCCGAAGACTCGCCCACCGTGCCCATCAATCCGTACGGCACCTCGAAGCTCATGACGGAGTGGATGCTGCGCGACCTCGCGTACGCGAGCCCGCTACGCTACGTAGCGCTGCGTTATTTCAACGTCGCGGGCAGCGACCCGCAGGGTCGCATCGGGCAGTCGACGCCGGCCGCGACGCTCTTGACCAAGGTCGCCTGCGAAGCCGCCGTCGGAAAGCGGCCCAGCATCTCGATCTTCGGCACGGACTATGCGACCCCTGACGGGACCGGCGTCCGTGATTACATCCACGTCGAGGACCTTGCCGACGCACACCTCAAGGCTCTCGCGTATTTGCGAAAGGGCGGCCAATCGACCACGCTCAACTGCGGCTACGGCCGCGGCTACAGCGTCCGCGAGGTCCTGGCCATGGTGGAACGGCTGGCCGGTGTGAAGCTGGATATCCGCGAAGAGCCCCGCCGGGCGGGCGACCCGCCGAGCCTGGTCGCTCAGGCCGATCGCATCCGATCCGTGCTGGCCTGGGAGCCCCGCCTTGACGACCTGGAGACGATCGTCGGGACCTCGCTCGAATGGGAACGGCGCCTCAAGACGGCGCCGTGGGTAAAGCTCTAGAATTCCGACATGCAATGGATCAAGCCGCGATCGCTGAGCGGATTGATGCTGCTGGGCTTTTCCCTGGTGGCGCTGCCCCTGATCGTGGCCGTGATCAACGCAGCGGTGCAGATCCGTCGACTCGCCGAGCAGAGCGAAGTGCTGGTGGAACAGGGCGTCCAGGCGGCGCGCTATAACCAGATCCTGTTCGAGCACATCGCCTCGATGGATCGCAGCGCCCGCCTCTACCAGGTGATCGGAAACACCGAGCTGCTGGAGGTCTATCGCGAGAACCACGAGCGCCTGCAGGGAACGCTCGCGGACCTCGGGAGCATGGAACCCGATCTGCGCAACGACGAGGAGCTTGCGCAGTTGCGCTCGGAGAGCCGCACAATCTGGGATCGGCTGCAGGCCGGCCCCGACATTCCCGGTGTCGACACGGCGGAAAACTTCTCACGTCTCTGGACCTCGGCGACGGCACTTGCAGACAAGAGCGACGGGCAGATCGATGGCAAGCTGGCCACCCTGCAAACGGCGACGGCAAATGCGCAACGCAGTCTTTTCTGGCAGTCCGCGGCGCTGGTCCCGGTCACGATCGGACTCACACTGGTTTTCACGCTGCTGCTGGCGCGACCGATCCGGCAACTCGACCGGGTGATCGGCGAGCTGGGCCGAGGAACGTTCTCGCGGCCGATCAAGGTCGCCGGTCCCTTCGACCTCGAAGCGCTCGGCCGGCAGCTCGAGTGGCTGCGCGTGCGCCTGCTCGACTTGGCGCAGGAAAAAAACAAGTTCCTGCGGCACATGTCGCATGAGCTGAAGACGCCGCTGGCCAACATTCGCGAGGGCACGGAACTCCTGATGGACGGGTCCGTCGGTCAGCTCGGCGACGATCAGCGCGAGGTGACCGCGATCCTGCGCGAGAACGGCATGAAGCTGCAGCGGCTCATCGAGAACCTGCTGTCCTTCAGCGCCTGGCAGGCGAAGAGCGTAGGTCTCGAGGTCACGGAATTCCGGCTGCGCCCGCTGGTAAAGACCGTCATCGAGAGCCAGCAGCTCACGCTCGTCAGCCAGCGCGTGCGCATCGACGTAAAGATCGACGACGTGGATGTGGCCGCGGATCGCAGTAAGCTGCGCCTCATTCTCGACAACCTGCTGTCCAACGCCATCAAGTTCACGCCGCGCGGAGGAACTATCACCATTCGCGGGCTTGCGCAGCGGGACCAGCTCACGCTGGAAGTGGCGGATAGCGGACCGGGCATCCCGCTCGACGAGCGCAGCCGCATTTTCGAAGCGTTCTACCAGGGCCGCACGCCGCAGGGCGGCCACGTCAAGGGCACCGGGATCGGCCTGTCCGTCGTGATCGAGTTCGTGCATGCGCATGGCGGCACGATCGACATCGTGGATGGCGAGTTCTCCGGTGCGCACTTCCGCATTCGACTGCCCTTGCGTCAGCCCGTGGCCAGCACCGAAAGCGAGTCCGCCAATGCGGCGTGAGCTGCGCGTCATCGCCCTGCTGTTGTCGACCTGGCTCGGAGGCTGCAGCCTGTTTGGCCAGCCCGCGCCTTCACCGGTAACACCGCAGCGCGCGGATCCTTCGCTCGCCGTCATCGCGGATCACCTGGAAATGATGTCGCGACTCAGCCAGTTGACGCCGGCCGAACAAGCGGAGATTTTCCAGGGCGCGCACGCCGCAGCGGACGCTGCGCCGACCACCAGCAACCTGCTTCGTTACGCCCTTGCCCTGGCAACACCCGGTCACGGATCCGAGGATCTCGCGGCGGCGAGCGAGAAACTTTCGCAGCTGCTCGCGGGTCCGGACACGATGCTGCCCGCGGAGCGCGCCCTCGCCTGGGTCGTGCTCAAGGATGTCGAGCAGCGGCTGATCCTGCAGACCGAGAACCGGCGTCTGCAGGACTCCAGCGCCCGGCTGGCGAAAGAGCGCAGCGCGGCGACCAACCGCCGCCTGCAGGCAGAAATAGAAGAGAACGCCCGGCTGAAGCGAGCACTGGCGGAAGCCCAGGCCAAGCTCGACGAGATTACCCGCATCGAGCGCTCCATCATCGAGCGCAAGCCCGCGAACGGAAATTGACCCCCGCGGCAAGGCTCGCCTGCCAGCCTTTTGACGGCGTCAAGTGATTGACGCTTAAAAGAATCTGTTGGCCATCGCGGTCCGTGGCCTATAATCGCCCGCCATTCCAGAAGTGCGGACCCCTCCCCCTTGACCGCAACCAAGCGCAAAGCACGAATCCTTGCCGTCGACGACGATCCCGGCCTGCTCCGGCTCCTGACGATCCGCCTGCGTGCCGAAAACTACGAAGTCGAGGCCGTCGAAAGCGGCGTCACGGCGCTCGCGGCTGCCGCGCGCTTCCGTCCCGACCTGGTCATCACGGACCTGCGGATGGACCAGATGGACGGTCTCGGTCTTCTCAAGGAACTGCAAAGCCGCTGGCCGGGCCTGCGCGTGATCATTCTCACGGCGCACGGCACTATTCCCGACGCCGTGCATGCAACGCAGAGCGGCGCGTTCGGCTTTCTCACCAAGCCAGTCGACAAGCAGGAGCTGCTCGAGCAGGTGCAGAAGGCACTGCGCATCTCGGGCTTTCCGCAGTCCGACGAGGACTGGCGCTCCGAGATCGTTACGCGCAGCCCGATCATGGAGGAGAAGCTTGCGCAGGCGCACATGGTCGCCGGCACCGATGCCCGAGTCCTGATTTCCGGTGAGAGCGGCACCGGCAAGGAACTGCTGGCACGCGCGATTCACCGGGCGAGTGCGCGTCACAACCGCTCGTTCATCGCGATCAATTGCAGCGCGATGGCCGAGAACCTGCTCGAGTCCGAGCTGTTCGGCCACGAGAAAGGCGCCTTCACCGGCGCGATTCGCACCCACAAGGGTCTCTTCCAGGCGGCCGACGGCGGCACGTTGCTGCTCGACGAGATCGGCGACATGCCCATGCGTCTGCAGGTGAAGCTGCTGCGCGTCCTCCAGGAAAACCAGCTCCGCCCGGTCGGCAGCACGGATGCGATCCCGGTAAACGTGCGCGTGCTGTCGGCGACGCACAGGGACCTGCAGCAAATGATGGCGAGTGGCGCGTTTCGCGAAGACCTCTACTATCGCCTGAACGTCGTGCACATCGAGATGCCTTCGCTCGCCAAGCGTCGTGAAGACATCCCGCTGCTCGTGGCTCACTTCCTCGAGCAGGTCGCGCAGGAGACCGGCACGCGCAAGATCTACGCGCCGGAAGCCGTCGAGTTGCTGGCGACCGCGGACTGGCCGGGCAACATCCGCCAGCTCCACAACGTCGTTCGGCAGAACGTGGCGCTGTCGCGCACACCGATCATCAACGTCGAGCTGGTGCAGCAGTCGCTGGGCGGTTCGCCGTCGCGTCTGCCCTCCTTCGACGAGGCACGCGATGAGTTCACGCGCAGCTACCTCGCGCAGATTCTGCAGATCACGGCGGGCAACGTGAGCCAGGCCGCTCGCCTGGCGAAGCGCAATCGCACGGACTTCTACAAGCTGCTGTCACGCCACCAGCTCGTGCCCGACGATTTCAAAAGTCGCTGAGGCGCGTCGTGGGCTCAAAACCCGAACTGCCCGAGCGCCTGGTCTACCCGCGCGCGGACTGAGTCCGCCTTCATTGGAAAGGCACGGAAGAAATCATCACGCGTGAGCTGAGGATTGCGCTCGCGGACGTTGGCCGCCCAGAACTCCGCACGCTCCCTGTCGCCCTTCAATGCATGTGCCGCGGACGCAATCATCGCGATCAGTACATGCGCTCCCGGCGAACGCGCACCTCGCTCGGCCCAGTGCGCCGCCTCTGCGTCCTCGCCCTCGAACATGTGGGTGAACGCCCGGGTCGCCTGCATGGCGTAGTGCAGCGGATCAAGCGGGCTCAGGCGCATCGCCAGATCGACGTGCTTTCGTCCGTCTTGTGAGCGTCCGGCGAGCGCCTCGGTCCATGCCCGCGCGTAAATGCCCTGAGCATAGTGTGGGCTGATGCTCGTCGCGCGTTCCAGCCAGCCGAGGCTGCTGTCGAGATCGCCCTGGAGCCAGTAGGTGCGGCCCATCGTGAAATTGCAGAACGGGTCCAGGGGATCGAGCTCGATTCCGCGCTCTGCGAAGCGGCGCGCACGACCGATGGCCCCGGCGAGGTCGTCGGTGTAGTGCATGAACGCGGCCTGGAAGTGCACGAAGGACAGCCCTGCGTGCGCGCGAGCGAAAGCGGGATCCAGCGTCGCGGCTCGTTCGAAAAGTGCACCCGCCGCGGCGCTGTCGACACGATTGAAACGATACAAATGCTGCAAGCCGAGATGGTAGGCAGACCACGCGTCGAGATTCTCGACGGCTGCCTGGCGGGCGAGGCAGGCTTCGTGCAGCGGAATCTGGATCTCGAGAGCCACGAGCACCTGGGAGCGAATCTGCTCTCGCATCGCGTGTACGTCGTCGACGCGGCCGGCAAAGCGATCTGCCCAGACGACGCCACCGTCACCTGTGTCAACGAGTTCTACGATCACGACGAGGCTCCGCCCGGCGACCTCGATGGCCCCGCTGAGGCAATAACGGACCCGCAGCAGCCGACCGATGTCGGTCAAGTCGGTTTCGGACGCGCGCAGCCGGAACGATGAACCGCGGGCAGTCACGAACAGCCAGTGCAGTCGCGCCAGGTCGGCGATCAATTCATCCGGCAGAGCACTGGCGAGCGCAGCATACCGTTCGTCGCCCGACACCATGCGAAACGGCAGCACCGCGAGCGACGGATGGGCTGTCCGTTCCTGGCCTCGGACCATCGCGCCGAGACTGCGATCGACGCTGTGATCGCCCGGTTCCACCGCCGGAACCATGGCCGCGCCGCGGGACGCTCGCGCCTCCGCAATGAAACGGTATCCCCGTCCGTGGATCGTCCTGATGAACAGCTGCGCCTTGCCATCGTCGCCGAGCGCCTGGCGCGCGGTTCTGACCCGGCTCGCCACCGCGGCGTCGGAAACTACCCGACCGTCCCAGACCGTCTCGATGATCTCATCCATCGAAACGACGCGCTCCCGGTTGCCGACCAGGAGGGCCAGCAGGCCGAAGACCTGCGGCTCGACATGCACGATACTGCCGTTCGAGCGCAGCTCGAGCGCACCGAGGTCGAGCTCGAAGGGACCGAACCGGTAGAGCATCGCCGGCAAGAATAGATCAGCGCGGACAATCCCCCAAGGATTTGCAGGATTTCTCCACGCGCTCTGCAAGCTTCTGGCGGGCCGGGATGCGATGTTGAAGCGATGATCGCAGTGGAGGGCGAGAACGAGTTACGGCGGAAAACCGACAAGAAGGAGACGTCACATGCCCAGGCCAGCGCAACTGATTTCCCCGATACTGCTCGTTCCGGTGAGTTTCCTCGCTCTCGCGGAGACGCCACCTGCAGACCCGGCGCTGACGTCCTCTTTCACGAACCCGCAGCTCAAGTGGGGGCCGTGTCCCGCCTTCATTCCGCAGGGTTGTGAAATTGCTGTCCTCCACGGGGACCCCGCGAAGCAGAACGCCGATATCTTTTTCAAAGTGCCGGCGAACTTCAGCATCCCTCTCCACTGGCATACCTCGGCCGAGCGGATGGTGCTGGTCTCAGGGGAACTGCAGGTAACCTATGATGGCCAGGTGCCCGTCACGCTCAAGCCCGGGATGTATGCCTACGGTCCTGCAAAGTTGCCCCATAAGGCGTTCTGCAAGAGCGGCGCGCCCTGCGTCCTCTTCATCGCTTTCGAGGCGCCCGTCGATGCGGTGCCTGCGGAGAACCCAGGGGTTGACAGCCAAGACTGACGAATGGGTCGCGAATAGCGCATCGATCGCGCAGCACTCGCTGCAGGAGGTCACGCAGGCCGCCGAAAAGCAATGAGTGTCCGCGCAATAATCGCGCTTTCCGGGCCGGCGGGGCGGCCGCGGAGCCACCACACGAGGGCACTCGTGCCGATGAACACAACGGCACCCACTCCCACCTCGACGACTAGCAGCAGCAGGTCCGCCATCGCCGTGAGCCACGCAGCCACTCCACGCACCGCGGCATACATGACCACTCCAGCGAGCACGGGCGGCAAGATTGCCAGCAGGATGCGGCGCATCGAGATTGCCTCGCTGCGCGCGGCCCAGTAGAGGAACAGCGGCAACATCGTCGCGGTCACCACCGTCTTTGCCGCCGCGATCCCGACGACGCCGCCCAACTTTCCTCCGGCGACCAGAGCCGGAGCGAGCACCGCCAGCTGCAACCATTTGAACCGCGCGGTGAGCGATGCCCGGCCAATTGCGAGCAGCAAGGGGTCGACGGTCAGGCCGAGACCAATTGCAACACCGCAGAGACCCAGCCACTGCATCAGTGGCACCGCGCTCAGCCATTGGTCGCCGAGGATCGACGGCACCAGCTCCGGCGCCACTGCCGACACACCGAAACCCAGGGCGACGCACAGGTACGTCGTCGTCGCCAGCACCGTCATGAAGCTCTCGGCGAGCCGCTTGCGGTCGTCGAGCTGGCGGCTGTAGACCGGAAAGATGCCACGCGTCATCGGCGCTACGACTTCCTCGGACGGGGCCGTTGCGACGTCTGAAGCCACGAAGTAGTTGCCCATCGCGATGGTGCCCGCCTGGCCACCGACTACGAACTCGTCGAGCTTGCGGTTGAGCACGTTCGCAATGCGTGCGAGCAGCAGCCAGCGCGAGAAATTCCAGATCTCGCGCAGCCGGGCGAGCGATAAGCGCGGGCGATACGGGTGCATCACGTAGCTGATGATCACGTCCAGCAGGCGCCCGCCCACGATGCCGATGACCAGTGCCCAGTAGCTTCGCAACGCGATGGCAACGCCGATAGTCAACGCGACCGTGGCGAACTTCTTGACGACTCCGAACCAGAACTCGCGCACAAACGCGAGCTCGCGGCGGAAAGCGACCACGCCGATATTCTCGAAGCCGCCGATCAGTGCGCGCAGCGATAGCACCTGCATCACCTCGAGCACCCGCGGATCGCCGAAGTAGCGTGCCGTCGCGGGAGCGGCGGCAAAGAGCACTGCCGCGAGCACAGCCGCCTGCAGGATTTCCATCGTCCAGGCACTGTCGTAGTGCTCGCGCGTCGCCTGCGCGTCACGGATCAGCGCGAGATCGACGCCGGTGTGCGTGAGTACTTCGAGAAAGCCGATGACCACCATGGCCATGGCCACGATGCCGAAGTCGGCTGGGGTGAGGAGGCGGGCAACGACAATGGTGCTGACGAGCCCCAATGCGCGTGTCGCCCAGCGCATGGCGATCATCCACGCGGAACCGCGCAGGAGATGGTCCTGCGGCTGCTCGCCGAAAGGCTCAGTGCTCACGTCGGCTTCGCCCCGCGCGGGCGTCAACGAGTGGCTTCAGCAAAATTGCGCGCGTAGATGAGACCCGCCTTCACGAGATCGAGCGCGTTACGTGGAGCCCGGTAGAGCGGCTGGTTGTAGACAGCCTGGAGGTCTGCGACCTCGAGCTTCGTCCCGAGATAGCCGTTGATCTTCTCCAGTGTGCTCTCCGGCCGCACGATGAGATCGTCGAACAGGAGCTCGAGGCGCGGCAGCGAGCGCTCGTCGAGGAATTGCGCGATCGAGGCCTCGATCTGCTGGCAATAGCGCTTGGCGTAGCCATAGGACTGCACCTGGCGGCGCAGGTTGTACGAGATCCAGGATTGCAGCGGCGTACGCGTCAGCAGGATGAACTGGATCGAGCTGAAGTCGACGTGATCCGCCCAGTAGCGGATCGTCAGCCACAGGCGCGGATCCTTCCAGATCCACGGCGAGTGGCGATTGCAATCGGCGATGAACTCGCGAAACGGCGCCGGGTCCTCGGTCGCGCGCAGTTGTTCGAGCGCAGCGAGCGCCTCCGGTGAGTACGCGTTCTCGTAGTTGCCGTGAAACTTCGCCGCGGCGAACAGGCGCCGGTTCAGCTCGATGAGGCGCAGGTTCTCGAACGTGTCGTAGTCGGGCTTGACGTAGGTCTTCGCGCCCGGCCAGTAGCCGCCCCGAACCAGCAGGCCGGTGAGGACTGAGCTGCCGGAAAGGCCGTAGGTCAGGATGATGGCGTTCTTTTTCACGAAGACAGGGACCGTGCGTGAGTCACATCCGCATGATAGGCGTTCAGCGAATGCCACGCATCGTCAAAAGCGAGCCGGGCGCAAGGCTCTCAGGGTCGGCAGCAAGCCCAGGAGCAGCATCCACCACTGGATCGCTCCGCCACCGTTGCTGCGGTCGGAGGTGGTCACGTCGTTCGAGCTGATGGTCACTGTTGCCGACGAAGGCGTGCCGATGGTCGCTCCCCCAGCGACATTGATCAGTGAGAGCGTGAAGTTCTCGTCCGGCTCCTCGCCGGAATCGTCGATGATCTGGATCGCGACGGACTTGCTGCCGCCTTCGCCCGCCGCCCAGCTCACTGGCGTATTCTGGAACCCGAAGTCGCTGCCTGCGATCGCGCTGCCGTTCGCTGCCGTAACCGTTACGCTCACCGCTCCGTCGGTGCCACCCGTGCGCGTAACTTCGACTGTCATGGCGCCGCCACTCTCCGCGACAACCATATTCGATTGGGCCAGTTGCAACGATCCTGGACGTGCGACGTCGTCGTCGCCAATCGAGATCGAGGCGCTGCCGATCGAGCCGATGACCGCGCCGCTGGCGTTCGACAACTGGATGTTGAAGGTCTCGGCGCCTTCGAGCATGCCGTCGTCGTTGATCGGAATCTGGAGCGTGCGATCGGTTGCATCGCCGTTCGCCCACATGAGCTGTCCACTCGCGGTCGTATAGTCGGCCGGGCTCGTGGCAGTGCCATTGCTGGTCGAGTAGTTCACGGAAGCATTGCCGCTGTCGCCCCCGATTCGCCTCACGGTGACAGTGACACTGCCGGCGCTCTCGCCGACGTTGTATGTCGGGCTGCTGAAGATCAGCGCGCCCGGGGCCGCGACGTCGTCGTTGACGATGGTGAGCGCGGTGTTCACGGGGTTGCCGGGCGTAGCGCCGAAGAAATTCGTGAGCTGCAGACGCACCGTCTCGTCCTCTTCGACGTTCGTGTCGGAGACGATCTGGACCTGGAACTCGCGGCTGGTCCCGTCACCGTTGTTCCATTGCAGGGTGCCACTGGTGGGCGTGTAGTCCTGCCCTGCCGTTGCTGTGCTGCCCGCCGCAGTCGTTGAGTACTGCACGGAAACCGCGGTCTCGGTCCCGCCGACGCGCACGACCGTGATTGTGGCCAGGCCATCGCTCTCCACGACCGTGAAGCCATTCATGGAAAACTGCAACGCGCCGGTGGTCGGATCGTTGTCGCGGATGTTCAGGACTGTCGTTGCAGGCGCGGCGATTGTCGCTCCATTTGCGTTGCCGAGTGTAGCGGTGAATGTCTCATCCGGGCCGATCTCGTCGACGCTGTCATCCACGATAGTGACGACGCAGGCCTTGGGCCCCGAGTCGCCACTCGTCCAGTCGAGCGTATCGGGAGAATCGGTGTAATCGAGCCCCGCGAGCGCAGTGCCATTCGCGGTGGTGCAGCGCACGCTGGCGGCACCCGCATTTCCTCCAACGCGCGTAACCTGCAATTGCACCGTGCCCGCGTCCTCATTCAGGACCTGCAGGCCCAGCGCGAACTGCAAGGTTCCCGGTGTATCGCTGTCGTCGATGGTGACAGTCGCCGTCGCCGGAGTTCCGAGCACTGCGTTGCCGGTTGGCCCGGAGATGGCAACGCTGAACGTCTTGCCGTCGTCCGGCTCGGTGTCGTTGAGGATCGGCACGGCGAACGTCTTGTCCGCCATTTCCTGATCGGCCCAGTTCAACGTTCCGGATGTGTTCGTGTACTCGCTGCCGGCGAGCGCGGTGCCGTTCGAAGTCGCGTAATTCACCGCGACCGGCCCGTCCGCACCGAGCGTCCTCTGCACACTGATCGTCAGCGAGCCACCGTCTTCGCTCGCGGAATAACCGGCAGCGGACAGTCGCAGAGTGCCTGCGTCGTCATCATCCGTGATGCTGACTGTCGCGGAGGTCGGCGTGCCCAGAGTCGCGCCCGTTGCCATAGTCAGTGCGACTCCAAACGTCTCAGCGGTCGCGCCCTCATCGATGGCGTCGTTGGCGATCGGAATCGTGCAGCTCTTCGACGCGGTATCTCCCGAGGCCCAAGTCAGCGTGACATCGGTGTGTGTGTAGTCTCCGGGCGTCAGTGCACTACCGTTGCTCGTCGTGCACCGCACGGACGCCGCGCCAGCACTGCCGCCGGTGCGCGATACCTGCAGAAGGGCACTGGCGCCAACGCCCTCCGTGACACCGAGCGACGCAACGGTGAACTGCAGAGTTCCGGGCACATCGCTGTCGGCGATAGTGGCGGTCGCCGTCGCTGGAGATCCGAGCACGGCGTTGCCGGTGGGTCCCGAGATGGCAACAGTGAACGTTTTGCCGTCGTCGAGCTCGTTGTCGTTGAGGATCGGCACGGCGAATGTCTTGTCCGCCACGTCCTGGTCCGCCCAGGTCAGCGTCCCTGACGTTGCTGTGTACTCGCTCCCCGCGAGCGCGGTGCCGTTCGAGGTCGCGTAACTGACCGACACCGGCCCATCGCCGCCGACCATCCTGCGCACGGTGACCGTCAGCGATCCGGCATCTTCGCTTGCGGAATACGCAGCCGCAGACAGCTGCAAGTTACCTGCGTCGTCATCATCCGTGATGCTGACTGTCGCGGACGTCTGCGTTCCCAACGACGCGCCCGTTGGTAACGAGAGCGTGACGCCGAACGTCTCGGCGGTCGCGCCCTCGTCGATGTTGTCGTTGACGATCGGGATCGAGCAGCTTTTCGACGTTGCATCTCCCGAGGTCCAGTTGAGCGTCACCGGCGTAGCGTTGTAATCCCCCGGAGCGAGCGCGGTGCCATCGGTCGGGGTGCAACGCACCGACGCTGCGCCAGCATTGCCCCCGATTCGCGACACCTGGAGAACGGCACTGACGCCGCTCCCTTCCGTGACACCGAGCGCGGCAGCCGTGAACTGCAATGTGCCCTGCGAATCGCTGTCGGTGATCGTCGCAATCGCAACCGAGGGCGCACCCAGAGTCGCGCCACCCGCAGGATTCGACAGAGTGACGGTGAAAGTCTCGCCCGTGTCGAGTTCCGTGTCGTTCAGCATCGTGACGGCGAACGACTTGCTCGTTGCATCGCCGTTGGCCCAGTTCAGCGTGCCGGAGGCCGCGGTATAGTCGGCCCCGGCCTGCGCGGTTCCATCCGAGGTTCCGTAGTCGACCATCACAGCGCCGTCGCTCCCGCCGATGCGCTGCGCTGTCACCGTGAGCGGTCCGGCTTCCTCGCTCACCGAATAGGTCGCCGACGAGAGTTGCAGCGTGCCGTTGTTGTCATCGTCATTGATGGTCACGGTGGCGGTCGACGGCGTACCCAGCGTCGCACCCGACGGCGAGGACAGAGTGACCGTCAGCGTCTCCGCCAACTCCGAAACTGTGTCGTCCAGGATCGTGATGTCGAAGAACTGCGTGCCGCCCGCCCCCGCGTTCCAGGAAAGCACTCCGCTGGCCGTGGTGTAGTCGCTCCCCGCGAGTGCCGTGCCGTTCGTAGTCGTGTAGTTGACCGTTGCGGTGCCGTCGGTGCCGCTCACGCGCGTCGCGTTGATGCGGATCGCGCCGCCGCCTTCCGCGCCGGAGAATATCGCGGCCTGCAGTTGCAGGGTGCCCGGACTTGTCGACGTGAACGGCGTGTCGCTCGACCAGACCGGGCCCGCCGGAGCGGAGCCGCCAAACGAACAGAAGCCCGGGCTCAACCCGGTCGCCGAGTCGGTGATCACCGTGTTGGTGGCGCAACTCCCGGAGGTGGCTTCATCGAAGTGATAGAGGCCAGCCGTGTTCGCATCGCTGACGAACGGCGTACTGCCCGGCGTGAAGTTCGCCGTGTAGCGCACCACGCTCGAGATGCGCAGCTCATCCATGAAGCCGTCGAAGGAAGGCGCACTGGCAGGTGCGACGTCGTGTTTCTCGGCGCCGAGCACGATGAACGGATCGGAGAAGTTGCAGGACTGATTGCCGGCCGCGCCGCACTGCGTGCGCGGGACGCCATCGTCCGGATACGAGATGTCGCCCGTGGGACCACCGTTCGAAGTGGCTTCCTGCACGCCATCGACGAACAGGCGCATCTGGCCACCCGTGGTCCGCGTGACCGCGACGTGGTGCCAGGCCCCGTCCAGCACATTCGTCGTGCCGCACACCGTCTCGAGATCATTGGTGCTGTTGGCACCGAACGCGACCCAGCCCAGGCGCGAGATCGAAATGCCGAACGCGCCGTTCTGACTGAACCGGTCGCGGTCGAGGATGATGTGCCCGTTGATCCATCCATACTCGTTGCCGCAACGCGGGTTGCCCGTGTTGTTATCGGCGAGCACTCCCTTGACCCAGAACTCGATGGTGAAATTGCCGCCGACATCCGCCGGCCGCGGCGGCTCGACAATGAGCGCTGGATCATCGATGCGGATCTTGACGCGATCGATGTCGTTGGTGCCGTGCCCGAAGAAGCGAATGGATCCCGCCTGCGCGCCTGTGGCGCACAGGACAGCCGCGAGTGCGACGCTCGCAGCGAGCGAGCGGAACCCGAACGTCATGCTCGAATCATCCCTCGGGCGCAGCGCGCCCGTTACGGCATCAGGTCGTCCGCGCGGGCGTGACCTTGCGCCATCGATACAGGCTCACGAGCGCAAGCATTCCGGCCAGGAGGAACTCCCAGTCGATCGCTCCGCCACCACCGCCTCCGCCGCCGCCACCGCTCGAATCGCTCGCGTTGATTGTTACTGTCGCGGATGACGGCGCACCGATGGAAGCACCACCCGTGACGCCTGAAAGTGAAACACTGAACGATTCCGCACCCTCGGCTGCCGCGTCGTTGATGAGAGTGATCGCCGCGTTCTTCGTGCCGGTCTCGCCGTCGTTCCAGTTGAGCACGACGCTCGCGGAAGTATAGTCGCTGCCCGCAGTCGCGCTGCCGTCCTGGGTCGTGACCGTGACTGAAATGGCACCCGTCGTGCCGCTGGAGCGCGTCACGCCGACGTTGAACGTGCCGATGTCCTCACCGACGGTGAACGTGGCCTGCGCGAATCGCAGGATGCCACCGACCGCGTTCTCGTTGAGGTTAACCGTCGCGGTTGCAGGTGTACCCAAGGTCGCACCGCTCTGCTGCGACAGTGAAAGCATGAATGTTTCATTGCCTTCCGCGATCGCGTCGTTGATCACCGGCACGACGCAGTCCTTCGGCGCCAGCTCGTTGTCCGACCAGGTCAGCATAACCTGCGTACGAGTGTAGTCGCCCGGCTGCATCGCAGTAATATCGGTGGTCGAGCATTGGACGGATGCCGGACCGTCGGCGCCGCCAACGCGTAGCACCGGCGCAGTGAGCGATCCGTCGGCTTCAGTGACGGAGTAAGTCTGTTGCGAGAACTGGAGTCGTCCGGGACCCGACAGCGCGAAGGGACTGTCCGTGTTCCACGCCGGGTGGTCTTCGTTCAGCACGCGAATGACCCGGCGCACGCCTGGGCTTGCGCCCTTGACGTCGCTGACGGTGTCGCCGCTCGTCTCGTCGAAGTGATAGAGCGCGACCGTTCCGGTTTCATTTCCCGTGAAGGACTGCGCCGGCCGCTGGAAGTTGTTCGTGTACTGGACGCGGTCGGAGATTCGCAGCTCGTCGATCAGGCCCGTGAAGGCGGATTGAGGAGCCAGGTCGTGCTTTTCGGCGCCGAGCACGATGAAGGGATCCGAGAACGCGCAGGACTGCTGGCCGTTCGCGCCGCAGCCCGTTGCGGCAGGGCTGGCGCCGTCGGGATAGGAAATGTTCCCCGTGGGACCGCCGAGGCGACGTACTTCGAGCGCACCGTCCACAAAGAGTGCCAGCTCACCCGATTGCGCAACGCGCGTGACCGCGACGTGGTGCCACACGCCGTCCAGCACATCGACATTGACTCCGCACACGGTTTCAATGTCGTTGCCGTTGGCGCCGAACGCGATCCGGCCCGCGCCGCTGACCGAGATGCCGAACGCTCCATTCACGTTCAACCGGTCGCGGTCGAAGAGGATGCGGCCATCGATCCAGCCATAGTCGTTTCCGCAACGCACCGACCCCGTCGAGTTGGCGGTCTTCGATCCCTTGATCCAGAACTCGATGGTGAAATCGCCGGCGCCGACGTCCGCCGGTGTGTGCGGGTCAATCCGGATCTTCACCCGATCGACATCGTTCGTGCCGGTGCCGAAGAACTGGATCGAGCCCGCGTGCGCGGTGAGCGCACACGTCATCGCGGCCAATGCCGGGAGAGCCGCGAGAGCCGAGACTTGCCTATTCACGCCTGCCATTTCCTCGTGCCTGCGTGCGTGCGCAGGCTGATGAATCTAGCACGCCCACCCGCCCAGACTGTCGAGCAGCGCACGTTCCGGCCACATTATGCCCGTGGCATTCGCACGCAGTGCGCAACGAGTGGATGGCCGCGCTGCGCTACCGAAAAAGGTCGGCGGAAGTGGCGCAAATGAGCGACAGCGGGCGTTGTGGGCTCAGGTTGGTGGCCCTAGGGAGAGGTCGTGCGCCTGAAGTTGTCGAACGTATAACTGCTCTCCGCGAAGCCACCGAATCCAGCCGAGCCCGCGGTGCGCACGCGGGATGCGGAAGCGTCCGCCAGGTTCGCCTGGCCGATCGGCTGCCATCCGCCCCCCGTGAAACGTTCGACGCGGCCTTCCAGCGCAACCGGATCGGTGCCCGTGGCCCGAAGACACAGACGGTAGGAATCCGTGGTGTTCATCGCAACCGACAGGTTCAGAGTCGCGAGAATCGCGTAGTTGTTGCCCGCCGCCTGGCGGGCGATAACGGCGCGTCGCACCTGCCCGTCGATATAGAGCACGTAGCGCACCATTGCATTGTTCACTCCCAGTCCCGTCGTCTGCAGGCGCACGAACACCTGCGGATAGCCCACCGCCGTGTTCCTGAGTCGCATTTCTATCGTCGCTTCCCCGTCCAGTGCGTTCTCCGCCGCAGGGCGATACACCAGTGAGTCGCGGTTGGTGTTGGGACTCGCGTTCTTGACGACGATGCCGTTGCCGAGACTGAACGCGGCGGGCATCTCCTCGAGCCATCCATTGCCGATGTTCGCGCCGCTGGCGCGATCGAAGTCGTCGAGGAAACCCGCCGGCGGATCGCTCGACGTGGAGTCCCGGATCGTGAGCGTCGCGCTCGCCGGAGAACCCAGCGTCGCACCACCGCTCGGCGCGCCGAGTGCGAGTTGCACAGTCTCGTCGCCCTCGACTGCTGCGTCCGCGAACACTGGCACGGAGAACGACTTGCTCGCAGCATCGCCGCTTGCCCAGTTCAACACACCGCTCACCGCGGAGTAGTCGCTGCCCGCCACAGCCGTTCCATTCCCCGATGAATAAGGAACGGACACCGCGCCACCCGAACCGCCGTTTCGGGTCACCGTGACGGTCGCCGCACCGTCGTTCTCGGCAACCGAGTACGCGCTCACGCTGAACTGCAGGGTGCCGGCGCCTGGCGGTGGCGCATCGTCGTCCGTGATGGTGATCGATGTGCTGGAAGGCGAGCCGAGACTTGCGCCGCCCGAAGCACCGCTCAACACAACGGTGAACGCCTCGCTGCCTTCGACCAGCGTGTCCTCGAGGATCGGCACGGAGATCGTGCGCGAGCTCGCGTCGCCTGGATTCCAGGCGAGCGTACCCGTAACACCCGTGAAGTCGCTTCCCGCCTGCGCCGTTCCATTCGCACTGGCGTAGTCGACGGTAACGGCTCCGTCGCTGCCGCCAGTGCGCGTGACGGTGAGGGTCACCGTCCCACCGTTCTCAGGCACCGACTGGCTCGATCCCTGGAATCTCAGCACGCCCGGCGACGGCGGCAGGTCGTCGTCCGTGATGGTGAGTGTCGCGGTCGACGGCGAACCGATCGAGGCGCCGGACGCACCCGTCAGCGAGATGCCGGCCGTTTCGTCTACCTCGTCGATCGCATCGTCGAGCAACAGAATCGTGAATGTCTTCGGCGAACTGTCACCGCTGGCCCACGACAGCACGCCGCTCACGCCCTCGTAGTCCGAACCGGGCGTCGCAGTACCGCCGGAAGTCTGATACGTGACCGATGCCGCTCCACTGCTGCCGCCCGTGCGCGCCACGGTGACGGTGACCGATCCGGCGCTTTCGCCCGCACCGTAGGACGTCGACTGCAACGCGAGCATGCCCGCGCCCAAGGCGGAGAACGGCGTTTCCGTCGACCACACCGGGCCGGTGGGATTGCCGCCCACGCGCAGGAAACCATTGCTCAGCCCGCGAACGTCGCCCACCGCCGTTCCCGACGTTTCGTCCAGGTGATAGAGGGCGGCCGTCGAGGCATCGAGAGTGAACGGCTGCGCCGGTACAGTGAAAGCGCCCAGGTAACGCGCCACCGTCGAGAGCCGCAGTTCGTCGAGGAACCCCGCGAACGACGGATACGCGGGACCGGCGTCGTGTTTCTCGGCCGCGATCACGAGGTAGGGATCGGAGAACGCGCACGACCCGTTGCAGAAGTTGCCGGGCACGCCGTTGTCGGGATAGGACAGATCCCCCGCCGGGCCGGTCGCCTGGCCGTCCGCGATACCGTCCACGAAGATTCGCAGCACGCCGGTCGCGGCGACGCGCTGCACGGCCACGTGGTGCCACTGGTTGTCGAGCACGTCGCGCGATCCGCAGACCGTCTGCACGTTGTTGGCGATGTTCACGCCGAACGCGATGCGCCCGCTGCCGAGCGAGATGCCGAACGAGCGCGGCTGGTTGTAGCGGTCGCGATCGAGGATCGTATTGCCGTCGATCCAGCCGTAGCTACTGCCGCACCGGGCCGTGCCCCGGTTGTCCGCGGAGCTGCCGCGGATCCAGAACTCGATGGTGAAGTCCGTGCCGCCGATGTCGGCGGGCGGCCCCGGGTTGCTGTCGGCGGGATTGTCGATCTGGATCTTGGCGCGATCGATATCGTTCACGCCGTTGCCGAAGAAGCGCAGCGATCCCGCGGAAGCGGCCAGCGGCAGCAGCGCCGCCGCGAAACACGAACCCAGGACGGCGAGGAGTTGCTTCCGTGCATGGCCACGCATGTCAGCTCCGCTGAAATGCCAGGAGACCTGCGAGGAGACTCCGCGGCCGCGGCTTCGTTCCGGCTCCCGGCGCCGTGTCGCGGCTCTTACAATGCTCTCGCGGTGAGCGGCGCCTTCAAGTAAGGTTTGCGCATGGCAACTTCTTCAATGCACTGGCGGGAGGCGGCACGCACGACGCTACGCAGCGATGTTGCAATCGTTGCTGCGCTGCTGGTGCTCACGCTGGGCAGTTGCCTCCTCGCCATGCGCTGGGGCTTGCCCGACGGCGCGTCGCCGGAAACGACCGGCACGTGGGCCATCGATACGATTGCACCGATCGGGCCGCTCAACGAGGCCTACCATCGTTTCACGCGTGAAGGCGTGGACGATGTGATCTATCCACTCTTCCACTACTTCGTGCTGGCCGGCGCGTATGCTCCGTACGTCGCGGTCGCAATGCTGACCGGCGACCTGCAAAGCCCGACAGCCTCGTTCCCGTACGGGGCGACCGATCCGGAGAGCTTCTTCACGCATCTCACGTTGATCGCAGGGCTCGTGAGCGCATTGATGGCCACGGGCATCGTCTTCATCGTCTACCTGCTGACGCGCGATCTCTTCGACCGCCGTGCCGCGCGCTGGGCGGCCATGTTCGCGGCGCTGGTTCCGCCCCTGCATTTTTACGGTATGACGTCCAACCTCGACGTGCCTTATCTCTTCTGGACAATGTTGTCCGTGTGGCAACTGGTGCGCGCAGCGATTCACCAGCGCCTGCGCAACTACGTCCTGTGCGGTGTCTTCGCGGGTTTCGCCGTCGCAACGAAGGATCCGGCGCTCGGCTTCTTCCTCTCCTGGCCAGTCATCGTGCCGCTGCTGATCGTGTGGGGGCACAGGAGAGCGGGCCAGCTCCACCAGCCACTCTCTCTGCTCACCGACCTGCGGATGTGGGGAGCGGTGTTCGGGCTGCTGACTGCCTTTGCGCTCGGGAACAATCTGGTCTTTGGCGGCATGGGTGGCTTCGTCCGCCACCTGCAGTTTGCCGATAGCCTGTACCAGCACAATGTGGCAACCGACACGGCTGGCCTGTTCGCGCGACAGCCCGGGCTCCTGGCAGACAGCGTTTTGCTGATGGCGCAAATGGTCGGGCCGCTGCTGCTGGTGCTGGCGATCGCAGGAATCGTCACCGTTGGGAAGCAGCGGCGCCACGTGGCATTGCTTCTGCCGCTCGCAGCGGTCAGCTACTACGTTTCGATCGTCGCGCCGACGCTGTCGCTCTCGCGCTATCTCATCGGCGTCGTGCTGCTGCTCACGCCGTTCGCCGGATTTGCCATCGTGACCGCTCACGAGGCGAAACGCGGCTCGTGGTCAGTGCTCGCGAAGGCCACGGCCGTGCTGGCGATCGCGTGGCAGCTGCTCCTTTTGCTGAACCTGCACGCGACGTTGTGGCGTGACAGTCGTCACGCGATGGAATCCTGGGTGCGCGCCAACGTGCCGGAAGGCGCTACCATCGAGGCGTACACGCAGGCTCGCTACCTGCCGAGGCTGTCCGACCGATATCACTACAACGTGGTGGCAAATTCCTTCAGCGCGGTCTCGTACGATCTCGTCGGCAAGGAACTGTCGGTAGAAGCACTCGCCGGGCGCATGCCGGACTACGTCATGATCCTGGAGGATTCCGGCCTGAGCGGCGACCCGCAACGCCTGTCGAAGGGTTCCAGCGGCAGCACGTCCGCGCAGTCCGCGATCGTGCACTACTTCGAAGAGCTGATGGGCCAGCGCGCCGGTTACGCGCTCGTCGCGCGCTACGAAACGCCGACGTGGCTCCCGTGGCGCCAAGTCACCGCCGGCACGCAGCCGACCACGCTGCTCTACGCACGGCAAACGGGCGACTGAGCCTCTACCGTGCGCCTGCGAAGCAACCTCATCTTCATCATCGGGCTGCTCGTCAGCGCCGTGTTCCTTTGGCTCGCTCTGCGCAACGTCGACGCGCAGCGCACGCTCGCCGCGCTGGGGTCCGCCAACTATATGTGGGCGATACCGCTGCTCGTTTGCCTCGCAGGCTTTTGCATTACAAAGGCGTGGCGCTGGGCACTGTTGCTTGGCATCCCCGTCTCTCGAGGCATGAACGGCCTCGTGCGTTCCGTGCTTGTCGGCTACGCAGGCACTTCGCTCCTCCCCTTGCAACTCGGTGAGCTGGTGCGAGCGTGGGCTGCAACCCGTGCACTGAGAATTCCCGCGGCGCCGGTGCTCGTGTCGATTGCTCTCGAACGCGTACTGGATCTGTTTGCGGTACTCGTGGTCCTGAGCGGCGTACTGTTCCTCGGCGGCCCGTTGCCCGAAGGATTGCTGCGCGCGGGCTGGGCTTTTGCAGGCGCGGCGGTCGTGCTCCTGGCGTTCCTCCTGCTCTACGTCATGCGCACCGAGCTGGTGCTCGCGTTCGCGGCGCGTGCAACTGCGTTCCTTCCGCAACAGTTGCATGCGAAGTTGCAGGAGCAACTGCGCAAAGGCGCCGCGGGCGCGCACGCGCTGCGAAACCCCGGGCTGTGGGTGTGGCTTGCAGTTTCATCGCTGGCGCAGTGGGGATTCATGGCGGCCTGCATTGCAACAAGCGGCGCCGCGCTCGGGTTGCAACTCCCGTACGCAGCGAGCGCGTCGGTGCTCGGGCTCACGATCATCGGCATGAGCCTGCCGTCCGGTCCGGGATATGTGGGCAGCATCCAGCTGGCCTTCGCTTTGGGCCTGGCGCCCTTCGGAATCGGTGCGAGCGAGGCCATTGCTGCCTCCGTTTTCTATCATGTGCTGGTTTGCGGCTCGCTGATCGCCGCGGGAGTCGCCGCACTTTACAGGTTGGGTGGGTCGTTTCAGACGTTACGGGAGCCCACGGGCCCCGGTTGAGGGAAACGCCGCCCAGCACCGGGCCGAAACGGGTGTCCAACGGCCTCTTTCGGGCAGTTGCAACCCCCTTCGGCCATGCTGCACGTGCGCCGATTCACACTCCCGAGCGGCCATCGCGGCGCGACATAAGATCGCCTGTCGGGGTTTTTTACAGGGCCTTCGTCAGCATCGTTTTCCCCACACCCAAGTGCATGATGCCGCGCGGTTTTCAGGCAGCGGCGCAGTTCTTGCTTTCCTCAGTTCGAACAGGCGTCCGCGTCGGCTCGCGTATGGGGGCTGCGCAGCGTCGCGCCCGGCCTCCGCAAGGAGGTCCCGGGGCCTGAGAGGGAGCGCGGGCGCCTGCAACTCGAATAAGGAACGACTGCATGCGGTTTTCTTTCTCGCGCCTGGTGCTGCCGGGACTTCTCGCGATGTTCGGCAGCGCGAATCCGGTGTTCGCCCACCTCCAGGATTCGTACGACCGGGCCGATGCCGCGGACATCGGCAACGGCTGGGTCGAGAAGAACGCGGGCGCGTTCGCGCTCGCCGGCAATCGCGCCGTGAAGCAGGCCATCGGCACTGGCTATCGCGACAACCTCGTGTATCGCCCCGTCGGCGAGAACGTGCTCGACGTCGAGGCCGCAGTCGAAATCCAGTTCACCGCCGTCACTGGCTATGCGCAGCTCGCTGTGCGCGTGCAGACCGGTACGGTTGGCAACGCCGACGTGCTCGACGGCTACGTGCTGTTCGTCAACAACAGCAACACGCAGCTCATCCTCGGCCGCAACAACGGCACCGCGTTCGTGACGACGCTGGCCACGGTCGATCTCACGACGGCGTTCAACACGACGGATCGTTATCGCCTGCGCCTCGCGGCGCGCGGCACGAACCCCGTGCTGCTCGATGCGTTCGTCGAGCGCCTCAACGGCTCGATCTGGGAAACGATCGGCCAGGCCAACGCGAGCGATGCATCCGCCCAGCGTTTTGGCACGGCCGGATCGGTCGGCTTCGGCGGCTACACCGAAGCCACTTACGCCTTCGACAACTTCACCCGCATCGACCTGGGCGCCATGGGCACGACCAACCCCGGACCCACCACCGTCGCACTCTCGCCGACGCAGGCGAATGCCGGTGAAACCGGTTTGTCGCTCACGGTGTACGGCTCGGGCTTCACGACCGACTCGGTCGTGCGCTGGAATGGCGCGAACCGCACGACGACCTACGTCTCACCCTCGGAGCTCGCAGCGGCGATCTCGACGGCGGACCTCGCGAACCCCGGCACCGCCAGCGTCACCGTGCAGAACCCGACGCCCGGTGGCGGCACGTCCGCTGCGCAGAACTTCACGATCGCGAACCCGGGCACCGCCCCGCCGGCGATCACCACACTGGCACCGGCGAACGCAACTGCGGGCGGCGCCGCCTTCACACTGACCGTGAACGGTTCCGGCTTCAACGCTTCGTCCGTCGTTCGCTGGAACGGCGCCAACCGCACGACGACCTTCGGGTCGGCCACCCAGCTCACCGCACAGATCGCAGCCGCCGACATCGCCACCGCCGGCACGGTCGCGGTCACGGTGCAGCGCGTTTCGGACGGCCAGCTCTCGAACGCCAGCAACTTCACGATCGATCCGGCGACCGCGGGCGATTTCACCGACGCCTTCACGCGCGCCGACGGCGCGAACATCGGCAACGGCTGGATCGAAAAGACGCCCAACACCTTCTCGCTCGCCGCCAACGAAGTCACCAAGCCCAGCGCGGGCTTCGACTATCGCGATAACCTCGTCTACCGCCCCGCGGCCGAGAACGTGCTCGACGTCGACGCGTCGGTGGAGATCCGCTTCACGGGCGCACCAGGCTATCCGCAACTCTTCGTGCGCGGCCAGACCGGCACGATTGCCAACGCCGGGACGATGGATGCGTACCTGCTCTACATCAACAGCAGCAACACCCAGGCCGTGCTCGCGCGTCAGCGCGGCACTGGGTTCGACTCACCGCTGTCAACGTTCACGCTCGCTCCGGCGCTGAACACGACGGATCGCTTCCGCATGCGCCTGTCCGCGACTGGCACCAACCCGGTTGCCCTGTCCGCATTCGTCGAGCGGTGGAACGGCACCGCGTGGCAGATCATCGGCCAGGCCACCGCAAGCGACACGAATGCCCAGCGAATCAGCACCGCGGGCACGGTCGGTTTCGGTGGCTATACCGAGACCACCTATCGCTTCGACAACTTCAGCCGCACGGCGGTCGGCGGCGCGCCGCCGAACCCGGTGCCCGCGATCGCGGGTCTCAACCCGGCGAGCGCGGCGGAAGGCTCCGGCGCCTTCACCCTCACAGTCAACGGCAGCAACTTCGTTTCCGGCTCCGTCGTTCGCTGGAACGGCGCGAACCGCACGACGACGTTCATGTCGGCCACGCAGCTGCAGGCGGCGATCACTGCCGCGGACACGGCCGCGGCCGGCACTGCGAACGTCACGGTCTTCAATCCGACGCCCGGCGGCGGCACCTCGGGAATTGCCACGTTCTCGATCACGGCAACTGCGAACAACCCCGTGCCCGTGGCGACGAGCCTCGCACCGGACTCCGCAGCGGCGGGCGGCGCCAACTTCACGCTGACCGTAAACGGTTCGAACTTCATCAACGGCTCGGTGGTGCGCTGGAACGGCGCGAACCGCACGACCACGTTCGTGTCGGGAACGCAGATCACCGCGGCCATCCCGGCCGCCGATATCGCTGCCCAGGGCACGGCAACGGTCACCGTCGTCAACCCGACACCGGGCGGCGGCACGTCCGGCAACCTCACGTTCACCATCAACGCGGCGGCGAACCCGGTGCCCGTGGCCTCGAGCCTCGCGCCGAATTCCACGGCGGCTGGGTCGCCGGGTTTCACGCTGACGGTCAACGGTTCCAACTTCGTCGCGGGCTCGGTGGTGCGCTGGAACGGCGCGAATCGCTCCACGACCTTCGTTTCCGCCACGCAACTCACCGCCACGATTGCGTCGGGCGATGTCGCGACCCAGGGCACGCGCACCGTCACGGTATTCAACCCAACACCGGGCGGCGGCACGTCCGGCAACCTGACGTTCACGGTGAACGCGCCGGCTTCCTCGAACCCCGTACCGGTCCTCACTTCGACCTCGCCGAATGCATGGCCGACAGGTGGCAGTGCCTTCACGCTCATGGTGCTCGGCTCGAGCTTCACGACTTCCTCGGTCGTGCACTGGAATGGCACCGAGCGCGCCACGACGGTCATCTCGGGGAACGAGCTGCGCGCCAGCATCAATCCGGCTGACGTGGCCGCTGCCGGCCTGGCAACGATCACGGTCGTGACGCCCGCCCCGGGTGGCGGCCGCTCCGCGTCGACCACGTTCTTCGTGCAGGATGGCTCGCTGACCTACACGTACGACCACTTCAACCGCACCAACAACACCACGATCGGCAACAACTGGACCGAGAAGAATCCGGACGCCTTCTCGATCGTGAACGGCGAAGTGCCGAGCATCGTCACCAGCGGCGGCTTCACGCAGGACATCATGTACCGGCCGCAGTCCGAGCAGCGCCAGGACCTGGAGGTGTCGATGGAGTTCCGCCGGCTGACGAGCCAGGTGCAGCTCGACATGGCGAACTATCCGCAGGTGCACGCGCGCGTCCAGACCGCGACGGCGCCGCTGCCGTGGATGCTCGACAGCTACATCTTCTTCATCGACGACAGCGTGGTGAACCCCTCGCGCGCGATGTTTGCCGTCACTCGCAATGAGCCAGGCTCGGGGGCTCGCATGGAGTGCTACATCCAGTCACTGCCACTGCCCGCACCGCTCGTCGTCGGCGAGCGCTATCGACTGCGCTTCCGTGTGTCCGGCACCTCCCCCGTCCTGCTGGTGGGCGCGGTCGACCAGTACACCAACGGCAGCTGGACGCAGGTCGTGACGGGGCAGACGCAGCATTCGAACTCGACGCAGCGCGACCCGAACCTGTATTGCGACAGCGTCATGCCGCCGCCGATCACCAATCCCGGCGTGGCAGGACTGGCGAAGTGGACTAACCGTACGGACGTCTACGACAACTTCTACGTGCGCGATCTCGCGCCGCTCGGCCCGGCGCCGACGGTGAGCAGCATCAATCCGACCTCGGCGACTGCCGGCGGCGCCAACTTCACTCTGACCGTGAATGGCAGCGGCTTCACCTCCGGCGCGAGCGTGCGCTGGAACGGGTCGCCGCGTGCGACGACATTCGTGAGCGGCACGCAGCTGACCGCGGCCATCACGGCAGCGGACCTCTCGTCCGCGGGCACGGCGACGGTGACTGCGATGAATCCGGGCTCGGCGGAGTCGGCGGGCCGGACCTTCACGATCTCGCCGCCGGCGGGCACGACGTCGCTGAACGACGACTTCAACCGTGCAGACTCGCCGGCCCTGGGCAATGGCTGGATCGAGAAGAACCCGAACGCGTTCTCGATCACCGCCAACCGCGTCGACAAGCTGACCACGGCGAACGGCGACTACCGCGACAACGTGGTCTACCGGCCCGCATCCGAAGACGCTCGCGACGTCGAGGCGATCATGGAGATGCGCGCCGAAGCGGCGGCGATCGGCTATCCGACGTTGCTCACCCGCCTGCAGCAGTCGAACATCAATACGCCGGCCGGCTTCGAGGGCTACATGCTGTTCATGGATGCCAGCAACACCCTCGCCGTGATCGCGCGGCAGCGGGCGGACGGCAACTACGAAACGCGGCTCGGGCAGTTCAACCTGAGCACCGGCCTCGTGAACGGCCAGATCTATCGCCTGCGGCTGCGAACCACCGGCACGACAACGGTGACCCTCACCGGTACGATCGAGCAACTGGTCAGTGGCTCCTGGAACGTGCTGGGCACGTCGACCGTCACGGACACGTCCGCGCAGCGGATCCAGAACATCGGATCTGTCGGCTTCACGGGCTACGTCGAGGACGCATACAGCTTCGACAACTTCAGCCGCATCAATCTGAATTGAGCCATTCCCTCGCCCGCGCGGCCGGGCGAGGTCGCCGTGCAAGTTGCAAGGACGTGCGCACCCGGCTCATTTCCTCATTGACGAACGGGCTTCGCGCGGGGATAAATCGCCGTCCTGTTCCGCCCGATGCCTGGCGTGCGACAGGCGATTCGTGAGGGACAGGGAACCGGCCCAGCCGGAAAACACGAACGGATCCTCTGAGACAGGTTCTCCGGGGACCCAGCACAGGGAGCACAACATGACGTTGCAAGTGAAGAGCCGGCCCCGGCTCAGTCTCGTCTGCGTCTCATTACTCGCGTTGCTCGGTGCCTCCACTGCATCTCTTGCCCAGGAAGGCAAGACGCAGGAAGGTCCGGCGCAACGCGTGATCGTCAAGTACAGCGGCAAGCTCGCGACGACCAATCGCGCCTCGGTTGCCGCACAGGCCCTCGCCGAAATCAGCGCACGCCATGGCGTCGGTCTGCGCACCTTGCGCACGATCGCAACGGGCGCGGACGTCGTGGTCCTGGATCGCCAGCTACCGGAAGCCGATCTGCAGCAGATCGTCGCCGAGTTCGCGAAGCGCCCCAGCGTCGAGTACGCCGAAGAAGATCGCCTGCTGCAGGCGGTCCTCACACCGAACGACACTCGCTACAACGAGCAATGGCATTACTTCGAAGCGACGGGCGGCCTGAATCTTCCGACCGCGTGGGATGCGAGCACCGGCACCGGCGTGCGCGTGGCAGTCGTCGATACGGGCTACCTGGCACATGCCGATCTCGCCGCAAACATCGTCGGCGGTTACGACTTCATCAGCGACACGTTCGTCGCCAACGACGGCAACGGGCGCGACTCGAGCGCGCTCGATCCGGGTGACTGGTCGACTGCCGGCCAGTGCGGCGCCGGCTCACCGGCGCGCAATTCCTCGTGGCATGGCACGCACGTCTCCGGAACCGTGGCGGCTCTGACGAACAACGGCACTGGCGTGGCGGGCGTGGCTTTCAACTCGCGCGTCGTGCCCGTTCGCGTCCTCGGCCGTTGCGGCGGATTCACTTCCGACATCGCCGACGGAATTATCTGGGCATCGGGCGGCACGGTGAGTGGCGTTCCGGCCAACGCGAATGCGGCGCGCGTCATCAGCCTGTCGCTGGGCGGATCTGGCGCCTGCGGTTCCACGACGCAGAACGCGATCAACTCCGCGCGCTCGCGCGGCTCGGTGCTGGTGATCGCGGCCGGTAACTCCAACGCGAACGCCAGCAACTTCACACCCGCGAACTGCGCCGGCGTCGTGACGGTGGCGGCCACCAATCGCAGTGGCGGCAAAGCGTCCTACTCCAATTTCGGCGCCATCGTGGACGTCGCCGCACCGGGCGGCCAGACGAGCTCGGGCGCGGCTAACGGCGTGCTCTCGACTCTGAACACGGGCACGACGACTCCTGGCTCTGACACCTACGCGTTCTACCAGGGCACATCGATGGCGACCCCGCATGTGTCGGGCGTCGCGGCACTCATGCTGGCCGTGAACACCAGCCTGACGCCGGACCAGGTCGAGTCGATCCTGCGGAGCACCACGCGCGCGTTCCCGGCAACCTGCAGCCAGTGCGGCACCGGCATCGTGAACGCGCAGGCGGCAGTTGCTGCGGCACCGGGAGGTGGTGGCGGCGGTGGCAATTGCCCAGCCGGCTTCACTGAGTTCAACGGCAGCCTGAGTGGCACTGGCACGTCGGCCTATCTGCCGAGCACGGCTGGCTACACGACGACCGTGACCGGTCTGCACTCCGGCCAGCTGACCGGACCCGCGAGCGCTGACTTCGACCTGTACCTGTACCGCCGCAACGCATTTGGTAGCTGGTCCATCGTCGCGCGCTCGGAAAGTGCGTCGTCGACTGAGAATATCGATTTCAACGGGTCGAGCGGTACCTATCGCTGGCGCGTCTACAGCTTCAGCGGCAGCGGCGCGTTCCGGCTCTGCACCCGCAGGCCGTAAAAATGCCACCCCGGAAGAGACAAACAAAGAGAAAACGCGAGACAGTGTAACCCGACCTTGCCGAGCCCGCGGAGCGTTCCGCGGGCTTTTTCTTTTTCTGCTTTCCGCGGTAGTCCATAATCTCGCGCCCGACACAATAACGAACCGGGGATCCGATGTTGCGTCACGCCCTCCGCGTCCTTCTGCCGCTCGCGTTCGTACTGGGCGCCATCGCCTGCACCAGCCGCGAGGCCCAGCAGCCCGCCCCGTCCACCGAGGCCGCGAGCCTGCCTTCGGTGACGATCATGACGTTCAACGTCGAGAACCTCTTCGACACCAGCGACGATCCCGGCAAGGACGACAAGACCTTCCTGCCGCTTGCCAGGAAGCAGACCGAGGCACACCGGCAATCCTGCGCTGAAATCCAGAACAGCTACTGGCGCGACCAGTGCCTGTCCTGGGACTGGAGCGACGAGATTCTCGACAAGAAGATGAAGGTCGTCGCGGACGCGATCCTGCAGGTCGACAACGGCCGCGGACCCGACATCCTGGCGATGCAGGAAGTCGAGAACCTCAACGTGCTCGAGACTCTGCGCACCCGGTACCTGCAGGCTGCCGGCTATCGGCCCGCTATCCTGATCGAGGGCCGTGACGAACGCGGTATCGATGTCGCCTTCCTGACGCGGCTCGACGTCGTCGGGGCACCCAAGCTCCACAACATTCACTTCGACGGTGTTTCCGATGCGCGTGTCGCGGACACCCGAGGAATCCTCGAGGCAACGTTTCGCCTGCCGGGTGGCGCGCTGCTCACCGGATACGCCGTCCACTTCCCGGCGCCTTACCACCCGACGGAAATGCGGGTGACGGCCTATGAATTTCTCCAGCAACTGCGGTCGACTCTGCCGCCCGATCGGGCCGTGTTCGCGGCGGGGGACTTCAATACGACTTCCACGGAAGACAAGGCAAAGTCGATGCTGGCCCGGTTTGCCCGCCCGCACTGGACGGTGGTGCACGAGACGGGCACACCGGGCAAGGGCACGACTTACTATGATCGCGATGGCACCTGGTCCTTCCTGGACATGATCCTGTGGTCGCCCGCGCGGCAACCTGCACCGGGAACCTCCTGGAGCCTCAGGGCCCACTCGGTGCGAATTGCCAACAACACGGCCGCGCAAAAACAGGCCGACGGCACGCCGGCCCGGTTCGAACTCCCTTCGGGCAGCGGTGTGTCCGACCATTGGCCCCTGGCGTTCGAACTCGAATCAAAATAGAAACAAGACGTTGTGCAGCGAAAACGACATCTGGCTGCAATGTGGGCAGCGCAGGATTCCCAGCCGATCGCCGGCTGCAGTCGTTCTCGCAAATTGACCGCGACCCCCTATGCAGCGGGACCATGGCTGCGGTACGTTTGCAACATTAACAACGATGCTCAGCCGACCGACGAAATAAAGCGAGCCGGGACCGACGGGAATCGTGCACGGCGCAGGCCACAGTGACCGCGCCGCGATGGCAACGACAGGGGGGAATCACGTGAGCAAGAAGAGCGTTCTACACGCGCGCCTGCGGTTTGACCGTTTGGTCAGACTGGCGGCCAGCGCAGTCGTGGCGATGGCCGTTTTCCTGGCCGCCCCCGCGAGCTTCGCGCAGGAAACCACTTCCTCGATTCGCGGCACTGTGCTCAAGGCAGACGGGACGCCGGCAGCCGGTGCAACAGTCCAGGTCACGGACACGCGCAACGGCGCCACCCGATCGGCGAGCACTTCGGATTCCGGCCTGGTCGCGATGCGCGGCCTGAGCGTCGGCGGTCCGTACACGATCGAAGTCAGCTCGGAAGGCGTCGCTCCCCACTCGATCACGGACGTCAACCTCGGGCTCGGTGACACCTACACCTTCGAGGTGAGCCTGACCGACACGATGGGCGCGGTGACGGTGACCTCGGACAAGTACCAGGCCGAACAGGTCGCCCTCGGGCCCTCCACGACTTTCTCGCTCCAGGAGCTGCAGGACGCACCGTCGATCAATCGCAACATCAACGACGTGCTCGCGATCGATCCGCGCATCTATGTCGATGAGTCTTTCAACGATTCCGTGCAGTGCGCCGGCGCGAACTCGCGATTCAACGCACTCACCGTCGACGGCGTGCGCCTCAGCGACAACTTTGGCCTGAACAGCAACGGCTATCCGACTGAACGAATGCCCTTCCCTTACGACGCCATCCAGGAGGTGTCGGTCGAGCTGGCTCCGTTCGACGTCATGTATGGCGGCTTCACCGCCTGCAACATCAACGCGGTCACCAAGTCAGGCGGCAACCGCTTCCGCGGCAGCGTGTTCTACGACTACACCGACGAGTCCTGGTCGGGCGACTCGCTCGAGGGTGACGCCATTGACCTCGGCTCGTTCGAGGAAAAGCGCTATGGCGCGGCGTTCGGCGGCCCAATCCTGCAGGACCGGCTGTTTTTCTTTGTCGCGTACGAGAAGCTGGAAGGCGTGAACGTGTTCGATCGTGGACCCGCCGACATCAGCGCCGGCGACAACGTTCTCGGCGTGACGCAGGCCCAGCTCGATCGCATCGCGCAGATCGCGCGCACCGTGTACAACTACGAGCCCGGTGGCACCCCGCCGCCCATGGGCACTGACGACGAGAAGTATCTGATCAAGCTCGACTGGAACATCACCGACGGTCATCGCGCCTCGTACACGTACAACTTCAATGACGGGTTCAACAACACGGAATCCGACACCTTCGTCGGCGCCTTCGAGTTCGCGAATCACCTCTACGAGCGTGGCGCGGAACTGAAGTCGCACTCGCTGCAGGTGTTTTCGGCCTGGACGGACAACTTCACCACCGAGTTCCGTGCGTCCTATGCCGATCTCGACAACCGCCAGATCCCGCTGGGTGGCACGGCGCTCGGCGAAGTACAGATCCGCACCTTCAACGATCCGGATGGAGCCGGCCCCATCAGCACCCAGCAGGCGACGGTGTTCCTCGGTGCCGACGATTCGCGTCACGCCAACGACCTCTACTACGACACGACGACGTACAAGCTGGCGGCAACGTACACGGCCGGCAACCACATCATTACCGCCGGCGTGGAGCGGGAAGAGCTGGACATCTTCAACATGTTCATCCAGGAGGCGGAAGGCGAGTTCCGCTTCGACTCCAGTTGCAATGCCGGCAACCCGAGCGGCTGCATCAACGCGTTCGAGACCGGCGACCCGAACCTCATCATCTACGAGAACGCCGCGCCGACGAACATCAAGGAAGACGCGGCTGCCTCTTTCGGCTATGAAACGAACAGCGCGTACCTGCAGGATGAGTTCCCGATCGGGCCCCTGACTGTCGTCGCCGGCTTGCGATACGACTGGTACACGAGCAGCGACGTGCCGCGGTTCAACCAGAACTTCGTGAATCGCAACGGGTTCGCGAACACGGAAACGTTCGACGACATGAGCCTGCTGCAGCCACGCCTCGGGCTGAACTGGGACGTCACGGACGCCCTGAGCCTGCGCGGCGGTGTGGGCCTCTATTCCGGCGGCAACCCGAACGTCTGGATGGCCAACAACTTCCAGAACAACGGCATCACGCAGTTCGAGCCTCCCGGCCTCAATCTCTTTTCGGGAGCTAACGCCGCTCAGACTCTGTTCACGGTTCCAACCAACGGCGATGCGCTCTACGACATCCCGCAGTCGCTGGTCGACGCCGTGACCAACAGCAACGGCAACGGGTCCGTGAATGCGCTCGATCCGGACTTCGACGTGCCGAAGGAGTGGAAATTTGCCCTCGGTGCGACCTGGAACTTCGACGCGGGGTTCCTCGGCGATGGCTACACACTGTTGTTCGACTACCTCCACACGAAGAAGGAGGACTCGGCGATCATCGTCGACCTGACCAAGAGCCAGATCGCGACAGCCCCGGATGGGCGCCCCCTCTATCGCAGCGTGGACCTGACCGATCCCGATTGCCGCACGACGCCAGGCAACACGACGCTCTGCCCCGCACGCGGCCAGCCGGACTTCCTCCTCACCAACGTGGCGGGCGATGACGGCGACGCCGACGTGTACTCGCTGGCGTTGAGCAAGAGACACAACTGGGGTCTCGACTGGACGCTGGGTTACGCCTATGTCGAGTCGAGCGACGTCAGCCCGATGACCAGCTCGGTGGCATCATCGAACTACTTCAACATGCAGGTTGCGGATCCGGAGAGCCCAGGCGTCGCGAATTCGAACTACAACATCAAGAACCGCTTCACCCTCAACCTGAACTTCCGGCGCGCGTTCTTTGGCGACAATGACACCAGCTTCACGCTCTACGGCCGCGTGAACGAGGGCAGGCCCTACAGTCCGACATTCCTCGGCGGAGGCGCGTTCTTCGGTGAAGGCAACCAGGGCAACGACCGTCACCTGATCTATGTGCCCACCGGGCCGAACGATCCGCGCGTCGCTTTTGCGCCGGGCTTCAACCAGGCGGCGTTCTTCGACTACCTGGAGCGCACCGGGCTGAACCAGTATGGCGGCCAGATCGCGCCGCGCAACTCGCTCGACAGTGCCTGGTGGCACAAGTACGACCTCAGGATCTCACAGGAATTTCCGGCCTTCGCCGACGGGCACAAGTTCTCGGCGTTCCTGCTGATCGAGAACCTGGGCAACCTGATCAATGACGATTGGGGCGTGCTGCGCCAGCAGGGCTTCCCGCACGCTTCACCGGTCGTCACGCTTGCGGCCACCCCGATCGTAAACAACCAGTGGCAGTACGCTTCCTTCAACACGCCCGCCGCACAGGGCCGCGTGGCCGATGCCTCGCTGTGGGAGATCCGCTTCGGTCTCAACTACAAGTTCTGATAACAACGTAACAAGAGCAAGAGGAACTGGAGGGCGGCCCGCGGGCCGCCCTTTTTTTCCCCAGGCGCGATCACGATCGGCGAGGAAGCGAATGACGCGAAACCCGTCCCGGAACGCACTGCTCGTACTCGCAGCGGCGTCGCTCCTCGCGGCCTGTTCTGCTCAACCGGAGAAAACGACGAAAGCTGCGCCTGCTCCTTCCGAGCCGGCCGCAACGGCGCCAAAGCCTGATATGGGAATCGAATGGGTGCGCACCGCTGCGGAGTACAGAGCCGAAGCGATGCAGGCCTATAACGCAGCCACCGAAGATCTCCAGGACATGATCGCGAACAAGAACTGGAGCGCCTTGCCCAGCCAGGCGGAATCAGGCACGAACCGTTACGACACCAAGCCGCCGGCCGCTATCTTTGATATCGACGAAACGGTCGTAGACAACGTCGAGTTCCAGGCCCAGCTCGTCCCTCCTTTCAGCGAAGCGAAGTTCGACGCCTGGCACGAAGCGAACGTCGTGCCCGCCGTCCCCGGCGCAACGGCATTCGTGGAGCGCGCTCGCGAAGCCGGCGTCGAGATTTTCTTCGTCACGAACCGCAGCTGTCATCCGCCCCCCGGATCGAGCGACCCGTGCCCGCAGAAGCGCATCACGCTGGACGACCTGCGCGAGGCCGGAATCCCGTTCCAGCCGGAAAACGTCCTGCTGTCCGATGAGCACCCGGGCTGGACCCAGGAAAAGGAAGTGCGCCGAAACGCGATTGCGGCGAAGTACCGCGTCATCATGCTGTTCGGGGACGACCTGGGTGACTTTCTGACCTGCGTGCGCAAACGGGTCTACGAGCCATGCACGCAGGCTGCCACGCGTGCCAGCCGCAAGGCCGCCATCGACAAGTACGCGAATTACTGGGGGCAAGGCTGGTACATCCTGCCGAACCCCATGTACGGCTCCTGGACATCGGTCGAATAGAAGCGAGGCAGGCTCCAGGTGCATTGAACTCGCCGCAGTGATGTGCAACCCTCAAATCCTGACTGACCGGACAGGTCATTCCACCCGGATCCTGCGGGGGAGGACAAGAACATGGCAACGCCACAACGTGCGGCACAGGCAGGGAACGTCGTCGTCAACAACGTCGCGGGGCGGCACGTCGAAGCCACCAGCGGCCGCGGTGCGCCCTTGTTCAACCCAGCGACCGGCGAGCAGTCGGGCTGGGTCGGATTCTCCTCGGCCGAGGACGTAGGCAAAGCGGTCGCTGCAGCCAAGGCAGCTTTCCCCGCCTGGGCTGATACACCTCCCGCCAAGCGCGCCGGCTACCTCTTCAAGTTCAAGGCGCTCCTCGAAGAGAACCGCGAAGCGATCGCCCGCCACATCAGCGCCGAGCACGGCAAGACACACGCCGATGCGCTCGGCGAAGTGGCGCGCGGCATCGAGGTTGTCGATTTCGTCTGCGGGATTCCGCACCTGCTCAAGGGGGACTTCAGCCGCAACGTCGGGCCGAACATCGACACGTACAGCGACCGCGAACCGCTGGGTGTCGTCGCCGGCATTACGCCCTTCAATTTCCCCGCGATGGTTCCGCTGTGGATGTATCCGGTGGCGATCGCGTGCGGCAACACGTTCGTGCTCAAGCCGTCGGAGCGCGATCCCTCGGCCGCGATGTTTATCGCCAGCCTCCTCATCCAGGCCGGCTTGCCTCCGGGCGTGCTGAATGTCGTGCACGGCGACAAGGAAGCGGTGGATGCAATCCTGCTACACCCCGACATCCGCGCCGTGAGCTTCGTCGGCTCGACCGCAGTGGCCGAACACGTCTACACCACCGGCAGCAAAGCCGGGAAGCGCGTGCAAGCACTCGGCGGTGCCAAGAATCACATGCTGGTGCTGCCCGATGCAGACATGGAACAAGCCGCCGATGCGCTGATGGGAGCCGCGTACGGCTCGGCCGGCGAACGTTGCATGGCGGTTTCGGTTGCCGTGCCTGTCGGCCAGGAAACCGCGGACCGCCTGGTGACCGCGCTCAAGAATCGCGCTGCGTCGCTGCGCATTGGCCCCAGCACGGATCCCGATGCGGATATGGGGCCGGTTATCACCGAGCAGCATCGTCAGCGCGTGACTTCCTACATCGACAAGGGTGTGGCGGAAGGCGCGAAGCTGCTGGTCGATGGTCGCGCGGCGCCGGTGGCGCGGCAGAAGGGCTTTTTCCTGGGCGCTTCGCTATTCGACCACGTGCGTCCCGACATGACGATCTACAGGGAAGAAATCTTCGGCCCGGTGCTCTGCGTGCTGCGCGCGGACACTTACGATGAAGCCATCGACCTCGTCAACAACCACGTGTACGCGAATGGCGTCGCGCTGTTCACGCGCAACGGCGACGCGGCGCGCGATTTCGCGAAACGCATCCAGGTCGGCATGGTGGGCGTCAACGTGCCGATCCCGGTGCCAGTGGCGTTCCACAGCTTTGGCGGCTGGAACCGTTCGCTGTTCGGCGGTCACGCGATCTACGGACCGGAAGGCGTTCACTTCTACACGCGGCTGAAAACAGTGACCTCGCGCTGGCCCACCTCGATCGGTGCTGGCGCCGAGTATGTCTTCCCCACTCACAAATGAGCACCCGGAAAAGTTTCTCGAAGACTCGAATACTTTTCCGGGGCCCGCTCAGGAAGCGGGCGTTCAGGAGACAGGAATGAGAAAGCTCAAGTGCGGCCTGATCCAGATGGGGCTGAAGGGCGAAGTCTCCATGGCGCCCGAGCAGATCCGCGATCGGATGCTCGAGGCTCATGTCCCTCTCATCGAGAGGGCCGGCGCGCAGGGCGTGCAGGTGCTGTGCTTCCAGGAAATCTTCACGCAGCCCTATTTCTGCCCGAGCCAGGATCGCAAGTGGTATGGCGCCGCGGAGAAGGTGCCGGATGGCCACACCACGCGCTTCATGCAGCAGTACGCGAAGAAGCACAAGATGGTGATGGTCGTGCCGGTGTACGAGGAAGCGATGACCGGCGTGTACTACAACACCGCGGCCGTCATCGACGCCGACGGCAAGTACCTCGGCAAGTATCGCAAGACGCACATTCCGCACGTCGACCCGGGCTTTTTCGAGAAGTTCTTCTTCAAGCCCGGCGACCTGGGGTACCCGGTGTTCGAAACGGCGTACGTCAGGCTCGGCGTCTACATCTGCTACGACCGCCACTTTCCGGAAGGGTGGCGCGCACTCGCGCTCAATGGCGCGGAGTACATCGTCAACCCGTCGGCCACTGTCGCGGGATTGAGCAAGTACCTCTGGGAGCTCGAGCAGCCCGCCTCCGCCGCCGCGAATGGCGTCTTCATCGGTGCCATCAACCGCGTCGGCAAAGAACAGCCGTGGGCTGACAAGATGGGTGAATTCTACGGCTCGAGCTACATCGTGAATCCGCGCGGGAAGATCGAGGCGCAGGCGAGCTATGACAAGGACGAGCTGCTCGTACACGAGATCGACCTGGACATGATCCGCCAGGTGCGCGACACGTGGCAGTTCTTCCGCGATCGGCGCCCCGACGCCTACGGCCCGCTGGTGCAAGGCTGATGAATCGCCCGGCCACCAGCCGCCCCGTCCAGGTCGGCGAGTTCTACGAGCTCGAGGTCGGGGCGGACGTCGCGGCGAGCAAGCGTTTCAACGAGGACATCGCGCCGACGAAGGTCGCGCAGCGCACCTGGAACAAGTGGCACATCACCGCGCTGTGGGTGGGCATGTCAATCTGCGTGCCGACGTACACGCTCGGTGGCGTGCTGACGACGTACTTCGGCCTGTCCGTCGGCGAAGCGCTGTGGGCGATCTTCATCGCCAACTGCATCGTGCTCATCCCGCTCATCCTCAACGCGTTTGGCGGAACGAAATTCGGCATCCCCTTCCCCGTCATGCTCCGTGCGTCGTTCGGCATCATCGGCTCCAACGTGCCGGCGATGATTCGCGCGATCGTGGCCTGCGGCTGGTTCGGCATCCAGACACTCTTTGGCGGCATCGCGGTACACCTGCTGCTTGCGGCGCTCTCCGACGGGTGGGCATCGCTGGGCGGCGTCGGCGAAGTACTGGGATTCTTCATCTTCTGGATTGCCAACGTCACGGTCGTCATCCGCGGTTCGGAATCGATCAAGCGCCTCGAAGCTTTCGCGGCACCGCTGCTGTTGCTCGTCGGGGCGGGCTTGCTGATGTGGGCATGGCCGCAGGCTTCGATCACGGAGCTCTTTGCAAAACCGGCCAATCGGCCTGCGGACGCTTCTTTCCTCGCCTATTTCTTCGCTGGGCTGACGGCGATGGTGGGCTTCTGGGCGACGCTTTCGCTGAACATTCCCGATTTCAGCCGCTTCGCGCGCTCGCAGAAGGACCAGATCGTCGGCCAGGTCGTCGGCCTGCCCTTCACGATGCTGATGTTCGCAGGCCTGGGCGTCGTCATGACGTCCGCCTCGAGCCAGCTCGTCGGCGAAACCATTTCCGATCCGATCACGCTCATCGGCCGCATCGACAGCCCGGTGTGGACCGTCCTTTCGATGATCGTGATCATCCTCGCCACCATGGCGACCAACACGGCCGCGAACGTCGTTTCGCCGACGAACGATTTCCAGAACGTGGCGCCGAGATACATCAACCAGCGCAAGGGTGTGCTGCTCACCGGGTTCATCGGCATCGCCCTCATGAGCTGGGAGCTGCTGAAGCGCGTGGGCCTGCTGCAGTCCGACGTGAGCCTGGACAGCCTGTATTCGAACTGGCTGATCGGCTATTCGAGCCTGCTCGGGCCGATCGCCGGCGTCATGGTCGTCGACTACTTCATCGTGCGCCGGCAGCATTTCAACCTGCCGGGGCTCTATCTCGACAACGGCCCGTATCCCGCCTGGAACACTGCCGGATTCGTGGCCTTCATCATTCCAGTGGCATTGACGCTCATCGCCATCACGACCGGCGCGTTGCAATGGTTCTACACGTATGGATGGTTCACGGGCTCACTGCTCGGCGGATTGATCTACTACATGCTGAGTCTGCGCAGCCTGCAGAAGGCACCAGTGACCCAGTCAGTTGCGAGCGAAGCCTGACGGCTTGCAGGCTTTGAAGGAGGGAGCATGCCAGTACTGATCAGAGGCGGCACGGTCGTGACGGCCGACCAGAGTTATCGCGCCGACGTGCTCTGCGCGGACGGCAAAGTGCTCGAAATTGGCGAGGGCCTCGCTGCTCCCTCGGGCGCCGATATCGTGGACGCCGGCGGCCAGTACGTAATGCCCGGCGGCATCGACCCGCACACACACATGCAGCTGCCCTTCATGGGCACGGTCGCAAGCGACGACTTCTACTCGGGTACCGCCGCCGGCCTCGTCGGCGGCACGACGATGATCATCGACTTCGTCATACCGAACCCGCAGCAACGGATCATCGAAGCGTGGAAACAGTGGCGCGAGTGGGCACAGAAGTCCGTCGCGGACTACTCGTTCCACGTCGCGATCACGTGGTGGGACGAGACGGTGCGCGAGGACATGGTGAGCCTCGTGCGCGATCACGGCGTCAACAGCTTCAAGCACTTCATGGCGTACAAGAACGCCATCATGTGCGACGACGAGACGCTGGTGAACAGCTTCTCCACCGCGCTGACACTCGGCGCGATCGTCACTGTGCACGCCGAAAACGGCGATCTCGTCTTCAAGTTGCAGGACGAGATCTACAAGCGCGGCATCACGGGGCCCGAGGGCCACCCGCTCTCGCGGCCGCCGGAGGTGGAAGGCGAAGCCGCGAATCGCGCGATCCGCATCGCCGAAGTGCTCAAGGTGCCGATCTATGTCGTGCACGTGTCGTCGCGGCAGGCGCTCGAAGCGATCACGCGGGCTCGCAACGAGGGCCAGCGCGTTTTCGGCGAGGTGCTGGCCGGTCACCTGCTCATCGACGACACCGTGTATCGCGACACCAGTTTCGAGCGGGCCGCGGCTCACGTCATGAGCCCGCCCTTCCGCTCTGCCGAACACCAGGTGGCGCTGTGGCGCGGTCTGCAGGCCGGCAATCTCCAGACCACCGCGACCGACCATTGCTGTTTCTGCGCCGACCAGAAAGCGGCCGGCAAGGACGATTTTCGCAAGATCCCGAACGGCACCGCCGGCATCGAGAATCGCATGGAAGTGCTGTGGCACCACGGCGTGAACACCGGCCGGCTCACGATGAACGAGTTCGTGAAGGTCACGTCCACCAACGCGGCGCAGATCTTCAACATCTACCCGCGCAAGGGCAGTGTTTCCGTCGGCGCGGATGCCGACCTGGTCGTGTGGGACCCGGCGGCGACCCGGACTATCTCCGCGAAAACGCACCGGCAGAACGTCGACTTCAACATTTTCGAGGGCATGAGCGTACGCGGTTGCGCATCGCACACGATCAGCAACGGCAAGCTGGTGTACGCGAAGGGCGACCTGCGCGTGGAGCGTGGCGCCGGCCGGCACGTGAACCGGCCCGCGTTCGCCGCCTACTACGACGCCATCAGGAAGCAGATCGAGCAGGGCACGCCGCGCCCGGTGAAACGCTGACATCCGCGCGCTTTTCGAAGCCGACCGGATTGCGAACCCCATGAGCAACAACAAGAACAGCCCGGACCTGGTGGACATCCGTCCGCAGCGCCTGAGCCGCGAGCAGATCGACGCCAACTTTGCGGACATGCATCCGCCGCTGACGCCTGCGGAGGCGATCATCGACGCGGATCGTTGCTACTTCTGCTACGCAGCGCCGTGCCAGGCAGCCTGTCCCACGGGCATCGACATCCCGGGCTTCATCCAGAAGATCCGCAGCGGCAATATCAAGGGGTCGGCGCACACCATCCTCAGCGAGAACATCATGGGCGGCATGTGCGCCCGCGTGTGCCCGACCGAAGTCCTGTGCGAGCAGGCGTGCGTGCGTAACACGCACGAAGATCGGCCGGTGCGTATTGGCCTGCTGCAGCGCTACGCGACCGATCCGATCTTCGAGAGTCGCGTTCCGCTGTTCGAGCGCGGCGCCGCGAGCGGCCGCACGGTTGCTGTCGTGGGCGGCGGTCCCGCGGGCCTGAGCTGCGCGCATCGGCTCGCGATGCTCGGCCACCAATCCGTCGTGTTCGAGCCGCAGAAAAAGCTCGGTGGCCTGAATGAATACGGCATCGCGGCGTACAAGACGCCCGATGATTTCGCGGCGCACGAAGTCGAGTACCTCCTGAGCATCGGCGGCATCGAGGTCCGTACCGGCGCGCTGGGACGCGACCTCAAGCTCGACGACCTGCGTCGCCAGTACGACGCTCTATTCCTGGGCGTGGGGCTCACCGGCGTCAATGGCCTCGGGCTCGATAACGAGCGGCTCGAAGGCGTCGCGAATGCGGTCGACTACATCGCCACGCTGCGCCAGGCGCAGAACAAGGGTGCGCTGCTCGTGGGTCGCCGGATCATCGTCATCGGCGGTGGCATGACCGCTATCGACATCGCGGTGCAAAGCAAGGCGCTCGGCGCCGAAGAAGTGACGATCGTCTATCGGCGCGGCCAGGACGACATGAACGCGAGCCGCTACGAGCAGGAGTTCGCTCAGACCCGTGGAGTCACCGTGCGCTCGTGGGCACGTCCGCGCACGCTGAGGGTCGCAAACGGGCGCGTTCGCGGCGTCGAGTTCGAGACGACGCGCATGAGCGCCGGCGGTCGACTGGAAGGCACCGGCGAGTCCTTCGTCGTCGACTCCGACATGGTGTTCAAGGCCATCGGCCAGAAAGTGCTCTGGGAAGGTCTCGGCGACACCGCGCGAATCCTCGAACTGGAACAGGACCGCATCCGCATCGACGACGAACGGCGCACCTCGCTCCCCGGCGTCTGGGCGGGCGGCGACTGCGTGTTCGGCGGAGAAGACCTGACCGTCTCGGCCGTGCAGGATGGCAAGCTCGCGGCGATCTCGATCGATCGGTATCTGAGAGGCCCGGAGGCGCCCGCGCGCGCGGCCGGCCGAGGTGCGTGACATGGCCGACCTGAAAACAGACTTTCTCGGTATCCGCTCACCGAATCCCTTCTGGCTCGCCTCGGCTCCGCCGACCGACAAGGCCTACAACGTCAATCGTGCGTTCGAGGCCGGCTGGGGTGGCGCTGTCTGGAAAACGCTCGGCGAGGATCCGCCCATCGTCAACGTCAGCGGCCCTCGCTACGGCGCGATGCACGGCAACGATCGTCGCGTGCTGGGCTTCAACAACATCGAGCTGATCACCGACCGGCCTCTGCAGGTCAACCTGCAGGAAGTCCGCCAGATCAAGCGTGACTGGCCCGATCGCGCGGTCATCGTCTCGGTGATGCTGCCGATGCGCGAGGAAGTCTGGGCGAAGTACGTGCCGATGATCGAGGACACGGGCGCCGATGGCCTGGAGCTGAATTTCGGTTGCCCGCACGGCATGTCCGAGCGGGGCATGGGCTCCGCGGTCGGGCAGGTACCCGAATACATCCAGATGGCCGCCACCTGGTGCAAGAAGTACGCGCGCGTGCCGGTGATCGTGAAGCTCACACCGAACATCACGAACATCGTGCCGGCCGCGCGGGCCGCGCAGGCCGGCGGTGCGGACGCGGTCTCCTTGATCAACACGCTGAATTCGATCATGCGCGTCGACTACGATGCGCTGACCATCTATCCGTCCACGGACGGCAAAGGCTCGCACGGCGGCTACTGCGGTCCGGCGGTGAAGCCGATTGCGCTGCACATGGTCGCGGAGATCGCGCGCTCGCGCGACACCGCCGGCCTGCCGATTTCCGGCATCGGCGGAATCACGGACTGGCGCGATGCCGTCGACTTCTTCGCGCTGGGAGCGACCACGGTGCAGGTGTGCACCGCGGCCATGGTCTACGGCTTCAAGATCATCGACGACCTGGTCGACGGTCTCGACGCGTTCCTGGATCGCAAGGGATTCTCATCCGTGCGCGAGCTCGTCGGCAAGGCGGTGCCGAGTGTGACGGACTGGCAGTACCTGAATCTCAATCACGTCGACAAGGCGCACATCGACCAGGATCTCTGCATCAAGTGCGGCCGCTGCTACATCGCCTGCGAGGATACTTCGCACCAGGCCATCACCGCGACGATGAATGGCGAGCGTCACTTCGAAGTCATCGATGCGGAGTGCGTCGGGTGCAACCTGTGCGTCAGCGTGTGCCCGGTCGAGAATTGCATCACGATGCGCCCGATGAAGAGCGGCGTCGATCCGCGCACCGGCCGGCCCATCACCGAGGAGAAGGCCGACTGGACCACGCATCCGAACAATCCTGGCCGCTGCACGACCTGACGATGTCCTCACCCGCACGCAAGCTCGACATCCGCGAAGCAAACGAGGCGCGCATCCTGCGCGCCGCCGAAAAGACGTTCGCGCTGCACGGGTTTCGCGGCACCACGACCGAGAGCATCGCCGCCGAGGCAGGACTTCCGAAAGCCAACGTGCACTACTACTTCGGCACCAAGGCGAATCTCTATCGCGAAGTGCTCAAGGGCATCCTCGAGGACTGGATGCAGGCCGCCGCCGTGTTCGAAGCCGACGACGACCCCGAACGCGCGCTGCGAAGCTACATCACGGCGAAGATGGAGTTCTCCCGACAGAGACCCTACGGTTCGCGCGTATGGGCGAGTGAGATCATGCGCGGAGCCCCGGTGATGGAACGCTTCCTGGGCACGACGCTCAAGGCCTGGGTCAACGCGCGTGTGAAAGCGATTCGCAGCTGGATCGAGACGGGCAGAATCCGTCCGGTCGATCCGGAAAGTGTTCTCTACATGATCTGGGCCGTGACCCAGCACTACGCGGACTTCGAGAGGCAGATCGTGATCCTGAACGGCGGCGAGCGATTCGACGAACGGCAATACCGCGAGAAGGCGGAAGAAGTGGTGAAGCTGGTCCTGGGAGCCGTCGGGCTCGACTCGAAAGAACGCAGCCGACAACGGGAGCGAGCCAGCGCATGAATGCCCTGATCGAAGCTGCAAAAGCCGTGCGCATGCGCGCACACGCCCCCTATTCCAACTACCTCGTCGGTGCGGCAGTGCTCGACGAAAAAGGCCGCACGCACGCCGGCTGCAATGTCGAGAACGCTGCCTACCCTGAGGGTATCTGTGCCGAGACGAGTGCCATCGCGGCTATGGTCTCGGCGGGCGGACGTCGGATCGTTGCGATCGCGGTCGTAGCGGGTCACCAGGACCGGCAGGGCCTCGAAGCCGGTACGCCCTGCGGCGGCTGCCGCCAGCGGATCTCAGAGTTTGCCGACGCCAATACGTTGGTCATCCTGCTCGACGGCCAGGGCGTCCCGCGGTCGCATACGATCGCGGAGCTCCTCCCCGGCTCGTTTCATCTCTAGGCGCCTGCTCGCGCATTCGATGCTCTTCGTCGACGTCATCCGGCACAAGCGCGATGGGGGCGCTCTCTCCGCCGAGCAGATCGCGTTCTTCGTGCGCGGCCTCGCCGATGGCAGCCTGCCCGCCGAGCAGGTGTCGGCGCTCGCCATGGCGATCTGCATTCGCTCGATGTCGTTCGAAGAAGCGGGCGCGCTCACCAGGGAAATGGCCGCTTCGGGCACGATCCTCGACTGGAAGTCGCAGGGCCTTTCCGGCCCGGTCGTCGACAAGCACTCGACGGGCGGCATTGGAGACAAGGTCAGCTTTCTGCTGGCGCCCATCGCCGCGGCCTGCGGCTGTTTCGTGCCGATGATCTCGGGACGCGGGCTGGGGCACACCGGTGGCACGCTCGACAAGATCGACAGCATTCCCGGTTACCAGTCCACACCCGACCTCGCTGCGTTCGCGCGCGTCGTGAAATCCGTGGGCTGCGCGATCATTGGGCAGACGTCCGATCTCGCGCCCGCGGACCGGCGCCTGTATGCGATCCGGGATGTGACGGGCACGGTCGAATCCATCCCGCTGATCACGGCCTCGATCCTGTCGAAGAAGATCGCCGCCGGCCTCGATGCACTCGTCATGGACGTGAAGGTGGGCACGGGAGCGTTCATGGAATCCCTGGAGCAGGCTCGAGCGCTCGCCCGCAGCATCATCGGCACAGCCGGGAGCGCCGGCCTCGAAACACACGCGCTCGTCACGGACATGAATGAAACGCTCGGCTTGACGGCGGGCAATGCCGTCGAGATCCGGGAATCAGTGGAATACCTCGCCAACACGCGACGCGAGACGCGACTCGACGAAGTCGTGCTGTCGCTCGCAGCCGAGATGATCGTGCTCGGCGGGCTGGAGAAGGAGCGCGAGGCCGCGCACCGCAAAGCGGCAAAGGCTTTGACGTCCGGCAAGGCGGCAGAAGTCTTCGCTCGAATGGTCTCGGCCCTGGGCGGGCCGAGCGATTTCCTGGAGCGCTTCGAGCACTACCTGCCCGTTGCGCCCGTGAAAATGCTCGTGCCCGCGTCGACGCGAGGCTACCTGGCGGGCGTCGACGCGCGCGCGCTCGGTAACGCGATCATCGAACTCGGCGGCGGACGTCGACGCACCAGCGACCAGCTCGATCTTGCCGTGGGCTTCACCGATGTCGCCCCGATTGGCGCCGAGGTGGATTCGCAACGCCCGCTGGCAGTCGTGCATGCCGCCAACCAGGGCGATGCGCAGAAAGCGATCCTGAATTTTCAGCGCGCGTGCACGATTTCACCGTCGCCCGCGCCCTCGCGACCCGTCATCCACGAAACCCTCACCTGACCCCGGCCAATCGGGAGAGAACAACAACATGTCCGAACGCTGGTTGAGTCTCGTCGGCATTGCGATCATTTTCGCGATCGCATTGCTCCTCTCCACCAATCGCAGGGCGATCAACCTGCGCATCGTGCTCAGTGCGTTTGCGCTGCAGGTTGGCATTGCTGCATTGGTCCTGTACGTCCCTGCCGGGCGCCGCGCGATCCTGTCCATCTCGCATGGAGTGGAAGCGGTCATTGGTTATTCGCAGGCGGGCATCAACATGGTGTTCGGAAGCCTTGCGAGAACCAACGAAGGCATCAGTTTCGCGGTCCACGTTCTGCCGGTTGTGATCTTCTTCGCCGCGCTGATGAGCATCCTGTACCACCTCGGCATCATGCAGTGGGTGGTACGGCTCGTCGGTGGTGGGCTGCGCCTGATCATTGGCACACGCACGGTCGAATCTCTGTGCGCCGCAGCCACGATCTTCGTCGGTCAGACGGAGTCGCCGCTCGCCATCCGGCCGTACCTGCGCAAGCTGACGGAGCCGCAGGTGTTCACCGTCATGGCAACCGGCATGGCGTCCGTTGCCGGCACGGTTTTGGCCGCGTACGCACAGCTCGGCATCAAGCTCGAATACCTGCTGCCCGCCTCGTTCATGGCAGCACCGGGCGGCCTGCTGATGGCGAAGCTCATCTACCCGGACGACCCGGCGACGCTGAAGCAGAACGACGAAGTGATGCTGAAGGATGACGAGAGTCGACACGTCAACGTCATCATGGCCGCAGGTGTCGGCGCTTTCGACGGCGTGAAACTTGCGGTCGCCATCGGCGCGATGCTCATCGCTTTCGTGGGCCTGATCGCCTTGTTCAACGGGATCGTCGGCTGGGGCGGCGGACTCTTCGGTGTCGAAGGACTGACGCTGCAGAAGATGCTCGGCTGGGTTTTCGGGCCACTCATGTACTTGTTGAGCGTGCCGTGGTCGGAGGCCCAGATCGCCGGTGCCTTCTTCGGCGAGAAGCTGATCCTCAACGAGTTCGTCGCCTACCTGCACTTTGGCGAGGTGGCGGCAACGCTGAGCCCGCGTGCCGAGGCCATTACGACGTTCGCGCTCTGCGGTTTCGCCAACCTTTCCTCGATCGCGATCCAGATGGGTGCGCTGGGTAGCCTGGTGCCGGAGTTGCGCGAAACGATCGCGCGCTACGGTTTGCGTGCAGTGGCTGCGGGTTCGCTTTCGAACCTGCTCAGCGCCGCGCTCGCGGGGCTGCTGCTCAACGTCTAGGTCCGCCTGTCAACCCCGGCCGCCGCCGAGAATTCCGCCGAGCACGCCGCGCAGGATCTGCCGGCCAAGCTGGCTGCCCACGGTGCGAGCGGCTTGCTTTGCCATCGCCTCCGCCATGCCCTGGCGGCGGCTCGTTCCCATTACCCAGTCCTTCAGGACGCTGCGCTGCTCGGGTTGCGGAGCCTCGCGCCGATATTCGGGTTCCGCGCGCGGTCGCGGCTCGTAGCGCCCATATCCGGGCTGCGACTCTTCATAGCCAGGACCGGGAGCCGGTCGCTGCTGCTGTGCAGGAACCTCCGCAGCAGCTTGCGCGGCCGCGCGTTCCTTCAGCATCTCGTACGCGGATTGTCGATTGACTCGCGTGTCGTACTTCGCACCCACGGGGCTTCGCGACCGAATGGTCGCGCGCTCTTCCGCAGTGACCGCGCCCATCCGGCATCGTGGCGGAGCCATGATTGTGCGTTCGACCGGCGCAGGCACTGCTTTGTCCTGCAGCGTCGAAACGAGCGCTTCGCCGATTCCCAGCTCGGAGATGACGCGCGCCACGTCCAGCCTCGGGTTTGGAACAAATGTTTCGGCCGCGGTGCGCACTGCCTTCTGGTCGCGGGGCGTGAAAGCACGGAGCGCATGCTGAAAACGGTTGCCGAGCTGCCCGAGGATTTCGCCGGGGACGTCGTCCGGAAACTGTGAGCAGAAGTACACTCCGACACCCTTCGATCGGATGAGTCGCACGACCTGCTCCACGCGCTGCCGCAGTACCGGAGGGGCATCGTTGAAGAGCAAGTGGGCTTCGTCGAAGCAGAACACGAGGCGCGGCTTGTCGAGATCGCCCACCTCCGGGAGGTTCTCGAACAGCTCGGACAGCAGCCACAGCAGAAACGTCGAGTAGAGTCGCGGCTTCAGGATGAGCTGGTCGGCCGCAAGAACGTTGATCACGCCACGACCGCTCAGGTCGGTGCGCAGCAGGTCGGTGAGTTCCAGTGCGGGTTCACCAAACAGAAGCTCTCCACCCTCGCGTTCGAGCGCCAGCAGCGAGCGCTGGATCGCGGCGACGGACTGCGTGCTCACGAGCCCATATTCGCCGGATATTTCCTTCTGATTCGCGCCAATGAACGTCAGCAGTGCGCGCAGGTCGTCCATGTCGAGCAGCAGCAACCCCCGCTCGTCCGCAAGGCGGAAGACGATTTCCAGCATGCCTTCCTGGGCATCGCTGAGTTCCAGCATGCGCGAGAGAAGCGTCGGACCGATCTCGCTGATCGTCGTGCGCACCGGGTGCCCCGACTTGCCGTACAGGTCCCAGAAAACGACGGGATTTCCCTCGTGCGCATATCCCTCGAGGCCGAGCTGCTGGACCCGCTGCTGGACGCGCTCGCTGGGCGTGCCGGGCATGGCCAGCCCGGAAACGTCGCCCTTGACGTCGGCGATAAAGACGGGGACTCCGCGTCGCGAGAACCCCTCCGCGATCATCATGAGCGAAACCGTCTTGCCGGTACCCGTTGCGCCGGCGACGAGGCCGTGGCGACTACCGTACTTTGCGAGCAAGTGAACAGGCTGCTCGCCTTTGCCTACGAGGATCCTGTCCATACGGTTCTCCGGGAAAGTGCTGCGAAAAGGCGAGCTTACACCGATGCTGGGCCAGGCAGTGGCAGCTCGCTCACCGGAGCATCCGCCGCGACACGCCAATGACCACGCTCGTTGCGCCAGTGCACGAGATAGTTGCCCCGATCCTCAAACGATTTCATTCCGGGCGGCGCGCCGACGCCCGCCTCGAATCTCAGCACGTACTTGCCGCGCTCCACCGCCACGGGCTCGCCGACTTCCACGGATTGCGTGGTCAGGGAGAAATCCCAGTCGCCCCACTGCATGGCCGCGTGCCAGAACTCGCGGATCGCACGTCGTCCCACGAGCGCAGGCAAGTGCGGCGGCATCTGCCAGCCGTCCTCGGCGAACAGAGACGCAATCGAGTCCGCATCCCCGGCGGCGTAGAAACGCACGGCTCGAGCGTTGTGACGCTCGATGATTTCGCGCACACGATTCGGGTTTGTCATGCAGCCCTCCCGATCCTGTCTCGTTGGATTTCCGGTTAACGCGCCCGCTTCGCTGCAGAAAGCTCGCCTGCCAGCCGCGGCTTGCTTCCCAGTAATGTGAGCAACGGGGCCGTCAGCAACGTCGTGACCAGCGCCATGATGACGAGCATTGTAAAGATGCGCGGCGAGAGAATCCCGAGGTCATAGCCGATGTTAAGTGCGATGAGTTCCATGAGGCCGCGCGTGTTCATCAGCGCGCCGAGCTGGAGCGAATCACGCCAGTTCATGCCGGTGAGCCGGGCGGCGACCGCGCTGGCGCCGAGCTTTCCGGCAGTGGCGACCAAAATGATCAGCAGGCACAACAGCCAGTCGTCGAGGTCGCTCAGCAACCCGACCTGCGTGCGCAGCCCGGTAAACGCGAAGAACAACGGCAGCAGCAATATCGAGCTGAACTTCTCCACGCGCGAGGCGATCTTGCTTCGGAATCCTTCGACATCCGGCATGATCGCGCCGGCGAGGAACGCACCGAACAAGGCGTGAATGCCGATGATCTCCGTGGCAAGGGCCGAAGCGACCACGATACAGACGACAGTCCCAAGCGTTCCGGCACCCGGTTCCTCGCGCGTCAATCGTTGAGGTCCCAGCCAGCGCGGCAATCCCGGCCTTACGACAAGTGTCATGAACCCGATGAAGGCGAGGGTGAGCACGACCGTCACCACGGAAGACGCCATGCTAGTCGATCGCGCGATTGCAACCACGAATGCCAACAGGGTCCAGGCAGTGACGTCATCGACCGCCGCGCAGGTGATCGCGGTGCTGCCGAGCAACGTCCGCGCAATGCCACGCTCCTGAAGGATGCGCGCCAGCACCGGAAACGCCGTGATGCTCATGGAAATGCCCATGAACAGCGCGAATGCGGCGAACGTCGCGCCCGGCGCCGCCATGTCGCTGTACAGGAAATACGCGATCAGGACGCCGAACAGGAACGGAGCCACGATACTGGCGTGACTGACTGCTACGGCCGTGGGCGCCCGGTTGCGCACGTGGCCAAAGTCCAGCTCCATTCCGACGGCAAACATGAAAAGACAGATACCGATCTGGCTGAGGAGTTGCAGCGAGCCAAGCGAGCTGGACGGAAAGACGAGCTGGAACGCATCGGGCGCGAGCAACCCGAACAGAGAGGGACCGAGGAGGATGCCTGCCGCCATTTCACCAACGACTGCCGGCAACCCCATGCGGACGAAGATCTTGCCGACCAGCCGCGAGACAGCAATGATGACGAGCAGCTGGATGAGCAGGTGGCTCAACGGATGATCGATATTTGCGCGCAGCCCCTCCAGCCAGCTGGACATGCTGGGCGCCTGCGGCACCGGTGGGTTGGTGGCGGCCGCGATGACCTGCTGCGAATCCGTGCCCTCGGGCGTCGGCAGCGAAGATCCCAGCTGGATCACTCCGATAACTGCAGCGATCGCCAGTAAGGCCAGCGCGACGTAGAGAATGGTCAGCTGCACGCGTCGCATTCAGCGACCACCCCAGGCCTTCTCGAGCTTCTCGTTGATGAGCCTGAACTCTTCGGTCAGCTTATCGCACTCAGCCTTCGGTCCTTCGCACAGCACGGCCATATCGATGTCCCACGCGCCCTCTTTCGAGTTCATCGTTCGCTTGATCGCGGCAGGATGCGCGGGATGTCCCTTGTGCGTAAAGAACCAGTGAACCGGAATGCCTCGCTCCCTGGTTTCTACGATGGTCCATCCTCGTTCCATGCGCGACTCGGCATCCATCCCCTTCTGGGCAGCAATGAGCGCATCCACCACGGTCGGGTAGCCGATGGAACCCTTTTCGGACGCGCTTGCCGCAAGGGCAACCACAGCCACGGCCACAGTCATCGTGGGAAACATGATCGATCTGTTCCATCTCATGGAGGTCCGGCCTGCGCAGTCAGAAGGCATGCGCCCGATATCGCACGCGCCATACGCGATAGTAGAAAAGCAAAGGCCCGAATACGGGACCCGTAAATAGCAGGAGCGCCCACAACAGGGAGTACTGTGCTGGTCGCTCGCGCACGTACTCGAGGATCATCACGATCCAGAGCGCACACGAGGCGAGAAACGCCGTTCCGGCAATCAAGCTGAAAAGTGACACGTCTTGTCCGATCACCGACTCGTCGAAATTGGCGTAGACCAGCAAGAACACCACGATCCACGCGGCCACGACGCCAACCTTGGCAACCCGCGTACGAACCCGCACTTGATCGGGCTTGAGCGGCGTTGGAGGTGGTAGCGGTAGTGCCATGGTGATGCCTAACGTCCGCGTTGGACGTCCGAACGTCGACTCAGGTACACCGGGCGCGACATGACTCTACGGATAGATATCAAGCGAAATCGCAACGCCCAATCTGCCAAAGCGCGCCAGGAGAGTCGGCGGAAGCTCAATGCCGAGGTTTCCTGCTCCAAAGATGCCGATGAACAGTTCCGCACTACCACCTTCGTCGGCAACCTTTGCGAGAAACTTTTCGTTTTTCTGGAGTAGCGCGACGCTCTGAGCCAGTGCCACCTCCAGTGGCATCTCAGTAGAGGAGATCCTCTCCGCATCAACTATCTGGGCAGTCCAGTAACTCTCACGGTATCTCCCTTCCAATGGTTCGCCCGTCGGCGTGCGCCGGGCCGCACCCGCCTTCCAGGAATGCTGCGGCTGCAATCCCAGGGCTTCGGTAACCACGGCAGGATCAATACTCGGATGCTTGATCCTGGCGGCGATCGTATACTCGTACGCGTTCATTGCGCACCTAAGGCCCGCGTTGAGCGAAGCGCTGCTGGACATTAAAGAACAACACCGCTTTGCTCATGCCGAGTGGCGCCTGGCATCCCGGTTCAGCGGGCCCAATCTCAGGCCCCCTTGTTCTTGTCGTCCCAGATCATCGGCTCCCAGAGCTCGACCTTGTTCCCATCCGGATCCATGATCCAAGCAAACTTGCCGTTCTCGTGCGATTCGGGCCCACCGATGACCTCCACACCGGCCGTCCGGAGTTGCGCCAGCATCTCGCTGAGGTTGTCGACCCGGTAGTTGATCATGAAGGAAGAACTACTTGGGCTGAACCACTGGCTGTCTCCTTCCGCGAGATGCCACACAGTGACCCCCCGGTCCTCGGCTCTGTCGTCCGGCCATTTGAGGACGGCGCCGCCAAACTCCTCTAACGGCATGCCCAAGTGCTTCTGATACCAGGCTGCCAGCGCAGCGCTACTACCCTTACTCTTCAAAAAGACGCCGCCGATTCCAGTGATCTTCGCCATCGTGACCTCCTACCCTTTGCGTTGCCTAAGGCCCGCGTTGAGCGACGCGCTGATGAGTTGTGAATGACTTAGGCACTTCGTCCCTCCCGCGCTCGCTCCACCGCGTAATCAGGCTGATGCATTCGCATCATAAACGACCGTCTCGGTCGACGCTGTAGCTGGTAAATCCAACTTCGGGAATGCGCCGTTCTGCCACAAGTGAACGGATGGTCCGGAGAGCCTGGCAACAAGTGCGTCTATCGGATCCGAGACCTTGGGTGGCGCAGGCGCATTGTCCTCGCCAGCCACTGCTACGCATGACATCCAAACGATCGTAGCGGCAACGGCAAGGACACGCGAGGCAAGGGGTCGATCGGCGAGCGTCATCGGCTTACTCGCGCGCGCTTCGCGCGTTTCTTCGCCAACCGCGCGCCGAGCCGCATCGTCATGGAGGCCTGCTCCACCTCACACCACTGGGCGTGCATTTTCATCGCTCACGGTCACCAGCCGCTCCTCCTGCCCGCCCAGTACGTGCGCGCCTACGTCCGGCGCAACAAGGCCGATGCGGCTGATGCCGCCGCGCTCATCGAGGCCGCCCGCTATTCGTCCTGTTGCTGAGGCGCGAATCCCTTCGCCCGAGAGCCCCACCCGTTCCTACTTGCAGGAGGAGTCCATACACGCGTAGTTAGAGGGCTCAAGGAGACGTAAAAAAAAACGATGACTGGTGAAGCTCACGGAACGAACGCGCAGAATCATACTGATTGGTGACTGGCTGGAAGCGGCCATCATTTCGACGCTTGAGGAATGCCAGCCACACCGGTTCCTGCTGATAGGCGGTGATGCCACCGACTACCTTGCCATCTTTAACAGCGCGCTTCTCGTACTGGAGCGGGCCGACGCTGAATCGGATGAAGAGCGCGCCATTAGCGACTCCGGAAACGTTCTTTGAGTAGTCAAAATGAAGAACGGTGAGTTCGTTCGCGGTGCCGCGATCCCCTTTCAATACGGCATGTATCTTGAAGCGCGTGTCGGTCGCCACGAAGTCATCGGGCGAGTGGCCATAGCCTGCAAAAAACAAGTCCTGAGCCAGCGTGTTCTCAAGGGGCTCGATAATAGCGACCATGTCAGACGTGGCTATCAAGTCTTCATACGACAAGATTGCCATCGCCCGCCCCAATACTGCGCTGCTGCAAAGACCCAGTAGGAGCGGTACGACAACGAGCAGTCTTGCGCGTCTCGGTTGCATACGTTCCTTTTGCGAGCTCTGTGGTCGCGCAGCACTCGGATGCTAGACCTTGGCGAGTTCGACCGCCGCCGCGTCGATCAGCGCCGACACTTCGACGGGCTTCGACGCCAGTGAGGCGTGGCTCGCTGCGAGAGTGATGATTTTTCGGGGGTTCATCCGCCCCGACATGTGTTTCTGATTCTCCGGACTGATCATCCGATCCTCGCTGGACACCTGGTACCAGCACGGCTTCTTCTTCCACGCCGGCGCGGTGATGCTGTCGCCGAACGTGCTGGCCAGCGGCGCTTTCTGCGTCACCGCCATCACGAGCGCTTCGTCCGGGGTCAGATCCTGGCAGAAGCTCTCATGGAACTTGTCGGGCTTGATCCACAGATAGCCATCGCTGTCGGGCGCAAGATTGGCGATCGCCGCCGGCGGCTTGGCTTGGCTGATGCCACCGGGGCTCTCGCCGGCGTCGGGCGCAAATGCAGCGATGTAGACCAGGCCGACCACGTTCGGAAGATCGCCCGCCTCGGTGATCGCTGCGCCGCCGTACGAATGCCCGACCAGCAGCACTGAGCCCTGCTGCTGCGCCACCATCTTGCGTGTGCGTTCAGCGTCGTCGGCCAACGAGGTCAACGGCAACTCGACCGCGCGCAGCTTCTCGTACCCCTTGCGGGACAGTTCGACGATGACTTTGCCCCAGTGCGCCGCGCCGCCCCAGAAGCCATGCACCAGAATGATTGTGGGTTTCGTACTCATAGTGTCCTCCTCTTTCGTGATTCCACGCGCTTGGCTGTCTAACGCCCGTGTTGAGCGACGCGCTGCTGAGTAATGAATGAGCACACCACTTTATCCTCCCCGCGTTCGCTCCAACGCGCAGTTAGGCGGCAACCTCGACATAATCAACTCGGCTAGAGGGCTGGGGAATTGCCTCGCCATCAGCTCGCAGCCCCTCGAGGTGAAACGCGATCGCCTCGCGAATCGCCTGTTCCGTCTCCTCCACCGTCCCGCCCGTAGCGACACAGCCCGGAAGGTCTGGCACGTAAGCCGAGTAGTTCCCTTCGGCCTTCTCAATCACTACTGCGTAGCGCATGGAGTTGCTCATCTCTTTAGCCCAGCTTGCTTCAGGATACTGTTGAGTGTGCCCGCAGCCAAATCGGAGCTGGGTTTACCGGCTACAGTCACACGACCGGGCTTCTTGGGGTGTTTAAGTTGACGATGGCTGCCGCTCGTAGCAGCTACATACCAGCCGTCCTGGCGCAAGAGACGCAGTATTTCGCTCACCTTCATCGTCCCAGACTGCTGCTGGAGCAAGCGTACCGCTAGAGGCTAATTGCCGCGAATTGCCGCCTAACGCCCGCGTTGAGCGACGCGCTGCTGAGAATTGAAGTGGAGTAGCACTTTATCCCCCTCGCGTTCGCTCCAACGCGTAGTTAGGTGTCTCGCCGCCGTTTGAACCACTCGATGCCCTTGCCACAGTGAATCCAAAACTCGTTCTTTGAAATAAAATGCAGTAGTGAGCCCGTTTCACTGGCCTTTGCACCGGAAACAAGGAACACCGTGTCCGAATTGCTCCACATTATCCTGTACGGCACATGCTGGAACTTGGGTCGGTCAAATCGCCAATAAACGCGCTTCTTGGTGTAGCGGAACGTAAGCTTTCCGAAAGCGGGCTCCATGATGCGACGGAACGCCGCACCCTTCTTCCCGCGCGGCCAGATCCAACCGGCCACAGTCTTGCGTCGGTTGGAGCGCCAGGTTCCTAGTAGCCATGCCGCCGCCGTCCTTGGACGCTGCACCAGAGGCCTCCGAGACACCTAGCGATCGCGTTGAGCGACGCGCTGCTGAGTTGTGAATGAGAACGGCACTTGATCCTTCCCGCGTTCGCTCCAACGCGTAGTTAGGCGGCATACCGCTCAACATAAGTCTTCGCCTTGCGCCGTATCCAAGCGAACTTGGACAACGTGTGAGGTTTCACGCACTCCAAATAGCCGGGCACGCGCATTCTCAAAAGCGTATCGACCACGTGTCCACCGATATCCGGATCCGACGCCCACCGTGCCACTCTAGGTGCCGCATAGGCGGCTTTCATTGAGCCGAGCAGCATCACGAACGACTGACGGCCGCGAAGAAGGTTTTGTTGCTCGATGACCTCCAGGATTGCGTTCACGACATCTGGATCACCGCGAAGTCGCGGTGACCTAAGGAACACGTGCCGTATCCGCTCTCCGAGCTGCCAACAACTGTGTTCGAATCCGTACCAACGGGGTTGGCCAGAGATACCCTCGATAGGCTGGTCTGGCGGCAAAACCGCCGGCGCCAATTGCAGCGCCTCGCGCGCCGCTTCAATGACCTCCGCCGCCGTCGCTCGTTCCGACACGATTGCCGCCTAACGCCCGCGTTGAGCGACGCGTTGCTGAGAATTGAATAAGAACACCGCTTTATCCATGTCGCGTTCGCTCCAACGCGTAGTTAGGTGTCCGAGAGCGGAAGTTCGATGAACGGGTACGACTTGCTGTTTGGATCATATGACAGCAGCAGGAACGCTCGATCGACTAGATTTGGGACCTTGAAAGGGTTCGATCCAAGCAGCGCCCGTAGCCTCGCGAGGTCGAGTTCCGGCTCGTCCGTGTGGATCGCGACGACGTAAGTGTCATAGGGTCCTCCCTTCAAGGAGCACGAGTCCTTAGCCGTCAAGCGTTCTTGGACGGCCGCACAGAGCTTCGGCGAATCCCATTCCGCCCACTCGTAGCCAGTTCCTCTTCGAGCAGCGACGATCGCATCTGGATCGACCAACTCGGTTACCTCAATCGCGATTCGACACCCGTCTTCTCGAATCCCCTCGCAATCCGGCGGGTCGTTCCCGCGCCCTCGTGATACGACGGAGCTTGCGAGCGGCTGGCCCGCCGCCTCCAACGCCTCGCAAAGTGTCTTCGCTACGTATGTTTCTTCGATGTCTCTATCGGGTGGCCAGCCAAAGAAGTCTGCATACCCGCGACGCCGCGCGTTTGCTTCGCGCATCGCCCTGATGAGCTCGGATTCGAAGTCGTCCATTTCGGACACCTAACGCCCGCGTTGAGCGACGCGCTGCTGAGTAGTGAATGAGGACAGCACTTTATCTTTCCCGCGTTCGCTCCAACGCGTAGTTAGGCCACCAGCGTCTGTGTTAACCGATTGGATTCTTCGATCCAAAACGCATCGCCCGCCTCCTCTGCCTCCTTCCGGCCGAGTTCGAGATGCTCTCGTCCCTCTGCGACTCGCCCACTATCAATAAGTCGCTCTGCCAGGGAGAGATGCTTTGTATAAGTATGCTCACCAGGAAACGCTTGCGAATCGGCGAGCGCCAGGCGATAGAGCTCGATCGCGCGCTCAGGCTCGTCAGTATAGTCCGCGAATGTCTCCGTTAGCGCCGGGTGTACTCGTCCCGTGCTTTGTTCGGATTCGAACAAGGCACGGAGCTCTCCAAATGACGCGTTATACGCGACCCAGTCTTCTTCCTCCGACGCCCGGGTCATCGCCGTCGCTATGTCGAAAACGTGGTCGTACAGCTCTCTCGGAATGTTTGTCATGCCGGTGGCCTAACGACCGCGTTGAGCGACGCGCTGCAGAGTACTGAAGCAGAACACCACTTTATCCTCCTCGCCTTCGCTCCAACGCGTAGTTAGACGACGAGCTGTCATTGCACAAGTTGCTGCATCTTTTCGAACACCAGCATTATTGCCGGGTCTGCGATCGGCGCGGCGACTGCAACGAACAAAAACAACAACACGATAGTGACTTTCGGTATCGCACCTATAGCCCTATTGCTCTGCGACTGCTGCCACGCAACCAGGTTCGCGAGCGGTGATGACGTAACGTTTCTTTCGCACATTTCGGGGCGGTGGCCTCGATCTGGTTCAATGGAACTGCCAAGTCACCAACGAACCAGATCAAAGCGAGGCCACCGATGGGAGACGATACACCGAAGG
>Ga0187892_10001191_pt1 | contig 61316 bp, 49 predicted proteins | sample MA1701073metaG_FD_139345 | JGI IMG/M metagenome (GOLD analysis project Ga0187892, IMG submission 139345) | Bio-ooze microbial communities from a basaltic lava cave in the Kipuka Kanohina Cave System on the Island of Hawaii, USA - MA170107-3 metaG ... | reverse complement strand
GAGGCGCTCCCGCTCCGCGAGGCCCTCGCCCGGCTGGGAGCGCTCGCGCCGGCCGAGCTGGAGGCGCTCGCCGCCGCGGCGCCGCCGGGCGGGTTCCTCCTGACCCGCGTGCTCCCCGACCGCACCTTCCCGGGAGGCGCGGCGCTCGCCGCGGCCTTCCTCCGTTCGGGCGGCGAGGAACGGCTCGCCGTCGCCCTGCGCGCGCGCGGCTTCTCCGCGGAGGCCTTCGCGGTGCTCTCACCGGCGCTGGGACGCGAGGAGACCCGCTCGCTCGCCTCCGCGGTGCTCCGGGACTTCGGCGAGGACGCGGTGGACCACCTTGTCGGGACGCTGGCCGACGGCGCGGCCTCCGAGGAGCGACGCGCCGCGACCGCCGATGTGCTCGCGGCGATCGGGCCCCGCGCGGCCGGTAGGCTGGTGGAGGTGATGGAGGAGTCGTACCCGGCGGTGGACCGCGCCGCCCTCCGCGCGCTGGGGCGGATGGGGGACGCCGTGGTCCCCGCGCTCGTGGCGCTCTACGGCCGCGGCAGCCCGCTCCAGCTCCTCGGGTTCGGGCCCCTCCGGCGCGAGCGGCGGCGCCACCTGCTCCGCGCGCTCGCGGCGATCGGGACGCCCGCGGCGCTCCAGGCCCTCGACGAGCTGGTGGCGGGGGAGAGCGACCGAGAGCTGGCGTCGTGGGCGCTCCGGCTCCGCGAGGGAGGCGGGCGATGAGCCTCCGCGACCACCTCCGCCCGGGCGCGTGGCTCGCCGCCGCGTGGCGCCGGCACCCGCTGCTCGCGATCGCGATCGTGGCGGTCCCGGTCCTCCTGCTGATCTCGGTGGTGGGTCCGGTCCTGGGCATCACCCACGAGCTGAGCCGTCTGGTGGTGCTGACGCTCCGCCCGCTGCTGCAGGGCCCGGGGGGGCGTTTCGTGCTCCTGAACCTGATCGCGCTCGCCGTGGGCCTCCTCCTCTGGTGGCGTGGGCGGGGGCGTGTCCGCGCGCTGATCGGCTCGTGGGCGCTCCAGCGGTTCCTCGCGGGACTCGGACGGCTGGCGGTCCGCGACTTCGCCGCGGCGGAGCGTCACTTCCGCGCCGTGCTCCGGGCAGCGCGGCTCGTGGACCTGTCGCGCGCGGTGCCGGTGCTGAAGGAGCTCCTCCCGGAGGCGAGGCTCAAGCTGGCGCTGGCGCTGGTGGGCCAGGGCCATCCGGCCCGCGCGCTCCGCGAGGTGGAGCTCGTCGCCGCGACTCCATTGTCCGGGCGGCTGCAGAGGACCGTCGCGGAGCTGCGGGCGATGCTCTACCTCCACGAGGGCGGGTTCCTCCCCGAGACCGTCTCCGCGGAGCTGGAGCGGGCGCTGGCCGCCGATGCCGCGAACCCGAGGCTCCTCCGCGTGCTCCGCGACCGGCGGCGCGGCGCCGGGGACCGTGCCGGGGCGCTGGAGCTGCAGGAGCGGCTCCTCCGGGCGCTCGGCCCGGGCGCGTCCGCCGCCGAGCGCGGGCTCCTGGCCTTCCTCTCGTGGGAGGAGGCCCGCGAGGCGAAGGGTCGGGGGGAGCGGAAAAAGGCGCGCGCCCTCCTCAAGGGCGGGCTCGCCTCCGTGCCCGACTTCGCGCCCGCCCGGCTGCTGCTCGGGGACCTGGATCTCGAGGCCGGAGACGTGGGCGGGGCGCTGAGCGAGTGGGGGAAGGCCGGCGGGCTCGAGGCGCTCGCCCGCGTGGAACGGGCCATGGGCCCGGAAGGAGACCTGAAGGAGGCGGCCCGCCGCTTCCCCTATCCGAGCCTGCTCCTCATCGCCGCCCGACGCTACCGGGCCACGGGCGAGCTGCGCCGCGCGCGGCGCGCGCTGGAGCTGGCCGAGGGGCGGGGCTTCCAGGACCCGGTCCTCTACCGGCTCTGGGGGGAGATCTGGGAGGAGGAGGGGAAGCCCGAGGAGGCGCGCCGCTGCTACGTGAAGGCGCTGGCGCAGGCCGCGCGCGGGTAGACAAGGGAGCCGGCGGCGCGCCCGGCGCCTCCGGCGGAGCGTGTTAGAATCCCGCCCGAAAACGGGGGGCCGGAGTGGCGGAACTGGCAGACGCGTCGGATTCAAAATCCGAAGGTGGCAACACCGTGGGGGTTCGACTCCCCCCTCCGGCACCATCCCGCGGGAGCAGAGCATGACATCGACCTCCTTCTCCGTGATCGCGATCCTCGGCTGGCTCACGGGCGTCGCGCCCTGGGAGGGCGGCGCGGCCGCGGACCCGTTCAGGGACGCGCGCGAGATGCTCAAGGCGAAGGACTTCGAGAAGGCCCGGGACACGATGACCGGGCTCGTGCCCATCGCGCCCGCCAACGCCGAGGGGTACGCGCTCCTCGCGGAGGCCTGGGAGGGGCTCGGCGACAACGACCTCGCGGCGGCCTTCTATCGCAAGGCGCTCGAGGTCGCGGCCGAGGCGCTGAAGAAGGGGAAGGACCGGACGGCCGACGCCGTCCAGCGCTCGGTGCCGCGCCGCCTCCAGAAGGCGGACACGTGGGGGGCGGAGCGGCGGCAGGGCTACCAGGCGGCGCTGAAGCGGATGCAGAAAGTGGCGGCCAAGGCCGACGAGGAGAAGCGCTGCAGGTACGCCTCCGACGTCTACGGGAAGATGATCGGCTTGGTCGAGAAGCTCGCGGCCGGGGAGGCGGTGAAGGTCGCGGCCGACGAGAAGACGCTCGGCGAGCTGAAGAAGGGCCGCGCCGCCGTCGAGAAGAAGCCCAAACCCGTGGCCGGGAGCCTGCCGGGCGGGGACGACGAGATCCGCGCGGCGCGGCGGGACCTGGCCCAGGCGCTCCTGAAGCTGGTGGACCGGCAGGTCGCGTGCTTCGAGAAGAGCGGCATGGGGACCCTGCGGCCCAGGATCTTCGCGACGCTCGGCGAGGTGGCCTACCACGAACCCGAGGCGGAGGGGCTGGTGGACCGGTTCGCCCAGGTGTGGAAGACGGCGCTCGCCAAGGAGAAGCCCGTCGAGCTGCTGGTGACGATCGACGCGCTCGGGCCCTACAAGGTGTCCCTGAACGGGATCCACGTCGGAGCCGGCGACAAGCACAAGGACGGGGCGACGACCTTCGAGGCCAAGGGAGTGAGCGGCCAGAACCTGCTGGCCATCGAGGCGGAATCGAAACAGAAGATCACCCGCACCCCGAAGGGCGGGAAGCCGGAGGACATCGAGGCGACGGCCCTGTTCGTGAACGTGAAGCGCACCGACACGAATCAGCAGTGGGGCTCGAAGGCGGGATGGGAGTACGCCAAGGAGGTCGTCCCCGGCTGGAACGTGCAGCCCGAGGCCCCGGTGGACTGGCTGAAGATGGAAGGGGGGAAGATGGAGAACTTCGGCAAGAAGTTCCGCGACAAGCGGATCGTCAGCCCGGACGGCGAGCTGATCCTCGGGACGGCTTCGAAGGTCTACGTGCGCTTCCTGCTGGACCTGTAGGAGGAGCCTGCGGCTCGGACTGTTTCTTGAACTTCTTCAGGTCGGCCTTGCTCATGAGCTGGACGGCCGTGCCGCACTTCACGCAGAAGCTGCTGTAGGTGCTGAGCAGATAGTTGACGTAGCGCCGGCACTTCGGGCACCACTTCAGTTCCCCGTAGAAGTCCATGAGCCGTCCTCCTCCCGAACGCGCCGCGGCGACGGGCCGTGGTTTCCAACCCCCTATCGGGCGGGCGCGAGGCGGTCATTGAGCCGCTCGTCCGTCGCGACGTGAGACACCCTCCCCGGAGCATCGCGATCATCGGCGGCGGTCCCGCCGGCTGCGCGGCTGCGCTGGCGCTCGGGCGCGCCGGGCGGCCCGTCACGCTGTTCCAGGGGGCCCGGCCGGCGGGAAAGCCCTGCGGCGGAGGAGCCACGCTGCGCGCCTTCGGCCCCTTCCCGCTCCGCCGCCTGGTCCCGATCGAGCCCTTCGTCCCCGACGGGATCGTGCTGCTCTCGCCGCGCGGACGGCGCGCGGAGGTGCCCGCGCCCGACGGGTTCGCCCTCTACCAGCGCTCCGCCCTGGACGAGGCGCTGCTCGACGCCGCCCGGCGGGCCGGCGCGGAGGTGGTCCCGGGGCGCGCGCAGGCGGTCGGGCGCGCGGGAGACGGCTGGCTCGTGGGCGGGCGGCGCTTCGAGTTCGTCGTCGGGAGCGCGGGCGCGGGGGATCCCGTGCGCCGAGCAGTCGGGCTCGCGCTCGAGGCGCGCGAGCATGTGCTCGCGCTCCACTACCTCCTCCCGCGCGCGCCGGACCGGCGGGTCTTCCTCCGCTACCGGACGCGGCCCGCCGGATACCTGTGGTACTTCCCGAAGGTCGGGAGCGCCTCGATCGGCGCGCTCGCGCCGCTCGCGGCGCGGGCGGCGTCGGAGCTGGACGATGAGGTGCGCGCCTTCGCCGAATCGATCCTCCCCCCCGGCAGCCTCGCGGGCGCGCGCCGTCAGAGCGCTCCGATCCCGGCGCCCACGGCCGCGGCCCTCGACCGGCTGGCGGTCGAGGGGGAAGGCTGGGCCCTGGCCGGCGACGCGGCCGGTCTCGCGGACCCGATCACGGGCGAGGGGATCTACGCGGCGCTGGTGTCGGGCGATCTCCTGGGCCGTTCGCTGGCGGAGGGGGGGAGCTACACCGAGGCGCTGCGCCGCGAGCTGATCCCCGAGCTGCGCCGCGCCGCGCGCTTGAGGCCGTGGTTCTACGCGGGGCCGCTCCTCGAGGCGCAGGTCGCGCTGGTCGCGCGGGGGGGCCCGGTGGCGGCGCTCTTCGGAGAGCTGGTCTCGGGCGCGCAGCCGTACGGAACGCTCCGGGCGCGGCTCCTCCGGATCCTGGCGGGGGCGTTCCGGCGGCGCCCCTTGTTACGACCCCGCGCTTGATTCCGCGGGGACGCTCGCATTGAATACCACTCGCCCCTGGGATGGCCCTCCCACTGGCCGGGTTCGGGAGGTACCGGTGATGGTCGCGGTCCTGGCGATCGGCTATCTCGTGGCGCTGATCCTCGTGATCGTGGAGATGGGGAAGGCGCCGAGCGTGGAGGAATGAGAGGCCAGCGCGCGAGAGGTCCGGAAGGGCGCGGGAGAACAAGGAGGATGTCCATGTCGCGTCGTATCTGGGCCTTCGTGGTCCTGGCCGCGCTTCCTCTGGCGGCCTCCGTCCGGAAGATGACCCTGGACGAGATGACCCGGGAATCGGTCGGGATCGTCCGGGGCACCGTGCAGGAGCTGCGCGCACGCTGGTCCGGCGAGTCGTCGATCGTGACCGACGTGATCCTGGACGTGCAGCAGGTCTACCGGGGAGGGCTCGCGCGCGGGGAACTCACGCTCACGATCCTGGGAGGGCGGATCGGGGACCGCGAGGTCCACGCGACCGAGATGGCGCACTTCGCGAAGGGGGAGGAAGTCGTGGTGTTCCTGAGCGCCAGCCCCTACGGGCTCTGGCCCATGGCGGGCTTCAGCGGCAAGTACTCCGTGCAGCGCCTCCGGCGCGGACGCGCGCCGGGCGCGGCGGCGATCGTGGTGGGAGTCCCGGAGGGCCCGATCCCGCGGGACGTGCCGCTGGCCGAGCTGGAGCGGGTCCTCGCGCGAGCGGGGAAGTAGGAGGGGCCATGAAGACACGAGCCCTCCCGATGCTGCTCGCGGGCGGCGTGCTGGCGGCGGTGCTGGCGCTGAGCGCGACCTGGGCCGGCCCATCGCTCGGTTTCTCGCTTCCGGCGAACCAGCAGTTCTATCACACGAACGCGACGACCCCGGCGACGCCGGATCTCCCGCAGGCGCAGGTGCTGACCGCCTGGGCCGGGGCGGCGGCCGAGGTGGCCAACCGCTCGCGGCACCTCCGGGCGATCAACATGAACCTGATGGGGACGTCCACGGAGAACGCGGGCAACCAGAACCATTCGAACTCGACCCACACGCTCTACTTCAACCCGCTGAACGGCGGGGGGATCCTGGCGGCCATGCTGAGCGATCCCCCGGTCAACATGCTCTCCCGCGGGTTCGACGTCGTGTTCTTCGACGGCGACGTGGTGTGGTCCACGTCGGGTCAGCCGGGGATGGGGCCTCCGTTCGACCTGCAGACGGTGGCGCTGCACGAGTTCGGGCACGCCATCGGGCTGGCGCACGGGACCGACCAGACGGCGGTGATGTACGCCTTCTATCACGGCGTCACGCGGCAGTGGCAGCCCGGGGACATCGGGTGCATCCGTGCACTCCCATACCCGAGCTTGACCTGCACCGTGACCGCCGTCGCGCCGAACCGTCTCCCGACGTCGGCCGGGACGCCGACCACGATCACGGGCACGGGCTTCCTTCCCGGCGTGCCGGTCAGCGTGCAGCTCGGCGGACAGCCGGCGACCGGCGTGACCGTGGTGAACGACACCACGATCACGTGCAGTGCGCCGGCGCTCACGCCCGGCAACCAGCTCGCGGTCGTGGCCTTCCAGGGGAACGGCGCTCCGCTCTGCACGCTGCCGAACGCCGTCACGGTCTACAACGTCCCCAGGCTGACCGTCAGCCCGTCCACCGTCCCGCCGCAGAGCATGGTCAACTTCAACCTCAGCTACCCGGGGGGGGATCAGAGCACCTACTACATCCTGGCCCTCGGCCTGTTCCCGGGCTCCTTCACGGTGCCCAACTTCGACGGCGTCCTGGGCCTCTCCTTCCCGCTCTTCCTCTTCTACTCGAGCTTCCTGGACCCGAGCGGGAACGCGACGCTCCAGGTCTTCATCGGGAGCTTCACGGGGAGCTTCACCGTCTACTTCCAACCGCTGGTGTTCCCGGTGGGGCAGCCGGGGGTCTTCGGCAACGTGCCCACGGCCACGCTGAGCGGGTAGGGGAGACGGGTCAGGGCCCACCCGCCGCGAGTCCTGACCCCTTTTCTCCTGGATTGAGGGGTCGTGGGCTATACTCCCTCCGTCTGAAAGTCCTGGGGCCCGTCTACACCAGCCGGAGGAGACTGCCGATGACCCTGCGTTCAGCCACCCTATTGCTGTGCGCCGCGTGGACCGGGACCGCCGCCGCCTCGGTCCGTCAGATGACGCTCGAGGAGATGACCCGGGAGTCGCTCGGGATCATGAGGGGCGTCGTGAAGGAGCTGCGACCGCGCTTCGAGGGCGCGTCGCTCCTCACCGACGTCATCGTGGAGGTGCGCGAGACCTACAAGGGGGACCTCCGGGGCACGCTGGTCCTGACCCTCCTGGGAGGCAAGGTCGGGGACTACGAGGTGGTGGCGACCGATCTCCCGCGCTTCACGGTCGGCGAGGAGTTCTTCGCCTTCGTCAGCCGCGGACCGTCGGGCCTGTGGCCCACGGCGGGCTTCACGGGGAAATACACGATCCAGCGGCTGCGCCGCGGCCGGAACGAGGGTCCGGGGCTCGTCGTCGGCGTCTCGGGCGCGCCGATCCCGCGGGACGTGGCGCTGGCGGAGCTCGAGGCGAGCGTGAAGGCGATCCTGACCGCTGCCGCGGGCCGGAAGAAGTAGGGGGGCGGCCATGAGCACCGCACGCCTGTTCCCCCTCGCGCTGGCGGTCGTCGTCGTGGCCCTGGTGCTGGGCGTGACCGTCGCGGTCGCGGGCCCCGGCCTCGGGGTGATCCTCCCCGCGCACCTGCAGTACTACCACACGAACGTGACGAACCCGCCGACGCCGGATCTCATCGCCGCCCAGGTGCTGAACGAATGGGCGGCGGCGGCCGCCGAGGTGGCCAACTCGGCGCGGCACGGCCGGCTCATCAACATGAACCTGATCGGCCCCTCCACCGAGAACGCCGGCACGGCGAACCCGGTCAACAGCACCCATACCCTCTACTTCAACCCGGGAGCGGGGGGCGGGGTGCTGGCGATCACGACCTATTTCCCCGGGACCGGACTCTCGCAGGGGTTCGACATCGCGTTCATCGACGGCGACGTGACCTGGAGGGTCGGGAACCAATTCGACCTCCGGTCCGTGACCCTGCACGAGTTCGGGCATGCGATCGGGCTGGCGCACAACCCCGATCCCTCGGCGGTCCTGTTCGCGAACTATCAGGGGATCCGTTGGACCTGGGCCCAGGCCGACATCACCTGCATCCAGAACCTCGGGTATCCCGTGGCCGCGTGCACGGTGACCGGGGTGACGCCGGGCCGGGTGCCTTCGGGCACGCCCACCCTCATCACCGTGACCGGGACCGGCTTCGTGCCCGGGACCAATCCCACGGTCACCGTCGGCGGCATGGCGTGCAGCGGCGTCTCCGTCGTCAACAGCACGACGATCACCTGCACGACGGTGGCGCTTCCTCCTGGGAATCACACCTGCACGGTGACCGGCGTCGGCGGGAACCCGGTGTGCTCGCGTCCGAACGCGGTCACGACCTTCCCCGTTCCGGCACTCACGTCCACCCCCTTCGTGTTGCCGAACACCACGGTGACGCTGGGAGTCACGTATCCGGGCGGGAACACGAGCACGGGCTGCTACTTTGCCGGGGGCTTGACGCCCTCCGGGGGCATCCCGATCGCGGGCATGGACGGCCTCCTGCTGCTCGCCGATCCGCTCCTGCTCTTCTCGGGGAATCTGGATGCCACGGGGCGCGTCACGTTCCTGCTCCCGATCGGCGGCTTCTCCGGGTTCTTCTTCGTCTACTGGCAGGCCCTGGTGGTCCACCCCGCCACGGCGCCGGTCTTCAGCAACCGCGCGACCAGCGCCTTTTCGGGCTGAACTTTTCCGGGTCGGGAGGGCCGGCCTTCCCGACCCGGTTCCCTCACCGCGACAGCTCGCGCAACCGGCGGAACAGCTCCTCGTCTCCCAGGCCGCGCCGGGCCGCGTCGTCGAGGACCTGCCGCGCGTCGGCGCGGCGCCCCAGCGCCGTGAGGACCTCGGCGAGCTCGAAGGCGGCTTCCCGGTATTCGGGGCGCAGCCGCACGAGCGCCTCGAGTCGCGCGAGCGCCTCCTCGTGGCGGCCCAGGGCCCGGAACGCGCGGGCGGAGAAGAGGAGCCATCCCGCGTCCTCCTCCGCCTTTCCGGCCACGAGATCGAGCACGCGCAGGGCGGCGCGGGAGTCGCCGCGGAGCTGCCAGGCGGTGCCGAGCTGCACCAGGGCCTGGATCACGCCCCGGTCCTCGGGCAGCGCGCGGAGCGCCGCCGTGAGCGCCGGTTCGGCCTCCTCGAGAAGCCCGTCCGCGACCAGGCGCTCGCCCAGGAGCGCCTGGGCGAGGGGATCGTCGGGGGCCAGCGTCGTGGCCCGCTCGGCGGCCGCGCGGGCTCCCGGGGCGTCCCCGACCGCGCGACGGGCATAGGCGAGCAGAGTCCAGGCCGGAGCCAGGTCCGGGGCCAGGAGCACCGCGGTCTCGAGGTGGGGAAGCGCGTCGGCGGGGACCTGGAAGCGGAGCAGCGCCCGGGCGATCCCGAGCCGGAAGGCCGCGTCCCCCGGCGCGAGCCGGACGGCCTCCTCCCAGGCGTCGTGAGCGGCCTCGTAGAGCCCCGCCTCCAGCGCGGCGGCCGCGGAGCGGTTGAGGACCGCGCGCGCGACCGGGCGGTCCGGCGCGGTCCGGAGCGCCTCGCGGGCCGCGCGGAGCGCCGCGGTCAGCGCCTCCTCGCGGGCGCCGTCTCGCGCGGCCACGCGGGACTGTTCGACCAGCGCCTCGAGGAGCAACGCGTCCGTGTGAGGCGGTGCGGCCAGATCGCGGAGGCGCCGGAGGTTCTCGAGCACGCGGCGCGGGCCCGGGTCCGGATCGAAGGGACCGAGACTCCGGGGAAGCGTGCGTCCCGCACGCCACTCGGTGAGCGGCCGGTCGCGCCGGTCGGCGGGAACGCCGGAGAGCGCGGAGCGGAGCGCGGCTCCGGAGAGCAGAACGATCCGGTCCGGCGCGCCGGAGGGAGTCGGGAGGAACCGGGCCTGGACGGGCCGATCCGGCGCGGGGAGGGCGAGCTCGAGCGTGGCGTCCGGAGTGCCCGGCGCGTGGCGGGCGAGTCGCGGGAGGAAGGCCTCGATCGGGGCCTCGTCGAGCGGGACATCGAAGGCGGAGCCGGAGCCGAGGGTCGCCCCCACCCGCGTCGCCGCGCCGGGGCGGAGGAGGGGAGCCGCGGGAAGCGCTCGGGCCAGTCGGACGCCGGACGCGATCGGGAGCGCGGCGCTCAGTGCGAGCCCCGCCGCCAGGACCGGACGGCGGCGCAGGCCCGCGGCGCCGGCCAGCGCGGCCAGGCCGCCGGCCAGCGCCAGGCCGGGGCCCGGCGGGAGCGGGAAGAGCGCGACGAGAGCCGTGGCGAGTGCGCCGCCGGATGCAAACGAGGACCAGAAGAAGACCGGTCCCACCAGCCGGAGCGCGGCCCCGGTCGTTGCTCCCGCAGAGAGCGCCAGCGGGGCGAGGACGAGGAAGGCGGCCGCCACCTGCCGCGCCGGGACCCCGTCGGCTCGAAGCCGTTCGCAGAAGGCCAGACCGGCCTCTCCCTGGGCCGCGTAGGCCAGCCACCAGGTTCCCGCGGCCCAGGCCAGCGTCGCCGCGAAGGCGGCGGCGGCGAGCGCGCCCGGAGACGACGGGAACGCGCGGACGGCAAAGGACCCGAGGGCGAGGCCGATCGCCAGTGAAGCCGCCGGGACCGCGAAGACCTGGATCGTGAGCGGGAAGATGCGGTCGAAGGCGGCGGTGAGCGCATGGAGGCCGACGGCGAGCATCGCGCCGAGGAGAGGCAGGTCCGCCCGCAGTGGCGCCGTCGGGATCCGGCCTCGGGAGAAGGCGAGGACCAGCGTCGCCAGGACCAGGGTCCCCCCCGCGCCAAGGACCGATGCGTGGAGCGCGGGCGCTCCCAGCGCGCCGGACGCGAGCCCCGCGGCCCAGGGGAAGGTCGGGGCGGGCGGCAGCACGCGGGCGAGCGCGGCGCCGGCCGGGAGCGCGAGGAACGGGAGAATCGGCGCCGGGAGGTAGGGGAGCGCCAGGGGCAGGAGCAGCAGGGCGGCGGCGACCCCGGGAAGCGGAAGGCGCGGCGCCAGGGCGATTCCGAGGAGGAGGCCCGCCAGGAGAGGCGCGGCCGCCGCGCCGAGACTGCCGACCGCGGCGGCCGCCCCGCGCAGCGCGGAGGTTGCGTAGAGCGAAAGGACGAGCCCGGCGGCGGCCTGGGTGAACGCCCGCCGCGCGCCGGGCCCGAAGTTCAACGTCCTACTTCTGCGGGGAGGCGAGGGGGTTTCCGGCCCGCAGGAAGGCCACGAAGTCGTCGTGGACCGCTTTCAGGTCCTTGAAGTGGGTCTTGAAGAGAGCGACCTCGTCGCCCTTCTTCGTGGCCTCCTCGAGGAACTTCTGCCAGGTCTCGGCGTACTTCGGACTCTTGGAGAGGAAGTAGACCAGGAGGGCCGACTGTTCGAAGAAAACGACGTTCGCCTCCTCATCGGCACGGTCCCCGCTCACGTGCAGGTCCGTCCGGGCGATGAGTTCGGGAAGGGGCTCTAGCCGTCCGGCGTCGAGGACGCGGCCCCGGTAGTAGCTGATCTCGGGCAGCGGCTTGAACTGGAAGTGGACCATGTAGTGGGCCAAGCCCTCGACGAGCCAGGGCGCCGTGATCTTCGCGCCGGACTCGGCGATGAACTGCTCGGTCACGGCATGCTGGATGAACGCGGTGGTCCAGAAGCGATCGGTGGGCAGGAGGTAGGTGACGGCGGCCTTCTCTTCCTTGTTGTGGACGTAGGTTCCGCCCCAGGAGGAGGAATGGTGGGAGAGGTAGGTGTCCTGGTTCCCGGTGTTGTAGGCGTTCATGTCGTCCCCGACGGCGAAGACGTAGAGGTTCAGCCCCTTGGTCTTGGGCTCCATCTTCAGCATCTCGGCCATCGCCTTGTAGGTGATCTCCGCGTCGTGGATGAAGAGCATGATCCGGTCGTAGTCGCAGTTGGACCGCACGACGTAGTGGTCGGACTTCAGCTCCCAGGCGTTCTCCCACTCGCTGTGGTACTCGTTGGCCTTTTCCTTTGAGATCCACTTGCCGCCGACCTTGAAGAGCCCCTTCTCGAGGTTCTCCTTCTCTTCCTTGGTGACCCAGCGTCCTTCGTGCTGGACCAGCCCCTTCGCGATCCGCTCCTTCTCCTCCTTCGACATCCACTTCCCTTCGTGGAGGACGAGGCCCTTCTCGAGGTTCTCCTTCTCTTCCTTGGGGACCCACTTTCCCTTGTACGGGACGAGCCCCTGGGCCCTCTTCTCGTCCTCGTCCTTCTTCTTCGCGAGAGCGTCGCGCTCCGCCTTGGTCACCCACTTTCCTTCGTGCTGGACGTGGCCGAGCGCGTCGTGGGCCTTCTGGTGGTCAGGGGCCAGCTTGAGGACCGCCTGCATCTCCTTGGCGAAGCCCTCGGAATAGCCCTGCTCTTTGCTCCACATCCCCAGCTCGTAGTGGGCCTCGGGGTCGTCCGCTTTGAGCGCCTGGGCCTTCTCGGCGTACTCGTCGGCCTTGGACTTGATGCGCTCGATCGACTTGACCTTGTCCTTGGCCAGGGTGAACTTCCCGAACTTGGTCTCGATGACCACGCTGGCGGCGGTCTCCTCGACGATCTTCCCATCGTACTTGCGACCATCGGAGGTCGTCACGATGTCGGCGAGCGACAGGCCGGCCAGCAGCATCGGGAGAGCAAGGACCACGCGAGCGGTTCTCATGGCTATGCCTCGGTTGGGAGTGTGGGGGCCATCGGAGGGACCTCCTCCGGAGCCGTGGCCCCTTATAGCAGGGGTTGACCGGGTTGGGAACGGGCGCATCCGCCCTACGGAGGGGTGCGGTATCCTCCCCTGATGTCCCGGGCCCGCCTGCTGGTCGTGACCCTCGGCGCCGCGCTCGCCGGCTGTGGCCGCGATGCGCCCCGGCCCGACGTCCTCCTCCTGACCGTGGAGACCACGCGCGCCGACCGCGTGCGGCACGGCGGGGGGGAGCCGGACACGATGGCCGAGCTGGAGGCGCTTTGCGCCGACGGGGCTCGCTTCCCCACGGCGATCTCCGCCTCCTGCTTCACCGCGCCCTCGATGGCCAGCCTGGCCACGGGGGTCTCGCCGGAGAGCCATGGCGTGCTCGAGTGGGGGAGGCGGGGAGGCGCCTACGGGCGGCGGACGCTGGCCGAGGCGCTGGCCCGGCTGGGCTACCGGACGATCTTCGTCGCGGGGCACGGGGCGCTCCGGACGATCGATCTCCTCAAGCGCGGATTCGCCGTGTTCGAGGACCGCGACACGATCGACGCGAAGGCGGTCACCGATCTCGCGATCGGGAAGCTCGAGGGGGGCGGGGGGCCCGTCTTCCTCTGGGTCCACTACTTCGATCCGCATGGACCCTACCGGCCTCCCGAGGAGCTGGCCCGTCGCTTCCTGAGCGTCGATCTGGAGAAGGAGCTCGGAGAGCTTCCCTACGCGGAGTGGGAGGCCCGGCTCGGACAGCTCACGGCTGCGCGGCAGGAGGCGCTGCTCGAGGCGCTCTACCTGGGCGAGATCGCCCATGCGGACCGGGAGATGGCGCGCATGATGCGGGCCTTCCGGGAGCGGCGCGGCGGAGAGCCGCTCCTCCTGGTCACGGCGGACCACGGGGAGAACCTCGCCGATCACGAGCCGCGTTACGCGCACCGGAACGCCCTCTACGACTCGCTCGTCCGCGTCCCGCTCCTCATCCGGCCGCCGGGAGGGCTCCGCGGGGGCGTGACACCGCCGGTGCAGGCGAGGGGCGTGGACCTCTTCCCCACGATCCTCGACTACCTCGGGACGTACCGGGAGGCGGACCATCCCGAAGGGCGGAGCCTCCGGCCCGCGATGGAGGGGCGGGGGGCCGGCTTCCCCGCGTTCGCCTTCTGCGACAGCGGACGGCAGGAGGACCCGCGGCTCGCCGTGCGGGGAGCGGGGCGGAAGCTCGCATGCGACCTTCGGGGCGGGCGGATGGAGCTCTATGACCTTGAGAACGACCCGGAGGAGCGGCGCAACCTGGCGGAGGAGCGGGAGGAGGAGGCGGAGGCACTGAGGGCGCGGCTCTTCCGCTGGTTCCAGTTCCTGCGTCGGCCCGGCGCGGTCGTGGACAGCCCGCTCAGCGAGTCGGAGCGTGCGGTGCTCCGCTCGCTCGGTTACGGCGCGGGAAAGTGAAACGGGAGCCGGAACCGGCTCCCGCACCGCGCCGACCCCGGTCGGCTCCGGTCAGTAGTTGGACTTCACCCACTTGCGCCAGGCGTCGTCCAGCTCCTCGACTTTCCAGTTGAAGGCGAGGAAGAGCGCGCGATCCTGGGGCTCGCCCTTCTTGATCCCCTCGATCCACTTCACGAACTTGTCCTTGTGCTCCGTGATCAGGAAGGTGACCACGCTCCAGGACTTGCTCAGGTGCTCGAAGTCGAGGCGGTTCAGGTCATATTCCTTCATCTGGAGCATCGGAGTGTCCTGCTTGTCCAGCACACTCTCCTTGACCAGGTCCTTCCAGGCGGCGAAATCCTTCGCCTTCTCAGCGACCTTCGCCGATCCGCCGTAGGTCGCTCGCGTCGAGCAACGGACCCGCGAAGCCTCCCGGAACTTCACCTCCATGAAGGAGGCGAAGCCCTCAACCAGCCAGTCGGGATTGTTCACCGACGTGTGCCAGTTGAGGAGGAAATGGCCGGCGATGTGGCATATATGCCCTTCCTCGTCCTGGTTCGCCTTGAGCACGTGACAGGCGATCGGAGCGGGCTTGGAGTTGTGGAAGTCGTCGGAACCAGGACGCTTGATCCAGTCGATCGCGCTCTTGTCCTTGACGTAGCGCGTCGCGATCGTGTCGACGAAGTCCTTGAAGAGGTTGTCCGAGTCCACGACGTAGTAGTCCGCCGTGAGCGTCCAGTGCTTCTTGGTCTCGCGTAGCCCGAAGAGCTCGTTGAAGTACTTGTAGCACTCCTCCGCCTGCTGGGCTAGCTTGTCGGCGATCTCCTGTCCGTTGACGTGGACGACCTTGAAGTGCTCGCTGACCGAGCAGGCAGCGTCCCGCTTGAGCTTGTCCTTGAACTCTTGGACCGTCTCGGCGCGGACCTTCTCGCTCTTGGGGACCCACTTGTCCCCGATCTTCACGAGCCCCTGGGATTCCTTGAGCTGCTCAGGGGTCAGCCACTTGCCGTCGTGGAGCACGAGGCCCTTCTCGAGGTTCTCCTTGTCCTCCCTGGGAATCCACTTGCCTTTGTAGAAGGCCAGCCCCTGGGCCTCCTTCTCGGCCGCCTCGGCCTTCTCCTTCAGTGACTTCGCCTCCGAAGGCGAGACCCACTCACCGTTCACCTTGATGTTGCCGAGCGCGAGGTTGGCTTCCTCGTTCTTCGGCTCCAGGCGCACGATCCGCCCCAGGACCTCCCGCTCCTCTTTCTTGAGGCCCTGCTCCTTGCACCAGGTGGCGAGCCCCATCAGCCCGGGGATGTCGTCGGTCTTGAGCGCCGCGAGCTTCCCCTGGAACTCCTCCTCGGGCAGCTTCCGCGCCTCGACGCGGCTCACGTCCTTCTTGGCGATCTTCATCGTCCCGCCCTTGAGCTTGACGACGTAGTTCCCCCCTTCCTCCTCGACGATCTTCCCCTCGATCTTGCGGCCGTCCTTGAGGTGGAGGATGTCGGCTCGTAGGGATGCCGCCCCTGCGACCAGGGCCAGAATGATGCCCGTGCCTGATCTGAGACGCATGGAACGCTCCTCGATCGCTGAGTGACCGCCCGTTGGAAGGCCGCGGGTCCCGCCCCCCTCGGAGTGCTGCCCGGGTCTTGCGCCTGCAACCCCGGGGCAGCGCGGGATTGTAAGGGCCCTTGAAACTGAGTGTCAATCGAACGGGCCGGCCGGCCGACCCCCTGGGAGCGGGAACCTTTGGCGGAACCCCCCCATCTAAACGTCGGAAAGATCATTCTGGGGCCTGAAAGGGTCTCGGGTGGACGCTGTGCGGATCGGGCCGGAAGAGAGAACGGCCCGGTCCTTCCTTTCCGGGGCGCGTGGGACCGCACCGGGCGGGCGAACAGCGCGCCCACGATCATCCGAAACGGGACTTCCCGGGAATCCCTCGGAACCGCCGCCGGGGACATCGTCTCCGGCGGCCGGTTCATCGAGGGGGAGAGACGCCGGCCGCCATCCTCCGTAGGGGAAGCCCGCCTTGCCGGGAAGGCGCTCGCCTGCTTAACATGGCAGACAATCAGGCCGGCTCGGGCCCAGGGCGGGTCCGGGCGGTCGTTTCGGCGTCTCCGGGCTCCGCAAGGGCGCGAGGCTCCGTCTCGCGCAGGGAAGGCGGTGAGAATCCGCCGCGGGCCCGCCGCTGTGACCGGGGACGAAAGCCGCGAGAGCCACTGGCGCGTTCGGCGCCGGGAAGGCGCGGCGAGTAGATCGATCCGGCAGCCAGAAGACCTGCCCGGAGACGCGCACCGGCTTTTCTCGCAAGCAAGGGAGGCCGTACCGGGCCGCCGCGCGGCGTGCACCGGCCGCCTCTGCCGGAGGTGTCGCATGCGCCGGGCGCTCTGGTTCCTGGGGCTGGCGTCGGTCCCCGCGCTGGGCCAATCGGTCACCCAGACGATCCTGCTTCCGGTTCCCGACCCCGAAGCGAACTTTCCGTTCGGGGCCACGGTCTCTCCGGATGGCTCCTTCCTGCTGGTTCCGCTCTCGGGCAGCCTGGGAACGCCCAACAACAAGGTGGCCGTGATCGACACGTCCCAGGAGCGTCTCCTGTTCCGCGTGCCCGTGGGGCGCTTCCCGGAGGATGCGGCGGTGGTCACGACTCCGGAGAGCCCTTGGGTCCCGAGGGAGGTCTACGTGACGAACTCCACGGACGGAACCGTCTCGGTCCTGGACGGGACTTTCCAGCCCGCGGCCGTGATCGCGCTCGGACCGTCGTCCTATCCCTTCGGGGTCGTGGCGTCGTCCGACGGCCGGCGCGTCTTCGTAACGTCCAAGGGGGCCAACGAAGGGCCGGTCTTCGTCATCGACTCGGATCCGACCAGCGGCACCTATCGCAGGGTCCTCCAGACTCTCTCGATCCCGAGCTATCACGGTCGGCCCGTGCTCCATGGATCGTCGCTCGCCGTGCCCCACGCGCTCCCCGATTTCAGCCATCCCGGAAGCCCGGGAAGGGCCTGGCCGCAGTACTCGACCGTGCGTGTGACGATCCTGGATCCCGCGAATCCGGGCGATCGACGCGTGCTGGTCCTTGCGTCGCTCCTCCCCGGATACCCGTCGTCGGAGGACCTCGGAGTCCGCGAGGACGGGATCGCGTTCGCAACCACCTATGGCCTGAACGGGCACGTCCACGTGCTGGACCTCACGCAGCGCGCGGTCCTGGGGAGCATCGACCTCAACGGCTGGATGGCGGGGGCGAGCCTCATGCACGGGATCGGCGTGTCTCCCACGGGTCACCTGGGGCTCGTGACCAGCCTCAACTCCGACGCGGCCGTGCTCCTCGACCTCGAGGCACGCGTGCCCCTGGCGCGCATCCAGCTCCCTCCTGGAGCCCGGATGGGCAACGAGGCGGTCTTCCTCCCGGACGGCACCAAGGCCTTCGTGACCATGCAGGACGCGCCGCGGGTCTACGTGATCGGGGGGCTGCCGGCGGCGAGCTTCCAGCTGCTGTCTGATCGGGCCGAGGTCCCCGTGGGGGGCGAGCTGGCGCTGCGCCTCCGGGGGGGCGAGGCGCGGCGCCCGAGCATCGTCGCTGCGTCGTTGACCGGAGCGGGACCGACCTGGGTCGGTCCGCTCCAGGTAGCGCTCTCGCCGCCGATCCTGCCGCTCGTCGTCGAGGGGCTGGATCCGGCGGGGCGTCTGGGCCCCCGGAGCCTTCCGATCCCTCCGGATCCGGGACTCCGCGGGGCGAGCCTGTACCTGCAGGCCGTCACCCAGGACACGTCGGCGGGGCTTCGCCTGTCCAATCCGCTACGGATCAGGTTCCTGTGACCCCCAGGGCCTAAAGGCGGCGGGTTCCGGGTCCCGAAACTAGGGGAGGAGATTTCCGGCGGCGGGAGAGAAGGGGACTCCCATGCTGCACCAGGGACACGAACCGACAGGGAAGGAACGCAGACGGTTCCCGCGGCTCAGGGCCGAGTCGCTGATCCGGTATCGACTGCTTGGAGAGTCGGAGGGACCCGATAAGCTCTCGTTCCCGAGCCTGCTCCAGAACATCAGCGGGGGAGGCATCAGCTTCCTGGCGCCGGCTCCGCTGCCCTTCGACCGGTTCGTCGCGCTCGATCTGGTGCTCCCGACCCTGGAGACGCCGGTGATGGCACTGGGAAGGGTCCGGCGATGCGCCCGGGTGGCGGGCCAGGACCGCTATCTCGTGGCGGTCGAGTTCTGGTGGACGGGTTGGCAGGACGAGCAGGCGCAGCGGACGATCTCAGATTGCATCCGGAACGCGCTCGACGGCGGCCAGACCGAGGTCCTGGCTCCCCCCGGGCCCGGCTCAGCGAGACCGTGAGTCGAGCTGATCGAGATAGCCGGAATAGAAGGAGATGACCTTCCACCCGATCAGACCCGCGGCCACGACGAAGGCCGCGGTCCTGAGCGTGGCGGACAGCGATCGGGCGAGGCGTTCCCGCTCTTCGCTCATGAGAGCCTCGGACCGACGGAAGGCCCCCGTCAGGTCACCGACGTTCTCCCCGACGTGCAGGACCGCCCGGAGCGCCGGGGAGGGGAACGCGGCGAGCAGAGCCTGGGAGACTCCGACGCCTCCTCGAACGGCGCGGGCGGCCTCGTCCGCGCGCCGGCTCAGGTCCTCGAAGGGGAGCACAGCGGCGGCGAGCTCGAGGGCTCGGACTACGGGGACGCCCGCGTCGTACAGGATGCGGAGCGAGCGCAGGTAGCGGATCTCCGCCGACCGCTGGAGCAGCCTTCCCAGGAGCGGGACCCGGAGCAGCAGGCTCCCCGAGCGCCGCCCAAGGATCGCCCAGATCGCCAGGGGCATCGCCCAGAGGAGCAGGAGGCCGAGGGTCAGCGAGGTCCAGAAGGCGCCGGCGTCCCGGCCGAGGGCGGCCCAGATGGCGGGAAACAGGATCCCCAAGTGGAGCAGGAAGACCGGATACGCGAGCGCACGAACCAGGCTCCGGCGGAACAGATGTGTGCCGTCCAGATCCTCGATGAGTCCCGCCAGCGCCTCGTCCAGGCGCCCGCTCTCCTCGCCCGCCTGGAAGAGGATGGCCTCGGAGGCGCAGGAGGGACGGAGGAAGCTCCCGAGGGCGGGGGACAGGCGCTCTCCGGACTCCGCCGCCCGCAGGAGAGCCTCGACGAGGGGCCTCTGCGAGCGGGGAGACTGCTCCTGCACCAGGCGGAGGGCCTGGCTGGCGGAAGTGGTTCCGGCGAGCGCCGGGCGCAGCAAGCGGTAGAACTCCAAGCGGTCGCGGAGGTTCATGAGGTCAACACCAGCGATTCGACGGGGATGGGCAGGGGGGTATTCTCCTGGAAGAATGAGCCCATGGGAGCCGTCGGAAGGAACGTGAGCGGTCGGTCCGTACGCTTGTCGCCCCTGGGCGCCATTGATAGACTCCGGCTCTGCTGGGGGTAAGCTCAACCGAAGGAGACTCCACACATGCCGTTGCTCAAGCGGTGGACCATACCAGCAGCGGGCGTTGTTGCCGCGCTGGCGATCGGTTACGTCGTCTATGTTTCCCTGGACCTCCTGACCCCCCCGACCGATTCGATCCCAACCCGGGCATCGGAGGAGCCGGTCGCCAGTCCGGTTCCTCCCGCCCGGACGGAGCCCGCGAAAGCCCCAGTCCCGGCCCCCAGGGCCCCCGAGCCCGCCCCTGCGGCGGAGCCGAACGCCTCCCGACTCGTCTTCGATCGTCGACAGCTTTCCGAGCGCGAGCGCGCCTTCTTCGGGATCGTCTCCGAGGAGGGAGGTGGTCCCGTGGACGGGGCGATCGTGGAACTGACGCCTTCACAGAAGTCCTTCGACAGTCCCCAGGTCGAGGTGGCGCAGAAGACGGACGCTGAGGGGAAGTTCCTGGCAGCAGGGCTGAAGGAAGAGTCCTATACCGTTCGCGTGTCGGCGCCGGGCCTCGTGTCCGCCGTCTACTACAACATCCGGAAGGGCAAGGAGCTCAACGTGGGTCTGCGCAGGGGCGCAACCGTCTCCGGCAGGGTTCTCGCCGAGAAGGGAGAGGTCCCGCTGGGAGGAGCCCTGGTCGAGGGGTTTGCCCGGGAATGGAAGGAAGCGGTCCGGGCGGGGCCCGATGGCACCTATCAGGTTCTCGCTCCGCGGGAAGCGATCGCGCTGGTGGCGACGGCCGATGGATACGAGCAGTTCCGGGTGGACAACGTGCTTCCCATGGAGGGGCCGACCGTTGACTTCAAGTTGAAGGAGGGGGTCACGGTGTCCGGGCGGGTCATCGGCGGCGACACCAAGCAGCCCCTGGCCGGCGCAAGGGTGGCCACGGGGATTCCCTTCTTCAACCGCAAGGAGCATGGTGAAACGAATCGGGAGGGACGCTTTCAGATCCGGGGGCTCTCGCGGGGGGGCACCATGCTCATGATCCACGCGCAGGGATACACCGAGAAGATCGAACAGGTGGTCCTGGACAGCGACAAGAAGGACTTGAGCATCGAGCTCGATCCTTCGAGCAGCGTCGAGGGGCGCGTGACCGAGAGCGGCGGGAAGCCCGTCGCCCGCGCCGGGATCTTCTGCTCGGAGAAGAATGCGATCGCATTCCTCACCGTGGATTCGACGCCCAAGGCGCACACGGACGCCGAGGGGAAGTTCCGCCTGACGGGGATCAACGCGAAGAAGGAGTACATCGTCAATGCGGAGGCCGAGGGCTTCGTCCGCGGCCAGAGCAAGCCCCTCTTCGTCGAGCCGGGGAAGGAATACAAGAACATCGACATCGTCCTCACCAATGGAGGCGTGCTGGCAGGCCGGGTCCAGGACGCTGAGGGAAAGCCGATCGCAGGCGCCGACCTGAAGATCCAGGTCATGCAGCCGCCGGCGGGGGACCTCGTGTGGATCGCCCGTGAGCTGCAGAAGACGAAGGACGGAAGCACGGGAGAGGACGGGACGTTCCGCCTCACCGGCGTGCGGCCGGGGAAGGTCAAGCTCTTCGTCTCGGCGGAGAAGTACCTCCGCCGGGAGGACCTGGAGTTCGACGTCGCGGAGGGCGGCGCGGTCCAGAACATCCTCATCAATCTGGAGAAGGGTTACATGATCGCGGGGCGGGTGACCGATCTGAACGGTCACCCCGTCCAGCGCGCCCAGGTGTACGCGAGCGGTGCCTACCCCACGCCTTCGTACGGCACGACGGAGACGGGACCGGAGGGCTACTACCGCATCATGAGCCTGAAAGGGGGGCGGTTCACGGTCAACGTCCGGGCTGCCGGCTACGAGACCAAGATGAAGACGGAAGTCGATGCGGACGACGAGAACGTCGACTTCGTCATTGCGAAGAACGGCTCGATCTCGGGTCGTGTGACCGCGTCGGCGGGTGCGGTCCCGGTGGAGCGGTTCCGGGTCACCTTGAACGTCGTCGGCGGGAGTCCTGAAGGCGGGGGGGGCGGAGCGCCCACGTTCTCCAAGCAGAAGTACTTCAACGCGAAGGACGGGAAGTACACGGTCGAGGACGTGGGACAGGGCCTGTACGAAGTCGTGGTCTCTTCTGACGACTTTGCGCCGAAGTCGGTGCCAGGGGTCCAGGTGCGCCAGGGAGAGGAGACGACCGCGATCGACGTGGTCCTTGAGGAGGGATCCACGGTCGAGGGGTGGGTGCGGGATCGCGCCGGCTCCCCGGCCGAGAACGCAATCGTCTATCTTCAGCGCGTCCGACCCGACACCGGGGAAGTGGACTGGGGTGCAGAGCGGAAGACCGCGCGCGTCGAACCGACCGGGACCTATCGGATCAAGGGGATCGCGCCGGGCCGATACGACGTCATCGCGCAGGCGCAAGGGTTCTGTGATGGAGCTTCGCAGCCGGTCACGGTGTCGGGCGACCGACTCTATCCCGTCTCGTTCGTGCTCTACCGAGGGGGCAGCTTCACGCTGATGATCGTCACGGAGGGCACGCCGCTTCCAGGCGCCAATATCAGGATGTCGAACCAGAACGGCCAGCCGGTGTTCGGCGGGGCTGGGGTGGCCAAGGGCGGTGCGACCGTGGAGAACACCGGAGACGGAATGGATGCCAGCGGAACCGGTGGTGGATCGGGCGGCGGTTCCTATACCGGGATGCCCACCAACGAGACCGGGAAGTTCGAGAGCGGGACCCTTTGTCCTGGCAACTACACGATCACGATCGAGAAGGACGGGTTCACGAAAGTCGACAAGACGATCAGAGTCGAAGACGAGCGGCACATCACGGAGACCGTCACGTTGGTCCGGAGTCGATGACCTCCAATCCACATCATTCGTCTTCCGATTTCGACGTGACCCTAAGTCGTTGGGGAACAACCCTCGTCAGATTTTTTTCTTGAAATGCCTGGGGCCGACGGTGAGAATCACCCACACTTATTCCACGGGTTTTCCAGGGGGTTTCCCCCTTCAGCGCTCTATGGCATTGGGGTTTTTGGGCTTATTCATCACCCAGGCGCCCTGAGGTGTTCCTGCGCTGTTTGGCATGGGTATTGATACCTCCAAGGGCGTTAACTGGCCTCAGTTAACAAAACAAAGAACTTTGAGTATAGAGAAAAAATTCCCTCCCCAACCGCCCTCTCTTTACTCACGGTTCTTTGTTTTTTTTTGTACGCGGCCACCTTCCCACGCCAGTTACGTTCCGAGCTCAGGAAGCAGGCTGGTGTGTCCCGAGCATCGCCAGTAATCTCGGCGCGTGGATCGAAATGAGACTGCATCCGGAGAGCACGGTGCATTGCAATCCTGAGCTCCTGGCGCCGACGGAAACCCGTGCTCGTCGCCGGGCCCTCATCGCCGCATCCACGCTGTTCCTGATCCTCGGCCTCGGGGCATCCGCTCTGGGGCAGGATCCTCTGCTCGTGGAAGCCACCGACCACTTGGCGAGGGGGATCGGGTTCCTCCGGCAGGCCGGCGATGGGCAGGAATCCTCTCTGTCCGATGCCCTGACGGCGTTCGAGGCCAGCGCCGACGCCTGCCTGCGCTTCTGGAAGAAGAAGCCGGCGAAGGCGTACCTGGTCGAGGGGAAGCTGAAGAACCTCGAGTTCCTCATCGTGTGGACGGACCACCTGCTACAGGCGCGTGGGGTGCCGACCTCGCGTTCCAAGGCCGCGACGAAGCCGACTCCCGAGACGGAAGCGCCCCCCGCCTCTGTGTCGGAGCCGACGCCCGCGAGCCCGCCTGAGAGCCCTGCACCTGCTCCGGTTCCCGAGGCCGCCCCTCCGCCATCTTCCGCCGACCCAGGCCCGCCGGCTCCCCCGCCCAAGAACCGCGAGGAGGAGGTCGAGCGGGTCCGCGCGCTGATCGCCCAGGCGAAGGAAGCGGACCCTTCGCGGCGGGCTGCCGCCGCGCGTTCCCTCGGTGCGCTGGGGAGTCGCCTGGGGATTCCCTGCCTGATGGACCTGTTTCGCGGAGAACGGGATCCTGGGGTGCGCGCTGCGCTGGGGGAATCCCTGGGTGGGCTGGACCACCGGGACGTGGTCCAGGGGCTGGCGAATGTCGCGCGGATGGACGATGTCGTCATGCGGAGCGAGGCCGTGAGCATCCTCAAGCGGATCGGCGCTCCTGCCGCCGCCCAGGCTCTCGGTGGCTTCCTTGCACCGCGCGAAGAGGACGCTGCGGCGCGGGCGGCCCTGGAGGCCCTGGAGACCATGGGCGCTGAGGGAGCCAACGCGTTGGCCGCGGGCCTCAGGGCCTGTCCACCGGCCATGCGACCCAGGGTGGTGACGGCGCTGGGCGCCACGGGCGAAGAGCGGGCCGCATACGCCCTGACGCCCCTGCTCCTGCGCCGGCCTCCCACTCCGCAGCTCGTCGAGTTGCGAGGGACCGCGGTCGAGGCCTTGAAGAAGCTGGAGCTCAAGGCGATTCCGGCGCTCTTGCAGTCGCTGGAAGCGGCCGATCTTAGGCAATGGTCGGCTCATGTCCTTCGCGAGATCACGGGGCAGACCTTCGGGATCGACCGCGATCGCTGGGTGGACTGGTGGAACAAGCAACGCAAGAGGGGGTAGGGAACACGGGAAGCGCGCCATGGAGACCCTGAGCTTCTCCGATCGCCTCAAGAACGTCTTCCGCTATCCCCAGATGCTGAAGCTCCTGAAGGCCGAGTTCAGCCGGGCGCGGCGCTACGATTTCCCCCTTTCGCTCGTCCTGTTCGAGATGATCAACCTGCGGAACCTGAGGGATGTGCACGGCTACGAGGCGGGCGAGTTCATCGCCTCGGAGGTGATCCGGCTCATCGAGCAGGAGTCCCGCATTTCCGATTTCGTCTGCCAGTACCGCGGTGACGTGTTCGCCGTGATCCTGACGCATACCGACCTCAAGGGCGCGCGGACCTTTGCCGAACGGATCCTGAAACGGATGGAGACCACTGGATTCAAGGTCGGCGAGATCACCGTGAAGGTCATTCCCGCTCTGGGCGTCGCCTACGGGGGTGAGAAGAACTCCCTCTACATGGACAGCTTGTTGGAGAACGCGGCCAAGGCGCTCGAATCGGCGCGCCAGCGCGGGGGCGCGTGCTACGAGGTCTTCCCTCCAACCACGTCCTCGTAGGAGAGAGGAAGACGGAACTCCGTGGAGGGAGGAGCGAGGTCATGCCCGACGTGCGAACGATCCTGGACGAGATCCATCACTCGAGCGGCGAGCGGTTCCGCGAGAGCCAGAGGATCAAGTCCTTCCGTGAGTACGTCGAAGACCTGACCGCTGATCCGTGCCGGTATCTCAGGACCGCCGCGCAGTACGTCGCGGACATGTTCGACTTCTTCGGCTCGGAGAAGGTCACCGTCGGGGAAAAGGTGACCCGCTGGCGCCTGTTCGATGCGCCCTTCCGGGAAGGTCGCGAACGCGTCGTGGGACAGGAGGCGGTCCAGGGCGAGATCTACCGCACGATGAGGAGCTTCGCGGCCGAAGGGCGCTCGGAGAAGATGATCCTCCTCCACGGCCCGAACGGTTCTTCCAAGACGTCCCTGGTGAACCTGATCTTCCGGGGCCTGGAACACTACAGCGAGACACCGGAGGGACCGCTCTACCGGTTCAACTGGATCTTCCCGCGGGCAGGGGAACGCGAGGGTCGCCTTGGTTTCGACGCGACGAAGCCCCCCGGCCCCGCGCGACCCCGGGCCGGCCCCGAGGACGAAACCTTCGCCTTTCTCGAGCACCACGAGATCGCGGCGCGGCTGGCCTGCGAGCTCAAGGACCCTCCGGTCTTCCTGATCCCCCGGCCCGAGCGGATCCGCCTGATCCAGCGCCTCCGGTCCGAAAGGACCGAGGATGCGGCCCTTCAGGCTCTGGCGCTCGAGCCGGTCCTGGATGGGGACCTCTGCGGCAAGTGCAAGGCGATCTATGAGGGTCTCCTGGAGGGATACCAGGGCGACTGGAGCCGCGTCCTGGCGCACGTCCAGGTGGAGCGCTACTTCATCTCGCGGCGATTCCGCACCGGAGCGGTGACGATCGAGCCCCAGCTCAGCGTCGATGCCGGCACGAGGCAGGTGAGCCTCGACCAGAGCCTGGCCTACCTGCCGCCCATCCTCCAGAGCCTTCCGATCGTGGAGCCCTCGGGCGACCTGGTGGACGCGAACGGGGGAGTCGTGGAATACAGCGACTTCCTGAAACGACCCCTCGACCTGAACAAGTACCTCCTCGCCACGTGCGAGAAGGGGACCGTCAACCTCCCGGGTCTGACCGCCCATCTGAACCTGGTGATCCTCGCCAGCACGAACGAGAAACACCTCGACGCCTTCAAGCAGAACCCGGACTTCACCTCCTTCAAGGCGCGCATCCACCTCGTCACCGTCCCGTACCTCCTGGAGTACCGGCGCGAGGCCGAGATCTACCGGGAGCTGCTCCACGTGATCGGCCGGCGCAAGCACGTGGCCCCCCACACCGCCGAGACTGCCTCTCTATGGGCGGTGCTCACGCGGCTGCAGCGTCCCGACGGCAAGCACTACCCGACTCCTCTGCGCCGGCTGGTGGAACGGCTGACCCCGGTGCAGAAGGCGCGGCTCTACGACCGCAGTCAGGTGCCCGACGGGCTGACGGCCGAGGAGCGAAACCTCCTCCGCGCGGCCCTGCCCCGCATCCGGGACGAATTCCGGGAGTCGATCTACTACGAAGGGCGCTTCGGTGCTTCGCCCCGGGAGATCAAGGCCGTACTCTCTGACGCGTCCTACCTCACCCAGCACGGATGCGTGACTCCGCTGGCAGTCCTCGAAGTCCTCCAGGAGTTCGTGAAGGAGCGGTCCGTCTACGACTTCCTGAAGCTCGAGCCCAATGGTGGCTACAACGACAACGTCAAGTTCATCGAGGACGTGAGGGACGAGTATCTCGCTCTGGTCACGCGCGAGCTGGAAGATGCCATGGACCTCGTGGACGTCTCTGAATACGAGCGGCACTTCGAGCGGTACATGACGCACGTCGTGGCCTACACGCGAAGCGAGAGGGTGCGCAACGAGAACACCGGCGAATACGAGTCGCCCAGCGAGGACCTGATGCGCGGCGTGGAGCGGCTCCTGGACGTCAAGGAGAGCGTGGACATCTTCCGGAAGAACCTGGTCGGCAAGGTCGGAGCCTTCCGGATCGACCACCCGGAGGCGAAGGTCACCTACGGCGAGCTGTTCCCTGAGATCGTGGACGCTCTCAAGCGCGAGTTCTTCACCCAGCGCCGGGAACAGGTCCTCCAGGTGGAGCAGCACCTCATGCGCATCGGCGAGGAGGAGCTGAAGAGCCTCGACCCGGAGCTCCAGCGCCGCGTCCGAGCCACGGTGGCGAACCTCCAGAGCCGGTTCGGCTACTGCGATGGGTGCGCGCGCGAGGCCATCCACTTCGTGGCTACCGCGCACCGGGAGAAGGGCGGAAAGGGGTGACCGGGGGGATGACGGCGTGTGGAGCTAGAACTCTCTCAAGGCTTCCCGGAAGTAATCCCACCAGATGTTCCCTTGAGGGGTCTGTCGCTGGAGGTCGTGGAAGAGCTGGCGGACGCGCGAATTCCCCCTCTGGCTCATCTGCAGGAACTCGAGCGCCCGGTAGCTGGCGTCGTCCCAGAGAGGATCGCCCGCGTGGGAGCCGGTCTCCAGCAAGAGCTCGAGGAAGTTCTCGTCCTGCTGCAGGAGGGGACTTCCCTGGGAACGCGAGATCAGGAGCTCGAGGGCCTTGTTCCGGACCGAGTACTGATCCCCGCTGGCATCGCGCCGCGCCATGTCCATGAGGAGGCGGTTCGCCTCGTTGGTATCGATCCCTTCCAGATTGTTCACGATCCCGCGCCGCACGGCCTGGTCGGGACCGGATTCCCAGAACCGGCGCAGCAGCTCGGTCGAGCGCTCGTTCGGATGCTGGGCGAGCCCGTCCAGGAGCGCCCGCTGGTAGATCCGGTCCTGCACGGCGCCCGGCTGGATCTGCTGGGCCAGTTCCTCTTCCAGGAACCTGAGGGCATCGGGCCCCTTCGACGCGCCGATCAGCGATGCCAGCTTGGCCCGGAGCATCGGGGAGTCCATTCGCTGCCGACTGAGGTCGATCAGGAAGCGGGCCAGCGTGGGGTCGTCGGGCATGCGATCGCGCAGCGCATCCAGGCCCTTCAGGTCTCCCGCCCGCACGAGACGATCCACCTCCCGCCGGAACTCTTCCGGCGTGAGCCTGGCCGCGGGGAAGCTCGCCGGCGGCTCCCAGCCCCGACGGCCGGATTCTTCGGGCAGGAGATGAGGCTGAGCGCCGGGGACCGCGTCCCCCTCGGCGGCCCGGCCGGGCCAGCTCCGGTTCGGCCTGCCTCTCGCCGCTTCGCGTCGGAGTGTGGTCATCTGACCCGTAAGGTCCTGGTTGAGCCGCATCGCGCGCGCCAGCTCCGCCCTGAGACCGGCCCCCTGGACCGACGCCCACATCGCGGCCAGCGCCACTCCGAGGATCAGGCCCGCGGCCGCGGCGGAGAGCGAAACCCCCTTGAGCGAGAGCACTCGCGGCCGCCTTCGGGCCTCTTCGCGGGCGAGTCGATTCAGGATCGAAGCCGCCTGTCGAGTGGCCGAAACCTGATCGGTCACCTGGATCGCGGCGAAGGCCCGTCCGAGGACCCGATCGTCCTCCTGCCATCCGGCGTCCAACGCCCTGCAGTCGGAGCACTCCGAGAGATGCTGCGAGATGGCGCGCGCCTGGTCCGGCGTCAGGGCCTCCCCGTCGAGCCGGCGCGACAGGAGCAGCTCTACGGAATCACATCCCATGGAACCAGCCTTCTCGGTGTCTCGGCTCCAGCTTCCGGCGCAGCATCTTCCGGGCCTTCACCAGCCGCGCATTGACCGCGGAGGGAGAAAGCCCCAACGTCTCTGCCATCGTCTCGTAATCGACCCTACTGAAGTAGCGCAGGATCACGACCTCGCGATACAGCTCCGGCAGCTCCTGCACGACCCGCCGGACTTCGTCGAGCATCCGCGTGCGATCTTCGTCGGCCTCCCCTTCCAGGCCCCCGGTCGCTGCCTCGAGCGCATCCTCGCTCTCCAGGCTCACCGAGCCATCCTGGGCCCGCAGCCAACCGTGGCTCACCCGCCGGGTGATCTTGTAGAGCCACGAGTTGAACCGGTCGGGTTGCCGGAGATGCCGGAGCGACTTGATCGCCTGGAAGAAAACCTCTTGAACGATGTCCTCGACGTCCCTCACCGGCCCGATGAACGAGATCACGAGCCCCCTGGTGAGCGGCGTGTACCTTAATATCAACTCCTCTAGGGCTTTATGGTCTCTTTCCTGACACCGTCGGACCAACTCCTCATCGTTGAGCGATCGATACGATCCCTCCACGGAATATCCGCTCGAACCCTTAGTGCCTTAAAGGGCTGGTGCTGCCAAAGAAAAAACGGTTTCCCCTGCCCGGTTCTCTCAGTCGCGGGCCCGCACGGGCTCGGGAGCCCGGAAGCCTCCTCCGGGAAGCTCCGATCCATTCCGAGGGGGGAGGGGCGTTCGATAGCCGAAAGCATCCCGGGGTGGTGACTCCGGATTCTCCTGGTCGGCGATCGGACCCGTCGCTTCATCCTCGCGGACCGTCCAGGGATTCCCGCCTGGGGAAGCCTCGTCCTGGGCCGAAGCGGCCCTCGTTGCCGAGGGGGGCGCGCTCCCCAGTGCGCGGGGGATGGGGCGCACCTGGGTAACGGGTCGGAGGCTGGGGGACTCAGCACGCCTCGTGAGGCTCACCACGTTCGTCACCACCGCGGCTCTTGGTTCGCCCACGACGGCCTGGAAGTGGAACTCCACCTGATCTGCCCCGTCCGGCAGCCGGATGGGAACGGTGACGCGTCCCTCGGACCCGACCCGGGAGGAACGGGATTCCAACCGGCCGGTCAGGAGCTTCGGACGAGCCAGTCCGAGATGGACCTCCTGGCCGCCAACCTGGACGAGCGCTCCTCCACGCTGGGCCGAGCAGAAGATCAGGTAACCATCTCCGGGGTGGGCTTCGAGGAGGAGGAACGCGGAGTTGCCCGCGTTGGGCGGGCTGGCCCGCAAACGAACTGCTTGGGCCGATGCGCGAGCGCCCGGCAGGATCACGAGCACCAGGATCACCGAGCCCAGGAGTCTCACCATGATGGGCGACCTTAGCGGGACAACCCCCCTTGAGCCTTCGCGCCGGCTACGATAGCAACATCAGCGGTGGACCGTCAACCGCTCCGCGCGCCATTCCCGGCCTCACGCCGCGGCCGTCGTGGCCGGTTCCTCCTTCTTCCGTGGCAGGGACACCTCCTGTACCCAGGACGCACCGCGCCAGGTCCGGGCCCGCTGCCGTGCCCACAGGGCCGGATAGAGCCGCTCCCAGGGAACGAGATTCATGAGGAAGCGGGGGATCTTGCGCCCGACCTTGCGCATGGAGGGCGAGAGGAGGAAACGCATCACCGACCTGGGGACCAGGGACCGGGCGCAACCGTTGAGCAGGGAAACGTGCGTGATGTAGTCGAAGCCCTTCACGGTCTGAGCCGCGAACGACACTCCGGTGTATTCCCTGGGATCCCCGGTGATGATGCCGTCCTTGAGGGCCACGTCGCGGAGCGGAGTTCCCGGGTAGAACACCATGGAATACATGTTCATGGCGAACCACTCTGGGAGCTGCTGCATCAGCTCGATCGTCTGGAGCACGTCCTCCTCCCCTTCGTAGGGGTTGTTGATGATGAAATCGAGGAGGACGTCGACCTTCCGGTTGAACTCGCGGTCCAGCATCACCGCCTTCTCCAGCAGCTTCGCGTTCGAGAAGCGACGGTTGTATTGCGCCTCGTTGAGGTCCTCGCTCCCGCTCTGCACACCCATGACCAGGGTCCTGAGCCCCGCGTCGTACATGAGCCGCATCTTCTCGCCGTGCAGGGAGGCGGGTGTCACGTTGCAGGCGAAGGGGACCGCGATCTCCTGTAGATAGAGGTGCTGGAACTCGCCCAGCTCCTCCTTCCGCCGAGCGAAGAAGTCGTCGTCGGTGACGGTCACGCGCTGGAAGGCGCCGAGGTTGTCCCGGATCCAGATGAGCTCGCCCATCGCATGGCCCGGGCTGCGGAAGCGAAGCAGCTTGTTGGTCCCGTACAGCTCCTTGTAGCGGAGGTTGTAGCAGAAGGAGCAGGAGAAGGGACAACCGCGCGCGGTGTGGATCAGGTAGGTCGGGATGTCCCCGAAGGGCATCGTCGAGTGGTGCCGGAGCAGCACCGGCACCGTGGCCTTCGCGAGCGACCCGCGGTCGTACAGGTAATGATCCGTCTGGTCGTAGTCCGCGTAGGGGAGGGAATCGAGGTCCTGGATCAGGGGCCGCATCGGATTGCGGTGGACCTTGCCCTCCTGGCGCACCCAGAAGTTCGCGACGCCGCTCACGTCCCTGCCCGCCGCATAGAGGTCGCAGAACTCCGTCGCGGCCTCCTCGCCCTCGCCCCGACACAGATAGTCGACGTGCTGGAGGCACTCCTCGGAGGCGACGGTCGCGTGCACGCCGCCCCACACGACCGGCAGCTTGGGGTAGGTCTTCCGGATGAACTGCGTGACCTGCAAGGCGCGCAGGAAGGTGTCGCTCATGAAGGACATCAGGACCACGTCGAACCCCTTTAGGAGGTCGGGGAGGTCCTTCAGGTCCTTGGGCTCGAACTCCGCGCCCGCGTGCTTGGTCAGGAAGATCATCCGCACGCGATGGCCGGCGCGCTTGAGCACGGCGGAGATGATCCGAGAGCCCTCGGCGCTGCACTCGTAATTGACGTTGATGAAAGCTACGTTCAGCATCCGAGGGGCCGCTCCATCGACTTGTCCCCGCGGCCCGGGCCCGGGGTTCCGGCTGGGGCCGTCCTACGACCAGTAAAGCGCACGGGTCTGGCGCGCTTTGTAAGAATAAGGCCAGACCCGGTCAGGTCAAGGAACAGGTAGCCCATTTGCGGCGGGGCCTCCCGCCTCTCAGGTCCGGATCGAGCGCAACCGGTCCAGGATTCCCCGGAGCGAGCCGTCCGCTCCCTGAGCCGGGTCTTCGGGATAGGCATCGGTCCCGACCGACGGCTCGAACCGGGCGGTCACGGCCTCGAGGATCAGTGGGGGATCCGTCGCGCCGTTTTCCTGCGGCGGGACCTCCTCCTTGTCCATCGCAGGAACCGGAGCCCGTTGCGGCGCCGGCGGGGTCCCGGTCTCTTCCTGGCTCCGGACGACCTCCCGCGCGGGCACCGGTCGTCCGCGCTCGCACTCCTGGAGGAGCATGCCCGCCTCCGCCGTGCGGGCGCCCTTCCGGATCAGGCGGTGGAGGAGGTCGCGCGCCGTCCCCAGGTTGTTCCTCGCGGCGTGACGCCGCGCGAGCAGCAGGAGGACCTCCTCGGCGAGATCGCATCCCTCGTCCTGCTCCCACGCCGCCAGCACCAGCGTCGCCTCGGGCGCCGCTTCCGGATCGAGGGCGAGCAGCTCCTTCATGGCCTTGAGGCCCTCCTCCAGCCGTCCGGTGTGGAGCAGGATCTGGGCCAGCCGCCCCGCCTGATCGGCGGCCGACCCGAGATCGGGATAGCGCCGGTACAGGGCCACGAGCGTCTGATGTGCCTCGAGGTCCAGGGGCGTCAGTCGGAGCGCCTCGCGCAGCGCGTCCCGGGCGCCGGTCGGATCGCCCCGCCGGAACGACTCGACCCCCAGCTCGCGGAACGCGGCCGCGGCTTCGTCGCGATGGCCGAGACCCCTGAGCGTCTCCGCCAGCTCGCGTCGTTCGGCCAGGAGCGCGGGGTCCAGCTCGAGCATGCTCCGGAGCAGCGAGACGCGTGCTTCCGGGTCCGGGCGGCCGGCCTCCAGCACTTCCAGGAAGCGAAGCTGGCGGAGGGCCTCATCGCTCCGGCCGGTCTCACGCAGGAGGGCCACCAGCGCGCGTCTCCCCGGCCGGTGCGCGGGGTCGAGCTCGAGGAGCCGGGTGAGCAGCCGCTCACGATTCTGTGGCGCGTCCCCGCCCCCGGGAGAGGCGGCCAGAGCCTCGAGCGCCCGCGCAGCCGCGGGGGTGCGGCCGGCGCCTTCCTGGGCATCCACGAGGAGCATCTGCGCGGCGTCGCGCGAGCCCGGGCCCGTCCTGCCGAGCAGGCAGCGCGCCACGCGGGCCGCGCCCTCGGGCCGCCCGCGTGCCAGCAGGGCGCGGCCGGCGTCGAGCAGCGTCGACTCGATCAGCTCGCCCGGCGCGTTCCATCGCTTGAACAGGCGGAGCGTGCGTGGCGACCCGCTCCCGAGGACCAGCGCGCGGCGCAGCAGGCGGGCGCGCCGGCCCGCGTCCTCCTCGAGTCCGGCCAGCTCCTCGTACTCTCGCGCCGCGCGCCTCGGCTCGCCGAGCCGGCGCAACAGCCGGAGCCGCACCCAACGGGCGCGCCGGTCCTCGGGGTGCAGCCGGAGCAGGCCCGACAGCGCGCGCCCCCCTTCGCTCAGTCGCCCCTCCCGAAGGCAGCGCTGCGCATGCCCCCGGAGCTGCTCCGCGGCCTCCTCCGGGCGGTTCATGGCCTCGTAGAGCCGGCCGAGGGTGAGCGCCAGATCCCGCGGCGCCGCCTCGGTCTCCGCGGCCTTCAGCAGCAGGAGCACGCACCGGTCCAGGCGGCCCTCCTGTTGGAGTCGGCCCGCGGTCGTGAGGAGCTCCGACGGTTCGAGCGCGGCGAGCTCCCCGTCCCACAGGAGCTCCTGGACCAGTGCCACGCCTTCGGTCTGAGGCAACTGGGACGCGGCGAGGACCTCCGCCACGGTGCGCGTCCCGTCGGCGAGCGACAGAAGCTCGCCGCGGCGTCCCTCGGGGGACTCGCGGAGCTGGCGGAGACCGAGAGGCGTCGGCTTGAGGATCTCGTCCTCCGCCGGCGCCGCACGGGCGCGCAGCTCCGGGTCCGCCGAGCGGCGTGCCGCCTCGAGGACCTGGGGCAGGATGCGCAGCCCGGTCTTCCAGCGCTCGGCCTCCGACCCGAGCAACGACCACTCGGCGGCGCCGAGGCGTTCTTCGGTCACCTCCGGGTCCGCCTCAAGGAGCCGGCCGAGGTCCTCGCGCAGGTGCCGCTGGAGGAGCTCACGCAGGTCTTCCCGGCGGAGCTGCCCCTCTTCCACGAGCAGTCTCAGGAACGCGGCCCGGTTCCCGTCGGCCCGCTTGAGCGCCTTCTGCAGCTCGCGGTCGCGTATGAGGCCAGAGTGCACGACCAGCCGCTGGAGCGGCAGCGCCTCGCGCGGGGCGGCCAGCATTGCCAGGCGGCCCTCTTCCAGCACGAGGACGCGCTCCCGGTCCTGGGCCGCCACGATCAACGTGGCGGTCGAACGCTCCCTCACGAGGTCGATGAGCGTGGCCAGCAGGTGACGGCGCACCGTTTCCATCGGGGTTTCCGTGAAACGACAGACCTGCGGTTGGGGAGGAGGCCCCATGCCACGATCCCGCCCGCGCCCCGCGCCTTCGCGAAGGGGTGTCTCATCGAATTCTCGGACGATGGGCCGCGGTCTTGACCCTCAACGGGGAGCCGCCGCCCCCAGCACCCGCTCGAGCGCCCCCTGCGCGGCCGGGCGCAGTCGCGCCTCCTGCCGCGCCTCGAGCCAGGCCTCCACGGCGTCGCCGGCGCATCCGTGGGCCTCGAGGACCAGCCCCTCGAGCAGCCGCCGCAGCGCTCCCCCCGCGAGCGGCGCCACCGCTTCGAGGTCGCGTTCGAGACCCGGGGCGGCGTCGTCGTCGAGGACCCGGAAGGTCTCGGACGCGGCCTCCAGACCCTCGGCGTCGAGACGCCATGAGACCTCGACCCCCCCGGGGAGATCGGGGGCCCCGGACGGATAGAGGAGGCTTCCGCCCCGTGCCGGGGACTCCCAGAGCACACGATCGCCCACCCGGAGCGTGAGGTGGATCTCGAGGTCCTCGGGAAGCCAGCGGAAGCCGGGGCGCCGCGCGGCGGTCGCCCCGCGAGGCGCGAGCGGAAGGAGCATGGACCCGGTTCCCCTGAGGGGGCCGCCCGTCTCCACCCGGAGGCGGAGCGGGCGGGAGAGCCGCGCCCGGCCGCTTCTCCCGTGGGACCGGACGACCAGCATCCCCTCCGGCCCCGCCAGCACCTCCACGCCCTCGGCGACCGCCACCACGCGCAGCGGCTCCTCGCCCGGAGCGAGCGCGCGCACGAGGACGATCGCGAGGAGCATCGTGGCGGCGACGCCGGCGGCGACGGCGACGCGGGGGAGCCGCCCGCGCCGCCCGGCCGTGGGCCGCGCGACTGTCACGGCGCGGACGGCTGCGGCCAGCTCCGCGCACTCCGCGCACGACTCCAGGTGAAGGTCTGCCCGCCGCGCGGCGGGACCGGGGAGGCGCCCCTCGACGTGCGCGGCGAGCACGTCGGCGGAGAGGCACTCCGGCTGCGCCGGCTCGAGCGGCCGCGGCCCGGGCAGGTCGGCGAGCGGGGTCATGGTCCTTCCTCCCTGGGAGGAGCCGTCTCCGACTGCGCGTCTTCCGCCGGGCTCTCCCCGGCGCGGCGTCCGCCGCCGAGCAGCGTGGCCAGCGGGGAGGGAGTCTCCCGGGCCAGGAGCTCGAGCGGCGCATCCTCGGGTTCCACGTTCCAGGTCCGGAGCCGCCGCCGGAGCTCCGCGAGCGCGCGCGCCTCGGCGGCGTGCAGCCGGCGGCAGACGTGCCCGGGCGCCCGGCCCACGAGGGGCGCGATCTCGCGGAAGGTCAGCTCGAGGACGTAGTAGTTGCGGAGCAGGTTGCGCTCCTCCGGCTCCAGCATGGCCAGGACCTCGGGGAGCACGCGCCGCACGCGCTCCGCGATCTGCGTCTCCGCGAGGACCTGGTCGGGCGGCGCGGCCTCGCGGCCGGCGCTGGCCGCCCCGGACCGGCAGCGGTTGTCGTGCGCAGCCTCGGCGGCGCGCGCGCGGCGATGGTTGAGCGCGACGCGGTAGAGCACGGTATAGAGCCAGGTGGTCAGGGTGGAGAGCCCCCGGTACCCCCACAGGCCGCGCCGGCGCCCCGAGTGGAGCGTCGCGCAATAGAGATCGCCGCAGAACTGGAGCGCCAGGTCCTCGGCCTCGGATGGAGAGCGGGTCCAGCGCCGGGCCGCGTGCCAGATGAGCGGACGGTAGGTGCGCTCGAAGCGGACCCAGGCCGCCTCCGCTCCGGAACAGAGTGCCAGCGCGAGGTAGAGGTCGTCGTGGCAGAGGCCGCTGAGCGCGGCCAGCCCCTGCTCCCGGACGGCCCCTTCGGCCTCGAGCTCGCTCCCGATCTCCGTGAGGCGCCGGAGGTAGTCGCCCGCCTCGACGCCCAGGTCGCCGTGGACCCGCAGGGCTCTCTGGAACCAGGCGGAGACCTCGGGGTGGGTGTCATCCGAGTGCGCGGCGAAGAACCCTTCCATTGGTTGTCCCACACGTTTGGACGGTTCCATCTTCGGAATGTTGTACTTCCGGCCCAGTTCCCGGGGAGGAGGAACCGGTCCGCGGGCAGGGGACCGGGGGACCGGTGGGACCGGAGGTACGGTTGACACGGCCTCCGACGTGGCTACACTCATCCCCCCGTTCGCGGGCCGCTCCCCGCCAACGGGGCGTTCGGCAACGCGTACTGCCAGCCCCGTCGGAGGGCGACCTGCCGTGCCCGGTCGCGGGTGCTTCCCCAGGCCCGCGGTCGCGTGCCGGGTCTCTAAGGGAAACAGCCGCCCGCCCGGCGGTGTCCGGGCCGGCGGTGGGGGAGAGCGTCAGGAGCCTCCCCTCCAAACCCCTGCAAGGAGCTGTGCGATGATCGAAGTGGAAGGCCTGACCAAGCACTACGGCAACGTCCTTGCCGTCAACAACGTCAGCTTCCGCGTGGAACCGGGCGAGATCCTCGGCTTCCTCGGTCCCAACGGGGCCGGGAAGAGCACGACGATGAAGATCCTCACCTGTTTCATGCCGGCGAACTCCGGCCGCGCCACCGTCGCGGGGTTCGACGTCTTCACCCAGTCCCGCAAGGTGCGCGAGCAGGTGGGCTACCTCCCCGAGAGCGTTCCGCTCTACACCGACATGAAGGTGGAGGAGTACCTGAACTACCGCGTGCGACTCAAGGGCGTTCCCCGGTCGGAGCGGAAGGGCCGGGTCGGCGAGGCCATGGAGCGGTGCATGGTGACCGACCGGCGCAACAAGCTGATCGGCACCCTGTCCAAGGGGTACCGCCAGCGCGTCGGGCTCGCCTCGACCCTGGTCCACAACCCGCCCGTCCTGGTGCTGGACGAGCCGACCATCGGGCTCGACCCGAACCAGATTCGCCAGGTGCGCGACCTGATCCGGAACCTGCGCGGGGACCACACTGTGCTCCTCTCGACCCACATACTGCCCGAGGTCGAGGTGGTCTGCACGCGCGCGCTCATCATCAATCGCGGGCAGGTCGCGGCCAACGTCCCGCTCGGCGAGAACCGCGAGTCGTTGTACACCGACGCGCGACTCCGGATCGAGGCGCGCGGGGAGGCCGAGAGCCTGCGCCGGGCCATCGACGCGGTCCCGGGCGCCTCGGTCGAGACGGCCAATTCCGAGCTCGACGGCGTCCAACGCTTCCTGGTCCGCATGGCGCACGACACCCGCGAGGCGGTCTCCTCGGCGGTGATCCGCGCCGGCGGGACGCTCCGCGAGCTGCGGATGGAAGGGAACACGCTGGAGGACCTGTTCGTGAAGATCACCACTGCCGAGAAGGAGGAGTCGGCCCATGCGGAAAGTGCCGCCCCTGCTGCAGCGTGAGCTGAGCGCGTACTTCTACTCGCCGATCGCCTATGTGGTCCTGGTGGTCCTCCTGGCCGGCACGGGGTTCTTCTTCAACGCCGTGATCGAGTGGACCCGGGAGGCCTCCATCCGGCACCTGCTCGGCTACATGCAGTTCATCATCCTGCTGCTCACCCCCCTGATCAGCATGCGGCTCTTCTCGGAGGAGTACCGGCAGGGGACGATCGAAACCCTCATGACCGACCCGGTCTCGGACTGGGAGGTCGTGCTCGGGAAGTTCCTCGGCGCGTGGACCTTCTATCTCTTCCTGCTGATCCCGACCTTCGGGTTCGTCTTCCTGCTCAAGCAGCTCGGCGATCCCGAGATGGGGCCCATCTGGTCGGGCTACATCGGGCTGGCCCTGATGGGCACGATGTTCATGGCGATCGGGATGTTCTTCTCGGCCACCACCAAGAACCAGATCATCGCCGCGATCCTGACCATCGTGTCCCTGCTGACCCTCCAGCTCATCGGATTCGCGACCAAGCTGACGGACAGGTGGTACGCGAGCGTCTGCAAGTACCTGAGCCTCCAGGAGCACATGGAGAGCTTCGAGAAGGGGATCATCGACTCGCGCGACCTGGTCTACTACCTGAGCTTTGCGGCCCTGTTCATCTTCCTGACCGTCCGGCTGGTCGAAGGGAGGAAGTGGAAGTAGCCATGTCTCCCACGAGCGACGTCCGAAGACTCCGCCTCGCCGGCGGCCTGAACTCGCTGGTCTTCGTCCTGATCGCGCTGGGCATCTTCGTGATGCTGAACTACCTGAGCGCGCGCCGGCTCCGCTGGCAGAAGGACGTGACCCCGAACAAGCGCTACACGATCTCGGACCGGACGAAGAACATCCTCAAGAACCTCGAAAAGGACGTCACGGTCCTCACGATCTTCCGGGGTGACCGGCTCTCGCAGGAGACGCAGGAGCTGCTGGATCAGTTCAAGATCCACACGCCGCGCCTCAAGGTGGAGGCACTCCCCCACGAGGACAGGGCGAAGGCGGAAGCCCGCCTGAAGAAGACGAAGCAGGAGATCAGGGACTACAACACGCTGATCTTCGAGTGTGGGGACCGGACCAAGGTCGTGCTGCCGACCGACCTCGCGGAGCAGCAGATGCGGAACCCCTACCAGCCGCCGGAGCCCCCCAAGTTCAAAGGGGAGCAGGCGCTGGTCTCGGCGCTGCTCACGATCATCCAGGAGAAGCAGATCACCGTCTACTTCACCAAGGGACACGGCGAGGCGGAGCTGTCCGCCCATGGGCGCGACGGCCTCTCCGAACTGGAGAAGCTCCTCAAGCAGGACAACATCAAGACCGGGACCCTCGAGCTCTTCCGGACCCCGAAGGTCCCGGACGACTCCGATCTCGTCGTGATCCCGGGGCCGACCAAGCGCTTCCTCCCCGAGGAGATCAACGCGCTCGAGGGTTATCTCCAGGCGCAGGGCAACCTGATGGTCTTCTTCGAGCCCTTCAAGGACGAGACCGGGCTCGAGCAGTTCACGAAGGACTGGGGGATCGAGGTGCGCCAGGACATCATCATCGACCCCCGGAGCCGAACGGGAGACACGGCGGTGATCACGTCCTTCCCGCTCCACAAGATCGTGGACAAGATGAAGGACCTGCCGCTCCTCCTGCGCACCGCCCGGACGCTGAAGCTCGAGGCCCAGGTCACGCGCGGACCCCGGAAGATGAAGACCGCGTCGCTCGCGGATTCCACCGGGGAGACCTGGACCAAGAACTGGACCGAGGCCCTGCAGGATGCCAACAAGAAGCCCGAGGACCCCAGCGGCCCCTTCACCCTCGCCGCCATCTCGGAGGAGGAGGGCGATCCGCGCGCCCCGAAGAAGGCGCGGCTGATCGTCGTGGGGGATGCGAGCCTCCTCGGCAACACCGAGCTCATCCCGGGATTCGGGCCGGTCCAGCCGCCCCATCCGGGCGCCGAGACCTTCTTCCTCAACAGCGTGTACTACTGTGTGTCCCGGGAGGAGATGATCGACATCCCCCCCCGATCCATCGACCCCAAGAACATCACGGCCAAGGACGAGGAGGTCGCCAACGTGAAGCTTGCCTCGCTCCTCGGCATGCCGGCGTTCGGGGTCGTGCTCGGGCTCGTGGTCTGGCTGGTGCGGCGCCGCTAGGCCGCCGCGCCGGAGACGGAGAAGTCCACCGATGAACTACAAGACGACCCTCGTCGCCCTGGCCATCTTCCTGGGCCTGTTCGCGTACATCTTCTTCTGGGAGAGCAAGAAGGAGGCGCTGCCCAAGGAGGTCTCGGAGAAGCGCCTCTTCACCGGCTACAAGTCGGCCGACGTGAAGCGCATGGAGCTCCGCGGGGAGAAGCTCAAGGACCCCCTCGTGTTCGAGAAGGACGGCGACACGTGGAAGATCACGTCGCCCATCCAGGCCAGGGCCGACCAGGCGACCGTGACCGGCCTCCTGAGCCGCCTCGAGTGGCTGGACCAGGAGCGCGAGATCGCGGGGGAGGGGGGCAAGCCGCTCGACTTCGCCGCGCTCGGCCTGGACAAGCCCCGGGCCGAGCTGAAGTTCCAGTGGCAGGGGAAGGAGCGCGTGCTCGCGCTGGGCGGGGACCAGCCGGTCGGGAACGCCGTGAACATCCGTCTCGACGGCGAGCCGAAGGCCCGGGTGGTCGCGAGCTCGCTCCGCGACGTGCTGCTCAAGGAGTTCAACGACTTCCGGGACAAGACGATCCTGGACGTCGCGACCTTCAGCGCCAAGGGTCTCGAGCTCAAGGCCGCGGGCGCCACGGTCGCGCTGGCCAAGGGGGACGACGACCGCTGGCGCCTGACCCAGCCGGTCGCCGACCGGGCGGACAAGGACAAGGTCGAGGAGACGCTGCGCAAGCTCACCGACCTCCGGGCCGAGTCCTTCGTCGAGGACCAGCCGAAGGACCTCGCGAAGTACGGCCTGGACCAGCCGCAGGTCGAGGCGAGCGTGTTCGAGGGCGCGGACAAGACCCAGAAGACGCTCCTCCTCGGCGGCAAGACGACGGAGGACAAGGAGAAGCTCTACGCGATGCGGAAGGGCGGCGACTCGGTCGTCGCGGTCCGCGGCGACATCCTGGCCTCACTCACGAAGCCGGCGCTCGACTTCCGGGACAAGCGCGCGGTCCGCTTCGAGGTGGACGACGTGAAGCACGTCGAGGTCAAGGCCGGGGACCAGCTCTTCGAGGCCGACAAGGACGGCTGGGAGTGGAAGATCAAGAAGCCCAAGGAGGCGAAGGGCCACGCCGACGCCTTCAGGGACTTCCTCACCGCGCTCAAGGACGCCGAGGTGGACCGCTGGTTCGAGGGGAAGCCCGAGGAACTGGAGAAGTACGGCCTCAAGGACCCCCGCATGACCATCACGGCCTCCTGGAACGACAAGAAGAAGTCCGAGGTTCTCCTGGTCGGGAAGAAGGAGGACCAGCACCTCTACGTGAAGCGCGAGAAGGAGGACCCGGTCCTCGGGCTCAAGGCCGATCTCGAAGGAAAACTCGCCAAGGGCTTCCTGGACTTCCGGGAGCGGAAGGTGCTGACCTTCACCAAGCCGGACGTGCAGGAGGTGACGGTCGCCCGCGACACCAAGGAATGGATGCTCGAGAAGGACCCCGGCGGCTGGATGGCAGTGAAGCCGGTCGCGCGCAAGGGGAACGCGACCGCGGTGGACGACCTGCTCTACAAGCTCTCGGACCTGAGCGCCGACGCCCTTCTCACCGAGGACGTCTCGGACCTCAAGAAGTTCGGCCTGGACGCGCCGGCGGTGACCGTGCACGTGCGGGTCAAGCCGCCCAAGGAGGAGCCGAAGAAGGACGACACCGAGAAGCCGAAGACCGAGCACAAGCTCCTGATCGGGAGCCCGGTCGCCGGCAAGGAGACCTTCCACGCGATGCTCGAGGGAACCCCGCTGGTCTTCGAGGTGAAGAAGGAGGTCGTCGAGGCGGCTCGCAAGGAGCTGCTCCATCTCGATCTCCTGGCCGTCCCGCGCGAGAAGATCAAGTCGATCACGCTCACGCGCGACCCCCTCACGGTGGAGATCGTCCGCGAGGGGAACGAGCCGAAGCCGAAGAACGTGAGCTGGCCGCTCGACCGGCTGGCCTACGACGACCTGACCTACCTCCTCTCCGACCTCAAGGCCAGGGATTTCGTCATGGGCGACGCGGCCGCCCCCGGCGTCGCCTGCACGCTCAAGGTCCAATGGGAGAAGCCGGACGGGGAGGAGGAGCGGACGCTCACGGTCGGCAGGTCCGCGCCGGGCCAGGACGCGATCTGCTCCCTCTCGGGGGAGCCGCTGAAGTTCACGCTTGGCCCCGAGACCGTGGTCCGCGTGGACCGGGAGCTCCTGAAGAAGGAGCTGCTCGAGTTCAACATGAACGACCTGACCCAGATCGAGTGGTTCCCCCGGGGGGGCGCCCCCGCCACGCTGAAGAAGTCGGGGAACGACTGGGTGATCGAGGGCGCCGCCTCGGGCCCGGCCGATCCGATCCAGGTTGTGGCGGTGCAGTCGGCGCTGGCCCGGCTCCGCGCCGACCGCATGTTGGGGTTCACGGCGGCCGACGCCACCCGGTATGCTCTCGATAAGGCTTCGGCGGACCGCATCCAGGTGACCTGGGGCGCGACCACCAAGGAACTGTGGATTGGCGGCGAGGTCCCGGGTGGCGGCCGGGCCGGTAAGCTCGATGGGCAGGACGCGGTATTCCTGCTCGGCTTGGACACGCTCAAGCAGATCCAGCCGAAGCCCGAGGAGCTGAAGAAGAAGGCGACCGAGAACCCCGAGAAACCCGACAAGTAAGGCAAGCCGATGAACTACCTGAAGACCGGCCTCCTGATGCTGTTCCTGACCCTCCTCCTGGTGGGTCTGGGCCACCTCCTCGGCGGCCCCCAGCTCGCCAACCGGTTCTTCCTGATCTCGCTGGCGATGAACCTCGTCATGTTCTTCTTCAGCGACAAGCTGGTGCTCGCGATGTATCGGGCGCACCCGGTGGACGAGGCCCAGGCGCCCGAGCTCCACGGCATGGTCCGGGAGTTGACGGAGCGCGCCCAGCTCCCGATGCCCCGGATCTACGTGATCGACTCGCCGCAGCCCAACGCCTTCGCCACCGGCCGGAGCCCGTCGAAGGCGGTCGTCGCGGTGACGACCGGGATCATGAACGCGCTCGGCCGCGAGGAGCTCCGGGGCGTGCTCGCCCACGAGCTCGCTCACATCCGGAACCGCGACATGCTCACCATGACCGTGGCCGCCGCGCTGGCGGGGGCGATCTCGCACCTCGCCTGGATGGGGATGTGGATGGGCGGCGGGCGGAGCAGCAGCGACGACCGGAACCCGCTGGGCGGGCTCCTCGCGATCGTGGGGGTGATCGTGGTCCCGATCGCGGCCGCGCTGATCCAGATGGCGATCTCCCGGTCGCGGGAGTACGCGGCGGACGCGGGCGGCGCCCAGATCTCCGGGAACCCCCTAGGGCTCGCCTCCGCGCTCGAGAAGCTGGATGCGCTGAGCCACCGGATCCCGATGCACCACGCGCAGCCGGCGACGGCGCACCTCTTCATCGTGAACCCGCTCTCGGCCGGCGGGGTGGCCACCCTCTTTTCCACTCACCCGCCGATGCGCGAGCGGATCGCCCGCCTCCGCGCGATGGCGGCGTAGAAAAAGGTGCCAGGCGTAGAAAAAGGTGCCAGGCACCATTTCCGCCGCGGAAATGGTGCCTGGCACCTTTTTCTAGATCCCCTCGACGTCGGTGCCCTTCACCCACCCCCGCCGGTCCTGGACCTCGATCTTCGTCCAGCCCGGGCGGCGTTCCAGCACGCGGAACTCGGCGCCCTCGTGGAGCCGGAAGTGGACCGCGAACTCCTCGCCCGGGCCGGTCCGCGCGTCGCTCTCGGCCACCACCACGACCCCGTCGCGTCCCGGCCGGTCCATCCAGGTCCGCGCGCCCAGGCTGAGCCCGAGCGCCAGCGTCAACCCGGCCGCCACGCGCGCGGCCACGCGGGGCGGGCCGCGCGAGGGGAGCAGCCGCCGCGCAAGGAGGAGCGCCACCAGGACGCCCATGGCGCCGACAAAGAGCGCCGCCAGCTCCTCGCGGCTCATCGAGTCCCGCGCCCAGAAGAGCCCCCGCCGCCACGCCGGTGACGCCGCGGGCCGGAGCCGGTCCACGGTGGCCTCGCGGGCGAGCCCGAGGTTCACGCGCAGGTCCTCGTCCCGGGGCGCCAGCCGCTCGGCGCGGCGGTAGTGCAGGATCGCGCGGCCCGGCTTCCCCAGGCGGAACCAGGCGTTGCCGAGGTTGTAGTGGACCGCCGCCGACTCGAAGCCGCCCTCGAGCACCGCCTCCAGGTCCCGCGCCGCCTCCTCGTAGCGCTTCGCCTGGTAGGCCTCGGTCGAGCGCTGGAACAGGTACTGCGCGCGGTCCGGCGTGAGCGGCTCAGGCGTCCGGCCGGCCGTCACGAGCGCGAAGAGGAGGAGCGCCGCCCGGCTCACGAGGGCTCCGGGAACCTCCGGTCCAGCTCCGTCACGAGGGCTTCGACCCTCTCACGGCGCTCGCGGCGGGCTTCCGCGTTGTCGTCCATCCCGCCGAACGCCCGCGCCTCGAGGTCGAGGAGCAGCGTCTCGACGCGTTGCGCCCGCTCCTCGTCGAGGCCGCGCTCCACCAGCGCCGCGGCCGTCCCGGCCCCGCCGTAGGACATGGGGGGCACGCCCGTCTGATCCGCGAGGAACCGCCCGAGCGTGCGCGCCAGCGCCCCGTAGCACGCGGAGGCGCTTCCCGCGCGCTCGAGCGCGGCCGCCTCGTCGAGGCCCGCGCGCGCCGCCGCGCGCGCGCCCTTCCAGCGGCGGAGCGCGAGGCTCCCGCGGAGACGCTCCCGCCGGCGCGCCCAGATGGTGGTCGCGAACAGCGCGATCCACGGCAGCGAGAGCCCTCCCAGATAGAGCGGGCTCTCGAACCACGCCGCGCCGTGCTCCCGGAGCCCGGCTCTCTCCTTCTGGGGGAGGATGTCCCGCTCGAGCACCGGGATCGCGGCCGCCGGCCGTTCGCCCGGCGCCGCGACGATGCCGGAGCCCCGGTCGGCCGGCGGGCTCACCGAGAGCTTCGTCGGCCCCCAGGACAGCGTCCGCCATCCCCGGCTCCCGGTGTCCAGGTAGGAGAAGGCCAGCGCGGGGAGCTCGGTCGCGGACTCCGAGGTCGGCACCACGACCTGGGTCACGGTCACGGTCCCCTCCAGCCGTCGTCCCTCGGTCGAGGTCGTGACCTGGACCTCCGGCTCGTAGACCTTGAAACCCGGCACCTCGGTGAAGCGGGGGGGCGAGAGGTTCTCCACGTTCCCCTCGCCGGCGATCTTGAGCGTCACGGTCACCGGGTCCCCGGCGCGGAGCGTCGCCGGCTTCGCCGAGCCCTCCAGCTCGAAGTCGCCGACCGCCCCGCCGAACCCCTCGGGGCGTCCCTCGGCCGGATGCGGGAGGACCTCGAGCTCGACGGGCTCCGAGGAGAGCCGCACCTGCTCATAGCTCCCGCGCCCGAAGAATTCCTCGAAGGCGCTGCCGAAGAAGTCGTCCCCCCGGTCCCCCCTCCGTCGGCGGCCCGGGACCGCGACCTTCACGTCCACCTGGGCGGGGCCGAGCGTGAGCCTGCCGGGCGCGAGCGGGAAGAGAGCCGAGTGCAGCTCGACGACCTGGAAGAGCACGCCGTCGATCTCCTCCTGCCGCGTTTCCTGGCGCCCGAGCGGCTTCTCCAGGAAGCCGGCGGTGGAGAGCGGGACCAGCGTCCGCTCGGGCAGCCGGAGGCCGACCGCCTCGTGGAAGGAGATCGTCCTCACGACCTGTTCGCCCACGAAGACCTGCTTCCGGCTCACGTCGAGGCGCACGAAGACCTTCTTGAGGAGCGCCTCTCGGAGCGCGCGCTGCCGTTCGCTCTCCTTGACGACCCGCACCGTGAGCGCCGGCCCGCGGTAGACGGTGTCGCCGGCCCGGAGCTCGAACGGCCCCAGCGTGAAGTCCCCTTCCTGGCGGGGCCGGTAGGCGAAGGTCCACGTGTAGCTCGCGCTGCTGTTGACGATGGAGACGGCCTCCTGCGGTCCGCTCACCAGGTCGAAGGCCGGCAGCACGGGAGGCGTGAACATCCGCTCCGGCCGGCTGGGGAAATGGAAGCCGAGCTGCAGGACCTCGTTCCTCGACAGGACGTCGGAGCTGGCCGTGACCCGGATCGTGACGTCCTCGGGCGGCGCGGCCCCGAGCGTCAGAAGGAGGAGCGCGCCCGCGCCGGTCACCAATCGCGCTCCACGGGAAGGGCGCGCACCGGCGCCTTCCGGATCTGGTCCATCCGGTATTCCTTCTCCTCGCGGGCGAGCCGCTCCATCAGTCGTTTCGCCTCCTCGGGGCTGAGCTTCCGGGGCTCCGCCGGCTTCCCGTCCTTCTGCTCCTGCTCCTGCTTCGGCTGTTCCTGGTCCTTCTTCGGCTCGTCTGGCTTCTGGTCTTCCTGCTTCTGCTGCTCGTCCTTCTTCTGGTCCTGCTGCTCCTGGTCCTGTTTCTTCTGCTCCTGCTTTTCGTCGTCCTTCTGCTGCTCGTCCTGCTTCTGGTCGTCCTTATTCTCCTGGTCCTGTTTCTTCTGCTGCTCGAGCTTTCGCCGGACGGTCTCGTAGTTGAACCGCGCGTCGGCGTCCTTCGGGTCCGCTCGGACCGCGGCGCGGAAGGCCTCGAGCGCCTCCTCGAGCTTCCCCATGCGGTCCAGGACCACACCGCGCTGGTAGTCCACGCCGCCCACGGCCGGCCCCCCCGGGACGCGCGCCGCGTCGAACGCCTTCAGCGCCTCCTCGGTCCGACCTTCGCGGAACTCCCCGATCCCGGTGTTCCAGGCCAGCTCCGGCCGGCCCGGCCGGTCCACCTGGGCCTCGCGGTAGAGGCGGAGCGCCTCCTTGGCGTCCCCTTGCCGGAGCAGCTCGTTGGCCCGGCGCACCCGCTCGGCCGGGCCTTCGCCCGCGGCGGCGGGGAGCGCGAGCACCATCAGGATCGTCCAGGCCGGTCGCATGCGCATTCCCGTTTTTCCTCGCAGGGATTATACGGATGGCCGCTTGCGGGTGTGGGAGGGCGGACGCTCCGCGACCAGCGCCTCGACCACCAGGAGCAGAACGGCCAGCCCGAGCGGCCACTGGAACCGCTCCTCCGCGCGCCGCTGGCGGGTGCCGGCGAGCTGCACCCCTTCCAGCTTCGCGATCCGTTCGTGGTAGATCGTCTCCAGTTCGCGCCCGGCACCCGAGGTCCGGGCGTAGGCCCCGCCGGTCGCGAGCGCGATCCGCTCGAGGCCGGCCTCGTCGAGGCGCGACTTCACCACCTGACCTTCCTTGTCCTTCAGGAAGTTCGCCCCCGACCCGTTCGACCCGAGCGGGATCAGCGCGCCCTCGGCGGTGCCGACGCCGAGCGTGTAGACCACGACGCCCTTCTCCTCCGCCTCCTCCACCGCGCCCTCCAGGTCTCCCTCGTGGTCCTCGCCGTCGGTGATCAGGACCGCGACCCGCCGCGCGGGCGACTCCGCGTCGAACCCGGCCGTCACACGGCGGAGCGCCTCCGCCAGCGCGGTCCCCCCGCGCCCGGTGGATCGCGGCGAGAGCTCGTCGAGGAACAGGAGGAAGGTGGACGCGTCCAGCGTCAGCGGGCACTGCACGAAGGCGTCCCCGGCGAAGGCCACGAGCCCGATCCGGTCCCCGCGGAGCAGCCGCACCAGGTCCTTCACCTCGCGCCGTGCCCGCTCCAGGCGGTTGGGCTTCACGTCGTCGGCCAGCATGCTCCGGCTCACGTCCACGGCGACCATCACGTCCACGCCCCGCCGCTGCACCTCCTCCCAGCGGAAGCCGAGCCTCGGACGGAGCAGGGCCAGGACCAGGAGCGCGAGCGCCGCCAGCAGGAGCCCGCCCTTCCAGCGCCGCCTCCGGGTCAGCTCCGCCAGCGCGCCGGGCGGGAGGCGGGCGGCGTCCGTGAACCGGCGGAGCGCGCCGGCGCGCCTCCTGGCCTCGAGCCAGCGGAAGAACGCGGCCAGGGCTGGCGCCAGCGCCCAGACGCCCTGGCCGGGCGCCCCGAAGAAACCGCCCGGCGCGCTCACGGCACCCTCAGGAGCCGGGTCGCGGAGAGGAGCCGCTCGAGGACGAGCGCCAGGATCGCCGGGACCACGAGCCAGGGGAACAGCTCGCGGTACTCGAACCAGCGGATCACCTCCAGCTCGGTGCGCTCGAGCCGGTCGATCTCGCTGTAGATGGAACGGAGCGCGTCGGCGTCGGTCGCGCGGAAGTACTTACCCCCAGTCGCCTCCGCGACGCGCGCGAGCGTCTCGTCGTCCACGTCCACCGGCATCCGCCGGTATTCCTCCCCCCCGAACGGGGTCCGGACCTTGATCGGCGCGATCCCCTGGGTGCCCACGCCGACGCAGTGGACCTTGATCCCCTGGCTCTTCGCCAGCTCGGCCGCGGTATCGGGGTCGATCTCGCCCGCGTTGTTGCGTCCGTCGGTCAGGAGCACGATCACCCGGCTCTTCGCCTTCGAGTCCTGGAACCGGGCGACTGCGGTGGCGAGAGCCGTGCCGATCGCCGTGCCGTCCTCGATCATCCCGAGCGAGACGCCCTCGAGGAACCGGGTGAGGGTCTCGTAGTCGAGCGTGAGCGGGCAGCGGGTATAGGCGTACTTCGAGAACACAAGCAACCCGATGCGGTCGGTCTCGCGGCCCTTCGCGAACCCGGCCACGACCTCCTTGGCGACGTCGAGGCGGGTCCGGTGGTTCTCCCAGTCGAGGTCCTCGGCCGCCATGCTCCCGGACAGGTCCACGACCAGGAGGATGTCGATCCCCGCAGTCGGGAGCCGCGTCTCCCCGACCGGGAGCTGCGGTCGCGCGAGCGCTAGCGCGGCGAGCGTCACCGCCAGCGCGCGGAGCGCCGTGACCAGCGGGACCAGGCGGAGCGCGCGCGAGATCGGGAGGCCCTGCACCAGCATGGTCGAGCCGTAGCGTAGCGCGGCCGGGGCCCGGCGACGGCGCGCCCAGAGTAAGAGGAGGAGCGCGAGCGCCGCCACCGGCAGGAGCCAGGGAGCGGCCAGGCGGAAGCCGGCGCCGATCACGAGCGGACTGCCTCCGTGGCCGCCGGCTTGGGACGGCTGGTCTCGCTCACGAACGAGCGCGCGGTCGCGAGCGCCTGGAGCGCCTCCTCCCGTGCCGGCCGGGCGCGCGCGAACTTCACGAGGTCGCACGCCTCGAGGAACCGCCCGAGCAGCTCGCGGTGCGCGTCCGCGAGCCGGCCGCCCGCCTGCATCTCGATCAGGAACTCCTCGGTTGTCCGGTCGGGGGCGTTGAGCCCGAAGCGCGCCTCCAGGTAGTGCCGGAGGATCAGCGAGAGGCGGTAGTAGTACTCGCGGAACTCGCCCCGTCCGAGCAGTCCCTCGTCCTCGAGCGCCGCCAGCGCCCTGAGCGCGATCGAGTGGGGGGGCGGTGGCGGGAGGGGCGGGGGGGGCCGCTCGAGGCGGCGCCGGAGCCAGAAGAGCGCGGCCGCGAGCGCCAGCAGAGCGGCGGCGCCGAGCGCCCAGGGCTGCCAGCGCGCCGGCTCGGGCGGGAGCAGGAGGGGGGGCTTCAGGTCCTTGAGCACCTCCGGTGCCTGAGCCTCCTTCGGCTCCGGGAGCACCGAGCGGATCTCGACCACGAGCTCGGCCGTCTCGCGCTCCGAGCGTGCGCCGGAGGGATCGGTCACCACGACCAACGCCCGCGGGAGCTTCCCGGAGCCCACGTCGAAGCGGTCCACGCGCGCCCAGACCGACTCCTCGACGCGCTCCGCCCCACGGGCTCGCGGACCGTCGTGCCCCGACTCGAGCACCTGGAAGTCCCCGAGCCGGTCCGTGAAGCGCGGCAGCTCGACCTTCCAGTCGGGCCGTCGCACGACCCGGATGCGGTAGAGGACCGGCTCGCCGACCCCGGCCTCCCGCGGCGAGGCGCTCGCGGCCACGAAGACCGGTTCGCGCAGCTCCTCGGGGGGGAGCGGCGTCTCCGCTTTCCGGCAGGCCGGGAGCGCGAGGAGCGCCGCGAGGAGGGTCGCGCTCCGCTTCATGCCCGCCGCTCCCGCGCGCGGAAGTACCCGACCAGCGGCGTGACGAGGTCGCCGTCGCTCCGGAGCACGATCTCGTCCACGCCCATCGAGAGGAGCCTCCGCCGCCGCGCTTCCGCGCGCCGGCGCGCGCCGTCCGCGAACGCGCCCCGCCCGCGCGGGTCCGAGGTGTCCACGAGCCGGAGCTCGCCCGTCTCGGCATCCTCCAGCGTGACCAGCGCGGCGGGGACCAGCTCCTGCTCCCGCGGGTCGGTGAGCGTGAGCGCCACGATCTCGTGGCGGCGCGAGGCGACCCGGAGCGCGTGCTCCCAGCCCTCGTCCAGGAAGTCGCTGACCAGGAAGACGACCGCGCGCCGGCGCGCGACCCGCCCGAGGAACTCGAGTCCGGCGGCGAGGCTCGTGCCGGCTCCGTGCGGGCGGCGGAAGAGGACCTCGCGCACGACCCGGAGCGCGTGCGCCCGTCCCTTGCGGGCCGGGACGAAGGTCTCGGGCTCGCGGGTGAAGAGCACGAGCCCGACCTTGTCGTTGTTGCGGATGGCCGAGAAGGCGAGCGCGGCGCAGGCCTCGGCGGCGGCCTCGCCCTTCTCGCGGGCGCCGGACCCGAAGCGGAGCGAGGCGCTCCGGTCCACGAGGAAGAAGACGGTCAGCTCGCGCTCCTCGCGGAAGCGCTTCACGAACGGGTGACCCATGCGGGCGGTGACGTTCCAGTCGATCGCGCGGATGTCGTCGCCGGGGACGTACTCGCGCACCTCCTCGAACTCCATCCCGCGCCCGCGGAACACGCTGTGGTAGCCGCCGGCCAGCGCCTCCTGGACCGCGCGCCGCGCCCGGATCTCGATCCGCCGGACCTGGCGGAGGATCTCGGGCGGGATGGTCTCGGGCGTCGTCTCGGCCGGGACGGCCCGCGACTGCTTCTTACGGAACCTCCACATGATCGAAGATCCGCTTGATCAGATCCTCGCTCGTGAGGTTCTCGGCCTCGGCCTCGTAGGTGACGGTCACGCGGTGGCGGAGCACGTCCATCCCGATGGACTTCACGTCCTGCGGGGTGGCGTAGCCGCGGCCGCGGAGGAAGGCGTGCGCCTTGGCCGCGAGCGCGAGGTAGATGGTCGCGCGCGGGGAGGCGCCGTACTGGATGAACGGCTTGAGGTCGAGCTGGTAGGCCGCGGGGTCGCGGGTCGCGAACACCAGCTCGACGATGTAGTCCTTCACCTTGTCGTCGAGGTAGATCTCGTCCACGACCTCGCGGGCGCGCAGGATCTGCTCAGGCCGCACCACCGGCCGCGCGTCCAGCTCGGGCCGGCTCCGCGCCATGCGGTCCATGATCTCCCGCTCCTGGCGCTTCTCGGGGTAGCTCACCTGCACCTTGAGCATGAAGCGGTCCACCTGCGCCTCGGGGAGCGGGTAGGTCCCCTCCTGCTCGATCGGGTTCTGGGTGGCGAGCACGAGGAACGGCTCCTCGAGCGGCCAGGTCTCCTCGCCGATCGTGACCTGCCGCTCCTGCATCGCCTCGAGGAGCGCGCTCTGGACCTTGGCGGGCGCGCGGTTCACCTCGTCGGCGAGCACGATGTTCGTGAAGAGCGGGCCCTTCTTCACGGTGAACTCCCCGCTCCGCGGGTTGTAGACCATGGTCCCGATCAGGTCGGCGGGGAGGAGGTCGGGCGTGAACTGGATGCGCCGGAACCCCGCGCCGATGCTCCGGGCGAGCGTGCTCACCGTGAGCGTCTTGGCCAGCCCCGGCACGCCCTCGAGGAGGACGTGGCCGCGGGTGAGGAGCCCGACCAGGAGGCGCTCGACCATGACCTCCTGGCCGACGATGACCTTGCGGATCGCCTCCACGAGGGGGCTCACGAAGCCGCTGGCCTCGCGGACGTGTTCGGTCAGCCGTTCCATGCTGGCGGTTTCCATGGTGCTTCCTGATACGCGCCGCGGGGGCGGAACGATGGGGCTGGGATCGCTGGCGCCGGACCCGGACTAGATCTTCTTCTTGTCCTTGCCCTTGGTGGGCTTCACGCCGTGGTTGGCTCGCTTGTTCCGCCAGGTGAGTCGATGCGTTCGCTTGCGCTTGGCCATGTCGGTGTTTTCTCCGGGACGAAAGAAGGCGGATTATAGCCAAGCGCCGGGCGCAAAGCACCGCGCCCGGCAAGGCCGGGCGCGGTGGCGGACGTGGAGCTTCCCCTCAAGCCCCCGCGATGGTCACGGCGACGCCCCAGGTGGTCACGATCGCGTGCCCCGGATCGCCGAGCAGCACCCACTGCAGGTAGACCCGGTGTCCCACGAGCAGCGGCTCGAGAGGGATCGCGATCGGGACCGCCCCAGGCGGTCCGATGTAGAGCGGGGCGTCCGGCGAGACCAGGAGGAAGCAGCCGGGCGCGTTGAACGGGCCCAGGTCCATTGGCAACGGCCCGCCGGCCCAGCTCGTGTTCGAGAGCCCGAGCCAGAGCTGGCCCACGGTCGCGGCCGTGTTGGTGACCGTGAACGTGATCGTGCGGCCGATCCCGGGGAGCCCGCCCCCGGTGCGGGTGATGAAGGGCTGTCCGAGCGAGCCGTTGCAGGCGGTCCCGAAGGCGGTGAGCGCGACGTAGTAGAAGACTGCGGCGCTCGCCGGCGCGAAGTTCCCGGCCGGGTCCCGCACCTCGAGGCTCACGGTCCGCGTCCCGGTGGCGGTGGAGCCCCCGCCCGACGAGAGGTTCCAGGGCCGCGAGGCGACGACCGGCTCCCAGGACGAGAAGCTCCCGCCGTCGTTCCGGAAGCGCATCGTGAGCCCCACCTCGGGCGGCGTGACCTCGATCGCCGCGGTGACATTCAGCGACGTGGTGACCGCCGGCAGGAGCGTGAGCACTACGTTCTGCGGCGGCGTCGTGTCGAGGAGGAACGGCCCGATGCTGGCGACGTTGCTCCAGTTCCCCGCGACGTCCCGGCTCTTGATGTTGAACCAGGCCGGACCATCGCCGGGCGCCGTCAGCGTGACCGTCGTCGCCGACGGCCCGAGCGAGAGCGTGTTCCCCGGGTCGGCGCCCCCGCCGAAGCTGATCGACGCGGCGTAGCCCGCGAGCCCGGACCGGTCGTCCGTGGCCGGGGTCCACGTGAAGGTCATCGTGCGGTTCGTCGACCAGCCGTTCACCGTGTGGGTGGTCGAGACGAGGTTCCCCGGCTGGGAGGGCCGCACCGAGTCGACCGGGAACGGTCCGACCGCGACCTCCCGGCTCCAGTTCCCGGACCGGTCGCCGGTGCGCAGGCCGTAGTAGAGGTCGCCGTCGAAGGGCGACGTGACCGTGCGCATGGTGGTCGGGCCGAACTGCACCGAGGCGGGCGCGCCCGGCGGGTTGCTCAGGCCGAACGCCTCGCTGTGTCCGTCGATGCCCGCGAGGTTGTCCGGGTCCTGGCTCCACGCGAAGCCGAACGAGCGCGAGGTGGACCAGGTCCCCACCTGGTGCGTGGTGCTCCGCAGGTTGGTCGGATCGGGCGGCGGCGTGCCGTCCACCGTGAGCTGGATCGCCGCGGGCCAGGTCGTGGGGGCGTTGTCGGACCGCGCCGACCACTGGGCGATGAGGCTCCGGTCGGTCCCCACGTCGTCCTGGAAGACGTAGCGGGCGGCGCGCGGGTTCCCGACGAGGACGTCTCCCAGCGTGAGCCGCCCGTTCGCGTCCTGGGGCGCGGTCACGCCGTCCCGGAGCGTGGTCTCGCCGGAGTTGAGCGTGAGCGGATTCGGGCCGAGCTGGCCGTCGTACTGGAGGTGCAGGTTGCTCGCGAGGTACGAGTCCGCGGTGGCGGTCACCGTCACCGTGGACCGGCCCCAGCGCGGCAGATAGACGCGGTCGGCGGTGGTCGTGAGCCGCCCGGCCGGCGTCGTGTCGCCCCGGAGGTGCGCCGCCAGGCATCCCCAGCGGACCCGTTGCGTGGTCGTGTACGGGTAGATCTTCACGCGGTAGTTCCCGGCCGGAGGATTGTCGAGCACGACCTGTTCCACCGTCTGCCCCCCGGACGTCGAGGACCACTCGCCCGCGTTGGGCGCCGGGTCGAAGGGCTCCCGGTCCACGTAGACGTCCACGTCCATCACGCGGGCCGGGTTCGCGCCGGCCGCGGCGGCGGGGTCGTCCCAGGTCAGGACCAGCACCATCCGGCTGTTGTCCGGCCCGACCCACATGTCGAAGGTGTCCGTCTCGTTCTGCACGTCTCCCCAGGCCCACCAGTAGAACCACGGCACGTGCGCGCCCCCCGCGTCCTGCGCCTTGAAGGCGGAGATGCGGCCCATCCCGTAGGTGTTGAGGTGCGCCGTCGGCAGCCAGCCCCCGGGGAGCGGGCTGCTCGTGGCGTCCCGGAAGGGGATCGCGGTCGCCATGGCCCACGCCCGGGCCAGCGGCGCGGAGGCGCGGAGGTCGCCGAAGCGCTCCATCGCGCCGGCCAGGACTCCGGACACCGCGGGGGTCGCCATCGACGTCCCGCACTTCCCGCTGTAGCCGCTGCGGGTGCCCCCGTTCACGGACTGGATGCTGCAGCCGGGGCCCGCGACGTTCGGCTTCCACCGTCCGTCGGCGCAAGGTCCGCGGCTGGAGTCGCACGTGGCGGATCCGGGGTCGCCGGTCGCCGTGACGTCGTCCTGCACGTTCCCCACGGTGAGCGCGTTCTTCGCCGTGGAGGGGTCCCCGATGGTCCCCCCGACGCCGCAGCCGCCGTTGCAGGTTCCCTCGTTTCCGGCGGCGAAGACGTAGAGCTGGTTCTGGTTGAAGACCTCCGCGTCCAGGGTCCGCGCGCCCGCCTCAGAGCCGACGTAGTTGGCGACGACGCAGTTCGTGCAGACGCACATGGGCGGCGTGCAGCCGGCGGGGTTGTTCAGGCAGGCGCCCGCCCGCCAGGAGTTGCTCACGAGCACGGGGCGGGGGCTCTTGCCCACGGGGCCCCGCATGTGCTGGTAGCCCTGGGAAGTGAACCCCTTCACGAGGAACAGCCGCTGCGCCCCGCCGCCCGTGCCGAGGTACGGTGAGTTCCCCCGGAACCTCTGGTTCGCGGAGCCCGTGCCGCAGATGGTGCCCAGCACGTGCGAGCCGTGGAAGCCGACGCTGCCACCCTCGTCACAGAAGGGACTGCCGCAGCCGCCGCCCCAGTAGTCCCAGCCCCAGGCCCACTTGTTCAGGTCCACGTGCCCGGTGCCGGGGCCCCGCGCGTCCGTGAGCGCGAACCCGGAGTCGATCACGCCCACCGTCTGCGTGGTGACCCGGAGCGTCTCGCGGAAGAAGTCCTGGGCCACCTGCGGCACCGACCAGTCGTGGGCTGCCTCGTTCTGGGGCGCCCATTCCAGGAACGACACCCAGTCCCGCCCCGCCAGGAGGGAGATCGCCTGGGGGGTGGCGAGCGCCCGATAGGCCTCGATCGCCTCCTCGTACTCGAGCACCACCACGCCGAGCCGCTCCAGCTCCGCCTGGACGCGGCCGTTCGTCCGCCACGTCCACCCGTCGTGGCGCGGATCTCCGCGCCGCTCCGGCCGCCCGGCGTCCACGACCATGGTCTCGGCGATCACGACCTTCACGCTCGCGTCGCCGAGGTCGCTCTCGAAGAGGTTCACGTGCACGGGGATCGCCCCGGCCGGCTCGATCCCGGTCCGCGCGAGCGCGCCCGTCATGAGCCCCCAGCGGAGCACCGGATGGAGCTTCTGCTCCGCCCGGGCCAGGCCGATCCAGCGGACCTCGGGGAGCTCGGAGAGCGGGACGATCTGGTCCACGGGGATGCGCGCGGCCCAGGCGTTGTTCGGGTGGTAGCGCAGGAGCCGGACGCCGAGGGAGCGGACCCGGTCCATCTTCTGGTCCGTGATCCGCCCCTGGAACATCACGTAGCCGTACGTGAACCCGCGCGACTCTCCGGCCTGTGGTCCCCGAGCGACCCGGAAGGCCAGCTCCGGGTCCAGCTTCTCGTCCGCCGGCGGGCGGTAGAGCCCGCCCGCGAACCCGAGGAAGTACGGATCGCCCAGGAAGCCCGCGGGGAGCAGCCCCCGCGCCTGGGGGCCTCCCTTGTCCAGGCGCGGGGGCTCGTCCGGCCGGCCGGCGTCGGAGGGGAGCTCGCGGAGCGGGATCGGACCCATGGGCCCCATGGCCCCCGAGGATGCGGCCGGCTCCTGGGCCCGGAGCCCGGCCGCGAGGGTCGCGACGAACCAGATCGCGGACGACCACCACCGGTTTCTCATGAGAGGCTCCTCCGAGAGGGGAAAGGGCTTCGCTCGGGAGAGGAAGCGGGAAGGGCGTCCGCGGATCCACGGGCTCCCGGAGGGTTCCTTGACGCCCCACGAGGGCCGGGCTTGTAATGGCCGCGGACATGGCCCCCGAGACGACCGAGACACCCGACCTGCTCCGTCGCTGGCATGCGGGGGACGAGGAGGCGCTGGGCCGGCTCCTCGAGCGCGAGCTCCCCTGGGTCCGCCGCCTCGTGCACCGCCGCCTCGGCCCGCTGCTCCGGAGGAGCGGCGAGACCCAGGACTTCGTGCAGGAGGCGATGGTCGAGGTGCTCCGCTACGGACCGCGCTTCACGGCCTCGAACCAGTAGCAGGTCCGCGCGCTGCTCGCCCGCATCGTAGAGAACGTCCTGCGCGACGAGCACGAGCGGCACACCGCGCTCCGCCGCGACGTGCAGCGCGAGGTGTCGCTCCCGTCCGGGAGCGTGCTCGACCTCGACCGGGCCGCCACGACCCCGAGCCAGGCGGCCGCCGCGGGCGAGTACCGCAGCCTGATCCGGCTGGCGCTCGAGCTCGTGGCGCCCGAGGACCGGGAGATCCTGCTGCTCCGCCAGTGGCAGGAGCTCCCATACGAGGAGATCGCGCGCGAGCTGTCGATCTCCCCCAAGGCCGCGCACATGCGGTTCGTGCGGGCGCTGCCGCGCCTCGTCGAGACCGTCCGTCGCCTGCGCGTCGGACGGCTCCCGGAGCTCCTGCGCGAGCCTGCGGCCGGGCGAGGCGCGGAGGGATGAGCGGGAAGGCGCCGGAGGAGGGAGGGCTCGAGCGGCTCGAGCGCGCGGTGCGGGCGCTGCTCGAGAACGACGTCTCGGACGGAGGGGCAGAGCTGCTCCGCCGGCACGAGGACCTCCGCGATCTGCTCGAGCCGATGCTCGCTCCCGAACGCGAGGGCGCGGAGGCGCCCGAGGCTCTTCCGCGCCGGCTGGGGGACTTCGAGCTGGTGCGGGAGCTGGGGCGCGGCGGGATGGGGGTCGTCTATGAGGCGCGCCAGCTCTCGCTGGGCCGCCGGGTCGCGCTCAAGGTCCTCGGCGCGCATCTCACGCTCTCGGCCGCCTCGATCGCGCGCTTCAAGCGCGAGGCGCTGACCGCGGCGAAGCTCCGGCATCCCTCGATCGTGCGCGTGCTGGTCGTGGGCGAGGAGGCCGGCCACCACTTCTTCGCGATGGAGCTGGTGGAGGGCGCGCCCCTCGACCGCCTGCTCGACCAGGCTCGCGAGCGCCCGGCCGCCGAACGCTCTGGCGCCGTCGGGGGCGCGGCGCTGGCGCCGATGGGGGAACCGCACCCCTTCTTCGCGCGCGGCTTCACGGCCGTCGCAGTCGACCTGGTCGCCCAGGTCGCCGAGGCGCTTGCCCAGGCGCACGCGCAGGGGGTCCTCCACCGCGACCTGAAGCCCTCGAACATCCTGGTCCGTCGCGACGGCACCGCGGTCCTGACCGACTTCGGGCTCGCGCGCGCCGGCGAGCTGCCCTCGTTGACCCGGACGGGCGCGCTGGGCGGGACGCCGCACTACACGGCGCCCGAGCAGGCCGCCGGAGCCACGGTGGACGAAAGGAGCGACGTCTTCTCGCTGGGCGTCACCCTCTATGAGCTGCTCACGCTCCAGCGACCGTTCGACGGCGAGAGCGCCGCCGCGATCCTGCAGCGCATCCAGACGCTGGACCCGCCCGAGCCGCAGAAGCTCGAGGCCTTCATCCCGACCGACCTCTCGGCGGTGGTGATGAAGGCGATCGAGAAGGAGCCGGAGCGCCGTTACGCGGGCACCGCGGCCTTCGCGGAGGACCTCCGCGCGTTCCTGGCCTACCGCCCCGTGAGCGCGCGGCGGGTCTCCGGGCTCGCGCGCGCGCGCCGCTGGGCGCGCCGAGAGCCGCTCAAGGCCGCCCTCCTCGGCGGGCTCCTCGTGATCTCGGGGGGCCTCGCCGGCCTGTCCGGGTACCTCGTGGCCAAGGGGAAGGAGATCGCCGCGGGGAAGGAGCAGTTGCGTCAGGAGGAGATCGACCGGCTGCTCGACGAAGGTTTCGCGGAGCTTCAGGGAGGAACACCCGAGTGGACCGTGGCCGTCTTCGAGGACGTGCTCCGCCGCGCGCCCGGGCATCCCGAGGCGGTGGCCGGGCTGGTCCAGAGCTTCACCCGCCGTCGGAAATGGGACGACGCGCTGGCGCTTCTGGACCGGCACGCCGCCACGGTCGCGCGCCATCCCGGGTTCCGGCTGCTTCGCGCCGAGTGCCTGCGCCGGCTGGACCGCGGCGCCGAGGCCGAGCGGCTCGAGCGGGACATGCCCGCGCCCGGAACGGCGATCGACCTGCACCTGGCCGGGCTCTGGGAGAACGAGCTGGGCCTCCTCCGTGTGCCCGGCGCGTACGAGCGCGCCCTCGGCCACCTGTCGCTGGCGATCCGGCTCTCTCCGGCGCCCCAGCGGACGCTCTACGCGGCGTGGGCGATCGCCGTCAGCCACGCGGGGGACGCGGCGGCGCGGCGGGAGTGCGCGGACACGATCGAGCGTCTCTGGCCCGACCGGCCGTACCTGTGGGCCTTCATCCCGGAGGTCCTGCACGCGGCGGACCCGGAACGGGCCCGGTCCTGGCTCGCGAAGGAGCCGTCGCTCCAGGTCCGCCCGACCGCGATCCTCCGTCGCCTCGGGACGGCGTACGCGACCCTGGGGGAGAACGAGGCGGCGCTCCGTGTCTTCCGCGAATGGCTGGGCCAGGCTCCGCACTCCGGGGACGCCTGGTACAACCTCGGGGTCGTCCTCCACGACATGGGCCGGGGCCCGGAGGGGCGGGACGCCTTCCGGAAGGCCGTGGAGCTGAGCCCGGACCTCGTCGAGGCCCACTACAACCTCGGGAACTCCCTTCACGGCGAAGGGAAACACGCGGAGGCGGTCGCGAGCTACCGGGAGGCCCTTCGGCTGGAGCCGCGGTTCGCGGACGCCTGGACGAACCTCGGTCTGGCGCTGCACCACTCCGGCGACCATTCCGCAGGGATGGAGGCGCTCCGGAAGGCGCTCGAGATCGTGCCGGCGCATCCGAACGCGCACTGGAACCTCCAGTTCCTCGCGTACCGGGCGAAGGACTACGCCGCCACGAAGGCCGAGCGCGAGCGCTGGGCCCGCCTGCATCCCGGCGACTCCGAGGCGCAGCGCGAGCTGGCGGAGGTGCTGGTCTCGACGTCGATCCCGGAGTCCTTGCGGGAGCCGGAGCGCGGCCTGGAGCTGGCGCTCCGGGCCGTCCGGCTGGCGCGTGGGCGGATCGACGGCGGGCTCCGGACGCTGGCGATGGCTCAGAGCGCCGTCGGGGATCACGAGAGCGCCATCGCCACGGCCGAGCTGGCCTATCGCCTGGTTCCCCCCGACGATCCGGGCGCCGAAGCGATGAAGGCGAAGCTCCGGAAGGACCTGGAATGGATCCGCGAGACCGCGCGGTCGAAGTCCCGCTAGCGGATCGCCCGGGCGTCAGTCGCCGATGATCACGCTCCAGTCCTTGCCCATCACGTAGCTGGTGCGACCGTCGCTGCCGCCGCCGGTGCCGAGCTTGTCGTTGCGGTGGAACCATCCGTTGCTGCCGCTCGCAGCCTGGGCGGCCTGGACCAGGTTGCCCATCGGGAACGGGTTCCCCTCGATCCCGACGTTGCCCATCGCGTCCACCCAGTAGCGGCCCGGGAGCACCATCGTGAGCTGCCGGAGCGCCATCACGTCCACCGGATGCAGCTGGCGCCCGTTGATGAACACGCCGGTGCCGCCGCCGGAAGCGTCCGCGCGGAGCGCGCCGCCGAGGTCGAGCCCGGCCGGGAGCCAGCCGGCCGTCGGTCCCCTCTCGAGGCCCCAGGCGCCGCACGCCTTGTCGTACCAGAAGGCGCCGTCGAGGACGCGCACACCGAAGGCGCTCTCGTAGCGGGCGATCTCCTCGGTCCTGGTGAAGGTCTCGGTCTCGGATCCGGCGGACAGCCGGAGCCGGTCGCCGTCGCGCTCGTACCTCGCGGTGAGCCCCGTCTCCGGAATCGTCAGCTGGCCCGTTCTCGCGGCGAAGCGGAAGGTCCCTCGGCGGTTCGCGAACGTCCCGTCAGCGCGGAACTCGACCACGAGCCCGCCGCGGCCGCGCCAGCGACCCACGAGGGCGACGTCCACGCGCGCCTCGACCCCGGGAGCGGGGCACGTCGCGGGGGGAGCGCCGCCCTTCCGGGTCAGCGTCATCGGCTGGTCGAGGTCGCCGCCGCCGAGCCATCGGGAGGACGGGGGGGTGGACTGGACTTGACCCGGATTCCGGGTGCTCGTTTCGAGACCGGCCCCCTCCCACGTCGCGCAGTATCGGCCGGCGGCCTCCACGCTACAATCCGCGGCCCATGACCAGCAGCCGCGGCCGGCCGATCGACCCCAAGGTCCTCCTGCGGCTCCGCGCGATCTGCCTCGCGCTCCCCGAGACCGCCGAGGTCGAGGCGTGGGGGCACCCGACGTTCCGCGTGAAGGGGAAGATCTTCACCGCGATCGGGGTCGATCGGGGCGACCTGACCATCGGCTTCAAGAGCGCGCACCAGGCGCTCCTCGTCCAGGACCCGCGGTTCACGGTCGCGCCTTACGTGGGCAAGCACGGCTGGGTCTCGTTCCACGCCTCGGCGGGTCCGATCGAATGGCCCCGGATCGAGACGCTGGTCCGCGACAGCTACCGCCTCATCGCGCCGAAGAAGCTGGCCGCGGCCCTCGACTGAAGTCGGGAGGGAGCGGCGCCGCGATCCGGAGCGGCCTCCCGCTCACCGGGTGGCGGAACGCCACCTCCGCCGCGTGGAGCGCGAGCCCGCGGACGCCCAGCGCGCGCGAGAGCCCCTCCGACTGGGGCGTGCCATAGCGGTCGTCCCCCAGGATCGGATGCCCCAGCGCGGCGAGGTGGACCCGGAGCTGATGGGTCCGCCCCGTCCGCGGCGTCAGCTCGACCAGCGACGCCTCTCCGAGCGCCCGCACCACGCGCCACTCGGTCTCCGCCGGACGCCCGCGCGGGTCGGCCGCCACGCGCGGCCCGCGCGGCGCCTCCTCCCGCCGCGCGAGCGCCAGCCGGGTGACACCCTGCCCGGGAGGAGCCCCGAAAACGAGCGCCACGTAGCGCTTCTTCACCGCCCGCGCGCGGAACGCGGCGGCGAGCCCGCGCAGCCCCTCGGGCGTGCGGCCGAAGAGCACGACCCCCGAGGTCTCGCGGTCGAGCTGGTGCGCCGGCGCGGGGCGGAAGCTCCGGGTGACCGCCCGGGGTCCGAGCCGCGCGAGCACGCGGGTCACGAGGTCGTCCCGGCCCCCGTGGAGCCGGAGCCCGGCGGGCTTGTCCACGGCGAGCACGTGCGCGTCCTCGTGGAGGACCAAGACCGGCCCGGCGGACCCCCGCGCCGCCGCGACCGGGGCCGCCGGCGGCTCGGGGAGCGCGAGCCGGTCGCCCGGGCGGAGGCGCGTCCCCGGCTCCGCCCGCCGTCCGTTCACCCGCACCTCGCCGCGATCGATCCGCCGGTAGATCGCCGAGAGCGGGACGCCCGGCCAGACCTTGCGGAGGAAGCGGTCGAGGCGGAGACCCGCCTCGCCGGAGGCGACCGTCGCCTCATGCCTACCGCGCATCGGGCGGCGCGGCGAACCCAGGCCGCGCGCGCGCGTCCGCGCGCGCGCCTTCCGCCAGCGCCTCGACGGCCTCGCGGGCCAGATCGGGATCGAGCGGCTCGCCGGCCTCGGCGATCGCGGCGAGGTCGCGGAGCAGCCGCCACCGCTCGAGCGCGGCACCGTCGATCGCGCCCGCGCGCGCGGCGGCCCAGGCCCGCGCGAGCAGCGCAGGCCCGGGCGGCGGAGGCTCCACACCGGGAAGCCCGGCGCGGAGCTCCTCCCCGGCCGCCTCGGCCGCGCGGAGCACCGCCTCGCGCAGGAAGCCCCCGTTCAGCAGGAACGCCGCCACCTCGGCCTTCTCGCGTGCCCGCGCGCGGAGGAGCTCCGGCGCCGACGGCTCCGCGCTCGCCGCCGCCGGTGGCGGAGT
>Ga0187892_10001190_pt1 | contig 61330 bp, 61 predicted proteins | sample MA1701073metaG_FD_139345 | JGI IMG/M metagenome (GOLD analysis project Ga0187892, IMG submission 139345) | Bio-ooze microbial communities from a basaltic lava cave in the Kipuka Kanohina Cave System on the Island of Hawaii, USA - MA170107-3 metaG ... | reverse complement strand
GCCAGCATGGCGTTTTCGCTCGAAGCCCGCGCCCCGCTGCTCGACCGCCGCATCTTCGACTATGTCTGGTCGTTGCCGCTCAAATACAAAATTAGGGACGGGCAGGGCAAATGGCTGCTGCGCCGCGTCCTCTCCCGCCATGTGCCGGATGATCTTTTCGCGCGCCCCAAACAGGGCTTCACCGTCCCCGCCGGCGAATGGCTGCGCGGCCCGCTGAAAGACTGGGCCGAAGACCTGCTCTCTGAAAAACGCCTGCGTGGGGAAGGCTTCCTCGATCCCCAAGCCGTGCGCGCCGTCTGGCGGGAGCACCTCAGCGGCAAAGGCCGCCACGCCCACAAACTCTGGACCGTGCTGATGTTTGAGAATTGGCGCGGCCGCTGGCAATAAAAAAGGCGGCCCGCAGGCCGCCTTTTTTCAATTGTGGTTTTTCTAATTTATTGCTCTAGGCTGCGGAGCGTCCACTATGGCCGTGGCAGCCAATGCAGGTGTAATAACCGGCGTAAAACCGCCGACGATGGCATGGTTCAGCACTTCATCAATCGTGGAAACCGGAATGACCTCAAGCGCATTCCAGATCTGATCGGGCACCTCATCCCTGTCCCTTTCATAATTTTCCTTCGGAACCAGTACCGTTGTGTAACCGCCGCGCACCGCCGCCGCCAGCTTTTCACGCAGACCGCCGATGGGCAGAATATCGCCTCTGGTTGTCACTTCGCCGGTCATCGCAACGTCCTTGCGGACTGGCTTGCCTGCGACTACGGAGAAAAGCGCCGTCAGCATGCCCGCGCCGGCCGAAGGCCCGTCCTTGGGAATGGCCCCTGCCGGAACGTGAACGTGATAATTATGTCTGAATATTTCTTTGGGATGGATTCCAAACCGGGCAGCATTCGCTTTAAGCAGGACCGACGCCGCCGTTATGGATTCTTTCATGACGTCGCCCAGTTGGCCGCTCATGCCGACCACGCCGCCCGTTTCGTCTTTCACTTCCCATGTTTGCGCTTCGATATCCAGCGTTTCGCCGCCAACTTCGGTCCAGGCAAGGCCGGTGACTTTGCCGATCTCATCCGTCTGGTCGGCAAGGCCGAACGTGAATTTGCGCTTGCCCAGGCACTCGGCCAGATTGTCGGAGGTCACGGCAAAGGTTTTGCCTTTGTCGCCAAGCTCGATTGCGGCTTTCTTCATCAGGGTGGCTATGGAGCGCTCCAGATTCCTGACGCCGGATTCGCGCGTGTAATAGCGGATGATGTCGCGCAGCGCATCGTCGGTGACGGTGAATTCGCCTTCTTCGAAACCGTTGGCGCGCATCTGTTTTCTGACCAGGTGCCGCTTGGAGATTTCCAGCTTTTCATCCTCGGTATAACTGCCGAGGAGTACGATATCCATGCGGTCCTGCAGCGGAACGGGAATATTGCTCAAAACATTCGCCGTGCAGACGAACATGACATCCGACAGATCGTAATCCACATCGAGATAATGGTCGTTGAACGCATGGTTTTGCTTCGAGTCGAGAACTTCCAGCAGCGCCGACGCCGGGTCGCCGCCTCTCTGGTCCGTGCCCATCTTGTCGATCTCATCGAGCATGAAAAGCGGGTTGCTCGATCCGGCCTTGGTCAATTTCTCGATGATCGCGCCGGGCTTTGAGCCGATATAAGTGCGGCGATGGCCGCGAATCTCGGCTTCGTCTCTTACTCCGCCGAGGGCGTGACGGATGAAATTCCGGCCTGTCGCGCGGGCGAGCGATTCGCCGAGCGAGGTCTTACCGACGCCGGGCGGTCCGACAAGGCACAGGATCTGCGCGTTTTTCCCTTCCGTCCAGCCTTTGTTCGCAAGACGCCGCTGCACGGCAAGGTTCTCGATAATCTTGTCCTTCACCTTGTCCAGCCCGTAATGATCGGAGTCCAGAATCTCTCTCGCATTGTTGATATCGTTATTGACTTCGGTAGGCTTGCCCCAGCTAAGGTCGAGCAGGGCTTCGAGCCAGTTGCGCACGACAGTCGCCTCGTCGCTCGAATCCGACATCTTCTCAAGCTTTCCAATTTCCTTTAGTGCCTTTTTACGGACTGCCTCGGGCAAAGCGGTGGCGTCTATGCGTGCTTTCAGCTCCCCGATTTCATTATCATCCTCGCCGTCATTCAGCTCTTTCTTGATGGCCTTCATCTGCTCGCGCAAGTAATATTCGCGCTGGGTTTGCTCCATGCTTTCTTTTACATCCCGTGTGATTCTTTTCTGCGCCTGAAGCACTTCTAGCTCGCCCTCAATTTTGACGAGGAGTTGTTTGAAGCGGTTTACGATACCGGGCTCTTCCAGCAGCTTCTGCTTGTCCGCGATCGAAAGAGTCAACTGGGAGCTGATAATATTGGCAAGCTTGTCCGGATTGCCTTTCACTTCGTTCTCAATCTTTGCTATCTCCTCGGGGGAGATCTTATGAACCATCGCCAGATATTGTTTGAATGTTTCCAGCGCGTTTCTGGCGGCAGCTTCCACTTCGGCGGCGGGCTGCGCGGAGATCTCTACGCTCGTGGCCGTCGCTTGCCAGTATTGACCTGCCGCATTTATATTGCTGGCCTTGGCCCGCTCCATCCCATCGACCAGAACTTTCACCGTGCCGTCGGGCAGTTTCAGAAGTTGCAGCACTTGGCATATCGTGCCGGTTTGATAGACATCCGCTGCCTTGGGATCATCCTGTCCGGCATCACGCTGGGTGAGAGCCAGAAACTTTCCGTTGTGCTTATTTACCGCTTCTTCAAGCATTCTGATCGATTGCTTCCGTCCGACAAAAAGAGGCACGGTCATATTAGGGAAAATCACGATGTCCCGCAGCGGCAGGACCGGTAAAGTTTCTGTATTCGTTTTTGTTTTGGCGCTCATTTTTAAGGCATCCCTGTCAGTAAAGGTTAATCCAGTGGCCTGATTCAATTCTCAGACAGTATGTAAAAGATCATCCTTTACATATTCTTGTCAAGTTTTTTGTTTTAAGGGTCGATAATATTTATGAAAGTTGCTGAAAATCAATTGAATTGCTTTCCCCGCGAAAGCGGGGAGCTGATGGTTACAAGCTTTACCGGGTTCTCCGCTTTCGCGGGGAAAGAGGTCTATTAGACCAATGATATGATGAAATGGAGCGAGTGAAGGGATTCGAACCGCCGCGCGCGTAAGCGCACGCTACTCTTGAAAAGACGAGGGTTCGAAACCCTTCACGTCAGAACTATTGGGAATTAATGGATAAATGGAGCGAGTGAAGGGATTCGAACCCTCGACCCTTACCTTGGCAAACTAAAATGGCAGATGTTTCTAAAAATTGCTGGCTGTTTATAAGTGGCTCTGTATAAGGGTTTATAGGCAAAAAATCTGCTCTTGTAAAATCCCGAAAGCACCATAAAATTCTCTTTGTTGGTGCCTATGTGGTGCCTAGAAGGGGGAAGCCAAATGTCGAAATTAACCAAAAAGCTGGTTGATAGCTTGGGGCCTAAAAATAAGGATTACATCGTCTGGGATGACAAGATTTCCGGCTTCGGGATTAAGGTAACGCCGCAGGGCCGCAAGGTGTATCTTTTGAAATACCGCTCTGAAGACGGGCGGCAGAGAAAGCCGACCATAGGCGTACACGGCAATATCACTTGTGAGGAAGCAAGGGAAATCGCGGAAAATTGGCAGGCGGAAAAAGCCAAGGGAAACGACCCGGCGGAAGCCCGGTTCCGTCTTAGGGAATCGCCAACGGTATCTGATTTGTGCGACCGCTTTTTAAAAGAGCATGTGGAAGTCCATAAAAAGCCGGGAACGGTATCTCTGGATAAATTTTATATACGAAAATATATCAAGCCGAAAATCGGTGCTTTGAAAACGGTATCCGTGACCAAAGGGGATATTCAGAAATTGCATCTGTCGATGAAAAAGACCCCGGCACAGGCGAATCGCATCTTGAATACTCTTTCCAAAATGTTCAGCCTTGCCGAAGACTGGAGTTTTCGGCCAGCTAATTCCAACCCTGTAAAAGGGATTCAAAGATACAAGGAAAGTTCTAGAGAGCGGTATTTGACGCAGCAGGAACTGGCTTGCCTTGGCGAAGTTCTGAACGAATCGGAAAAGCAGGGAACGGAAACACCGCATTTTATAGCCCTTGTCCGGCTTCTGATTTTAACCGGGGCGCGGCTGCGGGAAGTTATGCACGCAAAATGGGAATGGATTGATAAGGAAGCTGGCCTGTTGATTCTGCCGGATAGCAAAACAGGGAAAAAGATTATACATCTTTCTCCTGCGGCGCTTGAGGTGCTTGAGGCTATCCCCAAAATCAAAAGCAATCCATATATCATTGTCGGTGAAAAGGAAGGAAAGCCGCTTATCAGTCCAAAAAAGCCGTGGCGGCGTGTAAAAGAAGTCGCAAGCATGAAAATGTTTGAGAATGATAATCAGTATAAGCCTGTCATTCAGGCGTTGCGGAAGAAATTAAAACGTTTTCCTAATTATTCCGAATTTTGCGCTGAATCTGAGAATCAGGGCATGGATAAACCGGAGGGTATAACCGATGTGCGCTTGCACGATTTGCGGCACACCTATGCTTCAATCTGTGTCGGGCATGGTATGCCAATACAAATGGTTGCAAAACTTTTAGGCCATGCTCAAATTAGGACATCAGAGCGTTATGCGCATCTTGCCCGCGATCCTGTAAGCAACGCCGCTGCTAGCGTTGGGAATATAATTTTGAACAGTTTGAAGAAAGCCAACTCAAATGCTGGATGATGATATTAAAGAGATCAAAAATCTACCCGACCTGACCAAGCCCGACCCAGCATTAGAAAAAGCTATGGAAGAATATTCTATGGATATCCTTAAGGTTCCTCCAGAGAATCCTTTCGAAATTTTTAAGTCACACAGAAAGCTTTATCTTGGGAAGCATTTGCCTTTGAAAGTCGGGGAATTTATCGCTGAAGCAGAACGCAACGAAATAGAAAAAATTATAGATCAAATTAAGGGGCTTGGGTTTTTTAGCGCCGCATATATTGATAATCTGATTATTTATTTTGAAGTTTTAAAATCTCCTATTCTGGGTGCGGATTATTTGACCACGATCATAGATCGGTATATTCGACCCGATATTAGAGTGCAGGGAATTCGACCCTTTCAAAAATTTGCAATTGGATATTTTTGCTGTGAACTAAAAAAGTATGGAGCGTCAATCAGGCCAACAGCCGCTATGATGGTTAATCATTTTGCTTACAGCCCTAGCGAAGTAGAAAAAGCAATCAAAGATTATAAGACGGTTCTCGAATATGTTGACGAACGGGAAGCAGCATACTATGTCGCTGATCTTATCGGCCTATGGTTATTATACCAATTTGGATTTGATTTAGATGACCACTTGCATATTTTTGGCGATCACCATCATTCGCGAAAAGCTAAAGAATCGTTCTTGCAAGCCTACAGGGAATTTTCTCACAGGATTGACCATACTTATATCCCGTTGATTAAAGACGCTTTCAATAATCCTCCATATCTTTTGGAAAAAATAATTATTCCTGAGCTAAAAAATTATATTGTGGATTTTGACTGCGAAAATTGCACAGTGCATCCAATAAATGAACTGGCCGGAATTTTAGTGTCTTTATCATTGTTATCCATGGCACCGAATTTGATCAATGATCGGGAAAAACTTCTCCAACTAGGCTGGGTTTCCGAATAAATTTACCCTCCCCGGAACAGTTCTAGGGAGGGTAGAAGATTGCCGGGGCAATAAAAATCTCTCCTTGTTTCTGAAAAAATCTCTTTATCGCTGGCGGTATGGGACTGTTGGCAAAAATCCATAAGGAGATATTTTCAAATGGAAACTTTATACACTCCAAAGCAGGCCGCAGAGCATCTCTGCGTATCCGAAATGACTCTTCGCAAATGGCGTTGGGAAGGCAAAGGGCCACGGTTCGTAAAAATGGGCCGCAAGGTTGTTTACCGCAAGGACGATCTTCATTCATTCGTGCAAAGCATGATCCGTACGTCTACCTCTGACACAGGGGCGCTGCAATGAGGAATATAAAATTTTCCAATGCGGCGGTCTTGAAACAAGCCATCAAACCGGCTGACTATTACAGCCAAGTTATCGGCGGCAGTCTGGGCAGGCATACTGGCAATGGCTGGCATATATGGAACGGTCTTTGCCCCTTCCATGTAGATAAAAAGCCGGGGAGTTTTTATATCAACCGGGTAACAGGCGCTTTCAAATGCTTTTCCTGCGGGGCGGGCGGCGGCGATATTCTTGCCTTTCATATGCAGCGTACCGGCTGTTCTTTTCCTGAAGCCATTGAACGGGTGGGAGGCTTGCAATGCGGCGGGAAATAGCAAGATGGCTGTATAAAAATAAAACCGGCGATGTGCTTGGCTATGTATGCCGGTTTGAAAATGGCGGCGTTAAAGGCAATGGCAAGCCAGCTAAGGAGATTATTCCTTACTTTAAGCCTGAAGGAGAAGGCTTTAAAGCAGGATTGCCGGATGACATTAAAGAATGCCGACCGCTTTTCGGCTTAGATTCTTTAAACGATCCTTTAAAGCCGGTTTATATTGTGGAGGGTGAAAAATGCGCCAGTGCTTTAAATGATCTCGGCTATCAGGCAGTGACGAGTCTGGGAGGCAGCGAGGGGGTTTTAAAAGCGGGTTGGGAAGCACTTAAAGATATAAGAGAAGCGGTTCTTTTGCCGGATAACGACGAGGCTGGCAGGCGCTATGGCAAAGCTGTATATAAACGCCTTAAAGCGATTAACCCAGCCATAGAAATTTTTATAGCTGAATTGCCCGCGCTTCCTGTAGGCGGTGATATCTGTGATTTCCTTAAAGAAAACTATAGTGAACTCTATAGCTGGGATACATTAGCTTCTTTAAAGAATCATCCCTACACGGAATCTATAGTTCACGGCCTTAAACAGGACTTTAAAAGCTATAGCCAGCCGGTGCCTGCGGAATGGCAAACCATAGAATCGGAAAACGGTTTAAAGGCACTGCCTTATAAAGCTTTAAACGCCATTGAAATTCCTGTCAGGGAAATTCTTTTAAAGCCATGGTTAAGCCAGCGTTCTATCAACATGGTTTTCGCGGACCGGGGCATTGGCAAAACATATTTCTGTTTATCCTGCGCCATAGCATTGACTGAGGGAAGCGGCTTTATAAAGTATGGCGCTTGCAAGCCGGTCAAGGTTCTCTATCTGGACGGCGAAATGCAGGCATCCCTTATAAGGGACCGTATAAGGAGCCTTATAAGAAACGAAGCACTGGTTAATGAAAACCTTTTTATAGTGACTCCAGACTGCCAGCAGGAACGCGATATGCCGAATCTTGCAAAGGGGGAGGGGCTGGCGGAGGTGGACGAGATTATCCAGCAGCTCAAGCCGGACGTTATTTTTGTCGATAACCTTTCAACCTTTATAAGAAGCGGCAATGAGAACGAAGGCGAAAGCTGGTTGCCGGTACAGGAATGGGCTATACGGCAAAGGTCGGCAGGGCGCTCGGTCGTTTTCGTGCATCATACAAACAAGGAAGGGTCACAGCGCGGGTCTTCCCGCAAGGAAGACGTTATGGATGTCGTGATCCGGTTGAAAAGACCGGATGACTATATCCGCGAGGATGAAGGCGCGCGGTTTGAAATTCATTTCACTAAGGCCCGCAACCTGTATGGCGAGGATATTCAGCCTATAGAGGCGAAGCTGGAAGAGCGTAATGGCAGACAGGAATGGTCATGGCAGAGCGCCGAGGGCAGTTTTGGGAAGGCAATCGAACTTCTTAAATCTGGCTATCAGCAAAAAGATGTTTGCGAGGAACTCGGGATTTCTAAAGCCACAATGTCCAGATGGCATAAAAAAGCCCTATCGGAAGGCCTATTATAGTGCTAATAGGCCGCCATAATAGCGGTAAACATGGCGCTATCTCTGGGTTAATACCGGCTAAAAAACCTAATTAAGAGGCAGTTCCACGGTTCCGCCCTCTAGGAGCGGAACCGTGGAACTGCTAAAATAACGCCTAATTTACCGCTATTTACCGCCTAAATACCGCTAAACGATCAGGCTTCCCTGATTGTACATCTCCTGCGCGTTCAGGCCTTTCCCGCCTTCGATAATAGCAAGCGCAGTCATCTGGTAATTGCTGCCCTGTCCATCGGGATCGACCTTGAGAACGGCATCCTTGCCGCTTTTCTCTATCTTTACGAAATGCGAAAGCATATCGGCAACGGGATCGAAATCCTCCGCCAGAACGTCGCGAATGTCTATTGCGTCATGCTTTTTGTTGAAGTCCTTGATAACGTCAAGGCCGCTGTCGAAATCGCTGAATCTGAATATGTCGTTTCCACCGCCCCCGGAAAGCGCATCCTTGCCTTTGCCGCCGTCCAGAATATCGTTGCCGCTGCCACCGGAGAGGTTATCCTTGCCATCGTTCCCTTCAAGAAGGTCATTGCCGCTATCCCCGTGTAGGGAATCGTTGCCGCTGCCGCCTGAAAGTGAATCGTTGCCCTGACCGCCGCTCAGTTTGTCCGCGCCTTTGCCGCCGCTTATGGTGTCATTGCCTTGGCCACCTTCCATGCGGTCGTTGCCGCCATCGCCCCAAAGAACGTCGTTGCCTTTGCCGCCGTCAATGAAATCGTCCCCGCCCTTGCCGCTGATAAAATCATCTTTTTTGCCGCCGGACAGGCAATCATCCCGGTTTGTTCCCAAAATGTCGCCGGGGCGGGCGCGGACTTCGATGGTTACGCTCGCAATGTCTTCGCCGCCCTTGCCGTCAATGATCTTGTATTCAAAGGTATCGTTGCCGATAAAGCCCGGAGCGGGAGAGTAAATGAAATCCCCGCTTGAACTCAGGATGACGCTGCCGCCCGTGGCGGTATTAAAGTCGCCGGAAACCGCGCTTAACGGATCGCCGTCAATATCGCTGTCCGCGCCGTTTCCGTTATTGTTCAGAACATTGCCGGTCAGGGCGCTGTCGCGCAGCATGGAGAAGGTATCGTCCTTTGCAACCGGGTCATGGTTTACAGGGGCCGGGGCAATATCGAATGAAACAAGCCCGGTATCTTCCCCGCCGTTGCCATCGCGCACTGTATATTCAAAGCTGTCCAGACCGCTGAATCCCGCCGCCGGAGTGTAGGTAAAGCCGCCATTGCCGTTCAGGGCGATAACGCCGCCCTGCACGGTCGCGAATGTTCCCGACACGGCGGAAAGAATGTCGTTATCGATGTCATGGTCGTTGGTAAGGACGTTGCCGGTAAGAGGCGTGTCTTGCTGGCCTGAAAAACTATCGTCTTCGGCAATGGGACTGTCGTTCACCGGCTGGACATTGATGGAAGCCATGCCGGTATCCTGCCCGCCGTGACCGTCGAGAAGCGTGTATTCAAAGCTGTCCGGGCCGTGGAAATTCGCCGCCGGTTTATACATAAAACTTCCATCAGGGTAAATAAAAAGCTCTCCCCCTTGCTGGGTAACAAAAGTTCCCGGAACTACGCTCAAGGAATCGCCGTCTATATCTCCGTCCGCGCCGTTGCCGTTATCGGCAAGAAGATTGCCGGATAGTTCTGCATCTTCATTGGTAACAAACTGATCGGCCTGCGCCTCGGGTGCGTCATTGACCGGCAGAATATTGATGCCGACCATGCCGATATCCTGCCCGCCCCGATTGTCGATCACCGTATAGGTAAAACTGTCCGGGCCGTGATGATTTGCGGCAGGGGTATAAACGAAATCGCCATTGCTTTGCAGGATGACGCTGCCGCCGGTAGCCGTTATGATTTCAGCAGCGATAACCTCCATTGCGTCGCCATCAGGATCAATGTCCGAGCCGGCGCCATTATCTGCCAGCACATTGCCAGACAGAATACCATCCTCATTCATGGTAAATGAATCATCAAACGCCATCGGCGGCTGGTTCGTCTGCATAAACGGGTTGGGAATCTGGACAATCGTGCCGTCGTTGAATGAAATCCATTCCACTATATTGGCGGAATTGCCGGAAAACTGCCCCTTTATTGTCACGCCGCTGGCAATGTCTATCCGCATATCATCGCCGACCTGGGTGAAGGTCAGATTTGCTAGCGTCAAGCTGCCTTTGATTTCAAGCGTATCGATGCCGCCCTCTTCAAATAAATCATCAAATCCGCCACCGGGCGAGAAGACGTATATATCATTCCCTGATCCGCCATGAATCTGGTCATCCCCAGCACCACCGACTAAAAGATCGTTTCCACTAAATCCAAATAAAACGTCATTGCCACTGCTGGCCATGATAAAATTATCATTCTCGTTGCCCTCAAGCGTGTCATTGCCGGGGAAAGGAAGGAACGGGTTTTCCTCAAACCCCACAATGATGTTATTCATGGATACCAAGGTATTGTCCTGTTGGAAAAACAGATTTTCAATCGCTGCAATTTCCTCGCCGTCATACTGGTTCTCGATAAAAACAGAACTGTTTCCATTATTGTAAAAAATCCTCATACTGCCCGGCAGGTTGGCCAAACGCCCTATGCTCAGATCGGAAAAGGAAATGTTTCCCTGAAAAGTAAGCGTATCATTCCCGCTTGTCTCTCCCGCAATCGAGCCGCCCGGCTGTGAAACGATGTAATTGTCATTACCGTCATGTCCGCGCATGTGTGTTCCTGAAATCGCCACAAGCGTGTCGTTCCCTTCGCCGCCCAAGAGGAGCCCGCCTCCGGTCGTCCCGCTGGTCAGCATATCGTCACCCGCTCCGCCGAACAGGGTATCGCGCCCGGAACCGCCGCTTATGTTGTCATCACCCAATCCGCCATAAATCGTGTCGTCAAATGCGGTGCCGACGACATGGTCGTTACCGGAATACATGCTGAACGTGAGAGCTTGGTTCACGCCAGAAAAATCAAGCATGTCGCTTCCAAAGGTTGCCAGAGTTTCCTGAGGAATGGCAGTGTTTGAAGCGAATAAATTAAACGATGGCGGTATGGTTGTAAAATCGGGGGCCGCATTTGCGATGGTAGCGTTAAAGCCTGCATAGCCGTCCCAGAATCGCAAATTAAAAGGAGCAAACTGAAAACTGTGGTAATATTCCAGAGTCGTTCCCTGATTGAGAAGAGACTCAAAATACGACACTCCGCCATCGAATGTCAGGGAGCCGTATCCAGCCACGGTTACGATCACATCCCCCATGTAAAAATTCAGCGTTTTACCGGCAATATCGGTATCGAAAAGGCGCATATTGGTTATTTCAAAGGAAAGATCGTCTAATCTTACATCTGCGGGCAAAAACACGGTTCCGGCGCTAACATTATCGAATACATCGTTTCCCCCCGTATAAAAATAATTTCCTACAGATTGGTATCGGCTGAAAGGGCTGTTTTGCTCATAATTTTGTAACCCGTCATGGCGGATTAAATCATTGCCCGTTCCCGAATATATAGTTCCTTGATAGAAAGAGTTCAGAACATCTCCATTGATCCCGTAGTCGGAAAAATCATAGAGGTCGCCGTGATTGGTGCCGACTAAATTGACGCGGATGTCCGGGTCGCCCGCCAGCCCTTCGAAGGTGTCGGCGTTAACGCCGTCGGTAATCGCGCCAGCCGCCATATCGAACGTGAGGCTCTGGCCGTAGTCGCGGTAGTCGAGCACCATGTAGTTTTCAGGATGTGGCAAGCCGAACGCATCCGTCAGAATATCGGCGGCGGGGACGAAATGATGGCCGAGCGCGGCGATTTGGGCGTAATGTACGTTTTTGAATATCTCGATGCCGGTGAATGATCCGCCATTCAGCGTGTAGGTTCCACCCGCTCCATCGATCATCAGGGCCTCGCCCGCATCGAAACTTGTGTTTGCGAACGGAGTTGTCCGGAGCAGGCGATTTTGATAGGAGTCGGAAGCTAGGCCGTCGATGACGACCTGATTGTAAAGGCTCACCGTATCGGTTCCATCGCCGCCATCGATGTTGTATCCGGTCAGCCCAGTCAGGGAAAAATTATCATCAAACGATGTGCCGATGAAGGTTCCAAAATTAGCTACAGTAATAGTGTTTCCGGCAGTAGTAATATTGGCGGCAGAAGAAATGGTTGTTCCGAAATCCTGCTCTAGCGTTTGGATTTGAGAAGATGTTAAATCAATAAATTGAATGGAATTCGGGTTATTAAAAAAATTGAAAATATTATTCTTAGAAAAAGGACGATTTACAAAAGATTCTATGGAATGAAGCGTATCGGTAAACGTGCCATCGGTCGCTTCCCAACGATCGGCAAAACTCGACACAGTTAGAGAAGCCACATTGTATCTTACAGAGTCTTTGCCATCCGCCAGATTAAATCTTAATTGTGGACCTACGCTGCTGCCGCCGTAAAATGTATCCGATCCGCCTTGGTCAATAAACAAATTATTTTCATTTTGATTGAAGCCCTCGAATGCATTATCGCCCAAGCCATCAATAATTGTTGTATGCGCGACATTAACTGAAAGGGGAATCTGATTAGTTGTTGGATTCCCTGTTGCATCTATCTCAAAAAGTTGAATGGTGTTTAGATCAATTCCAGCCGCCGTCAAAAATGTATTGGCAATTGAATTGCTATTTGCCACTAAAAGATCGTAATTTACGTTAGTGTTAACAACACGACTCGTTACTGGTAAGCCTGTTTCCGGATCAGGAATCGTAAAATCATAAGGCGTCCCCAAGGTGTTGAGAAAATTTAGCATTGTTTGGGCTGCGAGTTCGGCTTCCGCGTCCGTCAGATTGAGCTTGTTTAAATTATAAAAATCTTTTTGTGTTTCATCCGGAGACTGTGCTTGTTGCAATCGGGTCATTGCAAGTCGGCCATGATCTGTTCCATCAGGATTAGGCAAAGGCGGTGTTGGATTGTATCGATCATTAAATAAAGCACCAGATATCCCATCTAAAGCAATAGTAGCTGTGTCCGTGACAATCCATATAGTCAAATGCCTTCCGCCTGGAAGAGTTATTCCAGATCGTGTAACGCCTGCCGAGCCTACATAAATTTCAGTTGCCATTCTTGCCCCCATTATTCACCTCAGCCGGAGTTAATGCGACTGACTCATGTGGATACCAAAGAAAAGGTGTTTTCCCATGCGGAATTTGAACTGAAATTCCCTGAACTCGATTATCATCTCCACCGTAACGAACTACGACATTTCTAATATCAGACTCGGATTTTCCCGAAATGTAATATTTTACAGCGTAAATTCCCTCCACCTTCTCATCATGGCTTTTAATTATACTCCTATCCCCCACCCTTTTGGTTTCGCTGGAAATGCTCGCTCCTAGTTGAGTTAGAAGAATTCTTTCTACATTTTGCCGATCAGTGCCATTTGGGAAAACAGATGTTAATGCTTGATAAAGAGCTTCTTCACTCCGATAATTTTGCAATGATTTAAGATGGTCTGTTGAGTTAGGTTGGGAAATAACGACATAAAGCCCAAAGATAGTCAGACTAAAAACTATAAGAGCCGTCAAAATTACCCATTTTATTCGCAGGATGTTCATTGATTGTGTTCCCCTCAAACGCTGACAGTTTCATCTGTCGCTATTTTATTCCTCCAGTAAAAAAGGATTTATCTAAAATTGTATCATTTCACGGGTTAATAGCCGTTTAACATATTCATCTTTTGGTTGTGCTATGGAGATTTGACAATGAAGATTCAAAAACTCTCGGTATTCCGAAACCTTTTCAGGTGCCTATATGGTGCCTAAACAAAAAGCACCTTACGGCGCTCCCATCTAAGTCTTTGATTTAATGGAGCGAGTGAAGGGATTCGAACCCTCGACCCTTACCTTGGCAAGGTAATGCTCTACCCCTGAGCTACACTCGCGTCCTATAGAGGGTTGAGAATGTGCACTATATGAATTCCTGATCCGATTGCAACATTTTTCTAAAGAGATTGATTTTTCGTGCATTCAGGCTAGTTTTGTCCCGAAATAAAGGAGTTTAGCGCCCATGGGCGACCCCGCAGCCACAGACGAGGCCGTAAAGCCGCTTCCCGTAACGGCGGAAAACCTGCTCGCCCGCTTTAGGGAACTGGGCATGGATGTTGCGCTGCACCGTCATCCCCCGGTTTTCACTGTCGCCGAAAGCGCGCATCTCAAGAAATCGGTCCCCGGTCTGCATTGCCGCAACCTGTACCTGCGCGATAAAAAGGAGCGCAATTATCTGGTCGTGGCCGCCAACGAAACGGCCCTGGACCTGAAAAAACTCGCCCCGCTGCTGGGCGCTGGCCGCCTCTCGTTCGGTTCCGCCGAACGGCTCTGGCAGTATCTCGGCGTCCGTCCGGGCTCCGTCTGCCCCTTTGCAATTATTAACGACCGGGCGGGCGCGGTTGAGATTTTTCTGGACAAGACCATGATGGATGCCGATCTTGTCTGTTATCATCCGATGGAAAACCATCTGACGGTGGGGCTCACGCCGCGGGATCTTGTAAAATTCATTGAATCCTGCGCCCATGTCCCCCATGTAATCGACCTGTCCCCGGCAGCGCCGGACGGGTCCGGAGAGGAGAATTAATATGCTGTTTGGCAAAAAGGAAGACCGCACCATCCCGCCCGCCGCGAACGACGATATCGTCTTCGACGCGGGGACTCAGGATTTTGAGGATCGTGTGATGCGCGCCTCGATGGATCTGCCGGTGCTGGTCGATTTCTGGGCTCCCTGGTGCGGTCCGTGCAAGCAGCTCACGCCCGTGATCGAGGAAGCGGTCAGGGCCGCGGGCGGCAAGGTGAAGCTTGCCAAGGTCAATATCGATGAGCATCCCGAGCTCGCGCAGGCGCTGCGCATCCAGTCGGTGCCGATGGTCTTCGGCTTTATCCAGGGCCAGCCGGTCAACGCCTTCGTCGGCGTCAAATCGAAAACCGAGATCTCGTCTTTCATCGATCAACTCGTAAAAATGGCGAAGAGTGCGCAGCCCGACGCCATCGACGTGCCGAAGGCTCTCGCGGAAGCCGCGGCTGCGCTCGCTAATGGCGACCTCAATATCGCGCAAGGCGTCTATGTGCAGATCCTCACGCAGGATGAACTGAACGTGCAGGCCTATACCGGCCTGATCCGCACCTTCATCGCCGGCGGCCAGTTGGAGCACGCGCAGGAAATGATCGGCGAGGCCCCGCCTGAAATCGCAAAAGACCCGGCATTCGAGGCCGCGCGCACCGCGCTCGATCTTGCCGCGAACGCGCCGTCTGGCGGCGAGCTCGCAAAGCTCACGGAAAAACTGAAGCAAAATCCCGCCGACCATCAAACGCGTTTCGATCTCGCCGAAGGCCTGTTCGCCTCCGGCAATAAAGAGCAGGCGATCGACGAGCTGATCGAGATCATCCGCCGCAACCGTGCCTGGGAAGATGAAAAGGCGCGCAAGCAGCTCCTCAAATTCTTTGACGCGCTGGGGCCCGCCGATCCGCTGACCGCCGCGGGCCGCCGGAAACTCTCCACGGTCCTGTTCTCGTGAAACCCGTTCGGCCTATATAATTGCGATGGGAGACGAGGCAATAAAGGAAATCGAAGGCTTGCCGGGCGCCATCCCGGTTTTCCCGCTCGGCGGCGTGCTGCTGCTTCCCGGCGGCCAGTTGCCCCTCAACATTTTTGAAAAACGCTACCTCGCCATGGTGCGCGATTCCCTTAAAGAGGAGCGTCTTATAGGCATGATCCAGCCGCGTACCGGCGAAGCGCTGTTTGAAGTCGGTTGCGCGGGCCGCATCACCGCTTTCGAGGAAACGCAGGACGGCCGCTACCTTATAACCCTGACCGGCCTCTGCCGCTTCCGCGTCGCTTCCGAACTGCCGCAGAGGGATGGCTACCGCCGCATGGCGGTGGAATGGGGGTCCTTTGCGAGGGACATGCGCCTTGAATCCTGCCTCGATATCGACCGCGGCCGCCTCAAAACCCTGCTGTGCGATTATTTCCAGCTCAACGGCCTGTCCTGCGACTGGGACGCCGTCGACGGCACCCCCGACCAGAGACTGCTCACTTCGCTAGCGATGATCTGCCCCCTTGGCCCCAACGAAAAACAGGCGCTGCTGGAAGCGCAATGCTGCCGCACAAGGGCGCAGATGTTCATGACCATGCTGGAAATGGCGGTCGCCGACAAGGGCGAATGCGGCGGCTGCCATTGACGCTTGTACTGGCCTGCGCCGCTGGTTATAGTAACCCGTATGACCCAGGAAGTTGACCCCAAACTGCTCGAAATCCTCGTCTGCCCGTTGACGCACGTGCCGCTGCGTTATGATTCCGACAAAAAAGAACTCGTTTCCGATCAGGCGCGCCTCGCCTACCCTGTGCGCGACGGCATCCCGGTGATGCTGATCGACGAGGCGCGCGAGCTGGATGAGCACGAGGTAAAGAAATAGGATGGGCGAAAAGAACCGCATCATCATCTTCGATACGACGCTGCGCGACGGCGAGCAGTCGCCCGGTTGCTCGATGCATCTTGAAGAAAAAATCCGCATGGCCGAAATGCTCGACCGCATGGGCGTCGATGTCATCGAGGCAGGCTTTCCGATTGCCTCGCAGGGCGATTTCGAATCGGTGCAGGAAGTCGCAAGGCGCGTCCAGAACGCTGCCGTTGCGGGCCTGTGCCGCGCGAAGACCGCAGATATCGAAGCCTCCGCCGAGGCGCTCAAACCCGCGAAGCGCAAGCGCATCCACACGTTCATTTCCACCTCGCCGCTGCACATGCAGTATAAATTGCAGATGCCGCCCGAGGAAGTGTTGAATGCCGTCGCCGAAAGCGTCGCGACCGCCCGTAAATTCACCGACGACGTCGAATGGTCGGCGGAGGATGCGACGCGCACCGAGGATGATTTCCTGTGCCGCTGCGTTGAAACCGCGATCAAATGCGGCGCGACCACGATCAATATTCCGGATACGGTCGGCTACAGCGTGCCCGAGGAATACGGCGCGATTTTCGCGATGCTGCTTGATCGCGTGCCGAATATCGACAAGGCGATCCTCTCCGTCCACTGCCACAACGATCTTGGCCTTGCCGTCGCGAATTCGCTCGCCGGCATCAAGGCGGGCGCAAGACAAGCAGAGTGCACGATCAACGGCATAGGCGAGCGCGCGGGCAACGCGGCGGTGGAGGAAATCGTCATGGCGATGCGCACACGCCCCGACATGCTGCCTTTCGAAACCGGCATCGATACAACGCAGATCATTTCCGCCTCGCGCACGCTTACGGCCATCACTGGCTTTGCCGTGCAGCCCAACAAGGCCATCGTCGGCGCGAACGCCTTCGCCCACGAAAGCGGCATCCATCAGGACGGCATGCTGAAAAACCAGAAGACCTACGAAATCATGACGCCCGCTTCCGTCGGCCTCTATAAATCCGAACTCGTCCTCGGCAAGCATTCCGGCCGCCACGCTTTTAAAAACAAGCTTGAGGAAATGGGCTATACGCTCGGCGATAACGCCTTTCAGGACGCTTTCAAGCGCTTCAAGGATCTTGCCGACCGCAAGAAAACCGTGTTCGATGAGGACATCGTCGCGCTACTCGGCGACAACAGCGCGCTGAACGAGCGCATCAAGTTCGTTTCGCTTAGCGTCCATGCCGGCTCCGAAGGCCCGCAGACCGCCGATTTAACATTAGAGATCGACGGCAAGGAAAACAAAACCACCGCCGAGGGCAACGGCCCGGTCGACGCGATTTTCAACGCGATCCGCAAGCTCTTCCCGCACCCCGACGCGGACCTGCCGCTCTACCAGGTCCACGCCGTCACCGGCGGCACCGACGCGCAGGCCGAAGTCACTGTGAAACTTGAAGAAAAAGGTCGCACCGTCATGGGCCAGAGCGCCGACGTCGACACCATGGTCGCCTCCGCCCGCGCCTATGTCTACGCGCTGAACAAACTGATCCGCAAGCGCACCCAGATGGCCCGCGAAGTCGGCCCCTGAAGCTTTAAAACTTGAATATTCCAAATTGTTCATGCTATTCCCTTGCTTTGGGAAAGGATATGGCCATGGGACTGGTTTCATTTTACCGCGACGGCGATGTGGATGATGCAGGGCGCACTTTCGAAGAAGTGCTTGCCTTTGATAACGATCAGCTTGAAGGCATTCACGATTACATCCAGTGGCTGTTTCCTCTGCCGGAACAAAGCAGTTGCGAGCCCGATGCCCCTACGCTGACCGCTGCGGATCTCGAAACATTCCGGAGCGATCCCGCGATGCAGGAAAATATGCGCCGGGCTTTCAACGTGATGTTGTCTTTCTATGGTTTTAAAGACACTGGAGAAAAAGTCGGTCTTGCGGAAAATTTCAACGACCGTTCCGACTGGCTGAGCGCTAATGACAGGGTGCATAATTTCATGCGCATTAGCAGGATTTTGCGCTCCCTCAGGATTGCCGGCCTCGAAGAAGAAGCCCAGCGCTTTTTCGGGAGGCTCGACCGGATTTATCGGCATCCCGTTGCAAGGGAACTCATCGGCGAAAAATCTTACGGCTTCTGGAAGCAACGGGTATCGGAACCCGCCCCCTAAAGCGCCGCCGTTATTTTCTCGAACACCTGATGAAACATCGCCTCGGTGAGCCGCCCGGTATTGGTGTTGTAGCGCGAGCAGTGATAACTTCCCGTCAGCGTGACGCCGTTTTTAAGTTCATGCATCCCGCCATGCGTGAATTTGAAATCCGTCATTTTGTGCCCGCACGAGCGCACCACCGCGTCGAATGAAATCTTGCCGAGCGACAGGATGATTTTCAGCTTCTTCATCCGCGCGATCTCCGCTTCCAGAAACGGCCTGCATTTGCTCATCTCCGGCCCCGTCGGCTTGTTCTCCGGCGGCACACATCTGACGGCATTTGTGATGCGGCAGTTGATAAGCGTGAGGCCGTCGTCTTTATGTTCCTGATAGACGCCCCTGGCAAAACCGAATTTCAGCAGCGTCGCGTAAAGCAGGTCGCCCGCGTAATCTCCTGTAAAAGGCCGCCCCGTGAAATTCGCCCCCCGCAGCCCCGGCGCAAGCCCGACGACGAGAAACTCCGCATCCTCCGGCCCGAAGGAAGGAACCGGCGCGTTGAACTTGCCGGGGAAGGAAACGCGGTTATCCTCGCGGAATTTTTTAAGCCGCGGACACAGATCGCAATTGGAGGAGGGGTGCTGCATGGCGGTCAAGCATAAAGCCAAATCGCCGTGCCGCCAAGTTACGAATTCGCCGCCCGCGACGGGGCATCCTCATAATCCCCGTGCTGCCCGCCGCTCTCGCGCTGGATTTCGCTCGCGAGCAGGTCAAGCTCAAGGAAATGATCGGCCTGCCTGCGCAACTCGTCCGCCACCATCGGCGGCGAGGATTTGACGGTCGACACCACGGTCACGCGCACGCCCTTGCGCTGCACCGCCTCGACCAGCTTGCGGAAGTCGCCGTCGCCGGAAAACAGCATGATATGGTCGACATGCCCGGCCAGCTCCATCATATCGACAGCGAGTTCGATATCCATGTTGCCCTTGATCTTGCGGCGCCCCTGCGAATCGACGAACTCTTTCGTCGGCTTGGTCACCATCGTATAACCGTTGTAATCCAGCCAGTCGACCAGCGGGCGGATGGGGGAGTATTCCTGGTCTTCTACCAGCGCGGTGTAATAAAATGCCCGTACAAGACGGCCTTTTTCCGCCGCCCAGTTGAGCAGCAGCTTGTAATCGATGTCGAACTCAAGCGCCTTCGCCGACGCATAAAGATTTGAGCCGTCGATGAACAGCGCCAGTTTTTCTTCTTCGTAAAAGGGGATCTTGCTCTTCTGCTTTTTAGACATTTTGTACTCTATACTCTTTGGTTATATGTTACGCAAATAGTTGCCCGTCGGAGAAGCGTTGTATATTAGGCACTTTTAATATAGGCAAGAAAAAAAACATTTCAACAAATCCCGCCGGAATTTGCATATACAATAATCGATCGGGAAAACTAACGCAATGGCTATTTCGCTTGCTTTCACAGGCAAAAATCCCTATATAGAAACCGGAATCGCACACATTAAGAGGATAACCCATGGCCCGCGTCACCGTTGAAGATTGCATCGATAAAGTCCAGAACCGTTTCGAGCTCGTTATGCTGGCCGCCCAGCGGGCGCGCAAGATCGGCTCCGGCGCCGCGCTTCTGGTCGACCGCGACAACGATAAAAACCCGGTCGTCGCCCTGCGCGAAATCGCCGATGAAAAGGTTCAGACCGCCGATCTTAAGGAAGAGCTGATCCGCAACCACCAGCGCGTTATCGAAATGGACGACAACGAAGACGTCATCGACACGATGCAGGGCGAAGCCGAATGGAGCGCCATCGCCGCCCAGAGCGCCGGCCCGGCCTTCGAGGACATCGAAGATCTTGACGATGACGAAGATGATCTCGACGCTTCGCTGGAAGATCTCGCGGGCGAAACCGCGGAAGAGAAATAATTATTTCCTGACAAAAGATTCCATAAAGGCCGGTTATCCGGCCTTTTTTTATATGATTTTCAGTATCATATAAGTTATGACATACTGGGACGCGATGATAGAACAAGCCGAACTCGTAAAACAGATCCAGACCTACAATCCCGGCCTCAAGCCGGACGTGATCGAGCGCGCCTACGATTACGCGCAGAAGATGCACGAGGGCCAGACCCGCTCCTCCGGCGAGCCTTACTATACCCACCCGGTCGAGGTTGCGGGCATCCTCGCCGACATGCGCCTTGATACCGCGACCATCGTCACCGCCATCCTGCACGACACGCTCGAAGACACCAGGGCGACTTACGATGATTTAAAGTCGTCTTTCGGCGAGGAAGTCGCAACGCTGGTCAACGGCGTCTCCAAACTGACCCGGATCGAAAGCCAGACCGTCGAGGGCAAGCAGGCGGAAAACTTCCGTAAACTCGTGCTCGCCATGTCCGAGGACGTGCGCGTACTGCTCGTCAAGCTCGCCGATCGCCTGCACAATATGCGCACGCTGCACCACATTGAAAAGCCGGAAAAGCGCCGCCGCATCGCAAGGGAAACCATCGAGATCTACGCGCCTCTCGCGGAAAGAATCGGCCTGCACAAAATTAAAGAGGAACTCGAGGATCTTTCCTTCGGCCACCTCAACCCCGAAGCGCGCGAAAGCATCACCAACCGCCTCTCCTTTCTGCGCAAGGAAGGCACCGCCATCGTCAAGACCATCATTAAAACCCTTAAGCAGGAATTCAAGGACGCCGGCATCGACGCCGACGTCACGGGGCGCGAAAAAACCCGCTATTCGATCTGGCGCAAGATGCAGCGCAAAAACGTTTCCTTCGAGCAGCTCTCCGACATCATGGCCTTCCGCGTCGTCGTCGCGAATATCGAAGAATGCTACCACGCGCTCGGCATCATCCACTCCCACTACCCGGTCGTGCCCGGCCGCTTCAAGGATTATATTTCAACGCCCAAGCCCAACGGCTACCGCTCGGTTCACACCACCGTGATCGGCCCCGAAAACCAGCGCATCGAGGTGCAGATCCGCACAACGCAAATGCACGAGGAAGCCGATCTCGGCGTCGCCGCCCACTGGGCCTACAAGGACGGCCATAAGAAAGGCGATATCAAGGACATCAAGCAATACCGCTGGATGCGCGAACTGCTCGACATTATCGAGCAGGAAGCAAGGCCCGAGGAGTTTTTGGAAAACACCAAGATGGAGCTGTTCCAGGACCAGGTGTTCGTCTTCTCGCCCAAGGGCGACCTCGTCGAATTGCCGAGCGGCGCAACGCCTATTGATTTTGCTTATGCCGTCCACTCCGCCGTCGGCGATAAATGCGTCGGCGCGAAGATCAACGGCCGCATCGCCCCGCTGAACTCGCGCCTGAGCAACGGCGACCAGGTCGAAATCATCACCGCGAAGAACCAGACGCCCTCGCCGACATGGGAGCGCTTCGTCGTCACCGGCAAGGCCCGCAGCCATATCCGCCGCTTCATCCGGATGCAGCAGCGCGGCGAATATGTAACTCTGGGTAAGGCGATGCTGGAAAAGGTTTTCCAGCAGGAAGGTTACCAGTTCACCGAAAAAGCGGTCGGCGGCATCGTCAACCAGTTCCGCGCCGAGGATATCGACGACGTCTTCGCCGGCATCGGTTCCGGCAACATCGTCGCCCGCGACGTCTTCCGCGCGATCTTCCCCGGCCATAAATCCGAAATCGCCAAAAAGCCCAGCGATTCCGAGGAAAGCGCGATCATCGGCAAAAAACCGGAAGGCGACAGGCCGCTTCCCATCAAGGGCCTCATACCCGGCATGGCGATGCATTTTGCCCGCTGCTGCCACCCGCTGCCCGGCGACCGCATCGTCGGCATCGTCACGACCGGCAAGGGCGTGACCATTCACACAATCGACTGCGACACGCTGGAAAATTTCGCCGACACGCCGGAGCGCTGGATCGACGTGTCATGGGACGAAGGCCCCGACGCGCCCGAAGCCCATGTCGGGCGGCTCGAAGTCGTCATCACCAACGAACCCGGCGCGCTGGGCACGCTTTCGACCGTGATCGGCAGGAACGGCGGCAACATCACCAATCTGAAAATCACCAGCCGCAGCCTCGATTTCTGGGACATGATGATCGACGTCTATGTCAACGACACGCGCCATCTGAACAATATCATCGCCGCCCTGCGCGCCACGCCGCAGATCGCATCCGTCGAACGGGCGCGGGGGCGGTAGGGACGTTAGCCAAGACCCGGGGCGCCGGGAGCGGCGCGAACGGCATGCCGCCATTCACGCGCGGCGGTTTGGATGGCCTCAACCCGCTCATCGAATTTCTTGCTCGCCCCGGCGCAGCCCGCGATAACGCGATCCCAGTCGATGCGCCATTGTTCGCATTGCTGGCCGTAAGGCCGGTGCGCGCTATGGCTCTCCGGCGCCAGCGCGAGAATTTGCGCCATGCCCACGATTTGAGCGGTTCGATGCGCTGTTTTCCAGTCACCGGCGCCTGCATATACGCCGCGCTCCGGTCTGGTCATGAGCGAATCCATGGCCTCGACCATGCCGTGGCGGAATTCAAACTCGACCTCGCCGCGAAAATCCCAGACGGCCTTTCCGTTGTTGTGAAGAAGATCAAACGCGCTCATCAGCAGATACGCGGCGACCGTATCGCTCAGCGCCGCGCTCGACAGGATTTGCGCAATTTTTATAGTCGGAGCCATTCCTTCTGCATCCCCGGCAGAGAATTGCTGGTATTTTGTCTTGAAAATATCAAAAGCTCTTTCAACGCGCTCATTCTGCGGCAACCCGCTTTCGGCAAATTCCATGGTCTTTCCCCTTTACATATGGATTTATCGTATCTTATTCCATAAGATAAAGAAAACAAGGAAAAAATGTTTGGTTTTTAGTGTTTGGTTATATAAATCACTAACCGCTAAACGTTAAATCACCAATCACTATGGCCATTCTAGGACGCAGCAAACCACCGGGTACATTAAAAAAAGTCAGGGAATCCGTATGGCCCTCGATGGGCTGGAAACGCGCCTTCCACTATTACCGCCACCGCGTGTTCCGCACCGGGGATTCCACCTATAAAATCACCGCGGGCCTCGCCTCTGGCGTCGCCGCCTCGTGGTCGCCCTTCATGGGCACGCATTTCTTTCAGGCCGTATTCCTCGCCTGGCTGCTGCGCGCCAATATGCTGGCGGGCTTTATCGGCACCGCCTTCGGCAACCCGTGGACCTTCCCCTTCATGTACTGGGCAAGTTACAAGCTGGGCGTGGCGGTGTGCGGCTTGTTCGGGATGGCCGATCTGGTCGCGCTGCCGCCCGCGATTAATTTTGCATATTTTCTTGACCGGCCTTGGGAATTCCTGAAATTCCTGTTCGGCCAGCCGTCAAAGCTGCTGCTGCCGCTTACCCTCGGCGGCTACCTGTGGGGCCTCATATTCTGGCCGCTCTCCTATGCCGTTTTATACTACCCGGTCCGCGCCGCCCGCGCCGCCTATCAGGCGCAAAAATCCCGCCGCATTGCGCAAAAGAAAGCGAAGGAAAAACCGCTGCCGTAAAATGGCGCTGGCCCGCCCACGGCGAATGCCCTATATTTTCACGATATGTCGGCAAAATGTGCTGGCCAAGCCCGCCGGTTTTCACTAAAAGGCTTTATGGCGAATGAAATGCAGATAAACGAAGAGTCACAGGCAATTTCCGGGCAGGAACAGGAACAGCAAAAACCCCACGAGCCGCCATTGACGGCTCGCGAGGAATGGGCTGAATTTTTCAGGACCGCAATGATCGCGGTCGTCCTTGCGCTCATCATCCGCACCTTCCTGTTCGAGCCGTTCAATATCCCCTCGGGTTCGATGAAACCGACGCTGGAAGTCGGCGATTATCTGTTCGTCTACAAGCCCGCTTACGGCTTTTCCCGCTACTCCTTCCCTTTCGGCCTTGCCCCCATCGAAGGGCGCATCTGGAACGGCGGCAGGGAACCGCAGCGCGGCGATGTCATCGTCTTCAAGCTCCCGAGCAATCCCTCGATTGATTACATCAAGCGCATCGTCGGCCTTCCCGGCGATAGCGTACAGGTCATCAACGGCCAGCTCTACATCAACCATCAGAAAGTCGAACGCGAATTCGTCCGCATGGTCGAAGTCGAGGAGGGCGGCGGCAAGGCGATGACGACCCAATATATCGAGACGCTTCCCGGCGGCATCCTCCACCCGATCTATGAAGAAGGGGACGACCGCCCGCTCGACAACACCGAGGAATACGTGGTGCCCGAAGGCCGCTATTTCGCGATGGGCGATAACCGCGATAATTCGCAGGATAGCCGCGTGACCAATCTGGTCGGCTATATCCCGTTAGAGAATATCGTCGGCAGGGCCTCGTTCATCTTTTTCTCGACCAACGGCTACGCGAACCTCGCCGAGGTCTGGAAATGGCCTTTCACCATCCGCTATGAGCGCCTGTTCGATGCCATCGGCCCCGTCAGGCCGCTTGACGTTCCTGAGCAAAATAAGCTAGAAATTCCAGCACAATAAGCTGAATCAGACGTCATACCCGCCCCCGCCATGCGGGGACAGGCATGACGTCCTTAAAAGGACGTATGTTATGAGCGAAGATCTACTGCGGGATCTGCAGGACAGTATTGAATATCACTTCAAGGACCGCGAGTTGCTGCGGCGCGCGCTGACCCATTCCAGCACCGGCGCCGAGAAAAATTACGAGCGCCTTGAATTCCTTGGCGACCGCGTCGTCGGCCTTGTCGTCGCCGATATATTGCTCGCCACTTTCCCCGATGAAAGCGAAGGCGATCTCGCGAAACGCCATGCGGCGCTGGTGCAGGGCAAGATGCTCGCAAAGCTTGCCCGTCTTGTGAAGCTGGGGGATGCCATGCAGCTCTCCGATGCCGAGCGCGCCGCCGGCGGCTCCGAAAACGACAACATTCTGGCCGACGGCCTGGAAGGGGTGATCGGCGCGCTTTATCTCGATGGCGGCCTCGGTCCCTCTATAAAAATGGTCACCCGTCTCTGGGGCAATTCCATACATATAATGAAGGCGCCGCCGCAGGACCCGAAAACCGCGTTGCAGGAATGGGCGCAGGCGAGAGCCTTGCCGCTGCCCGTTTACGAGCTTGCCGGTAAGGAAGGCCCCGATCACGCTCCGACCTTTGAAATCAAAGTGACCGTCTCCGGCTTCCCGCCGTGGAGTTCTAAAGGCGCCTCGCGCCGCAAGGCGGAAAAGGAAGCGGCGGGAATGCTGCTTGCGCACCTCAAAGAAATGGAATCCTGATGCAGCGCTGCGGTTTTGTTGCGATCCTCGGCGCGCCCAACGCGGGCAAGTCAACGCTCATCAATGAATGGGTCGGCGGCAAGGTTACTATAGTCTCCGAAAAAGTGCAGACCACGCGCACCCTCGTGCGCGGCATTACGGTTTCCGGTGAAAGCCAGATTGTTTTCATCGACACGCCCGGAATTTTCCGCCCGAGCCTGCGGCTGGAAAAAGCGATGGTCGCCGCCGCATGGCAGGGCGAGTCCGAAGCCGACCTGACCGTTCTCGTGGTCGACGCCTCCCGCAAAAAAATTGACAAGGACACGGCGGAGATCATCGAACGGCTCGCGGCGCAAAAAGACGAACGGCCCCGCGTGCTGCTCCTCAACAAGGTCGACAAGGCGGATAAAACAAATCTTCTTGCGCTCACTAAAACCCTCAACGATAAACTCGATTTTGCCGCGACTTTTATGGTCTCCGCGCTTAAAAACGATGGCCTCGGCGATGTGCTGGGCTGGCTTGCGGAGAAGCTGCCGGAAGGGCCGTGGCACTTCCCCGGGGATGACATCAGCGACATGCCGATGCGCCTGCTCGCCGCCGAAATCACCCGCGAAAAACTCTTTCGCGCGCTGTATCAGGAACTCCCTTACGCGCTCGCGGTGGAAACGGAAACCTGGGAAGACTTCGACAACGGCAGCGTCAAAATCAGCCAGGTGATTTATGTCGCGCGCGACAGCCACAAAGCGATCGTGTTAGGGAAGGGCGGCGCGCAGATCCGCGAAATCGGCGAAGCGTCGCGCGTTGAACTTGAAGAAATTCTCGAGACGCGCATTCACTTAAAACTTTTCGTAAAAGTTCAGGAAAACTGGGCCGACGATCCGGAAAAATATCGTCTGTGGGGGCTGGATTACTCCGCGTGAACATGCTTATATACCGCCGTGGTTCACAAAAAAGAAAAAGGAAAAAGAACCACGAACTGAACAGGGATGAAATTTTGTGGATAATAAAAAACTTTTGCCGCTTTGAGTCTGGCGTAAAAACAAGACCCTGTTAGAGTAACTTCCATACGAACACAGTAACGGTTTTTCTTTTCGAGATCAGGGCCTTAACCCTGTATTGTTTTTTGTGTGTGGCATTTAATTCTGCGAGGTAAGTAAGTATGAGCTGGACCGATGAACGTGTCGCCCTTTTGAAGAAAATGTGGGGCGAAGGCAAAACCGCGGCCGAGATCGCAAAGGAACTCGGCGGCGTGACGAGAAACGCGGTTATCGGGAAGGCGCATCGCCTGAAACTCTCGAACCGTCTTTCCCCGATCCAGCAGAACAATAAAAAACCCGCCGGCAAAACCGCCGAGGAAAAGCAGCCGCCGAAACGGGCCGCGAACGATGTCGCCATTCTCGACAAGAACATCAAGGGCGTCGACCTCGCCGAACTCAAGGACAAGATGTGCCGCTGGCCTATTGGTGATCCCAAGGATGACGATTTCCGCTTCTGCGGCTTCTCGTCCGTTGCGGGCCTGCCCTATTGCGGTGAACACGCGAAAGTCGCCTATCAGGCCGCCACGCGCAGCCGCGTCCTCCATGCCGAGGATTTCGAGGAGAAGGAACGCGTCGACCGCGACGCGGACGAGGATATCAAGGAAGCCGCCGCCGGCTGATCCGTCCTCCGAACCCAGATACAAAAGCCGCCATCAGGCGGCTTTTTATTTAATTTAACCGCCAAGACGCAAAAACGCCAAGTTTGTATTCTTGGCGTCTTTGTGTCTTGGCGGTTAAATTTTCTTATTCTTATCCGACAATGCGAAAACTGACGACCTCGCGCCCCTTGGGCACGCTGCGGAATGTCATGACAAGCCGCTGCCCGGTTTGCAGCTCGGAAATGCTGTGCCGCTCAAGACAGCTTTTATGAATGAACACATCCTTCATGCCGTCATCGGGCGTGACGAAACCGAAACCCTGCTCCGGCTTGTACCATTTGACGATGCCGCCCATCTCATGAATCTGCCCGATGTCGGTATTCGTGAACGCGCTCGCGGCAATGCCCTGCGGCAAAATCCCCGCGTCGAGCACTTCGATGATCTCTTTGACATGCGCGCCTTTTTCGCCGTATTCGATATCGCAGATCAGGCAGGCGCCTTCGCCGATCGCCTGCACACCCGCGCGCTGCAGCGTCGTGATGTGAAAGAAGGCGTCGACATTCTCGCGATCCGCCGGGTTGACAAAGCCAAACCCCTTCGGCCCGTTGAACCATTTAAGCCGCGCCTTGACGGGCGCCATGCCGGTAGCGGGAGCTTTTCCTTCTGCGCCTGTATCGCTCTGAACCCGTTCCAAATAGCAGTTCCCGGTTCTGAAAATAAATGTACGGGTTTAAATAGCGCCCGGCGCCAAACCCGACGCTGAGAAAAATACACATTTTGCGTGTAAAAATCTAGTACTTAATTTATGGTTATATTAGAAATTACTATTAGATTTCATATGTATGCTTGTACGGATACTATTTGCATGGTCAAATTACGAAGGCTGCACTACGCTATACTTTCGGCCGGCATTATTTTCTGTTTTGCATTTGCAAGTATAAATAATAAGGAAAACCCCTCATGCCCGTAACGCAGGAAAAACGAAATCCGCAATGGCCGTGGCTCGCAAAATATCCCGCCGCCGTGAAATGGGACGCGCCGATGCCCGCCGCCCCGGTCTTTTCGATTCTTGAGCAAACCGTGCGCGATTATCCGCAAAACCCGGCCTTCGATTTCCTCGGCAAAAAATGGAACTGGAAACAGATCGGCGCGCTCGTAAACCGCATGGCGAAGGGCCTGCAACAGGCGGGCGTTGGTAAAGACAGCAGGGTAGGGCTCTTCCTCCCCAATTGCCCCTATTTCCTGATCGCCTATTACGCGGTCCTGCGCGCGGGCGGCACGGTCGTGAACTTCAACCCGCTTTACGCCGAGCGCGAAATCGCGCACCAGATCGAAGACAGCGCAATCGACCTGATGATTACCCTCGACCTTGAACTCGTCTACGGCAAAATGCGCAAGATGCTGGGTGAAACCCGCCTTAAAAAAGTGATCGTTTGTGGCTTCACCGACGTGCTGCCCTTTCCCAAAAACCTGCTCTTTCGGCTGGCGAAGAGCGGGGAGATCGCAAAACCGGACGCTCCCGGCCGCCTGATTTTTTTCCGCGATTTAATCGCGAATGACGGCAACCCCGCGCCGGTCGAAATTAACCCGGCCAACGATGTCGCCGTGATCCAGTATACCGGCGGCACGACCGGCGTCCCCAAGGGCGCGATGCTGACCCACGTCAATATCCTGGCTAACATCGAGCAGGCCGTCCTCTGGTTCCACGAAGCAAAACCGGGCCGTGAAAAAATGATGGGCGTCATCCCCTTTTTCCACGTTTTCGCGATGACCGCCGTGATGAATCTCGCGGTGCGGCTCGCGTTTGAAATCATCGCCCTGCCGCGCTTTGATCTTGACCAGACTTTGAAAGTCATCGACCGCAAAAAACCGCATTATTTCCCCGCGGTCCCCGCCATCTATAATGCCATCAACAACCACCCGCATTTGGGCCGCTACGATCTCAAATCCCTCAAATACTGCATCTCCGGCGGCGCGCCGCTCCCGGTCGAGGTCAAAAAAGCGTTCGAGAAAAACACCGGCTGCGTCGTCGTCGAAGGCTACGGCCTCACCGAAACCGCGCCCGTCGTCTGCATCAATCCGATTATCGGCGAAAACAAGCCCGGCTCCATCGGCATGCCCGTCCCCGGCGCCATCGTCGAACTTCTCGACCCGGAAACCGGCAATCCGGTGGCCCCCGGCGAACCCGGCGAGCTCTGCGTGCGCGGCCCGCAGGTGATGAAAGGCTATCTGAACAGGGAAGACGAAACCGCGAAAACCATGACAGCTAGCGGCCTGCTGCGCACCGGCGACATCGCGCGCATGGACGCGGACGGCTATTTCTTCATCGTCGACCGCATCAAGGATCTCATTATCACCAACGGCTACAACATCTACCCCCGTCATGTCGAGGAAGCGATCTACCTGCACCCGGACGTCGAGGAATGCATCGTCGCCGGCATCCCGGATGAGGCGCGCGGCGAAATCGCCAAAGCCTGGATCAAACCCAAAGCGGGCCGCGACATAAGCGCCGACGCCCTGCGCGAATTCCTCAGGGACAAAATCTCCAAAATCGAAATCCCCCGCCAGATCGAAATCCGCCGCGACCCCCTCCCCAAAACCATGATCGGCAAACTCTCCCGCAAGGACATTCTCGCGGAGGAAAAGAAGAGGGCGGAGAAACCGGAGTGACCTGCTTTCTCTCCCTTCCTTCCTCCTCCGCCGTCATCCCGGCGACCTGTCCGCCGAAGCCTTGGCGAAGGCGGAAAGCCGGGATCCGGTTGGGCCGTCACAAAGAATTTTTTCACCACGAAAACACGAAAGACACGAAAAAACGCCGTATAAACACCGCGAGAATATTCATACTTCTATCGCTATTGCTACTCATAAATCCCGTCAGACCTGGACACGCCTACACTCAATGCAGTTATGACGATTACCAATCCCTCGAAGACTCTTTCAATAGCTACGATGTGGTTCTGCTGGGAAAGCCGCAAAAGTCAATTGAACCTATTTTTTATGAAGTCGAAATAGTTGAGCTTTATAAAGGCCCTGAAAATTTGCTTAAAGAGAAATTGCCATTTCAATTTCTACACTGGGAACACACTCAACTTTATTCCGAACTTTTTATTTTTGGCAATATTGTTGAGATTAATCAGAAAATTGGAAAAATCATTCGCTCGCCGAAATGCGGTCATAGCAGACCGACTGTTGAAGCCTATAAAGAATGGGCTAAAAAGCGTGAGAAAAAAAAGGTTGAGCGCAATGAAAAATACAAGGCCGTATACGGTAATGACATGGTATTTTGGGGAAAAGTATCTTCAGTAACGCACCATGAATCGGAGAAATACCCCCCTTTAACATCAAGAATAGCATTTCAGATAATAGAGTGGTTTGACGGGAATGACGCCTTGGCAACATCAAGCACTATTATCGTAGATGTAAAAAATTGTGGCCGTGTGTATCGTGAAGGCGAAGAACATTTTATCTACGCTCAAGTCAAGGATGGCATTGTCACGGCCAATTGTACGAGCATAAATGTCAGAAACATCATTACAGAAGAAGAACTAAGAGAATTGAGCAAATCGAAAACTCCGTGATCTCCATGTTAAGGGAAAACTGGGACAGTTTATATTAAACCGCCACGACGCCACGTTCGCCACGATGCCGTGGCGTCCTTGGCGTCGTGGCGGTTTAAAACTTATGCGGCGAAAGAATGACTGTTTTCCCCTTCGTGTTTTCGTGCTTTCGTGGTGAAAGGTTCTTTTTAAAACCCGAACCGGATCCCGGCTTTCCGCCTTCGCCAAGGCTTCGGCGGACAGGTCGCCGGGATGACACCGGATCTTCTCCGTGTCCTCTGTGCGCTCTGTGGTGAAAATTATTTTTTCTTAACCACCAAGACACAAAGACACCAGGTTTTCAGGCGCGCGCCTTGCGCTTTTATTCTTCCTTCTTGGTGCCTTTGTGTCTTGGTGGTTATCACCCTTCATAACCGCGCAGCTTGCCGCCGTATCCGCCGTGGTTAAAAATTTGCCCCCGCCATCCGCTTCTGCTATAGTGATTTTGCAAGGCGCACGAAGTGCGCCTTTTTTCATGAACGCAGCAAAGGGCCACCCCCCGCCCCCCCTGCCGAAAACCGGCGACCGGACTGATAAGGAGACATAATCCGCCCGCGGAAAATAAAATGACGAACGAAAAGAAGGACGGTAATTTTCTCTTTGGGATCAAGGCGCTGACTGCAATAACGAGATTAAAAAACTCTGCGTCTCTGCGCCTCTGCGGTTTTAAAAACTTACTTACACGCGGGAGAATAAATGGATTCCCGCCTGCGCGGGAATGACTTCGGATAGGGGGGCTTTCGTGCCTTATTCGTGTCCTTATTTGTGTGTATTCGTGGTAAAAAACTTTTCCTTCTTCGCACCTTCGCGTCTTCGCGGTAAAAATACTTTCCCGCTTTCGCGGGGAAGACAGCAGAGAAACTCCGTGTCCTCTGTGCCTCTGTGGTGAAAAAGAACCCTAAACCAGCCCGTGCTTCTTCGCCTCGGCGCTTCTCTTCTGCGCTCCCTGCGCAAAGCGCAGCGCCTCGCCCGCATACGCCGCTTTCTGCGACCGCGTCTGCGCCATCATCGCCTGCAGCGCCTCGTCCATTTTGCCGTCCGCATTGGCGCGGATGGCTTCCTGCAGGGCAGGAGCCTTGTCCAGCAGCGCCAGCTTGGCATCCTTCTGCGCGATCCCTTTCGCGAAAACCTGCTTCATCGCTTCCTTGCCAAGGCACGCGAAAATATCGGTCCGCACCCAGTTGGGCGTCCGCGGCAGCCCCTGCAGCTTCATGACCCGCTCTAGATCGAAACAGCGCCGCATCTGGTAAGCCTCGGCATCGACCCATGCCCACACCAGCTCGTGCGGTTCATCGATGCGCATTTTGCCCGCCTGCTTGCGCGATGCTTCCACGAGGCTCTCCAGCGGCATGCCCGGATCATGATCGAGCCTCGCGCCGAACGCGAGCAATATGCCCGCCTTGACTTTCCCGCCCTCGGCGGAAGCGTAGCCGTCGAACCGGTCAAGGAATCTCTCCATATGCTTGCCGATGATCGAGCGCTCAAAACTGAACTGGTGATGCTCGCGCTCTAAAAACTTCATGAACGTGATGTAAAGCTGGCAAAGATCGATCTTGTCCATATGCGCCAGCATGGGATGCCGCAGCCCGCCCGACAAATCCTCCTCGCTGCGGTCGCCCCCGCGCAGCGTGTTGGGCAGCGGCTGCCCGGCAAAAGCCTGGTTGAGGGCGTTCGCGATCCGCACATTCTTGTGCCGCTCGTACAGCGCCTCGTCGAGTACAAGCTCGATATTGATCCCGTACAGCGGCACTTCCTCCATGAGCTGCGCGAGCTGATAGGCGCTGTCGGCTTCGCGCAGGTCGAGAAGCTTGGGCGTACTGGCAAGGATAAAGGAATCGTCCTGATAACCGCCGCATTCTATCGGCAGCGGGGAAACGGGGATCAGCGACAGGAAGCGCTTTTCGCTCACTTCCATCTTCTCAAGGCTGTCCAGTACGTCGTTGATGCAGTAATAAAGAACCATTGATAAGGCCCGCGCTAGCCGCGCAGTTGCCCCCCCGTTTTGCTTGCGATGCTGTCGATGACGCGTTTGGCGAGGGCTTCGATCTCGGCGTCGGTCAGCGTCTTGCCGGTCTGTTGCAAAATGACATTGATCGCAACCGACTTCTTGCCCTCATCGACTCCCTTGCCTTTATAAACGTCAAAGATCTCGACATGGCTGATAAGATTTTTATCCGCGCCCGCCGCCGCCTTGACCAGAACCTCGGCCTCGATTTTGTCATCGACGATGAACGCGAAATCCCGCTCTATCGGCTGTAGCGGCGAAAGAGCCAGCAGTGGCTTGGCCGTCCCCGCTTTTTTCTTCGCCTGCGGGATATTGTTCAGGAACACTTCAAAAGCGCAGATATTTTCCCTGATGCCCATCTGGTCAAGCAGGGCAGGGTGTAATTCACCAAAGCGCGCAATCACATTCGGCCCGAGCCTGAATACGCCCGAGCGCCCCGGATGATACCAGCCCGGCGCGTCGCGTGTGACCTGAAGGCTTTTGGAAGGCCCGCCGCAGGCTTCCAGCACCGCGAGCGCATCGGCCTTGACGTCGAATGTATCTGCTGTCCGGTCTGCTTCCGCGCCCGACCAGTGCCTTGGCCCTTTGGCCCCGCAGCGCACGCCCGCGGCAATCGCCGCCTGCCCGTCGGGTTTTGATGTAGCGAACGCGGGCCCCACTTCAAAAAGCGCGCTGCGCGGATAGCCCCTGTCCCTGTTTTTCCCGGCGGCCTCGATCAGGTTCGGCAGCAGCGACGGGCGCATCTGGTCAAGCTCGGCATTGATCGGGTTAAGGATCTTAAGCTGCGCCGCCGCCTGCGTTTCCTGCGCGCCGAACCTGTCGGCCATCTCGCGCCCCATGAACGACCATGTCACGCACTCATTCATGCCGCGGCTCGCCAGCATCGCCCGCGCCTTGCGCGCCCGCGCCATCGCCGCCGTCTCCGCGTTCGCGGTCACGGCCGTAAGCTTCGGCATGCTCGCCGCTTGGATGTTATCGAACCCGTATATGCGCGTGACTTCCTCGACAAGGTCCGCGCGGCCCTCTATATCCCCGCGCCACGACGGCGGCTGAACTTTAGCGTCCTTGACCTCGAAACCGAGTCTTTCAAGGATGGCGGCTTGCGTCTTCGCGTCAATGTCGATGCCGGCAAGCTGCTTCGTATACGAAGGATCGAAATCGACGGAACGTTTCCACTCCGGAACGCTTCCCGCCTGCACGGTTTCGCTCGCTTCGCCGCCGCACAGCTCGATAATCATGCGCGTTGCAACTTCCGTCGCCGGAACGGCGAAAGCGGGATCGACGCCGCGCTCGAACCGGTAGCGCGCGTCCGAAGAAACCTGCAGCGCCCTTCCGGTGCGCGCCGTGCGCAACGGATCGAAATAGGCAACCTCCAGATAAACATTCGTCGTGCCGTCCGTGCAGCCGGTCGCCGTTCCGCCGACCACGCCGCCAAGCCCGAGCACGCCGCTGTCATCGCACACCACGGTCATGAAATCGTCCAGCTCGTAAGTCTTGTCGTTCAGCGCGGCGAGCGTCTCGCCCTTCCTCGCAAGCCGCACATGGATATCGCCCTTGATCTTGCCGGCATCGAATACATGCAAAGGCCGCCCGAGCCCGACCGAAATGTAATTGGTGATATCGACCAGCGCCGAAATCGGCCGCAGCCCGATGGCTTTAAGGCGGTTCTGCAGCCACTCCGGCGAGGGCCCGTTCTTGACGCCCTTGATATAGCGCCCGATAAACAGCGGGCAGGCCTCTTCCGCTTGCAGCTTCACGCCCACCGGCGACCTGAATGTTCCTTTCACCGGCGATGTATCAAGATCCTTAAGCCTGCCCATTCCCGCCGCCGCAAGGTCGCGGGCGATCCCGCGCACCCCCGTGCAGTCCGCCCGGTTGGGCGTCAGCCCGATTTCGATCACCGGGTCGTCCATGCCGTATAATGAGGCAAACGGCGTGCCCAGCGCGGGGTCGCGGTCCGTGACGTCGATAATGCCGTCATGCTCGTCGGACAGGCCCATCTCGCGCTCGGACACCAGCATCCCGTTGGATTCCTGTCCCCGGATCACGCCCTTTTTCAGCGTCATCCCCGTGCCGGGAATAAAGCTGCCCGCGGGCGCGAAAACGCCCTTCATGCCCGCGCGCGCGTTCGGCGCGCCGCACACGACCTGAAGTTTCTCCTTGCCGGTATCGACGATGCACACCCGCAGCCGGTCGGCGTCCGGATGCTTTTCCGCCTTCTCGACATAGGCGATCTTGAAATCTTCATATATTTTGGCGCGGTCCTGCACCCCCTCGACCTCAAGGCCGATGGCTGTAAGCTTGTCGGCGATCTCCCGCAGGGAAGCCGTTGTTTCCAGATGGTCTTTCAGCCAGTTCAGGGTAAATTTCATAATATGAGCTCGTTCGTGCAGCAACCCAATTTGTACCGATTATGTACGGTAAATCAGCCGGAAGGCCAAGGAAATTATACCCGGCTTATACGCAAGAAAAAGGGCAAAAACCGCCCAAAACAGCTATATTGCATAAAATTTTAAAATTTTATTAATAATATGTATAATATTATTATAGGGTAGCAATTTAAGCGCGGTAATTGATAAGGCGGTTATTATGGCGGGCGGATTTATGAGTATGTTTAATGAGGTAGCCAGAATAGCTCAGGCTGGCTCTGGTTTGCTGGGAGCTATCGGTGGCCCCGGGGGAGGCGCCGCGCGCGATACTGCGGGCGTTGCGCGCGACGGCGCCGCCGGCGCCGGCGCGTTGAGCCGTGGCGCGGCAGCCTTGGGCAGAGGCGACATTGCAGGCGTAATTAATGCCGCAACCTCCGGCGCGCAAGCGGCCGGAAGGGCGACACAAAAAATTGGAAAACATATTGGCGGCGATGACGATGAACGCTACCCGGGAAGACGTCCCGGCGAGCCGGTCATCATCAACGGCGATGGCAGGCAAGGACAGCCCGGCGGACCGGTCGTAATCAATCCGTCAGGAGGGCAGGATCCCCGCTATCCCCGTCAGGCCGAACAACCCGAAATCGCGGCCCGCCGGGTCGATCCCCGGCAGGAGCCTCAGGTCGAAATAACTTCACGCAGATCCACCCCGGTAAATCCCGACGCGGACGATCTGCGGGTTTTGCAACAGGCGCGAATGGATGAACAACGGCGCTGGGCCGCGCCCGAACAACGGGTGGCGGCGGCGCCCGAGCGGGCAGCCCCGCCCGAGCAGCGCGTCGCCGCGGCCGCGCCGGAACAACAGCAACAGGTAGCGGCGGCGCCCGCCCGCCACTTTATCGACGGCGGCGAACAGATGAAAGACATACAGGCCCATCTCAAGCTGGCCGGGCTTTACGATCTCGGGATCGACGGCATCAGCGGCGACGGCACGAAGACGGAAGCCGGCATTGGCGAATTTCTTGAAACGCGCGGTCTTGAGGGCATCAATCCGCGGGACAATCAGGCCGTGCTGGCCGCCCTGCAAAACGATCCGCAAATCCAGCAGCGCATGGCGGCAGTCGTCGGGCAGGGCATGCAGGCCGATGACAGTCTTTCAAGGGCGGTGCAGACCATTGTTAACGCTGACGTTGACGGCGATATCGGCGAAAAAACCGCAGCGGCCTACGCGGAATACGCTGCGGACCACACGGTCCATTCTGTGGCGGATGCCGCGCCGACGGCGGCGCCCGGCGGTTTCAGAGTTGGCGAGGGGCCTGCGATAGCGGCCCATCATAATGACCGGGCCGAGATGCTGGCGCAGGCGGGTTTCGACTTCCCGACCGCAACAGGCCCCGTCGCGCGCGTCGATGGAACCCAAATCGGCGCTATCGCGCAGGGCGGACGTCTTGAAACGCCGGCACAGACGCAAACAGTGGAAGCGGAAAATACCGCGACGCGCGTGCAGACAGTCTCTCCTGACGCTTTCAGGGTCTAGAGCGGCAGCACATGCATACTGAAATTCAGTTTCACGCCGATATCCTTGTATAGGCTCTGCGCCGCCGCGTTGTTCTGTTCGGCGAGCCAGTAAATGCGCGGCCATCCCTGCGTTTTCCCGGCTTCAGCGAGTCTCATGACCAGCGCGCGCGCGATCCCCTTGCGCCGGTGCGCGGGATCGACATAAACGTCCTGCATGTAGCACACGGGATTGATATGCCCGGTGACCGGATGCACGATGTAATGCAAAAGCCCCGCCATCGCCCCGCCGCAGCGCGCGCCAAAGCCATGCACCGGAAAGGCGGGATCGATCAGCCGCCGCCATGTCTCCGCCGTAACGGCTTCATTGAGATGCCCCTGGTTGTTGCCGTTCCACAGCGGCAGCCATTGCTCAAAATCGTTCGCGCCGAGAGGAGAAATTACGGGAGAAGATGCTTTCATGCAGGGAATGATAGCCGCGCCGGCAAACCCCCGCAATAGCTATCGAACGGCGAAAGCCGGGCTGGCGGCGATGGCGGCGCGGATGGACTCAAAGCGTGCCGGCTCGATCTTGCCGCTCGTTTCCCGGTCCTTCAGATAAAATGTATCGACCGCCTTGTGGCCGTAAACCGTGATCTTGGCGCGGCGCAGGTCAAGACCAAGCTCATTGAAAATCCGCGCGAGTTCGTAGAGCAGTTTCGGGCGGTCATAGGTTTCAATTTCAAGCACGGTATTATGCGCGCTTGCCGCGTTGTTGAATTTGATCTCAAGCTGAAGCGGATAGGCGGCGCGGTATTTAGAACTCGCCTTCAGGCGTCCCAGCTCCTGCCCGATATCCGTCCTGTCTTCCAGGGCCGCAAGAATTCTTTCGCGCAGTATTCCGAAATCGTCCTCGCTGTAGGGATTGCTGCCCGAATTGCGCACCGTGAAACTGTCGGCCGCAATCGCGGGGTCGCCTCCGATGGTCCGGATTTTCGCGTCGACGATATTGCCGCCGCCAAGACCGATGACGCCGGTCAGTTTTTCAAACAGCTTCGTCCGGTCGGGCGTGAAAACGGATATGACGGTGACGCCGCGCGTCGCGTCGTTGTGGATGTCGATGAGCGTCTCTCCGTTCCGGTATCCATCAGGCAGGGCGATCTCCGGCGCGGATTTCAGTTCCCGCTCGTGCATGAAAATCTGCGCGTTCTCATAAAGATGCTCGATGCTCGCCGCCTTGTTCCAGTTCCATCGCCCCGGCCCGACGCCCATGATGTCCGCCGTGGTCAGTATCGCGAGCAGGTCAAGATGCTTCTCCGACGGTATCGAGGCGGTGAACTGCTCCATCGTCGCCTGATCGTCGGCGTCGCGGTGAAAAGCCGTCTGCGAGAGCAGCAAATGGTTCCTGACCAGCCATGAAACCGCTTGCGTTTCATCCTGGCTAAGGCCAAGCCGGGGACAAATATCCAGCGCATAGTCAGCGCCAAGTTCCTCATGCCTGCCGTTCATCCCCTTGCATACATCGTGCAGCAGGATCGCCGTATAAAGTACGCGCCGCTCCGGTTCTTCCATTCCCTTGAACAGGCGGTTTGCAAGCGGGCAGGAAATCGTCCCTGCTTCCAGTTCCCGCATTTTTGAGACGCAGTTAAAGATATGCTCATCCACCGTGAATTCGTGATAGGGATCGAACTGCATCAGCATGTCGATATGCGAAAACGCCGGGATGAAATGTTGCAAAAGCCCCGTCTCCTGCATCTGCCGCAGCAGGCGCGAATTGTTTTCTTTATCGCACAGGATGGCAAGAAAACATCCGGTTGGCTTCGGCATCGTCCCGCACCGCGGAAATCGCTGCGGCATTCGCCCTGATCGCCTTCAGCGCCGAGTGGTGAAGCGTCAGCCCTTTATGGGCCGCTTCATGAAATATCCCAAGCATCGCCGCCGGATCGTTCTCCGGCGTTCCTGTCTTGAAGCGGACTTGACCGCCCCGGTTTTGAAATCCATTTTCTTCGCGCCAGCGCGGGCCGATCCATCCTTTGATCCCCTTGCCGCGGTCTTCGACGGCGGCGGCAATGATATTCGTGAAAAATCCGATCTCGCGCGTGTGGCGGAAATATTGCCGCATGAAGCTCTCGACGCTCTACGGTTCGCGTCCCGGCCTGCTTGCGTTATAGGAGGCGATAAAGTCCCCCAGATATTCCGCGGCAAGGACCTCTTCGGGACGGCCCAGCAGCGCATGCAGATGGCTTCGCGCCGTTATCAGAAAATCATGCGCTTCGCCGATGCGACGCTTTTCCTCAAGGGACAGAAATCCTCTTTCGACAAGGCAATCCAGATCGCCGCAGCCGAACACCGCGCCCGCGATCCACAAAACTGTTTGATAATCGCGCAGGCCGCCTTTGCCCTCCTTGATGTCGGGATGAAGCATATAGCGTGAATCGCCTTTTTTGTTAAGCCGGGTTTCGCGCTCTTTTTTCTTGTCTTCAAAATATTGCCCTCCCGCGCTTCGCAATCCCGCCATGGCTTTATCGAGCGCGGATGCCAGTTTACGCTCCCCCCACAGATAGCGGCGGTCGATCAGCGATGTCCAGATCGTGTGGTCTTTTTTTGCCCGGATCTTGCACTCGGCGGCTGTGCGAATGCAGACCCCCGAATTTTTGAAACCCGCATCGGTCAGCGCATTGGAAAATTTCGTGTTGGCTTCTTCAAGCCCCTCCGGCAGCTTATCTGGCCTGAGCACCAGCAGGTCAATATCTGAGCAGGGATAAACCTCTCGCCGCCCGTTGCCGCCGGTATAGACCAGCGCAATGTCGTCCTTATAAGCCCCCAGATAATGCGCCGCGAAAATCTCAACCTGCCGGTCGGTGAGATCGCTGAGCGCCCGGATCAGCTCCGGCCCGGAAAGCTCCCCGCGGCGGAATTTTTCCAGCACGGCGTCCCGCCCGCTCTTGAGTGCGGCCTTGATGCGCGGCATTTTTCCTTCGCGCAGCGCCTCTGTAAGCTCTTCAAAATCCATAGAAAACTTAAGCCTGCCATAGGGTTTCCGGCAGCTATAATAGCGAAAATCACAGTATTATGCAAATTAAAAGAAAGGGTTTCACCACAGAGCGCACAGAGGACACAGAGGTTTCACAGAGAAATAATAAAAAATCTCCGTGTCTTCTCTGTGATCTCTGTGCGCTCTGTGGTGAAAAAAGCCTTCCGGCGCGCCGGATTTTTTATTAGTTCGTTTGCGGAAATAAAAAACGCGCGTTTGAACTTCCTGTTTTTAAAGAAAATTCTTTTAGTTCGTTTTTTGCCGCCTGCTTTCGCCGCGATAAAAAAGGCGCACAAAGTGCGCCTGCGAATTCACTATAGCAGAAATGAAATGACAGCGGCAATTTAACCACGGCGGACACGGCGATCACGGCGGTTTTATTCTTCGCCGTGTGCGCCGTGATCGCCGTGGTTAAAAGGATTTTCACTACAGAGAACACAGAGGTCGCAGGGAAGAACAAGGCCAAGGCTTACCCGCCCGTCGCCCGGTTCGGCCTGTCCAGCGGGTCAAACCCGTAATGATCGAGCCAGCGCGTATCGCTCTCAAAGAACGTCCGCAAATCCGGGATACCGTATTTAAGCATCGCGATCCGCTCGATCCCCATGCCGAAGGCGAAGCCCTGGTATTTGCCGGGGTCGATGCCGCAATTGCGCAACACGTTCGGATGCACCATGCCGCAGCCCAGAATCTCGAGCCAGTCATCGCCCGCGCCGATCTTGAGCCCGCCATCCTTGCGCGAGCAGCCGATATCCACTTCCGCGCTCGGCTCGGTAAAGGGAAAAAAGCTCGGGCGGAACCGCATCGGCAATTCCTTCACCTCGAAATACGCTTCGCAGAAATCGCGCAGGCAGCCCTTGAGGTGTCCCATATTCGTGTTCTCGTCGATCACCAGGCCTTCCATCTGGTGGAACATCGGCGTGTGCGTCATGTCGTAATCGCTTCGATAAGTGCGCCCCATGACGATGATGCGCATCGGCGGCTTGTTGTTCATCATATGCCGGATCTGCACCGACGATGTATGCGTGCGCAGAAGTTTTTTCGCGCGCTCTCCGCTCTCCGCCGTATCTTCAGGCAGGAAGAACGTATCCTGCATCTCCCGCGCCGGGTGGCCGGGCGGGAAGTTCAGCGCCGTGAAATTATGCCAGTCGTCCTCGATGTCCGGTCCTTCCGCGACGCTAAAACCCATGTCGGCGAAAATCGTGACGAGCTCTTCCATTGTCTGGCTGATCGGGTGGATATGCCCGCGCCGCTCCGGGCGCGCGGAAAGAGTAATGTCGAGCGTCTCGGTCGCAAGCTTCGCGTCCAGCGCCTGCCGCTTGAGCGCTTCTTCCTGTTTATTGATGAGCGCGGCGATTTCGTCCTTGAGCTCGTTGAGCGCCTGCCCGGTCGATTTGCGCTCCTCCGGCGAGAGGTTGCCGAGCGTTTTCATGAGGTCGGTAATGCGCCCCTTCTTGCCGAGCGCCGCGACCTTCGCCTGCTCCAGCGCCTGCAAGTCGTTGGCCGCCTCGATCAGCAATGCCAGTTCGGTTTTAAGCGTGGCGATGGTCTGGCTCATGTCGGTCATTTCTATTGTCGCGGGGCATCGGGCTGGGGCCTCTGCCGTCTCAAATCTTCCTGATTCAGTGTTCTATGATACTGATTATACACTTCGCCGCCAGCGCCAAATACGATAGCCGCCGCCGCCGCCAGTACAAGAGCTTCCGGTTGGGCCACATAATGGAAAGCTTCGCGCAGCGTATCAAAATAGCTGTTCGCGTGGCTCCAGACCGCATAACCCGTGCCGATCAGCGCCTCCGTCGCCAGCGCACTCGTCGCCAGCAGCAGAGCGTTTTTAACTGAATATTGTGACATGGTATTCCCCGCCTGTTTATTTTTCCTAATCGAATATTAGATAATGGCCAAACCCCTCCCGCGCAAGCAATTCTTGCGTTTATGTCCGATTTTATGTTACGAAAAATAATGACAGGGGAAATTTCATAATGCGCCTCGTGCCGCGCAAAAATGCCGTCTCTTTGTCTGTTACTCACGGCGTTACGCTGCGCGTCCTCGCCATGGCCTTCATGCATATCGACCCGCTGCGCTAAGCTCAAGGCGGGCGAAGCAATTTTGCCCGAAGTGCCGGAGCGGTTCCGGGATATTCAGCCATAAAAAACGGCCCCTGTACGGGGCCGCTATTAAACTTGTCTGCCTTATAACGATCAGGCCGCTTTCTTCTTCAGCGCGTCCGCCGCTTGCTTCGCAATATCCGCGAAATCCTTTTCGTTGTGGATCGCGATATCCGAGAGCACTTTGCGGTCAAGGACGATGCCGGCCAGTTTCAGGCCGTGCATGAACTCGCTGTAGGTAAGGCCGTTCGCGCGGGCGCCGGCGTTGATGCGCTGGATCCACAGGCTGCGGAAATTGCGCTTTCTGACGCGGCGGTCGCGGTAGGCGTACTGGCCGGCTTTTTCAACCGCCTGCTTTGCGGCGCGCAGCGTATTCTTGCGGCGGCCCCAGTAACCTTTGGCGGCTTTAATGACTTTGCGCTGTCTTGCGTGGGCGCGCGGGCCCCCTTTGGTGCGTGCCATTATTGGCCTCCTTGCGCCGCTTTAGCGGTGTATCTGCTTTTCTTCTTTTTGCGGGTGCCGGGCATCCAGTTGTTCACGACCTTCTCGCCGTCGGCCTTGAAAAGAACCATCGTGCCGCGGGTCTTGCGCTTCATGGATTTGGGCTTGTTCATCTGCATGTGGCGGGCGAAGGAGGCTTTTGCCTTCACCTTGCCGGAGCCGGTGACCTTGAATCGCTTCTTGGCCCCGCTCTTGGTCTTCATTTTCGGCATTTTCATCTCCTTGAGTTCGGGTGATCTAACGCAGCCATGGCATGCCGATATTCAGGCCAGACCGCTCATTTCCTTTACGGAATGGGGCTTTATAGGGAAAAAATGCGCGGAAATCAAGCTTTTTATGAGGCCGTTTTCATATCCGCAATCGGCGTGCTGTATTGCGCCTCGAGATCCCACGGAAAGTGAATCCACGTATCCTGGCTGACCTCGGTGATAAAGCTGTCCGTTTCCTTCGCTCCCGCGGGCTTTGCGTAGATGCAGCAATAATGCGCCTTGGGATATTGCTTGCGCGCGATCTTGAACGTGCTCCCCGTATCCACCAGATCGTCGACGATAACCCACCCCGCGCCGTCGCCTATGCCCTCCGGCTGCTTGAGGATGCGCGCCTCGCGCTGGTTCTGGTGGTCGTAGGACGAAATGCAGAACGTCTCGACCATCCGGATATCGAGCTCGCGCGCTATGATGCAGGCGGGCACAAGGCCGCCGCGCGTAATGCCGACGACGCCCTTCCAGCCGCCGTTCTTCTTGCCCTCGTCCAGCAGCCGCCACGCGAGCGCCTTGCTGTTGCGGTGCATTTCCTCCCAAGAAACCGGAAAATTCCTGCTCATAAATAAACCTCTTTATTTTTCAGCTTTGCCAAGATGGCTTCAAAACGTGGGAAAATCAAAGGAAATATTTAACGCCAAGACACCAAGGCGCCAAGTTTTCATGGTATCTTGGCGCCTTGGTGTCTTGGCGGTTAATTTTTCTATGTTTGCGGCGCTGCTTTAAATCGGCTTGGCCTCAAAATCCAGAACCGCGAAGGAATCGATCAGCATCTCGCCGCTCTCCTGCTTTTCAAGGCGGTAGATCACGGTCACCGGCTCGCCGTTATGCTCGTCGATCTCAACCCTCTGGATATAGCCGTTTTCCGTCTCGCTCTGGTCTAAAAATTCAATCTCATCATGATTATAGACGGGCCGCAGCTTCAGGCGCAGATGCGTCAGGAACTCTTTCCCCGTCTCAAATTTTTCATGAAATTTAACGGTCGTCAGCGACCAGGCAAGATCGGCGTCGCGCGCCTTGATCGCCGCAAGCTGCTGGCGGATCAGTTCATGCACGGGGTTTGCCGCCGGGATCGAAGCCATGACCGGTTCGGGCTGCGGCGGCATGTCCTCCGCCCGGACGCCCGGAACTGCCAAAATCAGGCCCGCGCAGAAAAACGGGAGACAGAAGCCGGCAACATAACGCGAAATCTTGTAAAATGACATGGCAACCCTATACTGTCTGAAAACGCTTGCAGTTCAGAACATTATAGGATGGCGACTATTAATCTTTCATTAAGGCCTTTGCAAATAGCGGCGCTGACCCTCGCGGCGTTGCTTACGCTGTGTTTGTGGGCCCCCGCCGGATTTACCCAGGAAGTCAAGGCGATGCCCGTTGCCCCGGTGGAAGAGGAAGAACTGCCGCTGCTCGGCAAGGCCCCCATCGTCATCGAGCTGTTCTCCTCGCAGGCCTGCGTCTTCTGTCCCAAGGCCGACAAGCTGTTCGCCGACCTTTTAAAGCAGGACAACGTGATCGGCCTTGCCTGCCATGTCGATTATTTCGATGTCGAAACCGGCTCGCTCGCGCATCCTTTCTGCACCGAGCGCCAGAGCTGGTACATGGAAAAACTCTTCGCCGGCCCCAACTACACGCCGCAGATGGTCATCAACGGCGCCGTCGATGTCGTGGGTTATAAATTTGGCGATGTGGTTAAAACGCTGCAAAAGGCGGTCTTCTCGGAAGTCCTGCCGCTCGGCATCGCTGAAACGACCGCCGCCGGCACCTATAAAGTGACGCTGCCGCAAAAGCTGGAGCAGCCCAAAGACTATAAACTCTGGCTCGCCCTCTACGACAAGCCGCATCAATTGACCATCGCCGACGGCCGCAACAAGGGGCAGGGCGCCGTCTATTACAACATCGTCAGCCAGCTGGGGAGCACCGATAAGCTGGCGGGCGATATCTATGTAACCCCGCCGATGAAAGACGCGCACCAGGGCTTCGTTGTGCTGCTGCAGAACATGAAAACCGGCCGGATCCACGCAGTCGGGCGGCATAAGCGGGGCTGATCCCCGCTCTTAGATCAATGCGCCGCCGCCCAGCTTTCGCCCGATCCGGCTTCCGCCTCCAGCGGCACACCGATGGAGGCGGCCTTCTCCATGACCGAGCGTACCAGCGCCGCAGTCTTTTCCAGTTCCGCATCCGGCACTTCAAAGACCAGTTCGTCATGAACCTGAAGAAGCATCTTCGCGTTAAGCCCCGCGTCGGCGAGCGCGCGCGGCATCTTCGCCATCGCCCGTTTCATGATGTCCGCCGCCGTGCCCTGCAGCGGCGCGTTGATCGCCTGCCGCTCCGCGCCGCTGCGCAGGTTGGGCATTTTATTGTTGATGTTGGGGATCGTGCATTTGCGCCCGTACAGCGTGCGCACGAAACCGTTCTTGCGCGCCTCGTCCTTTTTCGATTCCATGTAAGTCTGGATTTCATGGAAGCGGGCAAGATATTTGCGGATGAACTCTCCCGCTTCGCCCGGTTCGCATCCCAGTTGCTGCGCAAGCCCCCAGCCCGAAATGCCGTAGATGATGCCGAAATTGACCGCCTTCGCCTGCCGCCGCAGTTCGGGCGAGACCTGCTCCAGCGGCACGCCGAACACCTGCGACGCCGTCAGCGCGTGAATATCGGCATTGTTCCTGAAAGCGTTCTGAAGCGCTTCCACTCCGGCCAACTCGGCGGCAAGGCGCAGCTCGACCTGCGAATAATCGACCGATAATAATTTATGCCCCGGCGCGGCGATGAAGGCTTCGCGGATCCTGCGCCCTTCCTCGGTGCGGATGGGGATGTTCTGCAGGTTGGGATCGGAAGACGCAAGCCGCCCGGTCGTCGTCCCGGTCATGTGAAAGCTTGTGTGAATCCGCCCGGTCTTCGGATTGATTTCCTCGGGCAGCGAGTCGGTATAGGTTGATTTGAGCTTGGAAAGCTGCCGCCACTCTAAAATCCTGTCGACGATCTTGTGGCCTTCAAGTTTTTCTAAAACGTCGGCGGCGGTCGACCAGTCGCCGGTCTTGGTTTTTTTGCCGCCCTGTATCCCCATTTCATCGAACAGCACCGCGCCGATCTGCCTGGGCGAGCCGACATTGAAAGGGTGGCCCGCGAGCTGGTGAATCTCCTGCTCCAGCGCAGCTAACTTTTTGCCAAACTCCGCGCTCATTTTCTTCAGCAGGGCGGGATCGACTTTGATTCCCGTCAACTCCATGTCCGCGATGACGGGAATGAGCGGGCGCTCGATATCCTCATAAACCGAAACCATATGCTCCCGCGCAAGTCTTGGTTTCAGTATCTTATGCAGCCGCAGCGTAATCTCCGCATCCTCCGCGGCATAGGCGCAGGCTTTCTCCACCGGCACGAAATCGAACGTGACCTGGCTTTTGCCCTTGCCGGTGACATCTTCGTATTTAATCGTGTTATGACAGCAGAACAGTTCGCACAGCTCGTCCATCCCGTGCCCGTGCGAAGTGCCGTCCAGCACATAGGAGATCAGCATCGTGTCATCGCACGGGCTCATGCGGATGCCGTGCTGCGCCAGCATCTGCCAGTCGTATTTTATATTGTGCCCGATCTTGAGTACGCTCTCGTCTTCCAGCAGCGGCTTGAGCAGCGCGATCACATCTTCAAGCGGAATTTGTTTTATTTCTTTCCGCTCGCCGAGAAGATCGCCGCTCTGCCGGTGATTAAGCGGGATATAGCCGCCAGTGCCAATCTCCGGGCTGAGCGAAATCCCGACCAGCGTCGCCTTCGCGGGCGTCAGCCCTGTTGTTTCTGTATCGACCGCAACAAATCCCGTCTCATAGGCTTTAGCAATCCATTCACGCAGAACCTTCTCATCGTCGATCAGAGTGTATTTGTTTTGGGATGTGGGGGGCAATGAGTCCGGGTCGACACTCCCCCCCCGTCCCCCCCGCTCGCGGGGGGGAGTCTCATTCCCCCCCGCGAGCGGGGGGGCTAGGGGGGGAGACTCTCCGCCCCCAATCCTCCTGATAATCGAATTAAATCCCTGCTCGCGCAGAAACTCCATCAGCTTCGGCTTGTCCGCGCCGTTGCCGTTGAAGCTGTGGGTTTTCATCTCCTCGAGCGGCACCGGCACCGGCGCGTTCTCGTCGAGCCGCACCAGCTTTTGCGAAATCCGCGCCATCTCCGCGTTCGCGATCAGCGCCTCGCGCCGCTTCGGCTGTTTGATTTCGTCGGCGCGCGTCAGAAGATCCTCCAGACTGCCGAACGTATTGATAAGCTCTGCCGCCGTCTTGATGCCGATGCCGGGAACGCCTGGCACGTTATCGGTCGAATCCCCGGCGAGCGCCTGCACATCGACGACCTTGTCCGGCGTGACGCCGAATTTCGCGAGCACTTCCTGCTCGCCAATGAACTCGTTCTTCATCGGATCGAGCATGCGCACATTCGGGCCGACCAGCTGCATCAGGTCTTTATCCGAGGAGACGATCACGACCTTCTTGCCCTTCGCCGTTGCGAGCTTTGCGTACGCGGCGATCAGATCGTCGGCCTCATAACCCTCCAGCTCAATCGCCGGGATGTCGAATGCTTCCGTCGCCTGCCGCACCAGCGGGAACTGCGGGATCAGGTCTTCCGGCGTCTCGTCGCGGTTCGCCTTGTAATCGGCATAGATCTCGTTGCGGAAGTTCGCGCGCGCCGCGTCGAATATCACGGCCAGATAAGGCGCATGATAATCGGACAGCAGCTTGAGCAGCATGTTGGTAAAAATGAACACCGCGTTGACCGGCTGCCCCTTCGCGTTGGTCATCACCGGCCCGCTGCGTCCGTACGCCATCGCGTAATAGGCCCGGAAGATGAATCCGGACCCGTCCACCAGATATAACTCGTCTTCGCTGGCCTGAGGCATTTCCCGCGCGGCTGTTTGCATGATGCTGTGAGAATGGGGCAGACGCGCCGCCAAGTCCAGAGCGGAGTTGAAAAAATCCCGGTTATTTACTTAACGCATAAAGCGCGACCGCCGCCGCGTTGGACACATTGAGGCTGTTAATCGGCCCCTGCGTCGGCAGGCGCGCGAGCGTGTCGCAATGCTCCGCGACCTTGGGCCGCAGCCCCTTGCCTTCCGCGCCCAGCACCAGCACCGTCTTGCCGCCCTTTTTGATCGCGCCGATAGCGGTCTCGCCGCGCTCATCGAGCCCGATCGCGTAAAACCCCTTGTTCTTGAGGTAATCGAGCGTGTCCGACAGGTTGATCTCGTACGCAACCGGAACATGTTCGATAGCCCCGCTCGCCGTCTTGGCGAGAACCCCGGTCAGCTCCGGCGAATGCCTGCGCTGCATGATGACCCCCGCCGCGCCGAACGCGCTGGCCGAGCGCAAAATCGCCCCCGCGTTATGCGGGTCCGTCACCTGGTCGAGCATCAGCAGCAGCGCGTGGTCAAGGTTCGCCGCGCGCGCGATAAAATCCTGCACGAACACTTCATCGAGCGGCTTCGCGTCGATGGCGATGCCCTGATGCACGACGCCTTCCCCTAACATCCGGTCCATGTCTTTTCTGTCCATGATTTTTGGAGAAGGCCGCTTCAGCTCCTTGCCCTGCGCGAGCGTGGGCTCGAAATTCTTCAGCATCACATCGGTGATATAAAGCGCGGCGATCTGCCGCGCGGGGTTCAGCCACGCCTCGCTAACGGCATGCGTGCCCCACAGATTGGCCCTTCCTTCTACCGGCGGGCGCGGCGCGCGGCGCGGATAGTCTTTGCGGAATTGCCCGCGCGGCTTCCCGCCGCGGCTGCCCTGGTCTTTCTTCCAGTCTTTCTTTTGCCCCGGCCTGCGCTCCGGCTTTTTATCATTTGACATATTCATAACTTTTCTTCTGGACTTGCGCGTTCGCAGGAGTACGGTTACCCGATACGCAGCAATAGAGCAAGGAATAGCGCAATGAACGATGAGCACTCTCTGAAAGACGCCATGGCGAAAGCCGCCGCCGCCATGCCGGAACGCGCGGCCCAGTGCGGCATGGAAGAGGCCCACGGCCTCGGCCTGCTCGACGGCCCGCACCGCGACCCGCCGCCCGCGGCAAATTCCGCCATCGCCCGCACTGATTTCGCAAAAGGCGAAACGCCCCCAAAACCGCGCCTGAAGCCGGTATAGGCCTAAGGCAAAAACGCCTGCCGGATCAGGCGCCTAAGCCCTTCCCGGAAAACGGGACTTGACTCGCGGCCCGATTTCCCTTTTCTTCTGCTTTCCGGACTCTCATACCGGACGGAGGGATGGCAGAGCGGTCAATTGCACCAGACTGTAAATTTGGCGTCTTCGGACTACGGAGGTTCAAATCCTCCTCCCTCCACCACCTGTTTGATTTAGTTAGATAATTTGCACATTCCTTGGTCATTTCTCTGAATTTGTTACAGAGGAGTGTTACAGAGAATGGCGCGTTATCCTCACCTGATGAATCGGAACGGTCATTATTATTTTCGTATCGCTGTTCCCTTAGCCCTGATGGAAAGTTTGGGTAGGAAAGAACTTACCTATTCACTCAAGACGAAGGACTACACAGAAGCCCGTATACGCAGCGCTGCCTTGCTGAATATCGCCCAAGAGGTATTTTCAAGGGGGCTTATGCAGGACGAACCACAGCGGATTCTTACCTCACTGACAGCCTAAGCAAGCTAGATTTCCAGCGTAATGGTCAACAATGCTACCCGCTGGAGCAAAGAATAAATCCTGCAAAGCTTGTCACCTTTAACAAGCTGAAAATATTCATAGAAATAGAATCTTGTCACCCTTCACAGGCCATACCTGTGAACCCTTGCAACGTTTTTACTGCATTTTCCCGCCCCTAAATTTGCCATGTGGACACCCGTGTTCACAGGCAACCATGAAAGGGTAAAAAAATGCAGTTATCTTTTTCCATTGATGAAGTCTGCGCCGTGACAGGGATCGGCAAGACGAAGATTTATCAGCTTATAAATATGGATATGTCCATACAGATTCTTGCGCACAGGCTGATTGTCTATGACCTGTCCAGGCTACGGTTGCCGTATGTGTCTATCATTGTCCTCAAACCGTCTTAAACTGTCACCGGGCGGGTTTGAGATCGCGAGATTGTATGATACACTGTCCTGAATTTGTTCAAACGGACACCTCAGGACATGACCCATCAATCAAAAGTGTCTATCACAAAGGCCGCTGAACTGCTTGGTATCGGCCGCTCCACTTTATACAAACATATCGATGAAAAGGGCATAAGTGTTGAAGGTAAGGACACGCCCCGGCCCAAAATTGATGTGTCCGAATTAATCAGGGTTTACGGCAGCAGGGTTAAAACACCTGAACAGCTGGAAGAAGAAAAACAGAAATCAAAACTGTCCGAAAAAACACTCCCGGACACTTCCTTGGAAGAAAAAATCGAGCTCCAGACACTCCGCGAAAAAGTCAAATATCTGGAACTGCTGCACTCCACCGAGAAAGGCCGGCTGGAGGATCAGATTGAGATGCTAAGAGATATGCTCGATTCAGAAAAAGAAGAGCGCAGGAAACCGCCCGCTGATCATGATCTTGTAGCCGTAGACGGCGACAAAGACGATAAACATCAAATGCCAGAGCGCCTGCACGGCGGGCGTCAGATTGCCGAAGGCGCCCTGCACGAAGCCCAGGATGATGTTATCAACGGTTACGATCAGCGCTTCCATATTTTAGTCCTTAAGAGCGGGGAAAAATGTCTTGCGCTATCAAGGCGACATTGACCGGGGAGGGAAAAAGCGGATCGATCTCTATGGCCTCATCGCTCATTACAAAGATCCCGCTATGCTGTCTACAATGGCGGGAGCGCCGAACACCAGAATGATCCCGCCGATGACGGCGATGGCAAGCTGCATGGAAATCCGCCCAAACATCCAGGCAAAGCCGAGCACGACAACGGCGATGATCGCGATAATCCGCGCCCAGGTCGAGGTCAGAAGGTTTTGCAAAGCGTTCAGGAAATTGGTGCCGGAATCAAAGAGCGCACTTTGCGCGAAAGCGCTGTCTGCATGTAAAAGCGCTAAGGCGGCAAGCGTCAGTGCGAATGCTCTGCCGCTTCCTTTAATGAATTTTCCTGGCATCGATCGTCCTTTCAGTGGCGCGCGGACGCGCAAAAAATTTCCCTTACTCAACGCGGAAAACTAAAAGGGCGGGCGGGGGAGGATTCAACCTGATTGTGCGAAATGGCCCGATTTTGAAACCGCAGGGATGTATTATTCCCGCTTTCTTATTCCCTGCGGTTGCTTTTGCGGCGCATCATGGTAGGCCGGAAGGACTCGGGATGAGACGATATTTACGCGCCGCGTTTCTGCTGGAATCCCGGATAGGCAAACGCGCCTTCAATCGTTTTGCAATCGCGTTCCGATACGCCCGCCTTGCGCGCCTCGGAATACCAGTTGCTCCTGACGCATTGCTCCATCTCATTGATGATGAGTTCTGCTTCTCCCTGCGGCAATAAAAAACGGGCGCACTGGGAAAGAAGATTGGCAGCGCCGGCATGGCGGCCTTCATCGCCGCAAGCCATGGCCAGATCGCGCCGCTCGATGCTGACCGGCACGGAAGGGGTCAGATCATATGCAGGCGATAAGCGCCAGTCCTTATCCCAGGCGATAAGAGCATGGTTGCGGGGGTGATCGTCTATATTTGAAATCAGCGCGTTAAAACACATGCGCCTGAACAGTTCCGCCGCGTCTTGCTGCGGTTTTGCGCTCGCGCGGCGCAGTTCCTCGGCCAGAAGAACATACGACCATTTATCGCGCGAGCGGTACGTATCGTCAGCCCGCAGCAATGTCAGCGCGCTGACCATTCGCGCGCGAAGATATCCGTCCGGGTTTTTTTCACGGTCAAAGCGCCTGACCAGCAGGACGTCGCGCCTCCCGGCTTCGATGACGCGGCTTTCCGCCGCATTCAGCCCGCAGGTGCGGGCGAGGGTCAGCATGGCATGCTCCACGCGGGCATTGTTCCATTTGTCATCCGGCCGGTTGAATTTGGCGAGCCAGAGGCCGCTTTTGTCCTCGACTACCGCCTTCGGCCGCGCTCCCCCCATGGAAGTGCCGATCAGCATCAAATCCTCGATCTGTTCCGGCGCGGCGCCGACGGGAAGTTCCTCGTCTTTAATAATGGCATCGGCGATAGCCTGGAGCTTTTCGAGATCAAGAGTCCGGTTGAATGTGCGTCTGGGAGCGGGGGGCTCCCGGTTCAGGCCGAATCCGAGCGCGCCGGCGCGGTCATCCGGCGCATAAAGCAGGTAATCAAGCTCGCTCAGTTGCGGTTTACCGGCATGGCGCTCGATCACGCGGCGGCCCCAGTGATCGGGACCGGCATCCCGAAGCGCGCCGAACATGCCGCCCATGGCCGCGGTTTCATAGATATGGTCTCCCAGTTTCAATTCTACCGGATCAAGAGCGGCGGCATCGGGTCTTGCGAGATAGCTTTTCCCGTATACAAAGCGTCCTGTCGGAACCCCCTGGCGGTTTTCCGACAGGGTATATCGACCTGCTGTGACCGGCTTGGTCTGGCCCGGCAGGGTGATGTAAACATAGCATTCCGATGGCTGGAGATCAGAAGTCATTGTCAATCTCTTCTCTGCGCCGTGCCCGGTTGCGTTCACGGGAAAGGGACAGGGCCAGCCCTTCCTTGTCCGCGGCAGGGTCCGCGAGATCTGCCATCGGGCCGATCAGGTCGAATGCCCAGAGCATGGCGGCGTAAACGGCGATTCCGGTTGTGGCTTTCCCTTTTTCGGCATCGGAGACGGCGCGCGGGCCCGTGCCGATTTTATCGGCGACATCGCCAATGGTCAGATTGCGGCGCAGGCGCGCCGTGCGCAGGTTGGCGCCCAGCCGTTTGAGCGTTTGCTCGACTGCGTAGGGAGGGGCGGCAAAAAGTCTGTTTTTTTTGGCCATGTCCCAATCTATCCGGTTCCGGTGCTAAAATCAATAAATATGATATTTAAAGCAGATAAATTATATTAAAAGTCTTTGTAAAGCATTTATAAAGTTAATCATTAGTTAATAACCAGAAAAAACACCATCAGTCCCGCTGTTGCGGCGGTGCCGTCCGGCTATGGGCCGCATCATGCAGGATATCCATGAGCTCAACGAGCACGATTTTATGGCGCTCTGAGGGAAGTTTCTTCCAAAGGCCGGCGGCGGCCTGATCGAGATTGTGCAAAGCGTATTTTTTGAAAAGGCTTGCTGAGTCATTTGCCGGCTGGAGCAGCGCGCCTGCGTCAACTTCAAGGGCTTCTGCGATCTTGAGCAGGGTGGTTGCCGTGATGCGGTTGCGCCCCAGCTCGTATTTTTGCAGTTGCTGATAAGTAATTCCGATTTTGGCGGCAACCTCTTTCTGGCTGATGCCTTTATTCTGGCGCACCTTGCGGATGCGAAAGCCTATTTCCACATCCTCTTCAGACACGCGCCGCGACCCTGGAATATCGCGTTTCATGACGATTCCTCTTACTCCATTCACAAAATTTCTTTGCGTCTCCCCCTTAGGAAACGTAACCAATCCCCAAAGACCGGGTCCGCGTACCCTCTAGGCCGCGGCCCGGCTTTCCTTCTCGGTGGGGAAAAGAGAAGCCATTCCCAAATTTTCCCTGAAATCTGCCGTCAGCTCATGAAGGTCGGCCTGCAGCGTCCGGTAAAGACGCCACAAATCGGCTATCTGGCGGCGGATGAAGATCTTCTCGTGAGCGGCATAGACCTGCCTTACCAAAGTCTCACCCTGGACGGTGCGGTAAGCGGCAGTCAGTTCCCGGATTTTTGTTCTGTATTCCATGGCGAGTTCCGACAGTTCGTTTATCTCTTCCAAATCGTTATCACGCATGGTTAATTCTTCGACCTTATCGGCAATGGTTTGTGAAAAACCCGTGTCGTAATGTCGTTCCAAGACCCCGTACAGGGCCTGCTTATCAAAATTGCACATAATTTCCCTCACACACATTTTTGGCAGGCAGCTGGCCTACCGCGTTTAAGAATGCTCAGACAATATAAATTGCCTAATTCCATTCAAAATGGAAATTGGTAACATACTAATATGGCAAATGCAAGCATTAATTTGAAAAATTCCACTTGTACTGGAATTTGACAATGTTTATAAGGGTCTTAAGAGAATTGAAAACATTTGGAAACTGGCATGATTTCCCCCGTCCAAGCCCTGCTCGCCCGTACCATGTTAAAGCTTTCGCAGAAAGAAGTTTCTGCCATGCTGGGCTTCGCACATACAACATTATCCAACATTGAACTTGGTGATAGCGATCCGCCAGCCTCGCGATTGCAGCAATTACAGGAGTTTTACGAGGAGCGGGGTATTGAATTTACCGAGAGTGAGGGAATTCGCAGGCGCCAGGTATTAACAAAGAGCTATCAGGGACAAGAGGGTTTCCGGGCGTTTATGAATGATGTGTACATTACGGCTCGAGATGTTGGTGGCGAAATCGTACTTTTCAATGCAAAGCCGGAATTCTGGTACAAATTTCTCGGTGAGGACTGGTACAAGGCCCATTCAGAAAGGATGAAGGCAATCAAGGGTAACTTTAATTTTAAAGTGACCACCGATATTGGAGAGGAACTTTTTATCGGGAAAGCCTTTGTAGAGTATCGCTGGTTCTCAGAAAACGTTCCAGGTAACAAGGCATTTTACTGCTATGGCAATAAGCTGGCCTTTCTTAATTTTGAGGAGGATGATGTCCGAGTGTTGGTTATAAGCCAAAACGAAATTGCTGATGCGTTCCGCATTTTATTTAACAAAGCTTGGAAAAGCGACACGATAATACCTTCAAAAAAAGGTAAAAAGGAATAAGTATACGAAAATGGATAGAAAGAAGATTGTCCTATTTGTCGGAGATAATTTATCAGCGCATGTTATAGCGAATAATCTTGTGTCCGAATTGATTGATCGTGAACTTGAAGCCATAGTATTCATTACCTCAAACTCAGATTCACCCAAAGCACATCAGCCGCAGTTACTAGACTACGCTTTTTATGAGTCTCATCTCCTGAACGGGACCTGTTACCTTTTTCTTGAGAGCCGCGTACCTCTCACGAAGCCTGATGGAAAGCCGTTGCGAGAGTTGAGTTATTGTCCCAAGCATCTGAAAGAACTGTACGGCATTAATACAGAGTATGTTTCAGATGTAAACGGTTCGGCACTGCTGGATAAAATTATCTCGGATGATAAAATTATGGGAGCAGTCTCCGTTAGGAATTACCAGATTTTCAAGCCCGAAATAATCAAGGTATTTCAGGAGAAAGGATTTCTCTGGAATCTTCACATGGGATTACTTCCTGCATACAGAGGCGTCTATATTCCGTTGCGGGCAATGGAAAACGGAGAGCAGGAATATGGATGGTCGCTGCATCACGTCGATAAGGGCATCGATACCGGAAGTATAATATGCTCTGCAACTCAACCCCTTAATCCCCGGCAGTCTCTGATGGATATCTATTTTGGCCTTATACCGCATGGCGTGCAGATGATCATGAGTAATCTGGACATGGTCTTAGCTGGAAATCAGCCAGCAGGCAAACCGCAGGACCATAATGATGGCAGATACTACACGTTTCCGACACAAGAAGAATTAAAACGATTTGATCAGAAAGGTTTTCGGTTGGTCAATCCGTCTACGGTTCCGGATATCTATGCCTCTCTATTCAGTATCCCAGGAACTCAGCATGCAAGCTTGCTCAGAGAAAATTTAATTTCAGCTATTGCGGATTGGGAGCAAGGCAAGAAACACGATGTTAATCCGGAAATCGTATTTTCAAATTCTCTTCGCTTGGGCTGATTATTTGTAAACGCTTTGATGTATAATTTGCCCGAAATAGAAATCCACGGTTTCATTCGCACGTCTTTTGTGCTGATAGAATAGCTTTTGCAAGGTTACGTGATTACGCTCTGACCAATTTAAATCATAAGTCTGGAGGAATCATGAGACGTCTGCTCATCCTGTTTTTCGGAGCATTTTTCTTGACCGTTGTGAATCCGGTGGACGTGAAGGCGGCGCCCGAGACTGATTGCGCAATCTGGCTGTGTTTACCGGCTGGCTTTCCTTCCGGATGCAGCGCAGCGCATAAAGCATTTCTCCACCGCATCAGGAAGGGCAGGGCGCCTTTACCGGATTTGGCGTCCTGTACGACGGGGCCTTATGGGGAGAAAGTGCAGGGTTCTTATGAGATCGGGCGAGAACTTTATGTGTTTTGCGACGATGGCTATGTTCTCAGGGAACTGGATGACAATAGAGGAATCATCACTACCTATTGTGTCAAAGAAGTCTGTGCGCCGCGAGAATTTCGGTCGAACAGAGAATTATGGTGCCAGAAATATGCTGCCATTCGCAGGCAAAAACCGGACTATGTGAAGATGTGGATTGATGGCGAATATTTAGGGCAGTTTTTCTATAGATAGATTTTCAGTCTTTAGAATATTCGTCGCATTCTTTTGGCCGTCGCGTGTAATACATAGTTCCGTCTTCCGATATTATACAGCCGGTATTAACCACCGCGGGCGGGTCAACGCCATCGGCAACGATAAGCTTAATATCTGGCAAACCGTCAGGTCTATGAGCAATGTGCTTTACAATTTTATAAGCGACTGGTTCAGAGAATATCAGCATATTTTGTGTCTCTCTTACAGACTCATGAGCGTTGTACCGCTTTATTCCAGTATAATGTGCCCAGTGAATATACAAGGATAGAATGAGAACACAGACCGAAGCCGAAAATATATCGTGAACCACTGGCGCTACTTCACTTTCCTTTCCCCACCTACCATAATAATATCGCTCCGATGGATAAGGCCGATACGTGAACTGTCAAGCGCCCCAGCAGGATTATCGCCCAGCATAAGATACGTATTAGGAGGAATGACGCCGCCATACCGCTCTTCATACAAAGCCAGTATTCCTGTACGACGTTCCGCTAAATGAAAGGATACTCCGGTGCTTGTCGTCAAAACCTCTTTATTCACACGGATCACCCCACCCTTGACGCTAAAATGATCGCCGGGCAAAGCTCTGATTATTTTAATAACCGGCTTATCACGCGCTCCCGTCCGGAAAACTGCCAGATCCCCGCGCTTTATTTCTCCAGCGCAGGATAAAGGCTTCATCATCACGCTTCCACCGTCAGAAACTAAAGGTGACAAAGAATCGCCATATATAATCACAGGCTGCGCCGCACATTCATCCTGCGCCCAGGACGCCTGAGGGGATATAAGGATCGGCCCCCCTGATAAGAAAAGCAAAACCGAAAACGTAAGCCGCCTGACTATCTTTCTCATTTTTTACGGCCCCTTCCCTGCTTTTGTTTATTATGTACGGTCGGAAGCAATCGCGTAAAATCTTCATCGGCGTGGATAAAAAGATTCTCCGTTCCCCTGCATAAACTGCGGCGCGCCTTGTAACCATTGACATGCCTCAACATGCCAAGATAGCTGGTTACGCTGTTTGACAAATCCGCAAGACTGGCTTCATCGACTGGTGCCCCCTTATGCTCCCACGCCCTGATTTTCTGTCTGCACCGGTCAAGGGAAGATTGCCGTAAATACGCCCTACCCGGTTTGATTATAAAACCAACAAAATCAATTCCTTGATCCGCCCGGTTCAACCATATTTTGTTAGGATGAAGATGCAAACCAAGCCGATCCTGCAAAAACATATCTATTTGCTCCCGCCATCTATTCAGAACAGCCGCGTCTTCATGCAACAGCACCATATCATCCACATAGCGGCCGTAATAACGCGCTTTTAAACCGTGCTTGATAAACTGATCCAGCTCGTTGAGATAGACATTGGCAAAAAACTGGCTGGTCAGGTTGCCGATGGGAAGCCCCTTATCGGGCGGCGCGTAAAGCAGACTCTTGTGGCGCGGCACCTCGTTAAACAGCGCCCTAGAAGATTTGAGAAAAGCCTTCGAACGGGGATCGTGCCTGACAATCATACGAATAAGGTCAAGGCACCAGCCAGGGGCAACATGCTTTTCCAGAACTTTTAAAAGCGTCACCCGGTCGATACCGTTAAAGAAATTCGCTACATCGACTTTCAGGGCATAGGCGGGGCGAGTCCAGTTGCGGGTGGTCGAGCGCGCAAAATATGAAATGCGGTATAAGCCGTCATGAATGCCGCGTTCCGGGATGCAGGCATAACTGTCCCTGATAAAGCGCCGAAGGAAATAGTCAGATATAGCGTTATAGACCAGATGATGCACAACGCGATCACGAAAATCCGCCGCCCAGACTTCGCGGATTTTCGGGTGACGGATGACAAAGGCTATCGAACGGCCTATTTCATACTGGCCTTCTCTCAAGTCATGCCACAACGTCAAAAGATTTGTTTCCAGATCCGCTTCAAAAGTAAGCTGGTTCAGGGTATTGCGCTTATATCTCCGGCAATCGAAGTAGGCATTGAACAAATCTTCCAGCGTAAAGTCAGGGGGAGAAAGAAGAGGTTTCGGGGAAGAGCTTCCATCTCCGGACGCATCGTACGTCGTTGTTATTGGTCTTATTGTTGTTGTTCTGGTTGCCATTGCCAAAGTTCTGGTTCCACGCGTTGTTAGTATTGTTCTCCGTGGACGACCAGTAGTTGCTCGTCCGACAGCCGCAACAAACAGTCGTTTCGATGACAGTCTTTTGGTCAGGGATACCGAGCTTTCAGTATCCGTGCCTTCGGCTCTCCCTTTTATAAATCAGAAAAGCCTCTTCTTTGCTTGGGGGTTTTTACATCCCCAAGCGCCGCCATCCGAGGTGGAATCGCTCGCCAGGCCGGGCATCATGCCGCGTCCTGTTCCGGCTCGCTCTTCCCCGAACTCTTTAATCCTGCCCGCCGCCACCCTTGGGCTTGCCGGGCCAGACTATCCGTTTTTTCAGCAAGATCAGCATAATGCTTCCGCTGCAAAATTCTCATATCGTGGCAGAGCCGAATTAAAAGCTGCACCAGTTGCACCCGCTCTACGATCATTTCTATATGCTGCGCCTTGTCCTTGGCGGAGTTTGCCCGGTAAATCAGGATCACCAGCTCGATAACCTCGTCTTTCAGTTTTTGCCCCAGCGTATATTTGTACTCACGCGGAAAATTCTTTGTTGCCTGTGTGATTCTCAGCAAAAGATCATAGGTCAGTTTGTAGATGGGAAGATGTTGATATTGCGCCATGATTTTTTACGATAGCTCCCTGGCAATTTTTTTTGACCGCGCTTCGCGCGGTCTTAAATAATTAAATGATTGAATGATTAATCCCTCCGGACGCAGCGTACGCCGTAGGTAACGGTCTTACTGTTGCCTAACTGGTAGGCACCGTCAAAGTGCTGGTACCACGCGGCGTCAGGATTGTTATGCGAGGACGACCAGTAGGGGATCGCCGCGAAGCTGCCGGCGGCATTGGCGTTAATTGCCACCTGATTCAGCCATAACAGGTTCAGTTCGGCACGGGCAGGCAAGTACCAGTCGTTCTTGCCGTGATAGGTGTTGCTTTCGCACAATACAAAGGCCGGAAACGTGCCGGCGCCACGGTTATCGCGGTTATACCGGCCATCAACAGCATCATAATTGTCTGACGGGTATGGGATGTCAATCGTACCGTTCGCGGTTTTCCACTGACTTGAGGTCTGGTTGTTATTCGTGACGTAAAGCGGTTTGCAGGAGCCGTTATAGACCATGAACCCGGCAAACAGGCTGCCGTCGGCGCAAACACCGCCAACACTTGTGCATGAGGCCGGCGCGGTGCAGCCCGTATAGGTTCCCGTTACACCGAGGATATTGACGCCATTGGCAATGTTTGCAGCCGTAAACTGACCGTCGCTCGTGCTGCGCGTCGCATTGAGGATGCACTCCCCCGTCAGGTCGTTCGTGCAGTTCGCCAGCGAACCCGTGACGTTCAGGATATTGGTTCCCGTGCGGATGTTACCCGCCACAAACTGCGGATCGCTCGTGCTGCGCGTTGCATTGAGGATACACTCCCCCGTCAGGTCGTTCGCGCAGTCCGCCAGCGAACCCGTGACGTTCAGGATATTGGTTCCCGTGCGGATGTTACCCGCCACAAACTGCGGATCGCTCGTGCTGCGCGTTGCATTGAGGATACACTCCCCCGTCAGGTCGTTCGTGCAGTTCGCCAGCGAACCCGTCACATTGAGGATGTTCACCCCGCTCCTGATATTCCCGGCAACGAACTGCGGATCGTCGTTACTCCTGGTCGCTTCCAGCGTGCAGGTGGCCGAATCATCGTTTGTGCAGCCGGGGGCCATGTTGTCATAGGTTCCCGTCACGCCCAGAATGTTTACACCGCTTGCTATATTCGCCGCCGTAAACTGACCGTCGCTCGTGGCGCGCGTCGCGTTCAGGATGCACTCCCCCGTCAGGTCGTTCGCGCAGTTCGCCAGCGAACCCGTCACATTGAGGATGTTCACCCCGCTCCTGATATTCCCGGCAACGAACTGCGGATCGTCGTTACTTCTGGTCGCTTCCAGCGTACAGGTCACTGTGCTGTCATTCGTACAGTCCGATGCCGCGCCGGAAAGCGTACCGGTCACACCCAGAATGTTTACACCGCTTGCTATATTCCCCGCCGTAAAATTAGGGTCATCGGAAGACCGGCTGGTTTCCAGGGCGCATAATGTTGTGTCATCGTCAACGCAAGCGCCGATGCCGCCCGCCGCCACCGCGCTATCCACATATTCCTTGGTTGCCACCTGTTCGTTGGCCGTAGGCAAGGCTGCATTGAGTGTCGCCACCCATACCCCGCCCTCGCAGGTCAGGATATAGCCGCCCGTTCCGGAAGGATTGGCGGTCAATTGAACAGAGTCCTCCACGCTGCACGCCGTTCCGGGGGTTGTATCCGCCCCCTGAAGCTGCGCCATAGCCATGTGCGGCACCATAGCGGGAACCAGAAAGCAAAAAGCGGCAAAACCTGTAATAAGAAGCCTATTGCGCATCGGCACCCCCTTGATCGTCCACTCGATTATCCGGCCGGCCATCCACAACGGTCTGCATATGCTCGCGCCCGGCATCAACCATCACGCCGCCATTTAATATCGCCCACGACATACAGGCCGTCCTTATCGAACATGCCGACAGCCTGCCCGTCGATCACAATCGTAACCGTGCCGTTTTCTTCGTCTGCTACCATCTGTGTGCGAGTCGCGCCCGCGTTATTATTCCCTGTCGCGGCAACGCCGCTCCCCGCCTCTTGCTGCGCGTATGCCGGAAAAGATATACCCCCCAACAGCAAGGCACAAAAAAACAGGCCCACAAAAAGCCTGATTCCACCACCTGATTTTCTTTGAAAAGGCCTGAACGAACCCTTACTTCTTCTGCATCCTATAGTTGCATAAGAACGGTGTCCCTGAGAAGGTATTTTGCTTGCAATCGGGGCCATCATACCCCCCCCTCAATTATGGGAAGTTTCAAGCATAATATTTCTATATGTTTCATACGGGTGTCCCCTATCTTCTTATAAAGACTAACATATTAACCTTAATAGAAAACTAACGCCGCGCAAAAGCCCAACTACCCTGGCGCGCTGAAAGCATTCTATTTTTAAATTTCCAAAAGCAAGCGGATTTTATCCTGCTGTCGATCAAATAGCAAGAGGGGGCGGTTAGAATCTTAGTGTCCGTCCACAAAGTTCTTGAATCGAAAGAATCATTTGTGATTCACTGGAAGGCAGCCGAAAGGAGGCCTTTATGTGGACAGCCGAAAACCGTGCCCGATACAACCGGGACAAGCTG
>Ga0187892_10001189_pt1 | contig 61344 bp, 46 predicted proteins | sample MA1701073metaG_FD_139345 | JGI IMG/M metagenome (GOLD analysis project Ga0187892, IMG submission 139345) | Bio-ooze microbial communities from a basaltic lava cave in the Kipuka Kanohina Cave System on the Island of Hawaii, USA - MA170107-3 metaG ... | reverse complement strand
GTCGTGGCCGCGGTGTGGGCCCGCGCCGAGCCGAGCCGCCGGATTGTGTTTCTGGACGACGATCCCAAGCTTCCGGGCATGGAAATCGGGGGGATCAAGGTCGCGGGCGCCGTTTCCGCACTTGCCGACCTCGCGCGAACGGGTGCTGTCGCCATTGTGGCACTGGGGGACAATTTCGCACGAATCGAGATTGCGGCACGGATCGGATCGGACGTCGAGCTGGCCAACGTTCTCGATCCCAGCGCGGTGGTGATGGCCGATGCGCGTCTGGGCCGCGGAGTATTCGTCGGACCGCAAGCCGTGATCCACACCGGCGCCCACCTCGACGATTGTGTGGTGGTCAACACGGCCGCGGTGGTAGAGCACGACTGTGTCGTTGAACGAGGAGCGTCAATTTCGCCCGGTGTTCGCATGGCTGGCCGCGTTCGCGTGCGCAAGCATGCCTTCATTTCAGTGGGGGCCACGCTCGTGGGCCGCGTTTCGGTTGGTGAGGCGGCGATCGTGGGCGCCGGCGCGGTTGTTACTACCGACGTACCGCCGGGGGCGTTAGTATATGGGAATCCGGCGCGCGTTGTCCGGCCGGTCAGTCCGGAGGATTGGCGCCGGTTGTTCTGACGTAGCGCCGAACCGCCGGCATTGAGCCGGTGGCTCGCACATCGTGCATGCGTGGTCGAGCCACCGGCTTCATACGGGTGGTCCTGCATCGAGACTGTTTCAAAATCCAACATGTCGGACCATTTCGATCACGTGCCGCTCTTGAAGCCGTGGCTCGAGGACGAAGAGCTGCGCGCCGTGGGCGAGGTGCTCGCCTCAGGCTGGGTCAGTCAAGGCCCCAAGGTGCAAGAGTTCGAGCGGCGAATCGCGGCGCTCGTCGGCGCGCCTTATGCGATCGCCACCAATTCGGCCACGAGCGCTCTCCACCTGGCCTTTCAGGTAGCCGGACTTGAGCGTGGGCAAAAGGTGATCGTGCCGGCGCACACCTGCATGGCCACGGTCAACGGCCTGATGCTGGCCGGCGCGATTCCTGTTTTCGCCGACATTGATCGGCGGACGTTTAACCTCGACCCAACGGCGGTCGAGTCGGCGCTGGACGAGGAGGTCCGCGGCATTTGCCTGGTGCACCAAATTGGCCTCCCGGCCGACATCGACGCTTTCATTCGGTTGGCGAGGCGATACCAGTTGTTTCTCGTTGAGGATGCCGCGACGGCCTTCGGTGCGACGTACCGGGGCAGATACCTGGGCGCGCATGGACAGCCGACCGTCTACAGCTTTCATCCGCGAAAAATGATCACCACGGCCGAAGGGGGGATGGTCATACTCTTCGACGAACAAGCGGCCGAGCGAGCGCGGCGGCTCCGTGCGGCGGGCGCTGACGTCTCCGACCTGGTGCGACATAAGGCGCTCGGGACGCTGCAACAACAGTATCCCGAACCGGGCTATAGCTATCGGCTCACCGATATCCAGGCGGCGATCGGCCTGGTGCAGCTTGGAAGACTGCCGGAGATGTTGCGACAGCGGCGCGAGCAAGCCGAGTATTACGACCGCGAGCTGGGTGGCTTGGACGAAGTGCTCACCCCTTATGTGCCGGAATGGGCGACGCACTGCTACTCGTCGTATTGCCTGACGCTTGCCGGCGCGAGGCACGAGACGATCTCGCAGGTGCTGGCCGAGATGGCACGCCGCGGCATCTCTTGCCGCCGTGGAATCCAACCGCTGTACCGCGAACCGTATTTTGCCGTGGAGCACGCCGAGACGTACTTGCCGAACACCGAGGCGGCCGCCGAGCAGACGCTCTTCTTGCCGATCTTTCCGGGTCTGTCGACCGCGGCTCAAGAGCGCGTCGTCGTGGCGCTACGCGAGGCGATCCACCAGTTTGTCCGGCCGGCCGGCGCGGCGCGCTGAATTTTTTGCAAGGTGGCCATGGCTGAGGGTACTCCGGCGCCAATCGAGTTGAGCGTCATTCTGCCGGCATATGACGAGGGAAGTTCGGTTCGCGATGCGGTCGAGCGCTACGTCGCGGTGCTTGGGACCTTGGAAATTCAATACGAGATCATCGTCGTGGACGACGGCTCATCCGACGACACCTTGGCGGTGGCTCACGAGGTGGCGCGACGCCACGAAACAGTCCGCGTGCTCGCCAACTCAACAAACCAGGGCCAGGTCCGGTCGATCTTGAGCGGCATGGCCGAGGCGCGCGGGGCCGTGGTCACCCACAACGGGGTCGACCTGCCGTTCGACCCTAGTGAGACCAACCGATTGCTGGACGTGATTTCGCGCGGTGCCGACGTTGTCGTGGTCGAACGCACGGGGCGCGAGGCGTACACCGCCGCCCGCAAACTGATCTCCTGGTGCAATATCCTGCTGGTGAAGTTCCTGTTCCGCACGCCGTTTTCGGATCACAATTTCGTGCAGGCGTTTCGGCGACATGTGCTGGAGGCGATCCGCGTCGAGTCGCGCGGCGTGAGCACGGTGACGACCGAACTGATCCTCAAATCAATTGTGCAGGGATTTGACGTGCGAAGCATCAGGGCGGATTATCACACGCGGATTCAAGGCAGCTCGACCATCACCCTGCGCAAGATCGCGCGGACGATCGGTGAGCTGGGCCGCCTTTGGGTTATCATGCACAAGAGGGACTCGCTCAAAGTGGCCAGCCAGAGGCCTAAGCACGCGGAGGAGGTTCGATGACGTCGACGCCGTCCGAAGCATCGCCGATCGCGGTGGCCATCGTCGGCGCTGGTTACTGGGGGCCGAACCTGATCCGGAATTTCTACGCATGTCCGGCCACGCGATTAGTGGCGGTCTGCGACAAGGATGCGACGAGGCTTGAGCGAGTGGTCGCCCCGTATCCGGCGGTCGACGCGGTGAACCGGTTCGAGGATCTGCTGGCGCGCGACGACGTCGACGCTTTGGCGATTGCCACACCCGTGAGCACCCACGCGCCAATGGGATTGGCGGCGCTGCGCGCCGGCAAGCACGTGCTGATCGAGAAACCGCTGGCCGACAATGTCGCGGACGCCGAAGAACTGGTCGCGAGCGCGACGGGCGCCGGCTTGACCCTGATGGTCGATCACACGTTTATCTACAGCGGTCCGGTGCGCAAAGTGAAGGAGCTGGTCGACGCCGGCGAGCTGGGCGACCTCTATTACGTCGACAGCGTGCGAATCAATCTCGGCCTGTTCCAAAACGACGTGAACGTCCTGTGGGACCTGGCGCCGCACGACCTGTCGATTCTCGACCATCTGGTCGGCCGGCTGCCGAAGAGTCTCTCGGCCTTCGGAAGCTGCCATACGAACCCTCGCTCGGGCATCGAAGACGTGGCCTATTTGAACTTGGATTTCGGCGGCGGGTTCCTGGCCTCGTTTCATGTGAATTGGCTCAGCCCGGTCAAGGTCCGCCACTTCATCCTCGGTGGCAGCAAGAAGAGCATCGTCTACAACGACCTGGAGACCTATGAGCGCGTGAAGGTGTACGACAGCGGGATCAACGTGTCGCAAGACCCCGAGGCGCGCCGCGGCGTGCTGATCAGCTATCGCACCGGGGACGTCTGGTCGCCGCGCGTCGACGGCACGGAGCCTTTGGCGCTCGTCGTGCGGCATTTCGCCGAGTGCATCCGCAACGGCAGCCGGCCCATCACCGACGGCCCCTCGGGCTTGCGAGTCGTCCGCATCCTCGAAGCCGCCCAACGCAGCATCAAAGCGCAAGGCGGGCGGATTACGCTCTAGCGGCGTAGCCGCGTGCGAGCCGCCGCGCCCGCTCCCAGAGCCGCCGGGTTTATCCCGGCGGACGTGGCTCAGTCACCGCTCGTGACCACGGCGCGACCGAAACGAGGTGCGTCTTCGCTGCGCTCGACGCACCCTACCCCGTCACCGGCAGATGGATCAGCGCGAAATAATTCTTCACGGCCACGTCCAGCGCCTCGCGTGTGAGGGCCGGCGGGAGGTCGTGGAAGGCGCAAAAGTCTTGCCCCTGGCTTAACAGGTCGCGCGGGTGGCAGCGGCGCATCGGACGGCCGCTGGCCTTGAAGTGATGCTCGATGCAGTAGTCGACCACTTCGTCATCGCACCTCAAGCCCATTTCGGCGGCCGCGCGGAGCATGATCTCGCGGAACTCCTCCTCACTGGGGTCCGAGATGTCGATCTTATAGGGAATCCGCCGCAGGAATGCCTCGTCGACCAGGTCGCTCGGATCAAGGTTGGTGGAAAAGACGAGCATCTGCGCAAAGGGGAGCTGAATCTTGCGTCCGCTGGCCAGCGTAAAATAATCGTGCTGCCGCGCCAGCGGTACGATCCAGCGGTTCAGGAGCTCCGACGGGCTCACGCGCTGGCGGCCGAAGTCGTCGATCACGAGTGTCCCCAGGTTGCTCTTGATCTGCAGCGCCGCCTCCGAGATCCCGGTGGCGGCGATGGTGTTGATCTCCAGGCTCGCCATCGTCAGCTCGCCGCCGGCGACGATCGTCGGGCGATAGATGCGGACCCAGCGCCGGTCGATCGCGTCGCCGTCGACATCTTCGGTGGCAGGGTCCAGCGGTGCCGGCCGGTGGATGTTGGGATCGAAGATGCGAATGATGTCGCCCGAGGCGCTGATGGCGCGCGGTATCCAGACCGTGCCTCCATAGGCGGCGGTGATCCGCTCGGCGATGCTGGTCTTGCCGTTACCTGGAGCGCCATAAAGGAAGAGTCCGGACCCGGAGCTCATGGCCTGGCCAAGCTGGGCCAGCGATTCGTCGGAGAGCACCAGGCCGCCAAAGGCGCGGCGCAGATCGGCGAGCTTGGGCTTGCGGCGGTCGGCCAACTGCGTGGCGACGCTGGCAACGTACTCTTCGATGGTGACCGGCGCCGAGCCGAAATAGGTGCAGCGCTCGGCGTAGCGGCTGGCACGCTCGCGGCCGATTTCGGTAAGCTCGTACACATAGTCGCCCAGCGGCGTCGCCCCCTTGTAGACCAATACGCGCTCTTCCTTGAGCGGACGAAGGCATTGCACGACCACCGGGAAAGGAAGCCGAACCTGAGCGGCAATGCGGTTGCCCGCCATCGGGCCGCGCGCAAGTAGAAACTTCAGGACCAGCGCCTCGATCTCGCTGTGCGTCAAGCCGGCCTCGTCCAAACTCTTGGGAGCGCGCGGAACGAAGTGATCGGCGGTAATCGAAGGAGCTTCGACGGCGCTCGGTCGGACGTCTGGTTCACCCGAGAAGTCCGCGGCGATGGGTACTTTGTCGCGCGTGATGACCGCGTGCGTGGGGTGCTGGGCGGCGATAGCCCACCAGGGGTCGTCCCCGTCGGAGTGGGGCGCCACAGACTCGTCCGTGGCGGCGGCCCTCATGTTTTCGCCGAGGATTTCGCGAATTTTGCCGCGGAGAAGTTCCGCTTCGATTTCCGTGATCGACATGCGCTTGAGCCCCCGTGGTCGTTTTTCCTGGCAGGACCGTCGCGACCGGCCGAAATCGTGCCAGCGCGCTCCACCGACCCAACCATAGGTCACCGGAAGAGGCGATGCCGGGTCGTCGAAAGGGAACGGTTCCACGATGCTCGCCGGCCGAACGGCGGTCGATGGCGAAATTGGCGTTGGATGCAGGAGGTCTGGTAGGCTGGATTTGCGATGTCGATTCAATCGGCTACCACCGCGTTTATGGACGGCGCGAAAGCACCCCATCGGCAAACCGTTGCACGTGAGTTCATGCGAGGGATGTTGTGGGGCATGCTGCCAGTATTGGCCGCCGTTGGCGTCTTTGGCCGCGTTTGGGACTATCCCTTTCTCGTTTGGGACGACAACGTCAACATCACGCAGAACGGGTATTTGAACCCCGTTTCGCTAGCCAACGTGGCGGAGTTCTGGCGCGAGCCGTACTCGGGGCTGTACATTCCGCTGACGTACACGTTTTTCGCTGCCGAAGCGTACGCCTCCCAACTTGTGGGCCGCGATCTCCCGCAGGCGCAGCTCGATCCGCGTGTGTTTCACGTGGGGAATCTGCTGCTTCACGCGCTTTGCGTGGCGATGATCTTTGTCATTCTGCGACGCCTGGTGGCGCACAATGCCGCCGCGGCGTGCGGGGCGGCGCTCTTCGCGTTGCACCCTTTGCAAACCGAGTCGGTGGCCTGGGTCACGGAGACGAAGGGGCTGTTGAGCACGTTCTTGGCGCTCGTGGCGCTTTATATCCACTGGAGCTCGGGGCTGGCGCGCGAGACGGACTTGCACGCGGAGAAAGTGCCAGTGTCTTGGCGGCGGCTTGGGCTGCGCTATGCGAGCGCAACGGTCGCATTCATCCTGGCGCTCTTGGCCAAGCCGACGGCGGTCGCGGTGCCGCTGGTGGCACTCGTGGTCGACGTGGGTCTGCTGCGACGGCCGCTTCGTCGCGTGATCGTGCCGCTTGGCGCGTGGCTCGCCGTGGCCTTGGCCGTCGGAGTGATCACCAAATCACAACAATCCGATGAATTGATTCGCAACCGCACGCGCGTGTGGGAAAGGCCACTGGTTGCCGGCGACGCGCTGGCGTTTTCGCTCAATAAGCTCGCGGCGCCCGTGAACCTCGGGCCGGATTATGGACGATCGCCCCTTTACGTACTCGGACAACACTGGTGCTACGTGACCTGGCTGATTCCCACCCTGGTGGCCGTGGTGTTGTGGCGCTTGCCGCAGGGCCGCGTCTGGTTGACTGCCTTCGGCGTGCTCGTGGCGGGACTGCTGCCCGTATCGGGACTGGTTCTGTTTGCCCATCAAAGGCTCTCGACGGTGGCCGATCGCTATCTCTATCTGCCGATGCTCGGCCCGGCGCTGGCGGTGGCCTATCTCCTTTCGCGGCGATGGCACGCCTGGCCGATCGCAATTTGCGCGCTGCTGCTGGCGGCCTGTGGAGCGGCCAGCTTCCAGCAGGCTGCGAAGTGGCGCGATAGTGAAACGCTCTTTCGTCACAACCTGGCAATCAACCCGCGCAGCAGCGCCTCGCACGTCAACCTGGGATTCGTGTTATCGAAAAACAAGGCTACCGAGGACGAGGCGATCGACCATTATCGCCAAGCGCTTGCCATCAACTCTCGCGACGTGCTGGCCATGAATAATCTCAGCTCGGTATACCTGCAGCGACGCGAGTATGCGAGGGCTCTCGAGACGCTCGCCAAGGCCATGACGGTCGACCCCAAGGATGTGGAAGTACACAACAACATGGGGCTCGCGTTCGAGGGGCAGCGCAAGTACAAGCATGCGATCGCCAGCTACGAACTGGCGTTGAAACTGAGCCCCGAGCACGTGTCGGCGCTGAACAACCTTGGCGGCGCGTTGGCGGCGCGGGGGGATTTCAAAGGGGCCGTCGCACGTTATCGCGAGGCACTTGCGCTCCGACCGAAGCTCGTCTTTACCTGGGTTAACTTGGGAAACGCACTGGTACGGCAACAGAAGTTCGCCGAGGCGGCCGAGAGCTATCGGCGAGCGCTGGCTCTGAATCCCGGCGCCGCGGATTATCACAATCTGCTGGGTTTTGCACTGGCGCACGACGGCAAGATCGCGGAGGCGGTCCCACATTTCGCGGAAGCGGTGCGCATCCGCCCCAGCTTTACCGTGGCCAAAAACAATCTCGCCGCCGCGAGAGCCACGCTCGAAGAATCGCGCTCAAGCCTCGCGCCTTAGCGGCGTATGTCCCTGGAGTGGCTCGGCAAAGCCGCAATCGTTGACGCGCGACCGGTTGCGTGTAAAGTGAGGGGCTGATCGGCGACCGAGTTCTTCGTTTCCCCTAGAACGTTCGTGGAGAAACCCATGCCACCGCAGAACTGTAAAGAGATCTTTGATGAAATGCCCACGCGATTCAATCCGGCGAGCGCCGTCGGCTGGAACACAACGATTCAGTTCAAGATCTCCGGCGACAAGGGGGGAGATTTCATATTGAAGGTGGCGGACGGCAACTGCACGGTCACCCAAGGCGTGGATCCAAGCCCCTCGGCCACGTTGATCACCTCGGACGACACCTGGATGGGAATCGTCATGGGAACGACCAATCCGATGACGGCCTTCACCTTGGGCCAGCTCAAGGTGCAGGGCAACATGGGAGACGTGATGAAGCTGCAGAGCATGATCAAGCAATAGTGCCGGGCAGCCAGCGAGCGGCCAACGGCCGCCATGGACCCGCGTGGGAGGTGCGCGATGCGACTCTGTCGATTTCGACACAACGGCCAGGTGCAGATTGGCCTCTACGACGAAGCGCAGATTGTGCCGCTGGCGGCCGGTGCGCGAGCGTACGCCGACGCCACGCACGAGGAGCTGAATCTGTCCGCAAGCGAGGACCTGCTGGATTTCTTGCCGCCCGAGGGCCGCGCTTTCGCCGCCGCGCGGAAGCTGGCCGAGTGGGTGGCACGGTCCGACGGCAAGCTGCCCAAGACGGCGACCGTTCCCACATCGACCGTGTCACTCTTGGTGCCGATTCCGCGCCCCAACAAGCTGTTCCTCTTGGCGGGCAACTACGCCAAGCACATTGAAGAGGGGGGCGGAATCGCGGCCGAGCGCAGCGCCACGTTTCCCTACGTGTTCATGAAGCCCGCCACGACGACGCTCACCGATCCGGGCCAGCCGGTTCACATCCCTTCAGTCTCGCCCTACGCGATCGACTGGGAGGTCGAGCTGGCGGTCGTCATGGGAAAGCGCGTCAAGGGGATCGGCGAAGAGGATGCGCTAAAGGCCGTGGCCGGCTACTCGGTCGTCAACGATATTTCCAACCGCAAGTTTCGCCCGAACCCCAGCCGCAAGACGCGCGAGAAGGACGTCTTCTTCGACTGGCTGCACGGCAAGTGGCACGATAGCTTTTGCCCTTGCGGGCCATGCATCACCTCGGCCGACGCGATCTCTGATCCGCAGAAGCTCGACCTGCAGCTCCGGCTCAACGGACAGGTGAAGCAGGATGCGTCGACCGCCGAGCAGGTCTTTCCGGTCGCGGCGGTGATCGCCTTCATTTCGAGCATCTGCACGCTCGAGCCGGGCGACATCATCTCGACCGGCACGCCCGACGGCGTGGGCCACGCCAGCGGGACTTATCTCAAGGCCGGCGACACGCTCGAGGCCTCGATCGCCACGATCGGCACCCTTCGCTCGCCGGTCGTCGACGCGTAAACATGTCTGTTGCACGTGCCCGCGCGACAATGGTTCCGGGATCGCACGAGCCTCCCCTGCCGCTTTTGATCACCGGCATCGCTGGCGTGGCCGGGTATAACGCGCTGGCTTATTTCCAAAGGCGATACGGTGATCGCGTCATCGGTATCCGCCAGCGCGACAACTGGCGACTGCGCGGTCCGGGTATCATGAGCTGCGACGCCGAGGATCGCAGGCGGCTAGAGCGGTTGTTCGATCGCTACAGGTTTCGCGCCGTGCTGGATTGCGCGGGCAATTGCGCGTTGCGTGCCTGCGAACTCGACCCGGAAATGGCCTGGCGAATCAACGTCGAGGGGGCGCGTAATCTGCTGGCCGTGATCGCTTCACGTGACGTGCGCTGGGTCCATTTGTCGATCGACCTGGTGTTCTCTGGCAGCGGAGACGGAGGCCACACCGAGGACGATTTAACCGACCCCGTGACCGTTTACGGCAAGACCATGGTGGAGGCCGAGCAATTGGTCTTGCAGCGAGCGCCCGCCGCGTCCATTTTGCGGATTTCGCTTCCTATGGGGATCAGCTTCAATGGCCACGCGGGAGCGATCGACTGGATCCAATCGCGATTCAAGAAGTCGAAGCCCGCGACGCTCTATTTCGACGAGATCCGCACGCCGACATATACCGACTGCCTCAATGCCTTGTGTGAGGCGGTGCTGGCGAGCAACCTCGCGGGGCTATACCACGCCGGCGGTCCGCGGCGGCTGAGCTTGTACCAGATCGCCCAGATCGTCAACCGCGTGGGCGGCTACGATCCACGCCACCTCCGCGGCATTCCACGCCGCGAGGCCGGGCCGATTCCGCCCCGCGCCGGGAATGTCTCGATGGATTCCACGAAGCTCACCGCGGCCTTGGGCTATTCGCCGTTCGATCCCTGGCCGTATGACGAATGCCTCGTGCCCACCCACCACGACTGGCATTTCGAGCGCACCCGCGACGAGCGCGGCTCACCCATCTGGCTGGCGGATGTTCTTTACCGCAATCCCAGTCGTCGGCCGAAGGCGCGGGTCGTTTAGCACGACGCTCTGCCGCCATTTCACTGTGGCGTGGTCTGACCGCGTTCGCTACAATCCCGCCCCGATTTGGCCAGTCGTTCGTGCAGGATCCGCCCATGGGACTCGACAAGGAAGTCATCGCGTGCACGCCCGCGCCGATCAACCCAGCCGCGTTCAATCGTCAATGTCGTATTCCGCACGGAGTAAGGTCAGGCCACATCCGTCAGGCCATGCAAGATTTCATTGAGTTCCTGGGGTTCATCAACTTGCAATTGCACGGCAAGAGAATCGAGCGGCTTGAATCGTTTTTGATGCCTGCCAATTTCAGCAGCATGGTGGGTGAGTTCATGGCTGCCGCGATTCCGAAATACTGCAAAACCGTCGTGAGGAACAAGTACCACAACGGACACCCCGACCTTCTACCTAAAGGCCGTTATCCGGGTGACTCGATCTTGCACGCCGAAGAAGGAATCGAAATTAAGGCGTCACGCCATCTGAGTGGTTGGCAAGGCCACAATCCGGAAGACGTTTGGTTACTGGTATTCTGCTTCGATTCCAATACATCTCGAGACGCCGCAAGAGGTATTGATCCACGACCGTTTCGATTCGAAAAAGCACTGGGCGCATTGCTGTGCAAGCAGGATTGGCAGTTCTCCGGTCGCTCAGCAACAAGCCGTCGGACGATCACGGCAAGTGTGAAGCCAAGCGGCCTTGCAAAGATGGAGGCGAATTGGGTTTATCGAGCTACCTAAAACAGGATTCCCTGTTTGTGCGACACACCGGTTGCTCGGTCGACGGTTGGAATCTGTACGGCTCGAAGTCGTGGAATCGCCACGCGGGACATTTGGTAATAATCGCTGTAGCGTTCGACACCGATGCCGCATTGCCCGACCGCTTCAATGGCCGCAATCGTCGAGCCGCAACCCATGAACGGATCGATCACCGTTCCTTTGCCTAATGGTAACGCTGCATACACCAAGCGCCGGAGAAATGACTGTGGCTTGATGCTTGGGTGGTTGGCGATTTCACGCTCGTGTCGTGGTGTCCGTTCGCTAGGAATCACGTCCTCAAACGGTTTGTCTTCCAAGGTCCGGCGTAGACCTCCGGTTTCCCAGCGCCGAAGACACTCACTTACGGTCATCTTCTCGGGAATTGGTTTGCGAAATACCCCCCAGGGCTCGTAGCACCCTTTTGGCATTGACGATACGCCAGGAAATTCCGCTTCCGCATTTTTCGGCCGATCCCCGCCGCGCAAGGTGCGCACCAGCCGAATCACCTGACCACGAAACTCCAATCCCCCCTCAACAAGAGCGCCATACAGCAACTGGGCAATAAATGCATTTGTGGCGATGAAGACATGGCCGCCCGGCCGCAATGCACGAACAACGAGTTGCCCCCAGTCGATGAAAAACTGACGGACTCGCTGACGGTCGTTCGCATCCAATGCAGTAAATCGCGGCAAGGGAGCGCGGACATGGCCGTCGAAGGACGGTGGGATTCGCCAAACGCCTCCACTGCCAACATGTCGTTTGCGCAGTTGGTCTAGGTCGTATTCCTTGACCCCGTACGGCGGATCGGTCACTACCGCGTGAATCGAATCCTCTGGAATGCGGCTGAGCCACTCGAAGCAATCGGCATGAATAATCCAAGATCGACCGATTCGTTCACAGTCATAGCTGAACGTCATCGGCTTGTCCCCACCGTTGGATTTCATGGCCGAATTGTAACAATTACCGGAATAATCGACCAGTTATTCGCTGGCTCGGATCGCTGGCGTATCCGGCGCTGTCGCTGCTTGGAAGGAAGCAACTCCAATGTGCAAAGAGCCGCCGGAACCTCCCACTGCGCTTTTCGCACCGACGCACTTTGACCAGGCCTCGTTTGTGACCTAGCTTTCCGATAGGCAAGTCCTCGTCGGACTTGCCGGTTTTCTCTGGGGACCGAAGGGTCAAATCGTGCAGAGACGAGCTAGACCATGAAGCGATTATTCACACTGGTGCGCGACGAAGACGCCGCCACTGCTGTGGAATACGCGGTCATGCTCGCCCTGATTCTTTTGGCGGTCATCAGCGCCATCGGCGTGGTGGGGCAACAGTCCGGCGGAATGTGGGGCAGCATCGACGCGGATCTTCAAGCAGCCGGCTTCGGTAGCTAAGCGCGCAAGCGCAACGGGCGTCTGCTCATCGAGCCCACCCACGCACCCTGCGTGGGTGGGCCAGTTTTTTTTCGGCGACCTGCCTTCCATTCCTCAGTGATTGTCCGCCCACGCCAACCCAAGGCGCCTGCCAAGAAATGTTGGCGCTCGACCGCGAGCCCGCAGATTGTAGTTCGGTCAGGCACCCCGTGCCTGACCCAGCGCAGCCTGACGATCAGCAATCGCCGAGCAAATCGTCATGCACGCGACGCCAAACCGTTTCGGCCGCGCCGACCCCGATTGTCTACGCTGCGTGCTCCAGCAACCGATGGCTAGGCTTAAGCGCGGTTCAGCGAACATCAGCCTTGCTGGCGATTGCGATAGCGCATGCTGGCGCGCTGGAGCAGCGCTCGATCTTCGGGCGAGAGGCCCTTCAGGCCGGTTTGCTGCATGTGGGCCAGAATCGCGTCCACACGGCGGTCCTCGGCTTCCTCGAGCAACTGGCGTTGTCGCCGACGAGCCTCGCGGCGGCGTTCCAACCACTGGCGCACCGGGCCTGCCCTTGGCCGGGCGCTAAGCTGGAAGCTCCCCTCCAAGGTGGCGTCGGCCGGGGAGAACTCGTAACCCAACAACAGCTCGTCGGTATCGGTCTCGCGCAGGCGATCGGTCTCTTGTTTCGCCACGAAGAAGATGAACAGGCCCAGCAGCACCAGAGCGACCCAGGCAAAATCCGCCTCGGTGCGGGTGCGAACGAGAAAAGCCAGCACGCAGAGGCCGACGGCGGTCCCCTTGGCGGCCCTGGCCGTGATGACGGCCGCCAACCGTTGCCCCAGCGTGGGACGCACCACGGCGCGGCAGATCCGCGCCGCGTCCAAGGGCGGCGCCGGAAGCAAGTTCGCCACCAGCACGATCCAGTTCAGCCAAAACGTGAGTCGCAAGAAGATGAGCCACGAAAAATGCTCGGCGGCCGCCGGGATTTGGAACGGATTGAGAAGCGATCCCAGCTCGCGCGAATCGAGATAAGTGATCACCGGCAGGCTGACAAAGCACACAATCAGGTTGACCAGCGGCCCGGCGAGCGTAATGACGATCTCCGATTGCCGGTCGTGCGAGGGGCTAACGACCGAAAGCCCTCCGAGCGGGCCGATCAGAATCTGCTCGGCGCGGCCGCCGATCTTCCTTGCCGCCAGGCAGTGGCCGGCCTCGTGCAACAGCACGCTGGCAAACAACAGCGCGACGACCGAGGCTCCGTACCAAGCCGGATCGGTGCTCCCCTGGCGCGTGGTGAGATAGACCACGAGCACCATGACCACGAGAAATAACGCATGGAGCCGAACGTGCACGCCGGCCCAGCGAAACAGATAGACGTTCCAACTCAAGAGGTCGCGCATGGCACGCGGAATCTATCGGCCGGTCCGGCGACAAGCCGCGTTTGGAGGTCCGACTCCCTGAAGCTATCTTATCAACTGCCCCCAGGCCGAGCAATCAATTGGGCGGCCGCATCGGGCGCCTCCGCTGCGGCGCCTCGGCGCGAGGAGTTTTCGCACGTGGATGACGGCACGGTTCTCTTTTCCGGAAGGCTGTTTCAGGTCGTGTGCCGCCGCTCGATCGACGCGCGCGGAGTCGCACACGACCACCAGATTGTCGAACATCCGGGGGCCGTGACGATCTTGCCCATCTTGGACGACGGACGAATCTGCCTGATCCGCAATTTCCGAATCGCGGTCGGCACGACGCTTTGGGAACTGCCGGCCGGCACGCTCGAACCGGGTGAAGAGCCCCTGGCCACCGCGCGGCGCGAACTAACGGAAGAGACCGGCTATAGCGCCGAGAATCTGCGGCATCTGCACAGTTTTTGGATGTCGCCGGGCATCCTCAGAGAACGGATGCACCTGTTCGTGGCCACTGGGCTGCAAGCCGGCGAGCCGCGCCTCGCCGCCGGGGAGCAAATCGCCCCCGTGCTGCTGAGCTGGGACGAGGCGATGGATTTGGTGCGAAAAGGGGAAATCCAGGACGCCAAGACGCTGGTCGGGTTGTTGTACTATAACTGGCGGAGCCAGACCGACGCGGCGAATTAGGAACTCCAACAATACCAGCGAGCTGCCGGCTTTATGCCGGCGGTCCGGCAATGCACGCGAGTTTTGTTAGAGTTCCTTAGGCATCAACGAAGCGCTCCACGGGTTCGGCAATCGCCGAACCCGTGGCACCCCGAATTCTAGTACATATCCTCAGCGCCGCCGTGGCCGGCCTTTTTGCCGCCTTCCTTGGGCTTTTCGGCGATCAGCGCGTCGCTAGTCAAGAGCAACACCGAGACACTGGAGGCGTTTTGCAAGGCGGTACGCACAACCTTTGTGGGGTCGATAATGCCGGCTTTGACCAGGTCCTCGTATTTGTCCGTGGCGGCGTTGAAGCCGAAATTGGCTTCACCTTCGATGACTTTCTCGCAGACGATGCTGCCGTCCTGACCGGCGTTGGCCGCGATCTGGATCAAAGGCGACCGGCAGGCACGCAACACGATGTTGTAGCCGATCGTCTGGTCGTCGCTCAGGCCCTTCGGCTTAAGCGACGTGGAGGCACGCAACAGCGCCACCCCGCCTCCCGGCAAAATGCCCTCCTCGACCGCGGCGCGGGTGGCGTGCAAGGCGTCCTCCACACGAGCCTTCTTTTCCTTCATCTCGCTTTCGGTCGCCGCCCCGACGTTGACCTTGGCTACGCCGCCGGAGAGTTTTGCCAATCGCTCTTCCAGCTTCTCACGGTCGTAGTCGCTGGTCGAGTTCTCTATCTCCTTGCGGATCTGGTCGATGCGTGCCTTGATGTCAACACTTTTGCCGGCGCCTTCGATAATGGTCGTATTGTCCTTGTCGACAATCACCTTCTTCGCTCGGCCCAGGTCGGTGATCGGCAGATGTTCGAGCTTGATGCCCAAGTCCTCGAAGATCGCCGTGCCGCCAGCAAGCGTGGCGATGTCTTGCAACATCGCCTTGCGGCGGTCGCCGTACCCGGGCGCCTTTACCGCACAGCACTGGAAGGTGCCGCGGAGCTTGTTGATCACCAGCGTCGCCAGAGCTTCGCCTTCGATCTCCTCGGCAACGATCAAAAGCGGCTTGCCGGCATTGACCACTGCCTCTAGCACGGGCACCAGGTCCTTAACATTGCTGATCTTCTTTTCGTGCACGAGGATGTAAACGTCCTCCAGCACGCACTGCATCTGCTGCGGGTCGGTCACGAAATAGGGGGAGAGGTAACCGCGGTCGAACTGCATGCCCTCGACCCACTCGACCTCGGTCTTGAGGCTTTTGCCTTCGTCGACTGTAATGACGCCGTCTTTGCCCACCTTCTCCATCGCCTCGGCCAGCAGGTCGCCAATCTCCGTGTCGTTGTTACTGGCCACCGAGCCGACTTGCGCCATCTCCTTGCGGCTCTTGATCGAAATCGACATCGACTGAAGCTTGTCGGTGATGTCGGCCACCGCCGTCTCGATACCCTGCTTCAAGTGCACGGGGTTGACGCCCGAGACAACCGCGCGGAGCCCCTCGTTGAAGATGGCCTCGGCCAACACGGTGGCGGTGGTGGTGCCGTCGCCGGCGACATCGCTGGTCTTCGAGGCCACCTCGCGGACCATGCGCGAGCCCATGTTTTCGTAGACGTCCTCCAGGTCGATCTCCTTGGCCACCGTGACTCCGTCCTTGGTGACGGTGGGGCTGCCGAAGCTCTTTTGCAGGATCACGTTGCGGCCCTTGGGACCTAGCGTGACTTTGACAGCGCGGGCCAGCTTGGAAACGCCGCGGCGAATCGCATCCCGCGCTTCCTGATCAAACGCAATCATCTTTGCCATGGAACGATCGTCTCCTTGGGATGTTTTGTTATGACTATGCCTCGGCGGTCAACTACTCGATAACCGCCAGAATGTCGTCCTCGCGCATCAAAAGTAGTTCCTGGTCACCGACCTTGAACTGCTCACCAGCATACGACGTGAATAGCACACGGTCGCCGGGCTTCACCTGCAGCTTGCTGCGAGTCCCGTCGTCCAGCAGGCGGCCATCGCCAATGCTGATCACCTTGCCGCGAGCGGGCTTGTCCTTGGCCGTGTCGGGGAGCACGATTCCGCCGGCGGTGCGTTCCTCGGCCGCTTCGCGCTCCACCACCACGCGATCGCCCAAGGGTTGCAGCCGAATTTTTCCGGAATAGAGTTTTTTGGTCTTGGTCGCGGTCGACATGCTATTTCGCCTCCGAAGATGTTCGACGATTGAACATATGTCTTAGTGCCAACGGTCGGCCTCGCACAGGCTGAACTGCCAAAACTGCGCAGCAGATGCGCTTGTTGCCGGTCTAATGGCAACTGGCGCGCCAAAAATCGAGACGGAGGCGCACAAGCACGAAACGACCACCGGAGAAAGATTTAGGGTCGCGTGCTTCCAAGCTCGATCCTGACCTAGGAAGCCCATCCGGCAGCCGAACCGTCCAACGGCCCTCGCTCGCTGCCAATTTGGCAGCCCCACTACACAAGCCCGTAGCGAGAGCTTGCGCCCCGCGTAGTGTATGCGGCGCGCATTTCTGCCGATCATGAGTGTTCCGGCCTATAATAGCGGAATGCTCTTCGGCGCACGAATTGGGCAGCGCGAGCTGGCGTCGCTTTGCCGGCGGTTGGCGACTTCGCTGGAGGCGGGCATTGACATTCGCCGCGTGTTCGAGCGCGAGGCTGCTCAGAGCCACGCACCGGCTCGGCGCTCGCACCTGGGCGAAATCAGCGCCGCGGTGCGCCGCGGCGACTCGCTCTCTGATGCTCTGGCCGAGAGCGGCGAGTATTTCCCGCGGTTGTTCCGCGAAATGGTCGAGGTGGGCGAGCAGACGGGCAAGCTGGCCGAGGTGCTGGCGCACCTGGCCGAGCATTATGACCACCAGGTTAAGCTGCGGCGCGATTTCCTGGCCAGTATGACCTGGCCGGTGGTGCAATTGACGGCCGCGGTGCTGATTATCGGGTTTTTGATCTGGTTCATGGGCACGATACCCTCCACGCCAGTGGATGTCCTGGGACTAGGGTTGATCGGCGCCAATGGGGCGATCACCTTTTTCTGCGGCGTGGCGGTCATCGTCGCGGCGTTCTATCTCGCGTTTCAGGCGATGCGCCGTGGGCAGCATTGGGCGCGGCCGATTGAGCTGGTGCTGACGAGCCTGCCGGTGCTTGGGCCAAACCTGTCGACACTCGCCTTGTCGCGGCTGGCCTGGTCGCTGCACTTGACGCTGGACACGGGGATGGAATTGCGGCGCGCGATCCCGCTCAGCCTGCGGAGCACGCGAAGTGCGCGGTTCGCCGAAAAATCAGACGCGGTCGTTGCGGCGGTGCTGCGCGGCAGGGAGCTCAGCCACGCCTTCGCCGATACGGGGGCATTTCCACGCGATTTTCTTGACGTGCTGGAAGTGGGCGAACGGAGCGGGCGGCTGCCGGAGTCGATGGCCATCCTTTCGCGGCAATATCAAGAGCGCGCTCGCCAGGCGCTTTCCGTGCTGAACGTCGTCGCGGGCTTTCTCGTTTGGGGGCTCGTGGCGGCGTTGATTACGCTGATGATCTTTCGGCTGTTTCTTTTGTTCTATTTGGGACCGATTAACGAGGCGCTGAAGGGAGTCTGACGGGAGTCTGACGGGTAAGCAGGCGGCGCACGTTCGCGAAGCTGAGCCCGGGACATTAGCCTCTGGAGTGCATCACCGCCGCGGCTGCACCGCACCACACTCCGCTTCACTCCGGCGGCTTACGCCGCCGGCTCAGCCAGCTATTGCACTAGGCGCACTTGAGGGTTGGTGATGATCTGCTCGAAGATCTCGACGAGCCTTTGTTCGTACTCAGCCGGGTTGCCGCTGCCGCGCGGGCTTTGCCCGGCGTCGTTGGCGGTCGCGCCCAGGCGTGACAGGCGGTCCATGAAGTCATAGTCGGTGCCCAAGCCCAGCCCGACCGGAAACACCTTCCAGCGGTTCATTTGCATCTGCATCGTTTGCATCAGCGGCCCGTCGTACCAGTAGCTTCCGTCGGCGTAGAAGTCGTCGTTTGGGTTGGCGCCAATGAACGTGCTGATGTCGCCCGGCGTGCTGGCGTAGACGTTGGGCACGCCATCGGTTAGGAGCACCACCACCTTGTTGGTGAAGCGCCGGCCGCTGCCTCCCTGTTCCTGCGGAGCGAGGTGCTGGCGCGCGGTCATCAAGCCCGACTCAGTCGCCGTCGTCGCCCCCTTATCGCCCACCGCCTGCATGCGCGTACACATCAGCATCGCGTTGTCGTAGTCGGCGGTGAGCGACTGGACGATCACCGGGCCGGAGCCTTCCTGCTTGTCGAAGGTGACAATCGACACCCAATCTTTCTGGCTGTCGTCCGGCACGGAATCGTTCCGTTCCTTCACGACCTGCAATGCCGCGATCAGCGCGCGGCGCGAGGCATGCGCCGGCTGCTCGCGCGGCGGGAAACTAAACGTCCCGCCCGCGGTGCTTTCAGAGTGATAGGGGCACAATGCGCTTTGAGTCGACAGCGGAACGTAAGTCGCGCCTACCGGCTGAAGATCGCGGCCATGATCGAGCATGAACTGCACGTACGTTTGATAGCCGATCTTGTTGCGAAAGCCGCTCGCGCCGCCGGCGCCGGGGAAGGTGCTGGGGTTCGGGTTGTTGAATTTCGTGATCCGGTCGCTGTCCTGGTTGGGCGGAATCGTGCCGCGGTTGGTTGGGGGTGTACCGGGCGATGCGCCAGCGAGCGCTTGTGAAATCACGATTGCCGGCCACAGGTCGCCAGGCCCCATGGCCAAGAGCAACTCGTCCGCTGGCCGAGCGCCTCGGTTGTTTAACATTGGAGAATCTCGGCCGCGAAGCGCCAGCCACGGATTGCCGCGCCGGGGAAAAATCGTTCCGATTGGCGGAGGTGGGGGCGGACCGCCTCCGCCGCCACTGCCTCCACCACCGCTCCCGCCGCCACCGCCGCCACCGCCTCCTCCACCGCCGCTCGGTGGTGCGATTGTGACGTTGCGCATGATGTAGTCGAGGTATTTCTCCCAGTAGGCATAGTTGGTCGTGCTATTGGGAGTTGGCTTGGCGTTGGGCATGACGATGGCGATCTGCATGTCGATCATCCATTTGTATGCCTTTTGCTTCCGCGTCGCTTCGGTGTCTCTGCTTGAGATTCGGTACGCTGCCGGGATTGCGGCCAACGTCAATGGGCCCCCATTTTTAGTCATCTCGGCATAGGCATACTGGTTCGCCGCCACCCCAAGCGGTGCTGCGATGTATTGCAGCACGCCGGGAAAGGGGCCGAATCCGAAATCGTCATAGAGATCCTGCAGAATGTCGCTACCGACGTTCGGAAAACCCAGCGGGCCAAACACGGAGTTAATCGCGCCGGTACCCCAACACGGCTCGGTGTCGTCGTTCATCGAGCCCGACAGGTCGACCACGAAGGCGATATCGCGTGGATTGGCCGTGGCGATCGCCGATGCCTGCAGCGTGATGCGGTCACGCCCCAGGACGCGCGCGAAGAAGAGCGGCACCTGTCCGTCGACGCTATCGAAGTCGCGGCGCGCCGTGACGCGCAGCGCGTTGCTCACCTCGTTCGAGGGCGTGAACGTGCGCGTCTCGGCGTCCCATGTGCCGTATTCAATGTCGGCGCCACCCAAGTTGACGGGCTTCGATGCGGCCCAGTGCATGCCGGCGTATTGCCGCGCTGTCGAAACGACCTGGCTGTCGTCGCTTCCCATGACGCTGCTGGCTGCGATAACGGCTGAGTCGGCGGCGGCCTGCAACTGCGTGCGCACCAGCACGATGTAGCCAATGTCCATGGCAAAGGCAGCCATGGCCAATAGCCCCACGATGGCGAAGGCCAACAACACGGCAATCGCCGCGCGGCGCGATCGCCGCCGTGTTCTCCAGGTGGAACGAATCATCGGTAATCCTCTCCCGTGGCGTTGCGAGCGGCGTCGAATCGGACACGCAATGGTCCGCGGCCATCTCTAAGAGAATCTTGGTGCGCAAAACGCAGTCTCGTCGGAATCAATTCCGACGAGACTCGCCAAGGTCGTCAGAGCGCGCACTTCGATCGGATTGAACGCCTTTTCCGATTGTCCGCTTGAGGCGTGAGGGTTGGGATGTGAGACCTTGCGCTATCCTTTCACTCGTGCCCAAGCTCTGCGAGCTCCGCTTGGGCACGCCCCTCTTGAAGCTCCGCTTCGAGTGCAGCGGCCAATCACTGCACCAGCCGAACCTGCGGATTCGTAATAATCTCCTCAAAAATCTCCACCAGCCGCTGTTCATACTCGGCCGGGTTGCCGCTGCCGCGAGGGCTTTGGCCGGCGTCATTGGCGGTCATCCCCACACGCGCCATCCGGTCCATGAAACCGTAGTCGGTGCCCAATCCCAGCCCCACAGGGAACAGCCGCGAGTGATTGAGCTGCATCGTCATGGCCTGCATCAAGGGCGCATCGTACGCGTACGAGCCGTCCTGGTAATAGTCGTCGCTCGGATTGGCAGACAGGTACGAGTCGATCTGAGCCGGCGTGCTGACGTAAAGGTTGGGCACGCCATCGGTAAGCAGCACAATCACCTTGTTCGTAAACGTGCGGCCGGCGCCCCCCTGGTCTTGCGGCCGAATGTGTTGCTGCGCGGTAATCAAACCGGCCTCGGTCGCCGTCGAGGCGGACTTGTCGCCCACGGCCTGTAGCGTGGTGCAAGCCAACATCGCGTCGTCGTATTCAGCCGTCAGCGGCTGCACGATCAGCGGGCTTGAGCCGCTGATCTTGTCGAAGGTAACGATCGAGACCCAGTCGCGCTGCTCTGGGTCGGGCACGGTCGCGTTTCGTTCCTTCACAACCTGCATGGCGGCGATCAACGCGCGCCGCGAGGCATGGGTCGGCTGCTCGCGCGGCGGAAAATTGAACGTCCCGCCCGCCGTGCTTTCGCTGTGATACGGACAGTGCGAACTATTGACCGCCAGCGGCACAAAGGTACCGGGAATCGGCTTGAGATCGCGGCCATGGTCCATCATGAATTGAACGTACGTCTCATAGCCGATGCGGTTCAGGTGGGCACTGGACAGAGTCGCCGAGGGAAACGTGTTCGAGTTGGGGTTATTGAACTTCGTGATACGATCCGAATCTTGGTTCGGTGGAATCGTGCCGCGGTCGTTCGGAGGCGTGCCGGGCACACTGGTGACGGCCTGCGAGATGACGATTCCCGGCCAAATGTCGCCGGGGCCCATGGCCAACAGCAATGGCTCACTACGGCGCAGACTCGCCTCGAAAGTATCACCGAGGTAGTGCTCCAGAAATGCGAGCCACGGCAGGTCACGGTCCGGTGTCAGCGAGCCGATCGGTCCACCGCCACCACCTCCGCCCCCGCTACCTCCGCCCCCACCTGAGGGGATGGTGACGGGGCGGATGATGTAGTCGAGATACTTCTCCCAATAGAGGTAGCTCGCCGCGTTGGGCGTCGGCTTGGCATTGGGCATGAGCACGGCGATTTGCTTATCGATCATCCACTTGTACGCCTTCTGCTTGCGCACAGCCTCGGTGTCGGTGCTGAGAATGCGGTATTGCGCATCGATCGAAGCGGCGGCCAGCGGACCACCGTTCTTGGTCATTTCCGCATAGCTGTATTGACTGTTGGCGACGCCCAGGATCGCACCAATGTACTGCCGCGGGCCAGGATAGTTGCCGAATCCGAAATCCTGGTACACCTCCTTCATCAGTTGATTGCCGACGCTTGGATATCCCTGCGCGCCGAACGTCGAATTGATCGCCGGAGTGGCCCAGCACGGCTCCGTGTCGTCGTTCATCGAGCCCGACAGGTCCACCACGAAGGCGATGTCGCGCGGATTGGCGGTGGCAATCGCCGATGCCTCGATGCTGAAGCGGTCGCGCCCCAGCACGCGCGCGAAGAACAACGGCGCTTCGCCGTGCACGTTCGACGGATCACGCCGCGCGGTGACGCGCATGGCGTTGCTCACCGTGGGCGACGGAGTAAACGTCCTGGAATTGGCATCCCAGGTTCCGAATTCGATGTCGGTGTCGCCCAATTCGACCGGCTTGGCCGCGGCCCAGTGCATACCGGCGAATTGACGCGCGGTGGCGGCGACTTCGGGAGCCTCGTGGCCCATGACGGCGCTGGCCGCGATCGCCGCCGAATCGGCCGCCGCTTGCAACTGCGTGCGTGTCAGCACGATGTAGCCAATGTCCATGGCGAAGGCGACCATGGCCAGCAAGCCCACCATGGCGATGGCCATTAACACGGCGACGGCCGCTCGACGCGACCTCTCGGGTTTTTCATGGCGCGCGTTCATTTCGATTCCCTCCCCTGGTGAATCTCGCTTGCCGCGAATCGTCGCTGGCCGGAGCGAGTCGGAGGTCGGATGGACGGCACACACCGAAGCTTACCAGTCGTAGCCGTCGCACCGCTGGCTCGATGCCCCGGAACCGGCGAATCAAGACATGATCTTTGGGCGTTGTCCGCCGCGCGTCATTCGCACGGTTTCGGCGTAGTCCCGCGCGTGATCAGACAGGGCCTAATGAAAACATGGAGTGAAAATTGGCTCTCGTCAAATGCCATCTGGAACTTCAACGGAATTAGCGGCGCCACGCCTAATCTTCTACCGAGTGAGGCGGCGATACCGTGAAATCGGAAGAATCGCTCGGAAGCGGTTGGACTCGCCACCCGGCGGGCAACTGTGCCTTTACCGGGCTACTCGGCTTGCGAACCACCGGGATCAACCCGGTGGGTCTCTAGTTCACGGCCGGTGCTTTACCGACCGACCGGGCTCACGGCCGGTTCGAACTCGGTGGCGTGCCGTATGAGCGAAAGCGTGGACGGCGAGCCGACGTACCGGTGCCAGGCATGCGCGCGCCCAATCCAGTTGGAGATGTCCACCTCCAGCAGCTTCTCGCCATCGTGGCAGAGCGACGGCGGATCCGCCATTCCGGCTACGCCTAATGCCTGCGGAAACCGATACCGGTCCAGTAGCGGGTAGCGCTTCAACACGGGATCGAGCGGGTTTTTCAGCACCAGCAACAGTTCGACCGCGCACAGCGCGCCTTCGTATCGCTTGCCCGGCAGAAGCGCGTCGTGGTCGATGGCCGCCGCCATCATCACGGCTCGCAAGGGTCGCTCGCTCGACGACACGTCGAAGCGTGCCAGGGCGCAGCCGTCGATCTGGGCGCCCGCCAGGAGGTGCAAGGTCGCGGCAATCAATCGTGCGCCGTAGCTGTGACCGATCATGCATACGGGCACGCCGGCGGGGATGCGCTCGATGAGCTGCGCCAAATAATGCGCGTGGCAATCGCTTACGCTGGCTTTTTTCCGCAGATCGGCGTGCACTCCGGGGATCGGCTCGCTGGGCCACGACCAGATCACGAACCGCTGCGGCAACGGGGCGTGTGAGGCGGCGGCGAACTGCCGAAAAAAGGCGGAGCCAATGTCCACGGCGTCGGTGGCCGTGTAGCGATTGCCGTGTACATAGATCACGGTCGACGGTGGCGAGCGGTCAGCGAAAAATTCCTCGGGTGCGGCGCGCTCCCAACACCCGGCCGCCGACCGCCGGTATTGAAGTGCCATGGGGGCCGCGAGCTCCGCCGTGTGGCATCCAAGCTGGCGCGAGCTGATCAGCCACAGCTCACATTGCGGCGTATCGCCGTGAGGCGACAACGACGGTTCGTCAGCATTTGAACGAAGCGCCGCAGCGAGCAGAACCGCCGCGGTGCAGAGGAACGTGGCACCGTTGATCGGAGGGCGCTGCGCGGCGCTGACACACTGGGACACGGCCTTCGGCCTCAGCCCCAGCCACCCAGCCGCGAAGATCGCTCGACGCGGCAACGCAGAATCACAGCCATCCATGAACACCGTCCTTCATCCTGACAACACAGAACAAGTGTAGCCGGTTTTCAGCGCGATGACGTTTGGATTTTGCCACTCGCGGCGGTGAAAAAATTCCACGTGGTGAATTTGCACATCGCGGCGCGTGGGGTAGAGTTTCCTGACTCTCCTTCTCGCCGCGCTGCGGATCGAATGAACCGGAGGTTCCTTCCATGAAGAAGCTATGGGTGGTAGTGGCGCTGGCGCTCTTGACGGCCGGCTCGGGTTGCAAGTGTTGGAACAATTGGAACCGCGGCCCGGCCTGTCCGGCGACGCCCGCCTGTGGGGATGCCTATATGACCGCCCCGTCGGTCTCCCCGGCGCCGGTCTACAGCGTGCCGGCCGGTTGAACGGGCGACGGCCGATCGGCGTAGGAAAGGAGTCTGCGCGTGACGGGCTGCCTAGAGTGCCGGCGACCGGCGTCTCGCGGCCGTGATATCTTGCGGTACGTCTTCGAGGCGGCGCACCGCGTACCACGCCCGCATGGGGCCATCTCGCGGCGTGCGATGGCGTCGCTCGACGATACGCACACCCCGCGCGAGGATGCCCACGCTGCTGCGCGACGCGAGCATGGCGCACCGCCCCCAGTGCCAGCGGCGTAGTTGTCGGCACGGCCCAGCGCGATAGAATCCAGCGCGCACTGGGGCTGAGGGGGTCCACGCCCATGACCGACCTAGAGCCGGATTCGTTGCTCGCGCGCGACCGCGATTACCTGATCCACGCGCTGCACAGCCGCGCGGAGCAAGAGCGGGCGCACATCTGGGTCCGCGGGCAGGGCGCGGTGCTCGTGGACCATACGGGGCGCGAGTTCCTCGACGCCTTGGCCGGTCTGTGGAACGTGGTGATCGGCCACGGGCGCAAGGAGCTGGGTGAAGTGGCCGCGCGGCAAATGGCGCAGTTGGCCTATGCCTCGGCATACACCGGCAGCGCCAATATTCCGGCCATCGAGCTGGGCGAGCGGCTCGCCAGCCTTTGCTACACGAGCATCCGCCGCTTTTTCTTTACGAGCGGCGGCGGAGAAGCGATTGAGTCGGCCTTCAAGACGGCGCGCTTTTATTGGAGATTCCTTGGCCAGCCGGCGAAGCATAAGATCATCAGCCGCATCTGGGCCTATCACGGTACGACGCTCGCCGCCATGTCGGCCACGGGCATCGCCACGTATTGGCCGATGTTCGAGCCGCGTGCCACGGGCTTCCTGCACATCGAGAGTCCTTACCCGTATCGTTTCGTGCCATCGCGGCGCGGCGCGGGCGACACGCGCACGCACGGCGAGATGGCGGCCGACCTGTTGGAAGAGGCGATCTTGCGCGAAGGCCCCGAGACGGTGGCGGCGTTCGTCGGCGAACCGGTGCAAGGCGGCGGCGGTGTCATTGTCCCGCCGGATGATTACTGGCCGCGCATCCGCCAGATCTGCGATCGCCACAAGGTGCTGCTCATCGCCGACGAAATCATCACCGGTTTTGGCCGCACGGGCGAGTGGTTCGCGCTGTCGCGCTACGGTATTGAGCCCGACATCATCACGTTCGCCAAGGGGATCACGAGCGGTTATATTCCGCTGGGCGGCATGGGAGTGAGCAAAAAGGTTGCCGAAACGATCGACGCGGCCACGGCGGAGCGCACCTGGATGCACGCCTTTACGTACTCAGGACACCCGGTCGGCTGCGCCGTGGCGCTGGCGAATCTCGAAATTATCGAGCGCGAAGGGCTCGTCCAGCGAGCGGGAGAGTTAGGCCGGCGGCTGCTGGCCGGATTGCGCACGCTCGCATCGCACCCTCAGGTTGGAGACGTGCGAGGACTTGGGCTGATGTGCGCCGTCGAAATGGTGGCCGACAAGGCCACGAAGGCCGAGTTCCCCAAGCAGGAGGCTGTGGGGCCGCGCGTACACGCCGCGACACAAGAGCGCGGCATGTTCACGCGCCTGCGCGGCGACGTCTACAACCTGGCCCCCTGCTACGTCACGGAAGAGAAGCAGATCGACCGCATGGTTTCCATCCTGGGCGAGTCGATCGAGGCGGTGCTAGGACATTAGGACACCACGGAGGCACGGAGACGACGAAGAGGAAAGTAGACGGTGAGTGTCACTGTTTCGGCGTTGCGAGCCAACGCATGCGATTCGAAGCCGAACTGTACACGCGGCCTCAAAATACTTCCATTTCATCCGTCTCGGTGCCTCCGTTTCTCCGTGGTGTCAAACGCGGATCGCTACCGGTTGCCGCGTTGTTTGCGCTTGCTGGTGCTGCCGCCGCTACCATTGGTGGTGGCGGCCGCCCGCGCTGGACGTGGTTTCGCCGGCTGCGCCGCGGGGGCTGCCGGTTTCGGCATGAGCTTGCGCTCCGCCAGGCCCCAAACGCTCGATGCAATAAAGTACAGGCACAACCCGCTGGGGACTTTGAAGAACATCACGCCCATGAAGATCATCATGTACTGCATGACCTTTTGCTGCATCGCCGCCTGTTCGTCGGCCGGCGGCGGCATGAACATCTTTTGCTGCACCACGAACAGGATGATCGTGATCACCGGCAGCAGGTTGAAGTAGGGACCCAGCCCCAACCACCCTTCCAACAGGAACTGCGGCATCCAACTGTCCCAGCGAAACAGCATGTCGGGCGCCGCGAGGTTCGAGCACCAGCGGATCGAGTCTCCCAATAGCGGCGCCCCGCGCAACTCCACATCCACCGACAGCGAACGGTACAAACCGATGAAGATCGGCAACTGCACGAACAGCGGCAGGCAGCCCCCCAGCGGGTTGTAGTTGTGCTGGCGAAAGAGCTCCTGCTGCGCCTTGGTCCGCTGCTCCATGTTGTTCTTGTACTTCTCGTGAATCCGCTTGATCTCCGGCTGCAGTTCCTGCATCTTCTGCGCATTGAGCACCTGCTTGCGGCTGAGCGGAAACATCAGCGACCGCACCAGCACCGTGAGCATCACGATCGCCAGTCCATAGTTGCCCACGATCTCATAGAAGAAGTGCAATACGTGCAGCATGGGCACCGCTACCCAGTCGAACCATCCGTAATAGATCAATTTGCCAAGCCCATACTCGGCCAGCACCGCGGGCTGCTTCGGCCCGGCAAACAGAACGTATTTCTCGACCACCGGCGCAGCGCCCGGGATTAGCGTGTGCTCGAGGCTAACGACGCGGCAGGAGGTATTGGTCTTGTTGCGCCACCGTGGATTGTCCGGTACCGGACCCACGGTCATTGCTTCTGCCGAGGCAAGGGACATTTCGGTCGGTTTGGTTTTGGCTTTGTCCGGTAGCAGCACCGCCGCAAAGTATTGGGCATCCACGCCGATATAGCTGATGGGATAGTCGCGCCACGGTCCGACATCATCACGCGCCAATATCTGTGGCAAGGACACGATTTGGTGTACGGTTCGCTCATCGCGGTAAAACGCCACGACCACGTCGCGCAGCCCGGCCGACTCAAACCAACGGTCGCTGATCTTGCTGGCGTACCACCATCCTTCGGTCGGCAGGCCGTTCGGGCCGTCGAGCTGGTAGGCGACGATTCGCTTCTGTGTGCCAAGATTGCGCAGTTCGATATCGAACGTGAGGTCGAAGCCGGGAGATGCGCGGCCGTCTTTCTTCGCAGCCAGCGGCTCGAGACGATATCGCTTGATGATCTCGAGCTCCTGCTCGACGAGCACGGTGCGAAACGCGACCTCGGTTTCGTCCGCCCTGATCATCTCCCAGTTCTCGGTGCGCAGGCGCAGTCCGAGCATTTCGTTCTTGCTCGGGGGAATCTTGGCGTCGTCGATCTGCTCCAGCGTGAGCAAGAGCGACAGCGGATCGGTTCCCTCGGGGCGAATCACTTCCAGCGGTCGCCGTCGCAATGTGACCTCGCAGTTGACTTCTTTACCGTCGCGTCGCGCGGTGACGCTCATCTTTTGTCGCGGCCTGGTCTTGGCGATCACGGCGCGAAATGCCTCCGCATTGCGAATCGTCAAGCCATTGATGCGCTCGATCACATCGCCGGCGCGCAGGCGCGCCACGTCAGCCGGCGTTCCGCGCCCCACCACGCGGATCAGGCATCCGTTGCCGCCGGGATTATTCACTTCATTCAAATGCCCGAGATAGCCGCTGCGGTCCTCCAGATCCAGAAACCGAGGCTGATTCAGCTCGATCCGTTCGAGGGCCGCGCCGGCGCTGTTGAACATCGCCAGCATGCGAAACTTACTTTCGGCATCGGCCGAGCCGAGCGTGGCCCATCGTTGGGGATAAACCTTTGTGTGGGCGATTGCCGCGGCTGGGCCGAGTTCTGCCGGCGGCTTGACCTGGGCGTCTGGCGGCGCGGCCTGGCCAGCCCCGACATCCGGCTTTGCAGCTTTGGACTCTGGACTAGCCTGGTTCCCCTTCGGGGCATCGACCGCCGGCGGTGCTTTCGCGTCGCGCGACTTCGCCGCGAGACGGGCTTTGTCCTGAGGCCTGCGCGGCGCTTGGAGCCAAGCGCTCAGGTACAGAGTGGCCACCGCCAGAATCAAGAATAATACGAGACGCTTTTCCACGGAGTGCTCCGAGGGCTCGCGACCCGGCTCGGGGACGCGATAGAACCGTAATCAGATCCGGGCGCTGGCGCCGTCGGCTCTGTGTTCCGACGCTATTTTCCTTCTCGCAGGCGATCGCCCAGAAAATTGTCGAGCTCCGGGGTATCGTAAATCTTCTTGATGGTCGCCTCGAACGGGTACTCCACGCGGCGAAACTTCACGAGATCGTCTTCCAGCACGACGTAACACGCGCGCGGGTCGCCGTCGCGCGGCTGACCCACCGATCCCACGTTCACCATCACCTTTTCGTCCGACAGCCGGTATTGGTAGGCGATTTCATCGGGGCTGAGAAAGTTCAACGACTCGGTGAACACGCCCGGAACGTGGGTGTGCCCTTGAAAGCAATGATGCTCGATCATCGCGAAGATCTTCTGCATCTTCCGCGGATTGTAGATGTCTTCCGGGAAGACATATTCGTTCAGCGGGTTGCGTGCCGAGCCGTGAACGAACAGAATTCCATTTTCGCGGTGGTTTCGCGGCAGCTCGCCCAAGAAGTCCCATCGCTTGGCGTTTTGCTCCGGATCCCCGCGTGGGCTTTCCAACTGCTGTCGCGTCCAGAAAATAGAACGCTCGGCGGCGGAGTTGAACCCCTCCGGGTCAAACAACGCGCCCTGGTCGTGGTTACCTAAAATACATACGTTGCACGGCATCACCAGGTCGATACATTCGCGCGGATTCGGACCATAGCCGACGATATCGCCGAGGCAATATACTTCGGTGATATCTTGTTGCCGGATATCCTCCAGCACGGCCTCGAGACTTTCGAGGTTGCTGTGGATGTCGCTGATCAGTGCCCGCCTCACGCGCAGTGACCCCCCACATGGGAGTGACGACTTGGCACACGATTCCGCCGATGGAACGACCGCCTCGACGTAAGGTAAACGCGCAGTTTAGGTTGGCTAGTGCGGGCGGTCAAGCCATCTGCCCGCATTCCGCCACCCAGGTGGACGCGACTGTACTTCGCGTGAATTGCCGTGCCTGAAAACATACTTTCTTTGGAGACTAGCGGCTCGGTCGGCAGTGTCGCCGCGCTGGTTGGAGCGCGGCTATTGTGCGAGCGGCCGCTCGACCCCCGTTGGCGGTGCACGCAAACGCTGGCGCCGGCCCTGCACGATCTCTTGGGTTACGTGGGGTGGCGCGCGGCGGAAGTGCGGCTTGTGGCCGTCAGCATCGGGCCCGGCTCCTTTACAAGCTTACGAGTGGGGGTAACGACCGCCAAGGCTTTTGCCTATGCGACCGGGGCAAGCGTACTCGCGATCAATACGCTAGAGGCAGTCGCCGAGCGAGCACCCGCCGAGGCACGAAAGCTAGCCGTGCTGATCGACGCCCAGCGCGACGAAGTGTTCGTGGGCCATTTCATGCGCGCCGACGATGGCCGCTTTCAACTGTCCGCGTTGCCTCAGATCGTGGCCGTCGAGCGGCTCCTTTCGATCTTGCCGGAAGGCACGCACCTGAGCGGGCCCGCACTTGGCCGGCTGGTCGATCGGTTGCCGACTCATGTCATGGCCGTTGATCAACATCTTTGGCATCCCACCGCCACTGATGTCGGCCGCCTCGCCTCCCGGTTCTATGCGGCCGGGCGCCGTGACGACATGTGGACACTAGCGCCGTTCTACATGCGAGCAAGCGCCGCGGAGGAAAAGCTGGCTGGCCGGAGAGACCGCCAGCGACCCGCTTAGGGTGGTGCGCGCCGCGGCGGCTCAGTGATGATTTGCCAGTACGTTCAGCCCTCGCGGAATGGCCGTCGCTCCTCATACAGCTTCAGGCGCTCGCGAAGCTGATCGGCCAATGGGCGTTGTCCGGCCGCCTCGGCCTGCTCGATGGCTTGCCTGACAGTCCGCACCGCATCGTCGAACCGTCCCGCTTCGGCATACGCCGCCGATAGAGTATCCAATAGCTGCGGCGAGCCGTGGCCGGCGGCGCCGCAGGTTTTCTCCGCCAGGCGAACCGCTTCCGCTCCGTTGCGGAGCGTGGCATCCGGATGCGTGGCAAAAATCCAAGCCAGATTGTTGGCCGCCGTAAGCATCTCGCCCGACAGTGACAGCGCGCGACGATAGGAGGCGATCGCCTCGCGCCAGCGCCGCTGGTGCGCGAGCACATCGGCCAAGAGGAGGTGGCCTGTAGCATCGTCGGGTTCCAACTGCACAGCGCTCTCGAGCGCCTGCTGCGTCTCGTCGAGCTTGCCCTGACGCAGGCGAACATCGGCCAGTTTGCGGTATACGCCAGCCGAGCGCGGCCTGACCTTCAGCGCCGCGTCATACGCCGCGGCGGCTTGCACCCAATCACCAAGTCCCTGCCACGCGTCTCCATAGCCGATGTGTGCTTCGGCCACCGCCGGTTCAATGCGTCGCCCTTCGGCGTAATACCGAAGCGCGGCCTGATAGTCGCCCGTCCGCAGCGCCAACGCCCCAAGCCCGCATCGCGGGGCGGCGTGCCGCGGCATCCGCCGAGCGGCCAGCAAGTACTGGTCGCGCGCTTCGGCGTACTGGCCCTCTCGCGCCAGTAGCGTGCCCAGGTTGTAGTGCGACTTGGGGTCCGCTCCACGATGCGAAAGGGCAGCGCGAAAATGCACGATCGCCGCCTGCGTTTCGCCAGCCCTGGCCAGCGCCAGCGCCAGGTTGTGCTCGGCCAAGAAATTGTTGTCCGTCACGTCGATCGCGTGTTGAAACACACTCGCGCTGTCGCGCCAATGCACTAGCTGCGCTCGCGTCGCCGCGGCGCAAGCGATCACCACGCCACTGGCGGCCGCCGCCAGAGCTACGCCGCGCCACCGCCAGCTCCAGCGCGCCAGCAGATCCGGCACTCCCCAGGCAACCAGGATGAAGATGCCAATCAGCGGCACGTACGTGTAACGGTCGGCCATGGCTTGCCGACCGACCTGTACCAGTCCGATCACCGGCACCAGCGTCCCCAGATACCACAGCCAACCGACGAACAGATACGGTCGAGTCGTCCGCATCCGCACCACCGCCATGGTGACGCCCAAGAGCAGTGCCGCCGCGGCGACTGTCTTCAGCCACATGGCCGGCGTCGCGAACTCCGCCGCTCCCGGATGCGCGTAGAAGATCGCCAGCCCCGTGGGCCAGAAGGTCTTGCCCAGATACGCCACATAGGCGAGCAGCGCATTCTGTACGCGGACGCCGAGCGGCAGCATATCCGCCGTCTGCACCGATCCGCCTTCGCGCTGCGCCAGATAGGTCATTGCGCTGGAGAGGATCACCAGCACCAGCAGAGGCGCCTTCTCTGCCACGAACTGGCCAAACCGTTTCCAGCGGCTCGCCGCGCCCCGGCCGTCGCCCGCAAAACGCGCCAGCGGCCAATAGTCCAGCAGCAACAAAACAAACGGGAGCGTGACGAGCATCGGCTTGGCCATCAGCCCCAGGCAGAGGGCGGCCACCAATAGCACGTATCGCCACCAACTTTGCCGCGTGTTCCGCACCCAGCCCAGATACGCAGCCATACTCAGTAACCAAAAGAGCGTGCTCAGCGTGTCCTTGCGTTCGGCCGCCCACGCCACGCTCTCCACGTGCAGCGGATGGATCGCGAAGAGCGCGGCGACGAAAGCGGTCCGCCAAACCATTCCAGAGCGGCGCGACTCGTCCCCCAGCGAGTGCCTCTGCGCGCCGACTCGCCCTGCGTCGGCTTCGCTGGTCATCGACAAGAGCACGGCAAACAGCAACCAGGTGTTTGCCAGGTGCAGCGCCAGGTTCATCAGGTGATGGCCGGCCGGCCGAAGGCCAAACAGCTCGCAGTCCAGCATGTGCGACAGCCAGGTGACCGGGTGCCAGTTCGAGCTGTGTCGCGTCGTGAACGCCCACCGAATGCCGTCGAGCGACAGGCCGCGCTGAACCTGCTCGTTTTGCGTGACATAGAGCCCGTCGTCGAACTCGATGAACCCGTTGCGAGCAATCGGAATCCAACTGGCCAAGGTCACCAGCGCCAGCATCGCCGCGACGAGCCAAATTTGCAGGCGAATGGTCATCGACCGAGCCTCGACAGAATCAAGCCATTTCATTCACTTCTATCAGGGAAATAAAGTCTTGCCAGAATAATGGACTCGCGGTATGATACTGTACATATGAATACTAACCGTTGATCGCACTCACCCATCGATGGAGGATTGCCGACGATGAACTCCCAGAAGCAAGAATGCTCGCGGCCACTGACCGACGATCAAGGGCACCCCACGACGCAACCAGCGTGTCCGGTATGCGGTGGACGGCTCATGGAAATCCGCGCGAAGCTCCAGTGCTCTCGCTGTCGGACGATCTGCGAGACGTGCTGCGAGGGCGGACGCGCGTGAGCCGCAGGCTTGCTTGCCTTAATGGCGCAGGCGGCTCCAGGCGCTTAGGCTGCAGACTCGTCGCGCTCGAGGCACTCCGGCACGTCGTTGCGCGGATTATTGACGAGCACGTTTACGGCATACAATTGAAGCCGCTCGGCCGGAAACGGCCTCAGGAGCGGCATCAGCTTGCTCGTCTCATCGGCTTGCAAACCGAGCCAGCGATCGTAATCCTCCTCGGAAAGAATGACGGGCATGCGATCGTGCAGGCCGCGCAACAGGTCGTTCGCCTCGGTGGTAAGTAACGTGCAGGATTCGATTGCTTCGCTCTCTCCCTGCCACGTTTCCCACAGCGCCGCAATCGCCAAGGGCCGCCCGTCGCGGCCGCTGATGTAGTAGGGCTGCTTGCCCGCGCCTTGCCGCCGCCATTCGAAGAATCCATCGGCCGGCACCAGGCAACGGCGATGCTTGAATGCACTCTTGAAGGCGGGCTTGGTATCGACGGTCTCGGAGCGTGCATTGATCATGCTCGCCCCGATCTTGGTGTCTTTCGCCCAGCGCGGAATCAGTCCCCACCGCACCATTGCCAACTCGCGAGGCGCAGCGGCTTCACGCCGCCGCACAATCGCCACCTTCTGCGTCGGCGCGATGTTATAGCGCGGCGACAGCTCCGGTACCACCGCCAGCGCGAACTGCCGCGCGACCTCGGCTGCCGGCGTTCGAAGTGTGAATCGTCCGCACATCAGGAGCTCGCCTGGTTGGTCCAGCGACAATGCCTGTCCGGATCATTGCTGCGGCTCATCGTGTCGACCACATGTGCACGCGGATTTCGCTGTTGGCTTCGTCGACTGCACAGGCCGCCAGCGTGTTGCCGTCCTTGGAAGACCGGAGCGTCTGTATCGAGTCGGAGTCGGTCAGTAACTCGCACACCTCCTGGCCTGTGACCAGGTCCCAGAGCGTAACTCGTCGGTTTAAATTCGACGCGGCGGCGAGCGTGCGCCCGTCGGGCGAAACATCGGCGCAGAAAATGGCCGGTGTTCATGGTGCGAGGCTCAAAGTCGCGGCGGCGACCGCCCAATCGCTTGTTCCCAAGCGGTTGCTGGGGCCGAATCGCGCTGGGTGTTCATCCTACCCCAAGAAAGGAGGGTACGAAAGGAAATCGACCATTGTTTGTGCCACTGGGTGTCCGGCCCGCCGCCTGTTGTCCGCTTAACCCATAGAGACAGGGACCTGCACGCCTTCGGCACGCCCGGCATGAACGCGCGTGGCCGAAGGCGCGCGATTCTTGGAAACCGCGCGATGGTGGAAGAGCGACGGGAGGAGCTCCGGCCAGTATCTGGTCAAAGACGCCCAGCCGGGCGTTGGTCGCGGCGCGTACCTGATTTCGGCCGCCTTGTGTCGCTCTTGGGGTCCTTGGGTGCGGACGGTTTTTCCTCGGGCCGCTGAGCGCTCGGTGGCCGTTCACTCTTTTGCTGCCGCATCCGCTTGCCGCGACAATGCCTGGCGCGACGCGGTGGCCTTGCGCGCAAGCGCTCGATGGATCGCTCGAGAATCGCGCAACACGCGCGACCATACCAGAGGGCCTGATCGGCCAATAGACGGCAACAGGCCAGGATCTCGACGAACACGGCGAGTGCAAGGCGGCGCGCGGCAAGTGCCTATCACGCAGGCCACTTGACGCTTTCGGTCATCGCCAGGACACTCCAGTCATCATGCGCGAGGCTGTAGCTCAGCAGGTAGAGCAACGGACTTTTAATCGAAAAAGTGCCTTCCGCGAATAGTACGGTTTTCGGCCGAAAAATGCCTGTTTTTAGAGACTTCTGGCAAATCTGGGGGCCGTGCTGACAGCCCCCGTAAGCCCCCAACTACACGCGGCGCGGGTGTAGCTACACCCGGAGTGGCGACGGCGATCATCAAGGTCGCATGAGTGCCCTGTTGCGGCACCAGTCCGAACGCCGCTAGCGATACGCCCGTTCGGAACGAACGGTCGGCAGAATCAAGTCCGTAGCCGGGAGTTGATAGATTCAAAACGCCCTTTGTCGCCTAGGTGACGCCGGGGTGTGGATGTCGAAAGACCACGATGCCAATGGTATTCTGGACGCTTGGCATGGCAACTCTCGGTAGAACGCTTGTTGCGAGTTAGGTCGGGTCACACTTGTCAGTCCCGTCAGGCACAAAGCTGGGTGTGTTTGAGGTCTCGACGCTATTGGGCGTCGGTGGGATGGGCGAGGTCTATCGCGCGCGGGACACTAAGCTGGGCCGTGACGTAGCGATCAAGATTTTGGCGGCCGAGTTCGCTCACGATCGGGATCGCTTGGCCCGGTTTCAACGCGAGGCACGTCTGCTTGCCGCGCTCAACCATCCGAACATCGCGCACATTCACGAGCTTCAAGAATCCGACGGCGTGCAGTTTCTGGTGATGGAACTGGTGGGCGGCATGACGCTTGCCGATCGGCTCAAGGACGGGCCGCTCGCGCTGGAAGAAATTCTCAAGCTATTCGGGCAGATCGCTGACGGTCTGGACGCGGCGCACCAGCAAGGCGTCATTCACCGCGACCTGAAACCGGCCAACATCAAGATCAACAACGACGGGAAAGTCAGCGTGCTGGATTTTGGGCTGGCGAAGGCCGGTAAGTTGCAATCCTCCTCTTCGGACGACGAGGTGACCTCGCCATGGAACGCTGATGGCGCTGGCACGAGCTGTGAAGGTCAGGTGCTGGGCACGCCGGCTTACATGAGCCCGGAACAAGCGCGCGGCAAAACGGTCGACAAGCGCACCGATATCTGGGGCTTCGGATGTTGCCTGTTCGAGACTCTGACGGGCAAGCGCGCGTTTGCCGGCGAAACGGTTACCGACACGCTGGCGGCGATTCTCAAGGGCGAGCCGGACTGGAGCGTGTTACCCGCGAATACTCCAACGCGACTGCACGAGCTCTTGCAATCGTGTTTGGCCAAAGATCCTCGCGATCGCCTCCGCGATATTGGTGATGCACGACATGAACTGCAGCGAATTGCAGATGAATCCAACCGGACAGCTACCGCCACGATCAGTCGTCGATCCAGCCGCGCATGGCTCGTTGCCGCTTCGGTGTTGTGTTTGCTCACGGGATCGTTTGCCGGACCTGCGCTGTGGAGCGTGGTTCGACCGCGCACGACCGGCGATCTGGCATCCCCCAGACGTCGAGCTGTAATTCGAGCCACACTCGAATTGCCTGCGGAAACATCGATCCGCGCTGCCAGTTCCTGGTCGGGGCGCAACATGTGGGTTCCACGGTTTGCATTGTCCAACGACGGCTTAAGGCTCGTCTATGTTGGAGGGAAGGCCGATTCGACAATGCTCTATCTGCGCCCGATGGATCGGCTCGAGGCCAACCCCTTGCCGGGCACGTACGGCGCTGATTCCCCGTTCTTTTCTCCGGACGGACAATCGGTCGGCTTCTTTGCGGGTGGCAAGCTGAGGAAGATCCGAATTGGCGAGTCCCACCCTATGACGCTTTGCGAGGCACGCAATCCGGCGGGCGCCGCCTGGGGCCGCGACGGCACGATCTACTTTGCCGAGTCACTGAGCCAACTCGCCCCCATCAATCGCGGGTTGCAGCGCGTTGGTGATTCGGGGGGCGCGCCGCAGTCGCTCACCCAACTTGAAGACGACCCCAGCATTGTCGGCCACGCTTTCCCGCATTTACTTCCAGACGGCAAGACTCTGCTGTTTACGCTGGCCAGCTATTCGAAGTCGACGTCCATAGCCGCCCTCGCGCTGGCGACAGGGCGATGGAAGCGCGTGCTGGCCCAGGCTACTGAGGCGCAATACGTTCCCACAGGTCACTTGTTGTTTCGGCGGGATGCTTCGCTATATGCGGCGCGCTTCGACGCGGACCAACTGCGCGTCGTGGGCCCGGCGATCCCCGTTTTTCAATCGGTCCTCACTCCGGCCTTCTCCCAATCCGGGTGCCTTGTTCACGCTCCGTCATTTCTGCGAGAATCCGACGAGCTTGCGCTGCTCCCCTCCGTCCCGCTGGTGTGGGTGAATTTGGAGGGGGAGACCGAACCATTGAAAGCTCCGCTGCGCCCCTACTTGGTCGGTCGCCTATCGCCCGACGGGACCCGCTTGGCGGTCACGGTGGCAAGCGACCGCCGATTTGAGCTCTGGCTTTACGACATCGACCGGAATACTTTGTCTCGTCTCAATTTTGAGGGAAGTAGCCGACACGCCTTGTGGATGCCCGGTGGCCAGCGCGTGGTGTATTGTTCGGATCACGGTGGCCAGACGTTTAACCTCTTCTCCGCGCCGGCCGCTGGCGCGGGTGAGCCACAGCGTCTCACGCAGTGCGACGCGAATCAGTTCCCGCTGTCCATCTCGCCAGATGGTCGAATTCTGGCCTTTCTCCAGCTTCAACCGAGCACAGGCGGAGACATCTATGTGCTCCCCTTGGACGGCAGTGGCCCCGCCGAGCCACTGATTCAAACGGAGTTCTTTGAAACAGGCGCCCTGTTTTCCCCCGATGGTCGCTGGCTGGCGTATTCCTCGGATGAAACTGGGCGAAACGAGGTCTTTGTCCAATCCTACCCCGACGCGACTTCCAAGTGGCAGGTGTCCAATCAAGGTGGCATGGCACCGAGGTGGTCTCCGAAGGGTGATGCCCTTTTCTACCGATTGGATAGCGCCGTTTTTTCGGTCTCGATTACCACGGATCCAATGCTCAAGCTGGGCACCCCCAGCTTTTGTTCGAGAATCCCGTGATGGGCGCATCCGTCGCATTCAGCTTTGATCTCGCGCCCGACGGCCAGCGCTTCATCCTACCGGGATTGCCGGCGGGCGACGTGACTTCCATCGACCGGCTCATCGTCGTGCAGAATTGGTTCGACGAATTGAAACGTCAGGTGCCAATCGCGCGACTGGAGGAGAAGTGATCGTCAGCCGATGGACATTGACTATCACTTTTCACGGAATTCCAATGTCGCCCCGCGCGTGCTCCGCGCAAGCGGGTGGCTGGTGCAATCGCGGAATGAAGCGCCGAAGAATCAATTACTGTTCACTACGGCGACGCGATCGCTTTCTGGCCGTCGCCTCGCGTGGTACAGTGAACCGCTTCGCGAGGCTGTAGCTCAGTTGGTAGAGCAACGGACTTTTAATCCGTAGGTCTCGGGTTCGAGCCCCGACAGCCTCACTTTACTGGGTAAAGACTTACGTCGACGCCGGATTCCGAGACTGCCGCCGCGCCACCCAAAGCGCCACCCAAATCGGCCTCGGACACTCTACTGGACGGCAACTGCACACCGACCGAACGGTACTCCCGCCAAAGCTGTGCCGCCACATCGTCCGCGTCCAGGGCCACGTAATAGCCCAACGTGGTTTGGATCGATTCGTGCCGCATGAGCACTTGTAACGTCGCGGGCCTGACTCGACTGGCCCACCGCGTCCCAAAAGCGCGCCGCAGGTCGTGCGCGCTGGCAAACTTCCCAGCCGTCTTGTCGACCACGACACCCGCCTTTTTGCCAATTCGACGAATGAGTCGCGATGCCAAGTCGGTCGTAGTCCGCCGCCCGTCACTGCCCAATTTAAAGACGAGTCCCACACGGTCGACCTTTGGTGTCTCCAAAATGAAGGCACCGAAGTCCGGCGTCATTGGCAACAGCCGATCCTTGTGGCCCTTTTCCGCCTCCGCGCAGATAGCGAACCGCGGATGCGTAGCGAGCAGATCGACGCTGATGAGTTCGTCACTGTCCCACGACAGCCGCAGGGTCTCCGAGAGCCGCAAGCCGGATAGCCAAAGCCCGGTCAAGAATCTCTGCCACCGCTCGACATTCTGCGGTCGCACGGCCTCCACGGCTACCAACATCCGCTCGAATTCCTCGGTTGTAACCGGCCGGCCCTTCATCAGCTTGGAACCCTTGGCACGTTTAGGCATCTGGATTTCGGGAACTGCAACCAGCATCCCCATTGACCGCGCCCAGCGAAGCGCAGCCTTCAAGTGTCGCAGGTGTCTTGCGATGCTGGCTTCCGTGCGAATTTGGCGGATCGTCGTTTTCTTCTGGGCTTGGCCGACATCCTTGAATGACAGTCGCATAGCCTCGGCTTCTGCCTCGCGGCGGAGTTGCGCTTGAAAACCACTAATTGCCGCAGCAGTCACGTCGGCTAACCGAACTGGCCGCATCACCCGCTCCACGCAGTTGAACATCGCCGCGACAAGGCAAGCAGTCCCCTTTGCCAAGCTCGGAACCTTTTCGGTCTCGTACGCCTTGCGAAACTCAGCCCACGTCACCCGAGACGGCTCGACGAAGCGATGCTCACGGATGTCGGCCTCTAGCTGCGCGGCCAACTTTTCCGCCTGTTTCCGTGTGATCGTGCCGACCGACTTTTGCTTGAGACGACCCGACTCGGGATCGACCCAGCGCAAGCAAAACCGCTTGCGTCGTTGCTGGAATATGACCTTCACGACAGTTTCGCTCATTGTGATATCTCCATCAGGTTGAAGCGTGCCGACGGCGGCCGAAGCCAAAATCTTCGTGCATCACGCGGCGGCACGTACGAGGCGCAGTGTGGGGCGTCTCCGCTAGCAGGTTCAAGTGGCTCGATCGCGGGCTCCAGATCAACGGAACGTTCTATATCGGCTTCGGTGTCGTGGCCGTTTCAGTCTCCTCGCTGCCGCCCGAGCGCCTGCATCTCCCGCAGTAGGTCCGCTGCGCCCGGCGGGGCAGGGATGCCATGGCGCCGCCGGATTCGCTCGGCGCGCTCCAGCAACCGGATTGCGTCATGCGGCGGATCGCAGTGCATGCACCGCCAAGCGCCGAGCAGGTTTTGCCAAAGCTCCAGGGATTGGCATTTCTGGCAAGCGTGCAGCTCTGCGGGGTCGATTGCGCCCGCTGGCCAGCCATCCGGGGCTAGGGCGTCAACAAAACCCCCGTAACTCTCGACATCCGCGAGGTTGTGTTGATGTTGACAGCGTAGACGTGCTTGAAAACACCGATGCCGGGCCAGCTCGTCATCGTAGTTTTCCCAATGAGCGACTGGCTGATCGACCAGCAGGACCCGTGTTGCGCGTTCTGGTTTCAACTCACCCGAGGACTGTAGGCAGACGCAACACCGCATCTCGCCGCTTGGCAGCTTCCACCACAAAGCCGACGCACACACCGGGCAGGGTGCGGCGGGGAGGTCAATCGCCGCCGCGGGGCTCGGCGCCCCCCAGCCCGACGCGGCCAGCCATGCCAACAACTTTGTCTTGTGGTCGCGCAGCCTGGCCAGTAAATCCTCGGTCAGCAGTTCCTGGGGACCGTCGACCGCGAGATCAATCCCACTGGCCGCCAGCGTTATCCCCCCCGCGGCAAGCTCCGCCAGCAATGACTCGGTCATAGGATCACCCGCTTTCGGCGCCCTGGCTGGCCGCCCCTTTCGGCTTCGTTTTCGAGAGTGTCAACACTGTCAACATCAACGAAACCCCGTATCTCTCGGGTTTGCGGAGGTTTCGTTGACGTTGACAGTGTGAAAAAACGCGAGGGCCGACCGCCCTTGTCCGTGGTCGGCGCGTCGCTCCAACTCCCCAAACCGTTCTTGACCAATCCTTCCAGGGCCGCGTCCGCCGCGCCGGCATCGCGCAGCCAGCGGCAGCCCATTTGCACTTCGCGGGGCGTTACCGCTCCGCCTTTACGTTCGATCCATTCGATCAGCCGGCGGTGCTCTCGTTCTTCGTCGGTTTCGCCGAACATTCCATAAACCCGCTTGGCCTCCCCCCCGAACCAGTCGCTCAGCACGATCGCGGCGCGCACGGCTGGCTCGCCGACCGCATCGCCACTTGAGTTGCCTGCGGCCCAGGACACCAGCTCGAATATCAGAGCAAATCGTGCGGTGTAGGCCTCCAGCTTGCTCCATGCGGAGCACAGGTCGTCGTCGAGGTCCTCCATCTCCGCGCGGTGCCGGTTGAAGTAGTCCACCCAGACGCGCTTCGCTGCAGGGGTAAATGACAGTGGAAGAGGCATCGGGTCGCCATCCCCATCGGCCGCGGGCTCCAGCGAGAGTAGTTTCGCGTACAGTTGCTCCATCGCCAGTTCGATTTCCTCGTCGATCACAGCCTCGGACCAGCGGACTGGGCCAACCGTGGGCATTGTCATTAACAGGCGCGCGCACATGCCGTCCTGCATGTGCTCGCGTCCCAGAGCGCGGGCAAGGATACCCGGCTGGATTCCGCCGACGAGACCGACGCTCGCGCGGGGGACGTGCAGTACCTTACGCGGGCCGGTCTTTCGATCCATTGTCAGTGGGGCCCCCGACCACGCGGCCAACCAGTGCCCAGTGTCACTGCCCTTGCCGCCCTTGTATTCGGCGATGCCGTCGACCCACCCCGCGAGCTCATCGCGCACGACAGCCACGCCGTCGTACTGCGCGGAGAGCACACTTGCGAGCGCTTCCATCGTGATGTCATTGGCGATGTACCGCTGGCAAACCGGCTCCGTGGGTTTACAGGGCGGCGGTCCCGCGCCCTTGGACTTTTTCCATTGCGCGTAATCCCGCTCGTACTGCTGAATCTCCTGTTCGTGTTCGAGCATTGCCTGTTTGTGATCGGCAAAAGCTCTTTCTTGCGCCCGCCTCATTGGCGCCGTTGCGAGCACGATTGCAGGTGATTTGTGCTTGCCACTCTTGCCAATGATCACAGCCCAAATGATGGCCAGTTCCTGCCAGGTCTTTTTGAGCCGAATGGTCCTCTTGTTACCGATAGCGCAGGCCAGACACCCGAGCATTGGCAACGCGACAAACGAAGGATCACAGCCGATTGCCTTTGCCGCAGCGCGGACGAAGCCACGCGCCGGCTCGGGCAACGCATCGAGCGGGAAAGGCGCGTACGGCTCGACGACCATCGGCGCGCGTTCGGGCTTGGCATCAGGCCCAGCGGCCGCGGCCGGCTCATACCGTGACACGCTCTTTGCTATTCGCTTCACCTCCGGCTCGCCGAGCGGAGGCCGGCAGCGCTCACGGTTTACCGTCCGCAGTGCGGCGACGATCTCGGATTCGGTCATCCCCTGGCGGCGCATCGAGCCCGCCAGGCTGGTGAGAGTATTGTTGCGCTTGCACTTGCGAATCGTGCCCCCTCTGTTCGCGCCGGCACTAACGGCGGGGGGGAGCGTGGAGGCTCGATCGCGCCTTGGGGCATCTCCCATCTCGTAATCGCCAGCGAACTGCTCCAGGTCTCCGATCTCGTATCGTGGGACTGCCGTATTCAGGTCAGTAAGCAACGAAATGCACCTCCCTTTCCCGGTATGCCACGAACCGGGTACTCGCAGCACGCGGGCCACATCATGCGTCTTGTCGCACTCGTAGCCTTTGGCACGCAGCCGCTGTGCGACCACCGCTTGCCAGCCGCGCACGAGATTAGCGCCGCGAGTGCGCTCTTCTCCGCTTGCAAAAACCAACGGCTCGTGAAAACACCAATAGACATGAAATCCGCCACCCGTCTCGACTATGACCGATGGCGGCAGCGGGAGTTTTTGTAGCACCTCCACCGCGACCTCACGCGGAGGATACCGTTTGGCCGATTCCTCCTTGGTGAAGTCCAGATCGATCCACACGCCCGGCATCGCTGACGCTGTTGCCGCGGTACCGCGCCCGCACCTTGCAGCCGCAGTGGCTTGCGTGCAGGCGCCGAAGTACAGATCGCGCTTCGCCGCCAAACTCTTGCCGACGAGCGCCTCTACCCGATCTTCGAGCGAAGCAGAAGTGAGCCACTCCGATTTCTTCGTGTCCCCCCACCACAGAACCACGTAGCCGTGGAAATCCTCCCCGAACCACAACCTCAGAAAATCGGCGCGCGAGGGGTGACGCGGCACATGATTTCGAGTAGAATCACTCACAGGAAAGCTCTGGTGTTATGGCCCGGCCGCTCGGACAGGCGCGCCGGGCCGCGTCGTTTATGGTTGCGGCATATTGTTGTTGACGTCGTGCATCCCCCGTGAGGCGTCGCCCAACCGCTGGAACCACGCAACAGCCGCACCCCCCACGATCCAGGTTCGTTTCCCGAACTCGACGTAGGGGAAGCCGGCGCGGCGCAGTGCTCGCCATGCGCTTACTGATAGCCCCATTCGCCGGCGAAACGTCGCCAATGGCACAACCTCGCCAACAGCGATCCCGGCGCCGTCTGCGGCGGTGTCACGCTGCTTGCGTCCGTCGGAGATCATTGCGTTTTCTCCTTGTCGCCGGCGCTTGCAGCGCGTTCCATGTCACGGCGCATCAGTGCGCGGAGCAGAACGCGGAGGGCCTTCGCTTCGGCATCAAGCTGTGCCAGCCGACGGCGCAAATCGTCAGGCGTCAGCGCGTCGAGCAGTTTGAGTGCATCGCTGGTCATCATGACCTAACGGTACACCTGACCCGGCGAGAAATGGATGCGAGATAGGGGCGCTATTTGGGCGCTATTCGGGACGCGATTCGCTAGCGTCGATGATTAGGGTCGAGTAACCGCCCTTGCCCTTTGCGCCTGGCAGCGTGATAGACGGCTCAAGTCGCGGGTATTTCGTCACCAGTTTTCGCAAAACGCGTGGAGCATCGTCCACCCCGGAATTGTCTACGAGCGCGGTTGTGTCTGTTGCCCGGAGCTTGACTAGCACCTCAATCACAGCCGCTTCGTTCGGCGTGAGCGTAAAGATCTCGCTCCCGATGGCAATACGCTGATTGCCCAGCCAGCGAGGGAATTGTGACGGAGGTAACTCCCTTGTCAGCGGCAGCTCGCGGATCGCGGCCGCCGCTGTCCGCAGCGATTGTGCTGCCTCGCGCAGACCAGCCACGTCAAGCAGCGCGCTGCGCGGCATCAGCGATTCCTTTCTGTTGAAAAAATTGAGCTGCAGCGGACGGTATTGGCAGCTCGGTGGTGCGCCTGATAGTGCCGCAGGAAAGTGCTCCACCAAGCGATCGTGCACGCTGGAAATCAGAGTATGTGCCATGGACCATCGACTGGTTTCGTCTTGCGTCTCACGTGTACCGCCGATGCCAGGCGGCACCGGTACAAGAACTGGATTTGCGTCGAGCAAGTAGACGAGCTGCCGTTGCAACTTCGCAAACTCTAGAACTGGACTGGTCGACTGCATCCGCGGCTGGAACGCTTGGAGTTCTAGCGCCGTGGCCAACTTCTCAGCGTCCTCGGCCAAGCCAAGAAAATCTGCGGTGTGCAAGTCGTAGCGGTGTGACTCTTGCGCCACCGCACAGACTCGTTCGTATTGGGCGACGCGCTTGGCGACCTCTTCCGGATCGTCGGCGCGGTCAGCCGGTGTGGGCGACATCTGCAAGTCTCCTGTCGGGTGGACCGCCGACGGACGCACGAGACTTGCGAGAGTGCATCCGCCGGCGGTCGCTACAAGCTGGCGCGGCCGTCGCCGCGGTCAGCGCCCGACAAGCTGAATTCTACGAATCCGGTTCTACGCGCGAAGGAGGTGTGAGCTGCGCAACCGATCAATGGCGAATCTGCGGCCCGGCCCAGGGACGCTGGCCTCCGTCGGCGTGTCCAAACTACACTATTCGAGAGCCCTAAGCTTCGCCTCAATTCCCGCTGTCAGCCCCTCAATCGATGGAAAAAGTAGGACTTCGTCAGCCGTGTAACGCAGCCACGCCATGGCATCATTGAGTCCTTCACTCGATTTGGCCTTCGGCGGTTGCAGCGCCACAAGGTTCAAATCGGTGTTGAACTCTGGCAACTTTTCATGAATCTTCACGATGTCCATGGCCGTCGACTTTGCGTGCGCGATTTGATCTGCCTTCTGGTTCTTCGATTGGAGTGACAATGGATGCCAAAGCGACGGCTGCTTTTCTCCGTGGACCCGAAGCCCGACGCTTACGGATACGCCGTTCAATTGCTTAACGCCGATATCGTCCACGGTGGCGCCGGGCAATACCTTCTTGACGGCCTTTCCCAGTGCTTTCTTGAATGTTTGAGCGAAAACGCGTTGCGAGCTGGAACGGCGAAACTCCTGGCTGGGTGACACCAACAATTCGTACACCTCTTCTAAACATCCTTCAACGCTGTGCATCCGGGCGGGATACGGAGACGACACTTGAAGCCCCTCCCTAAAGGTGTCGGACAGCGATCGCAGAAGGCCCCTGGTCGAGGCGCCGCTACGCTTCAGTTCGTCTCCGAGCGCGCCGAGTTGTTCTTCTAAGGACTTCGTTCGGATGTTCTCGTCGATCGCCTTGGCCCGGTCGAGAGCCGGCGTGAAGCGAAAGCGAAAGCCATCAATCGGATGCCACACAATGACACCCAGGTTGACGCGCTGATCATTCAGATCGTTGGCAAACCGAACAATCGAATAGGCGCCCAGTGCCATATCCCGATCCTCCATGCTAGTTTATCGAGGTATTACTGTTGCGAATCACGCCATCCATCAGCGCGCGCCGCTCCAAAACCCAGTTGACCGCTGCATCGCGGTCGTCAGAAGCAATGCTCCACTCATCCGGCGCCGTGAAGCAATCCCGTATGGCAGCTTCGTCAAGCGAACAGAGGCTGGCAACGGCTGGCGATAATTTGTCCCAATTTACCTTTTCGGCTAAGTGGCCCGGCAGTCTATAGCCCGCAGCAACTGGTGGCAACGTCTGTGCGGTCCATCGGAAGTTACCGAACATCTGACCCATGTCGACGAGGCGAAAGCGCATGGTCCGCTGAACGGTGCCCGATGACTGGTGCACTTCGAGCCGCTGCAAAAACTGATTGTGTCCCTCTTGATCACCAATGGAGAGCCATGCAAGAAACACGGCTGCGAATGGCAACTCTGAGTCGTTCTCGATTTCCTGATAATGCTGGCTGGGGACAAAGTTCTCGCCCTGCATCCTGGTCACACCGAAGTGAAATCCAGGCGCCGCCCCTTCGGCACGGTGATCGGACGGGATGATTTCATCTGCTACGTATACCACGAGGCCGCGAAGAATCGGCGCGCCAAACAGTTGACCGAGCCGAGAAGCTACTAGCTCGTTGTAGCAAGCCTTGGCACCGTGAACCGACGGATGCCATTTAACCAGCCGTGGTACGCCATCGTCAAATTCGTAAAAGCGCGGCCGCGATCCGCCATTGGTCGGCCTTCCGGGCAGACCGAGTATTGCATTCGGGACCTCGTGTCGATTCACATCTGTTGCCTCCGGGTTCTCCTCGGCCGAATCAATGCGCCGGTGGTGGCGCGGCCGTCCTGTTCTGGCCGATGGGAATGTTTTCCTCGCTCCTTTGGCTCCGGTCTCGTGCGATCGGCGCGGAGGCGGGCTGGCAGCGCCGTGGCGGGTTCGTAGTTGCGGCCTTCGGCTCGGGCGAGGTCGGTTTCGGTAGAGCGGAACTGGCCGCGGGAGTGTGCGGTGACGGCGGCGACGCGTTTTTCGATCTCGTTTGCTAGCTTGCCGAGGGCGTCGACTCGGCGGACAATTTCGTGCTGTTCGGCGAAGTCGACAACGGGGGGCGGCCTAAAGGCGTGGAAATCATTCGGACTCGCCCGATCAACGCCGGCCAAAAACCTCGGCGAATTCCGCGATCTGCTCCTCGATCGGGCGATCATACCGAATAACGATAACACGATAGCCACGATTCACCAACTCGTGTCGGACCTCAGCGTCGCGGGCAGCCTGGATCGGATCGTCGTGGACCGCGCCGTCGCAGAAGACGCAAATGTTCGGGGCGTAGAAAAAGTCCGTGATGCAGGAAAACTCTCGAATTGGCCGTTGAGCTTCATCCGGTAAGCGATTACGGTGGACCGCCAGCGCGTCGAGGAATCGGCGTTCCAGCTCGGACCTCGAATCCGTCAACGAGCGCAGCCAGTTCAAATGCGCGGCCCAGTCGCGGCCACCGATTCGAGGCAAAGTTTGACTGGCGACGAGGTCCAGCAGCAATTCGCGGACGCGATGCCGATCGAGCTGCAATGCCTCGTGTTGGTTGTTGAAGCTCATCAGGCATTGATAGCACGCCGCCTGGCAATCAGGCTTCTGGTCGGCCCCTAGTTCGTCGAAATGACACCGGTGCAGCGCTTCGCGCGCCACGCGCGAAATTACGTCGGCCTCCTCAACAAACCGGCGCAGCACCCCTGCGCCGCCCTCCGTGGCCTCGTAGATCATGATCGAACGGAATTGTCCTGTTCCGATCCGCTCCGCCGCCAGTTCAGGCTCGTCCAACTGAAACAACTGCTCGCAGCCGCGCTGCAGTGCATATTGCAGCGTCGTCTGCAACATGGAATCGGCCTGCAGATCAGGCCGCTCGAATCGCACGAGCAGAAGATTCTGTGTGTTTTGAACCGCCAGCTTGACGCGCTCAACCCGTCGCGGCCGCGGCGGATTAGTCCCTACGGCGGCAGCCCCACCGGTCATCACTTCGCCTGTCTCGAAGTCCACCAGGAATCCCGGCTGTCCAGCCGCCCGCCAACCGTGGTTGACGCGGAGAAGGGTCGCCGCAGGCGCGTAGACAAGGCGCAGCAACTCCGTCCCATTCAGGACTACATCGGCCTCTTGGACTCGCGTTGCCATTGGCTCTTGTGGAAACTGGAAACACACCTCCAGATCGTAGCCCCTGCGGCGTCGCTCCTCCTCGTCGCACGTGATGCGTTCCCGCCGGCGAACACGGACATTGGGCATCTCTAGCAACGAAGTTAATTGGCTATTCTGTCCGTCGAACCGCGTCTGGCAGAACGGGCACAAATCGAGTGCGTCATCGCAAAAGCCGCCGCATGTGCGGCACAATCGCTTTTGACTGCGGCGCTCGTCGAGCCCGCCCGGGGGAGCTTGAAAACTCATGATCTCCCACTTGGCGCCTTCGTGGTAGATGACGTTGTTGGGCGCAAACTCGCGCAGCGCCAAGAATCGCGGCCGCGCGATGAACTCACCATCGTCACGTGGCACCCAAGCACGAACAGGCAACGCCGGGAAGTTGTAGCCGGGCAGGAATCCCTCGCTCGCCAGGTAGCGATACGGGTAAAAGTCGCTGTCTTCGCGGGCCGTGTTGACCTGTAGCAATAGATTTCGCTGCCGGATGGCCTCCTGCTGCTTTGCCGTTGCGGCCGCTTGATCGTCGGAGCGCCGTGCGCGCAAGAGCTCCGTTTGCGCTTCGACAAGCTGCCTCGTCGCGGCGCGATAGAGCTCTCGCCAGCGGTCGAACGCTCGGTCGAATCGGACAGGTGCTTCTTCCAGCACGCGATCGATCCATGCCGGACTGAACCAGCCGGTCGCCTCTAATAGGCCCAAGTCGGGGGCCAGCATGCGCATCACCTGCTCACGCAGCTCACGCCGAGCGGCATCGCCAAGCTGGATCTGACCCGCTGCATTTTCACGTAACGGGAGATCGTCGAGATCGACGTCAATCGTTTGTTCAATCGACTGGCCGAGCGGAAGCCGCACCTGCGCCAACCACATTGCCTGCACATGAGCCCGAAGTAGGGCCTCATTGCTCAGATCGAGTCGCGGCGGACGCACGCTGCCGGCGACCATCTCTTCGCGCTTGTTGAAGAAGTATTGGTCGTGGCTGTTCACAGCGCCGCAATAGGTAAACACTAATCCAGGCTGCCCTTGCCTTCCTGCGCGGCCGCTGCGCTGCGCATAATTCGCAGGAGTCGGCGGCACGTTTCGCAGATGCACGATGTCGAGGTCCGCGATATCAACTCCCAACTCCATGGTGGGCGAACAGACGAGGTAAGGTAGCCGTCGCCCAAGTTCGGGCACCTTGCCGGTGTCGTTCTCTTCCCAGCGGAACCGCCGCTCGCGCCGCTCTCGTTCGCCAATCTTTACGACTTGGGCCGTGTGCTCGCGTGCCTCCAAGGCCGCCAGTTGTGCGGCGGCCTCACGATAGAACCGCTGAAAAAAAGCATTCACCGGCCGAGGCGCCGGCGCGTACCCATCGCCCCCAGCGCGGCGCGAATACATGGGATCGGGTGGCGGGGGGCTGCCGTCGCCAAGGCGCCACAACACACATGCGGCATCTAGTTGATTCAGCCGATGGTCATCAATCGGATCAAGCCGCACAAGCAATCCCTGCCTGACCAGCAGGGTAAGCAGCTCATCGACGACACGTTGATAATCCCCGGTGTTCAGACCTAGCTGCTGTCTCAGGAATCGGCCTATGGCGCTTCGGTCGTTCAGGCTGAATGCGTCCAAGGTTCGCTGTGATTTCCCGCGCTGTACGAATCGTTTGGCCGGCCGCAGCTCGTTTGCTTCCGGGTCCAGGCCCCAGAACTCATTCAGATGTTGCTCCGAACGCCGCCGAATCTGTTGTTGCGTCGTCTCCTCAAGGCATCGGCACGAAATCGCCAACTTGCGGCGAAACTGGTCTAACACCGTGCGCACCAGCCTCTCGCGATCGGCAGGAGTCAACATTGCAACCGAGGGGTGGAATTCCCACCGTGCCGATTCGGCGCAAAGCGTTTCCAGTCCGCGGTATCCCACTCGCAATAGGCCCACGTGCTCCAGATTCGGCTGCACCACGCGCCATCCGCGCCGAAGATCCTCATAAAGCCGGTACTCTGTCAGTTCAGTGAACACGCGCCACACGTCGCCGGCCGCCTGCGACTGCGGATCAAGCTCGGCGTTTCGGGCCACGTCGCGGATCGACAATCCACAGGAACGAACAACCTCGCGCGCCACACGATCAAACGTCAGTTCCCTCTCGCGCGCCAGTGCGGCATACAAGGCCGATCTCAACAGCGAGACGTGCACAAAGTCATTGAAGTGACCGGCTTGCAGCGCGGCGTCTTGCCGATTGTCGGTAAACGACAACAGCTTGTCTCGCGGCGAGTCGGGACCACCTGCATGCCGCAAGAGCGAGGTTGCCAAGACGTTGGTCGCACTGCTGCGCCCTTCGCTCGATAGCGTTGCCAGCTTGCTGAAGTCCCGCTCGCGGCCCGTGTAAAACTCGCCGCAGTTGAGGCAGAGAGAAAACGGGGCGGCCTGCCACCACATCTTTAGCGCGTCGGCTTGTGGCTCGGTCCAATAACTACCATCCGGCGCGACCCACACGGGCTGCGGGACTCGGTCGCGCCAAGCTGGGGTCAATCGCCCTCGTGCGTCATGCCACTCCTCGGGAATCCGGTCCTCGCGCCAGTCATTCGCCTCGGGGGCCAGCATCAGGTAGCTCGGCTGTTGATCGTCGTCGTCGCCGAGCTCACCGCCAACCGGATGCGGCGCAAACTGCCGGTCGTGCCTGAGCACGTGGTAATAATCCTGACCGCACTGCCGGCAGAACTTCACCGGAACAAAGAGGCGGCCACCGCCAGCCCGGACCTGTCCGTCGAGCGAGAACTCGCGCTGATCTGCCGCCTGCATCGTGCCAAACAACGCCCGACCCTGTCCGATGAACTGATGCAGCTTGAAAGCGAACGCGCGGCCACCATCGGCGCGCTCTAGCTCTCCACCGCGGTTCAGAATCTCTCGAAGGCGCTCTTCGCATGCTTCCGGCGAGCTATCGCTTGCTCCGGCGAGGCGCTCAGCCGCTGCCGTCAGGGTGGATGGGACGCGGCGTCGGAATCGTCCTCCAGCCTCCGGCTCAACTCCAAACTGCGCCTCGACCCAACGCGCGAGCGCGTGCTGGCGAAATTCCTCCAGCGTCGCTGGCGCATGCGCCGAGAGCGCGGCTGCAAGTTGCTCGCGAGTTGGGCTGCCGCCTTCCGTGAAGGGAACAAGAGTCTCCTCGACGACCTGTTCGACGCCGAGGGGATGTCCGAACAGCCGGCCGGCAAAATCGGCCACAGCCTCGCGGCGCTCCTGCGGAGTAGCCTCGCGATTGGCGACCATCGTGGCGCTCGTGCCCACGTGGACCAGTCCCGGCGCGGCGCATCGCTCCTTGAGGCGGCGGATCAGCATCGCCACGTCGGCCCCTTGCCGACCGCGGTAGGTGTGCAATTCGTCGAACACCAGGAATCGAAGGCCCCCGCCGGTTCGATCCAAGAACCGCTGATCCTCAGGGCGGACGAGCATCAGTTCGGCCATCACGTAGTTGGTGAGCATGATCTGCGGCGGGTGCTGCCGCAAAACATCGCGATCCGTGGTCGACGATTCGCCGGTGTACTTGGCGAACGTGACCGGAAACTGGCGGCCCGAGCGCCGCTCGTAACCCTCGCGCAAGTTCTGCAGCGATTGAAGCTGCGAGTTCACCAGCGCGTTCATCGGGTAGACGACCAGCGCAGCGACTCGGTCGCCCGAGGCCGGTTGCCGCAAGAGCGCATCAATAATGGGCAGGAAATAGGTCAGGCTCTTGCCGGAGCCCGTGCCGCTGGTCACCACATAGCTGTGCCCCGCGCGTGCTTGGTCGAGCGCCTCAAGCTGGTGTCGGTAGAGGTGGAAAGGCTGGCCAGCCGGCGTGCAGAAGATGCGCGCGGTCTCGGCGTGCAGTACCCTCTGGGCGACGAGGTCAGCCACCGTCGCCGCGCGCGCGTACGATGGGCTCACCTGCAGGAGAAAATCGGGCCAAAGACGTGATTCTTCGTCGAGCGCCTGATCCACGTAGGCCCGCACCCGATCGTCGGCGATGAGAAAGAACGACCGGACGAAGTCGCGGTAGTCGGCAATTACTTGCGAGTGCAGGTCAAAGACGTTCATCGAACGGCCGTCATCATAATCCGACGGACTGGACCGTCACACCTGCGTTTCGTCAAGAGTTCGACGAATTTGGCGCCGACACGTATCGTGCTACCGCCGCGATTTCTTGTGCAATGGACTTCTTGGCTTCCTTGTCGTCTGGCCAAGCAGCCACGTTGGCGTGATTCGGATTCCCGGCGACGGGCGCCTCCTTGACAGTCAGACGATGGCGATGGTATTCGTCCACGGCAACATCACCCCGGCCATAAAGAGTCTTTTGTCTGGCGACAGCGACGTTTCTCGCTACGTCCCATATCTCGTGCTCTGTTGCGTGCATCAGGCGTGTCACCGATAGTTCGAGATTCGGGGCCGGCATGAACGCGTCCGACTTGATCGTCTGATCGCTCCGGACGTCGCGACTTCGGAGGATAAATCGCGCCACTAGTTCGTCGGCAGTAACCGCCGGTACGCTTGCCGGATCAATCATTCGCCAAATACGCGGTGGATTAGATCGAGAATTCTCGCCGGGATTTCGTCGAAGAACGGTTCTGCGCCGGACATCCGTTTTGGGCCAAACAGACCAGAGAAATACAAATCGCCTTCGGGGCTTATGCTGACCGAGAAAGTGCGCCGTGGAGACACGTGCCATTCGAGCGTCACATGGCCATCCGGTTCTGCTCCCGCCGATGGCGCCGGCGTCCCCAGTGGAAGCGCCTCCAAGAAGCGGTGCGCGTTGAGCACAGCGTCCATCGTCACCGGCAGGGCTCCGTAGCCGTCCCAATCCGGCTGGCTACACTCCTCGGCGATCGCGTCCAATTCTTCAAATACTCCCGATCCCAATCCCAAGGTGGTGGATTCCTGCAGACAGCCGCGGCCTTCGCTGGCGAAATCCCTGACGTATTGCGCCTCCTCGCTCATGCCGCTTGATGTCGAGGAAGAATAGCTCAGTATACTGACCGCGATCATCCAATTCCCTCCTGAAAGCGCTTGATGGCGCGGGGCGTAATGCTGGCAAAGAACATTTTGTTTTTTAGCCAGCGCATTTCAATCAACCGTGTACGCAATTTCTCCGTAGATGACTGGCACGGTCGGGTGCTTGAAACATCTATGTCAAGGATCAGACCTACTTCGTCTGGTGACTTTGGAGTTGGTGGTTGAATCGCTTGGGTCCGCCGTACGATATATGGATGCCCAGGAACCTGAAATGTGTCCTGGCGAAGGTAATCAGCGATTGGCAGTTTGAGGTCCTTTGGGGCCGTTGGTGGTGCTTTCCAGATGTCGCTTGGTCGGTAATCATCACTTGGCATCGGAATCCGGTTGATGAATCGCAAGCCCAGCCGCTGAATCTCCGACGGCTTAGCGAGCTCGGCATGCAGTGCCCAGAGTCGCAGTGCTTCGCCGCAAAACTGATCCCAATTCTTGTAGGGAGTAAGCCGGCTGAATACGAAGCCATCCCGATTGAATTGCGCGACGTGCAGCGCATCCGCCGACGTAAATCGCACGCCGCGCCACTTGTCCCGATGTAGGTGCTCGGCCTCGCCCGCTGTGATCACCTTGGCATGGATGTGCACTTCGCGCTGTGACCGCACGTCGGGGTAATTCGGCAACTTGGTGGCAAGCCGGCTGCGTAGGAACTCCTCACTCCATTCTCCGGTGGGCCGTGCGCGTATGTCGACCACCGCCTCCACGATCGGCGCGCTGGCCAACAGTGGAAATTTCTCGGTCACATCAATCGTGATTTGCCTTGTCCGGCTCATTGCTTGTCCACGATTGGTGATGGCCACGCACCAACCTTAGAGGGGGACCCGCTCCATGTTCTCAATGGCATACTAGAGCGACACTATCAGGCCATTGACTTTGTGGGCTCTATCGGCAAAAATTTGCTCCATGATTCAGGAACAAGTATTCCACCGAGTTCACTCCCGCCTGGCTATTCTGCGCGAACAGCTCGAAAAATATGAGTTAGAAGTTCGCGCTCTCCAATCAAAACTGCCCCTAATTAGGGCCAAAATCGAAGAGAACGAGATGTTTCTGTCCGACCTGGGTTCACTGGATGAACCGAGCGAAGCGGATGATGTCGAGAGCAGCGAGATCGAAAAGATTGTCGACTCCACCAGCAACGAACACGTCAATGGTCAGAGCATCCGCGGCGAGACGACCCGCACAGTTATGCGGTTTTTGGCCCAGTGCGATGAAGCAGTTAGGCCGGTCGAGGTTGTCAATGCGGTCGCAGATCAGCTAGACACAACTGCAAAAGACCCGCGACGGCTCGTATTTAACACTCTGTACAATTTAGCTAAGGCCGGAAAGATCGAAAAAACGCCCACTGGCAGAGTAAGAATTCGGCGGCCTTAATGGAGAACGTGAACGGCGTCACGAAGAATCGAGAATCAGGCCCCTGTTGGGGCCGGTCATTGCCGCGAGATCGCCGCTTTGATTCGGGGGCCGACACCCCCGGCGCACCCTCCACAAGTGCGCGGCTCCGACAGGGTCCCTTTCCAAAGCAAATCGTATCTGACACGCAAAATTTTGCAAGGTTGAACAAAAAGGCGACCCGACGCGCTAATATTTGCCCTTTTTTTTCCGATTCATCGGTGTAGGTCACAAGCTCGCGGGACTGACGAGTGGCTGGCGTTGGCCGTCTTGTCGGTCCACTCATGCGCGGCGTTCTCCAGGTGGCGGATCGAGCGCGGATTGGTAGGGTTGGCCGGTGGATTGGGCGGTGAGCAGTGCATCGTAGATTTCGAGGATGCGGTCTTTGGTGCGGTAGCGGCCGTGGGCCTTTTCGTCCTTTTCGCGGACGATGGGGAATTGGTCCATGATGTAGGCCACGGCGTCGCGCGGCTTGGCGAAGTGGCGCCTGAGCGCCGCAAGCTGCTCTGACGATTCGCGCTCGGCGGAGCGCCAGTCGCCGCGGTCGTCAGCCGGCAAGTAAAGGTGAAAGAAGGCCGCGTCGAGCTCGCAGCGGAGCTCGAAACGACGGTCGTAATCCCAAGTGAATGGTCGGCCTTGATGACTCCAATCGCGAGCAGCCGCCACTAGATCCTCCGCGGTGAAGGTTAGCTCCAGCACACCGCGCATTATCTTGCCTGCGCAGCCGCCAATTCCCTTGCACGATGCCATGCGCTGCCAACTTGCGGGCGGAAGAATCGGAAACTGCTTCAAGAAGTTGTAGGTGATGTGGGTCCCGCCCACTTTCTGGCGGACTACATAGTCGGCGACCATCGAGTTCAAATTCGCAAGCAGCAGCGCAAGCGCTGCGCGTCGAGTGCCGTGGGAGAACAATAGCGGAAACGTGTGGCCGACGGCTGCTCGTGGCGTTGCCGTGGCAATCAGCGTCCGCTCATTGCCAGCGTTGGTGATATCGCGCCAACCGAGAAACCACTTCGGGCTGAACCGGTCGACGAGTTCGCGGGCGAATCCTTCCGGCTCGTTAATGGCGCGTTCGATCGCGGCGGCGTCAGCGGCTACGAGCGGAAAGTCGTCGGCCAGCGCGCGAGCGCGTGCTTCGTTTCCCTCGACGGCGAATGCGCGGTCGATGCTCTTTTCCAACTCAAATCGGTTCGCCCCTTGGAGGAGTTTCGCCGCCGCATCGGTCTGCTCGGATAGTAGATGGAAGCCGGCCGCCCACCAGAGCAACACCCGCTGTATGCTCGGGCGGTGCCCAATCTGCAAGGCGGCAGCCAAGGGCTCGGGATATTTTGGAATGGTCGACTCGACGATCTCCTCGCGGACCCAGTAACGCGGCTGTACGACGAAAGCCGGGTTGCGCTTCTGCTCGGCGGTCGGCTGCGGCAGGATGCCCACGTTGAGCTGCTTCTCGGTCGCGCCCTCGTAGGTCGAAAAGCGGTGGTCAAACTGGTGCAGCATCTTCGCTTCATAGAGTGGCATGTAGCGGTCGTGGGGGCCGACAAAGACATTCCCCTCCAGCCGATAGCCATCCGCCTGCAGCTCGTCGGCTGTTCGAAAATGATGCGAGTCGTTCGCCATGTGGAACAGCGTCGTGAACGACAGCCGCCATGGATTGCACTCGGGCCGATCGCCTTGTGCTTCCTGCCAGAGGACCGGCACGCGACGGTAGATCGCCTTGGTCAATTCGGCATCGGCCTGAGTGCGGAAGATCGGACAGTTGCCGGTGTTGGGGTTTAGAAGCCAGAATTCGTCTTTGTCGAGCGAGAAGAACCGCTGCTCTTCCGACAACTGCGAAAACCGGCGGATGTAAAAGGCAATGCGGCTTCGCATTTCTGGATGACCGAGGCCGCCAATTGTCAACGTGCAGAAGGTCACACGATGGTCCACGGCTGGGAAGATGAAATCTTCATTCTCGAAGCCGATCAGTGAGATCAGTCGGCCGTGGCTGACCAGGTCGCCGAAGTAGTGCTTCGTGGTATCGTCCGTGGCGATGCCCTTTGGCAAGACCATGCCAGCTCGACCCAACGGTGCGGTCGATGAGGCTGCCAGTTCGGCGAACACTGCGTAGGTATTAATGTCGCCGCGGCCGGCGAGCGGAAAGCGTCCGCTGTGGCGCATGAAGCTGCTTGAGCCCGAGGCGCCCCGCAAGGCTTGCACAAACTCCGCGTACAATGCGGGGTTCTCGTCCGGGAGTGCGCGGATCATCTTTGCACGCGCGGCCTTATTGGCGGCGGTGGCAATCCGCGCGTCGCGAGCGGCAAAGAACTCCTGCTCCTGCAACTTGACTCGCTCCCAGGGGGGATTCGACAGCAGGCAATCAAACCCGCCATCAGCAAATACCTCGGGGAACTCGAGCGGCCAATGGAAGAACCGTTGCCGCACGGCCAACGACTCGGCGAGCCCCAGTACGCGCGGGTCGATCGCTTTGCCGGAGCGGTGCTCAGCGAGTGCGGCCGATGTGATTGCCGGCGCGCCGGGACGCAGCGGCTGAAAAAAAGCGGCCGTCCACAGGTCGCAGGCCTGCCGGCGACGCCGCCAGGCCGGATCGGCGTGGCTCTCGTCAAAGAGCTTTTTCTTGCGGCGGATCGCCTCGGGCGAGTCATCGGCGATTGAATCGAGCTGGCGGCTGTAGCGCTCGAAAGGTTCCACCGAGTCGTCGGTCTCGTCCGCGAACAGATCGCGACCGCCGGTGCGCTCGTCGCGGTTGCGCCGGATCAGTTCACGTGCCGTGGCCTTGTCGTCCCCTTCCAAAGGTTCGAAGGCCTTGTCGGGAATGCCCTGACGGAGCACGTCCAGGTCGAACACGCCCACGAGCGAATCGCCACAGCGGATGCGGTGGTCAAGAAACGTAAGCGGCCTGTCTTCGGTGTGGCTTTCGAGCCATAGCGCCACGCGGCAGAGGTCGACCGCCAGCGGATTGCGATCGACGCCGTAGATCGAGTGGGAGATCACCTCGCGCGTCGCCTCGCGGACACGCTCGGGGGCGGGCTCGTCGTCGCCGCTCGCGGCGCGAGCCAATTCCTTTCCCAAGCGGCGCGCCGCGGCCAAGAGAAAATGCCCGGAGCCGCAGGCCGGATCGCAAACGCGGATGCCGAGGATGGCGCGGCGCTTGTCCTCAGCAGTGCGGCAAGGTGCGAGGCGCTCGGCCAGCACGGGTTCGAGCGCGGATTTGACCAGCTCGCCGACCAATTCCGGCGGTGTGTAATACGAACCGGTTGTTTTCCGCTCCGAACCGCTGACAAAACTGAACACCGGCCGCCCAGCGGCGACGGCGTCGATGGCCGGGTGGAACTCCAGCAGGCTCTCGTAGACCGAGCCCAACTCCTCGACGTCGAGCGCAGCATAATTCACGCGCCGCGGCGGGCTGGATTTCTTGTCCTGGTACCAGCCGAGATACCAAACTGCCGAGAGCAAATCGTCGTTCGTCAGCGTGAACCCATCGAGCGCCAATGGCGCGAACAGGTCGCCATTGAGCACCGGCAAGCCAAGGGCGGAGGCCAAGGGCTGGTTGTCGAGCGCCGGCTGCGGCTCGTCCTTGACGAGGACGAGCCAGAGAACGCGGAGCGACTGCCAGAGATCGTCGTGCTCGGTAAACGTGGCACGCTGGTCGAGCATGCGGCGCAACCGGCCGATGCCATAGTGGTCGCGGTAGAGCGGGCTGTCGCTCAACAGGCCGCGGTCTTCCGAGACGAGCAGAAACAGGAGGCGGTAGACGAGGATCAACAGTTGCCGATAGAAACTCTCGACCGTGATCCGCCGGTTGTCCGCGCAGGCGGGCGAGATGCGCTCGCGCAGCTCGTTATTGGCCGGATGGCGCAGGAATCCGTTGGCAAGGATTTCGAGGCACCGCTCCACGCCTTCGCGCAGGTGCTCGCGGACGCGACCACCCTGCTCGATCGAATGGCTGTAGTACTTTTCGAGCAGGCACTCGTCGCCATCGGCAATGCCTTTTGGCAGCCGAGTGCAGTGCAGCAGGCGGTATAACGCGGCGAACTCTTGAAACCGCTGCTGGTCGAGAATGGCCGGCAGGTCGAACTCGACGTACGCCTGGCGGCGGACGAACGTGCAGTCACGCAGCAGGCGCAGCGTCTGCCCGTTGGTGACGATGCCCCACAGGTTCTCGGTGCGGTTGAGGTATTCTTGGATGAGCGAGTGGGGCGCCAGGCGCGGCTTGCCCGAGGCCGGCACGCGGCCCAGTTCCTGCCGCCAGCCGACAATGTGAACTGGAGGGCTGTCGTCGGCTTCGCTCGCGCGGTGGGAGACCGCGAAGCTGAGCCCGTCAACCTCGTGAGCTTTTGGATTGAAGCGCGGCTCGTAACCGAGGAGCCCTAGAAACGGAATGACCCAGGCGTCGCGAGTGACGCTGGTGGCCACGTCGGTCTCGGGCACGCGCTCGAGTCGTCGCTGGAAAACTCCCCACATCGCACGCGCGTCGGCGAACGTGGCGGCGACTTCATCGGTCAGGTTCCGCTTGGCTTGCAGGCCGAAGTCGGCGGGGCGCTGGCCGGGCAGCTCGCCGGAGAGGAGCTGCTCGATGACGTCGGGCCCCAACAGGCCGCCTTCGATCCGTATCGAGGGGGTCAGCGCCATCAGAACACCAACGGCTGAAGCACGAGGATCCCGAGCAGATCGGGCGGAAACTGGGGTTCAACCGAAAGTTGACGCACGCGGAGCGAGACTGCCTGGCGGACGCGCTTGTGGCTTTGCTCGAGGTCGGCGGCGTGCAGCGCGATCCATTGCCGCACCGACGGTTCGAGCGTTGGCCACGCCTCGAGCGCGGCCTGGATCAACTGCTTCTTCTCCGCGAGCGGGATGTTGGCGTCCGGTTGGGCTTTGGCCAGGAGCGATAGAGCATCCTCCTGGGACAACCAGTCGGTCTTGCCGTTTTTGCCGGCCGAGGCGCCGAGGACGCACACTTCCTCGGACAAGAGTGGTGCGCGGTCCGGCTGCTTCACGAGGTACCGTACGCGCAGGAGCAGGATCGTGGTCAGGCGAGACACGGCACGCGTGCGCACCACGCCGCAACGGGTGGCCGCGGCCGCCCCGGACTTCGTGAGCGCCTCTTCCATCAAGTAGCGGGCCAAGGCCGCCACGAAGCGATGATTGCGGCCAAGGTATTCGGTCTGCTCGGGCGTGGGCGACGTGAAGCTCACGAGCCACTGAGCCGACTTCGACTCGGGCAAGGCGAATCGAATTGCCGGTGGCAGCGTCGCGATGGCATCGGGGCCAACGGCAACGCGAAATACGTCCGGCCGCTTCTCCGCAGCGATGAGCAGACCGACACGCTGCGCGGCGCTCAACACGAATTCGCGGACTGCAGCCGGATCGCCAAGCACTGCATCGGTGGCCTCCAATTCCTCGCGGACTTCCGTGGGTTTCAGGGCACGCTGGGCGAAGCGTGTGCGGTTGATCCGTTCCCGCTCGGCATCGCGTTCCCATTGCTGGTGGAGTGACTGGACGCCGGGGTCGTCGAAATCAAACTGCAATTGCAGTGGGCCTGACGGGGTTGCGGGTTTGGCGCGCAGGAATAAGGCGTTGAGCAACGCCTGCGTGACGGTTTCGCTTTCCTCGGGAACGGGGACATGCGTGCCAAGAGTGTGGTGGATTTCGCGAGCCTTGTTCAAGAGCACGTCGAGCACCACGCCATCGACGGCGCTATCGGGGCTGAAATAGCGAATGACCTTCACGATCTTGGCCATCTGGCCGAAGCGATCAACGCGGCCCTCGCGCTGTTCCAGTCGATTCGGATTCCACGGCAAGTCGTAATGCAGCGCGGCGTTGAAGGCGTCCTGGAGGTTGATGCCTTCGCTGAGGCAATCGGTCGCCACTAGCACGCGACATGGTTCGGCCGAAAGTTCGTCAACTTTTGCACGGCGCTCTTCATCGCCCAATCGGCCAGTGATCGAAACGACGCGGACGCCTGGATGCTGGCGCCGCAGCGCCTTTTGTAGCGCATCGGCCAGCGAACCGGCCGTGGCGATATAGCGACACCAGATGATGGGATGAAACCCGTCGGCGAGGAGCTTCGACACGAGTTCGGCGCAGCCGTGCAGCTTGGTGTCGGCCGGCGAATTAACCAGCTTCTGGGCGAGCTTCTCCAAATCACGTAGGCGGCGGCGGCCGGACACATCGAGAGTTGCCTCGGCCGATTCAATGGGTGGTGTCGGTTGGTCGTCGTCGGTCTGCTCATCGGCCAGCTCAAAGATGAATGGGCGAAAATCGGTCTCTTCGTCGTCCGACTCCAGGGCGGCATGGCGAGCTGACAAGGCCGCGACCGCCGCGGCTGGGCTGGACATCACGCAGCGCAACAGAGCCAGCGCTCCCCAGTAGCGCACCCGCTGCTTGCGTTTGTCCAGACTCTGGCCGGTCTTCACGATCTCCGAGCAAAACTCGTAAGTCCGCGTGAAAAGCTCGCGGTAGGGCTGGGAAAGCGAATAAGTCTCGTCGGATGGTTCTCTTTGCGGGAAGCAGTGGTCGCCCTCCCAATCGTGCTCGATGTCTCGCCGCGTACGCTGGACAAAGTGCCTAGCCAGATCGATCCGCTGGGGCTCGGACAGGGACGAGGTATCCCAGTGGCCGAATTCGGGGCGGAGCAGCGCTAGCAATGAACGGAATGCCGCTTCGACGCCGCTGTGCGGCGTGGCGGTCAGGAGTATGAGATGTTGACCTTCGCGAGCGGCGATCTGGCGGACGAAATCATGGCGCTGCTGATGGGATTGATGGTCTGGGGAAGACACGGTCGCTCCGTGTGCCTCGTCGACGATGACCAACTCCGGACAGTCGAGGAGGAACAGATGCCGATTCCGATCGCTCTTGAGGAAGTCGATGCTCGCGATTTGGATCGGATAGTAGCGGTAGATGCTGGACGGACCAGTCTTGCGGCGCTCCAACTGGTTAATCGTGCCGGAGCGAATGACGACCGACTCGAGATTGAACTTCTCGGCGAGCTCCTTTTGCCACTGATCGCAGAGGTAGGGCGGGCAGAGAATACATATGGCCCATCCCTATAAATCTGCAACATTGCAGTTGACGCGGTGGAACGATATTTCGATAAGTCGCCACCATGTACGACGGATCGTACTCGACGATCGAAATCCGGCGAGGCGCGGTCGATGCCGTGCGTGGCGGTTCGCCGATCGGTCAAGTGGCGGAATCGTATCATGTCGATCGTGTGACCGTCTATCGTTGGCTCAAGCGGTTTGAGAAAGCGGGCGAGCCCGGACTATTGCGTCGTTCCGGCAGCGGTCGGCCTCGCATACTTCCACAGCTTACCGAAAACGAACTGCGCTGGATGGTGTTGAAACCGGCCTCCTACTTTGGTTTCGAGACCGACTTGTGGACAGTGGGACGGCTGCGCCGCGTGATCCGGGAGGAGTTTCGCGTGCGGCTTTCCAAAAACACCGTGTGGCGACGCCTGCGGGACGCGGGGCTGACGTGGCAGAAGCCGCAACGCGAATATTTCGAGGCCGACGAGCAAGCTCGGCAG